>ERZ824575.44-NODE-44-length-168382-cov-11.792095_pt1 | contig 168382 bp, 149 predicted proteins | sample MGYA00519470_ERZ824575 | MGnify/ENA primary metagenome ERZ824575 (study PRJEB31778, sample SAMEA3449170) | human gut metagenome | biome: human gut; feature: human-associated habitat; material: faeces | place: United Kingdom | collected 2010/2012 ... | reverse complement strand
TAAAGATACAGATAGATTACCATGATATTGCCATGAGATAAAGAGAAATTCTTTTTCTGTCTTGTCCCAGATGTTGGAAAAATTGATAAAAACATAATTTTTCCAGCATATTGGATATACCGAATCGGCATAGAAAATTTGAGAAAATAATTTCATAAATCAGGAAGGGAAGGAGTGAAGAATTTATGAAATGTTGGAAATACATCAGCATGACAAAGCCGATAGGCGCAGCTCCATGAAAAGTCATTTTCATGGTTTGAGGGGATTGGGGCATTTCCCAAATAAGCTAAAAAGGCATTTTGTACGTACAAATGCACTGCTTGCCAATTAGCGATATTGAAAGCAGATAACGCTAATTGGCTGCCAAAGCAATTTAAGCGCAGAAAGGGTCGGACAAATGAGAAAGAAATATTATGATGATGCAAAAGAGAATGCAGCATTTGAGAGATGTGTGGATGTTGTGACAGTGCTGATCTTAAAATATGGACCGGCAATAAAAAGAAAATGGATTTTGCGTGAGTGGATAAAGAATATACAAGCTGACTGCTTTTGGAGAAGTTTAGCCTATAAACGATATCAGCGGTATTTCGATTATATGAAAGCTATTGTAAAAAAAGACGCAACATGACATAATCGGATTGACGAAAGAGACACAGCTATTTATAATATAGACAAAACGAGAATGACATGAATGGAGGACAGAGTAATGGAGAAATCGGTAACACTTGAAGAGGCATTAAAAAGAATTGAGGAGTTGGAAAAAGAGAATGCAGAACTTCGGGAGGAATTGGAGTATTACAGAAATCGTAAATTAAGCGGTCGGCAGAAACATAACGCAAAATGGATGGCAATTTATAATGATTTTGTTGTTGGATATGAGAGCGGCATGACAATGGTAGAAATTGCGAAGCGGAACAATGTCAGTGAGAGGACGATTTATAGGTATAAAGCATATTATGACAAAATGAAGAAAAAAGAGAAATAGAACAATAATAGCAAATCGGACATAATGCTGATGTCGGCAATATCTTCATATGAGAATTGCAGACGTTTTTTGACCGCAAATGGATGGAGGAGTTCTATGGCAGAAGATAAAAAGAAAGATGAAATTGCAGTAATTGAAATTACAGAAGAATACATGAAGGGTCGGCTTTATGAATTCAGAGGGAAAAAAGTTATGCTTGATTCAGATTTGGCAGAAATTTATGGGTATGAGACCAAAAATTTTAAAAGGCAGGTTAAGAATAACATTGCCAAATTTGAAGGTGATGATTTTATGTTTGAATTGAATGATGTAGAAGTGGAAAATCTTTCAAGGTGCAAAAATTTCACCTTGAATATGGGAAGAGGTTCAAATATAAAATACAAACCTTATGTGTTTACAGAACAGGGTGTATATATGCTTATGACGGTTTTGCGCGGCGATCTTGCAATTAAACAAAGCCGTGCACTTGTGAAAACTTTTAAGAAAATGAAAGATTACATTTTAGAAAATCAAGATCTAATCGGTCAGCGGGAAATACTTCAGTTAAGCATGGAGACTGCCAACAACAGAATAGAAATTAACAAAATCAACTCAGATATGATCTCTCTTGAAAAACAGATTTCCGATGTTGCAGAAGGCTTGAAGGATGTTGTGACAAAATCTGAACTTGCGGATATGATGAACAGCTTTGTTTCAGATGATGATGACAAGTGGCTCATGTTTAATGCAAAATTTAGTAGTGCAGATGAGGTATATGAGTCTATTTATAAACAGGCAAGGTCATCAATATATGTCGTTGATAATTATATTGGATTAAGAACGCTGGTACATCTTAAAAATTCTCCGACCGGAGTAGACATTATTTTATTCAGTGATAATGTTGGAAATAATAAACTTCATAACATAGAATTTACAGATTTCTGCAGGGAGTACCCAACAGTAAATTTGTCAATGAAAAAGACAGGTGGCATATTCCATGATCGTTTTATCGTATTAGATTATGGAACTGCTAATGAAAGGATTTTTTTATGCGGGGCTTCATCAAAGGATGCAGGGGCTAGAATAACCAGTATTGTTGAAGATTATGGAATATCTAAATATGCCCCTGTGATTGCCTCGCTGTTAAAAAATCCGACGTTGATTTTACCACAATAGAGGGGAGTCGCTGTAGTAGGAAATGTAGTAGGGACGTTGCTTTTGACTCCAGTATCGTCCACAATTAATCCCAGTTCGTAGTTGGAGAAAGTAGAATTATATGAGAAAAAAAGACAGATTTCCATTTGTTATGACTAGGAAATCATTGGTTGTGTATATTGTTTTTATAGTTCTTCTGGGACTATTTCTGTTTTTTGCCATAGGAGATATGGCTGGAAAATGTGCGGCATGTATTATTTGTCCGATGCTCATTGCATATTTGCTCTATGCGTATTGCAAGGAAAGTAAAGCAGATACGAAAGCTCGTGAGATGAAAGCACAATATATGAATGGCAATTATTTTGAAAGTCCTGAGTGGCATGAGAAATATGTAGCCTATCTCAATGAGTGCCCTTTTGAGAAACCAAAATATCAAAGCATGAAACTGGATTTATTAAAAAGATTTCAAAGACAAGAATATCTTGTTAATATGATATTGCCATTGTTCCTGATGTTTTGTACCTTGTGTCTTATTCCTTTAGGGCGTTATTATATGGCTATCATAGGATTTTGCCTATTCGGATTCTTATTTTGGCTAGAGTTTTCACTGTATATAGGAATGCCGGTACGGAAGTGGTTGAAGGGCGATATTGATTATGAGGAGCTTGAAGCGTCATATTTAAAAAGTAAGATGCTTTTCTATAAAACAAATGCATTAGCATTTGGGACTACACATTTACATGGATTCACAGAGAAAAAAATATACGCAATAGATTATCGATTGGTGGAAGGAATATCAAGAAAAATAGTACGCCTTAAGAAGTATGAGGATGGAATTTATAATGCGGAGGAGTATCAGCATTTTGCAGTTATTCATGTCAGACTGCCAAGAAACGGAGACATTCATGATGTTGAGATCGAGCTAAATGAGTTTCAGGTTCAAATGGCAATCGATAAGTTATCCGTCTATAAAATTGGTGAAGATTTGATGGAAAATCTTTCTGTAAATGAGCATAAAGAAAATGAGGCTGTAATATAGCCAATGCAGCATTTAGCATTGCCTGAAAAGGATAAAGAAGATAAGGAGTCACATGGACAGAAAAACCGAAGCCCTAAACTACCTGAAACAATACCCCAAGATGGCAAAATGGATGAATACCTGCAGTTGCTGTGGCTCAATGGGCTATAACCCTGATATGTCAGACAAGATCACTTCGAGAGATGGCAATGGAGAATATAACACTGTATTTTCAAGAAACATAAAGAAGCATTTTTTCCACTTAGAGTAAATGACATGGGGATGTGTGACATTTGTCAGAAATATTGGAGAGAAAATCATTAAGTAACTTGATATGATGAAATTGAGGCTTGCATCAATAAGCCAAATAGAAAAGGAGAAAAGACGATGGAATTTATATGTTACCCAAAGTGTTCAACCTGCCAGAAGGCAAAGAAATGGCTGGACGAGAATAAGATCGAATACACGGAGCGCCACATTGTGGATGACAATCCAACATATGAGGAGCTTAAGAAATGGTATGAGAAGAGTGGACTTCCGCTCAAGAGATTCTTCAATACGAGCGGCATGCTGTATAAGGAGATGAAACTGAAGGACAAGCTTCCGGACATGAGCGAGGATGAGCAGTTACAGCTTCTTGCGACAAATGGCATGTTGGTGAAGAGACCACTTGCCGTTGATAAGGAGTTCGTGCTGCCTGGATTTAAAGAAAAAGAGTGGACAGAGAAGATGCTGTAGTAGGGACGTTGCTTTTGTCACGAGGACTGTCCCCATGTCACGATTCTTATAAGACAGAGGGACGCTTTGTGTGACAAAAGGAATGTCCCCAATTTTACAATTTTAAATAAGACAGAGGGACACTCTTTGTGACAAAAGGAACGTCCCCGTGGAGAAAAAATGAAAAAAATTTATGTAAACAACAGTTGGGAAATGCATCGCGTAGGCAATGACGATTGGATTATGGCGACAGTGCCGGGATCGGTGTATGGGGATCTGCTGCAGGCGGGCAAGATGGAAGATCCGTTCTGGAAGGACAATGAGATAGAAGCACTGAAGCTGATGGATTACGATTATGAGTACCGCACCAGCTTTTCGTGTGATGATGAACTGCTGGGATCGGATGAGGTTATCCTTCGGTTTGAAGGGCTGGACACCATTGCGGATATCATGCTAAATGGTGTGAAGCTTGGACACGCCGACAATATGCACAGGACATGGGAGTATTCGGTAAAGGATACCCTGAAGCAGTCAGATAATATATTAAGTGTATATTTTTATTCGCCGACAAAGTTCATCGCAGATGCATTTGCGAAGGCTCCAACATGGGGAACCGAGGATGCCATGAACGGATTTGTACATATCAGAAAAGCTCACTGCATGTTTGGCTGGGACTGGGGCGCACATCTTCCAGATGCAGGAATATGGCGGCCGGTCAGCTTGCTTGGAATTGATACCGCACGGATAGATTCTGTTGAAATCCTGCAGCATCATGGTCAGGACTCAGTGGAACTTGATATAAAGCCGGAGATAGAATTTGCCCGGAAGCATATTGGTTCTGGATCAGAGACGGGACAGCTGAGTGCAAACGTTAGAGTAGTAGATCCGGTTGGAAACGAAATTATAAATAGAATATTAAATGAAGATATCACGAAGAATATACATATAGACAACCCACAGCTCTGGTGGCCGCGCGGGTATGGTGAGCAGAACCTTTACACTGTTTCCGTTGACCTTGTGAAAGATGATGGTACGGTGGTTGACAACTGGACGAGAAAGATCGGCCTGCGGACAATAACCATGGACCGCACAAAGGATAAATGGGGTGAGAGATTTGCCACCTGCGTAAACGGTGTAAATATATTTGCCATGGGTGCGGATTACATTCCGGAGGACCATCTCCTTGGACGTGTGACACCTGAGACCACAAGAGCTCTGCTTGAGAAGGCGGTATTTGCGAACTTCAATTCTATACGTGTGTGGGGCGGTGGATATTATCCTGACGACTGGTTCTATGATATGTGCGATGAGATGGGATTTGTGGTGTGGCAGGATTTCATGTTTGCGTGTGCTGTCTACGATCTCACACCAGAATTTGAGGCAAATATCACCGCGGAATTTATTGACAACTTAAAGAGGATCCGCCATCATGCGTCACTCGGGCTTATGTGCGGCAATAATGAGATGGAGCAGTTTGTTAAGGAGAGAAAATGGGTGAGCAAGGACAACGAGGTTCGGGATTATATTATTATGTACGAGCGAATTCTCCCTAAGATCATGAAGCAGTATGCTTCACAGGTATTTTATTGGCCAGCGAGCCCGTCCTCAGGTGGTTCATTTGATGATCCGAGAGACGAGAACCGTGGTGATGTGCATTATTGGGCTGTGTGGCATGGTGATAAGCCATTTTCTGAGTACAGAAAGTTTTACTTCAGATATCTTTCCGAATTCGGTTTCCAGTCATTTCCTTCAAAGAAAACTGTTGAGACATTTACGGATGATGAACGTGATATGAATATCTTTTCATACATTATGGAGCGGCATCAGAGAAATGGCTCGGCAAATGGAAAGATAATGAATTATATGCAGCAGACATATAGATATCCATCTGATTTCGAGACGGTTATCTACGCATCGCAGCTTCTGCAGGCGGATGCCATCAGGTATGGCGTCGAGCATTTTCGAAGAAACAGAAATGATGACAGGTGCATGGGAGCGGTGTACTGGCAGTTCAACGACTGCTGGCCGGTTGCATCCTGGTCCAGTGTGGATTACTGCCAGCGCTTAAAAGCACTTCACTACTATGCAAGACGTTTCTTTGCACCGATCATGATCTCCTGTGAAGAGGAGGGCTTGCTTGGAAGCGGACAGGAGCTGGTGAGACTTCCATTTGAATTCCCGAAGTCCATACGCCTCTGCGTGGCAAATGAAACCATGAACACAGAGAAAATACTTGTGTCCTGGCAGTTGAGGGATGCGTCAGCTCGTGTTCTTGAATCTCACGAGGAGGAGATCACTGCGCCAGCGCTGACGAGCGTATGGCTTGACAAGGTTGAACTTACTGGTATCGACATTTACCATCAGTATGTGAGCTATCAGGCAAGCATGAAAGGACAGGTAATATCAGAGGGGACTGTCATATTCTCATATCCGAAGTATTTCTGCTACGAGGAGCCTCATTTGCAGGCGACAGTGGATGGCGACTATATCACAGTCAGTGCGGATGCTTATGCGAAGAGTGTGGAGATCCTGAACCAGAATGAGGATCTTATCCTGTCGGATAACTATTTTGACCTGAATGCAGATTCAAAGACTGTAAAGGTTATAAGTGGAAGCGTGGATAAGCTGAGGCTTAGAAGTGTATATGATATAAATTGACCTTGATAGGATAGAGTTACAGATAGTAAATGCCAGCGCATAAAATGCGCTGGCATTCTCAATTTTCATAGTTTCGAAGATGAGAGATAAATTAGTATACCCCCGCAGGATACAGATCGCCATCCGGAAGAACAGGTGGCTCTTTTTCGGTATTCTCAGGTGTAACTTCCTTGCGTTCACCAGGGGCAAGCTTGATCGTTCCGGCACTTGACTGTACATAGATCACGCTGTAGCCGATATTTTCTACATATAATGGCTTTTCGTCTGTATATTCGGAGTAGAACTCGATATTCTGATAATGCGGGAAATATCTCACGTCAACAAGCTCATTGCATTCCAGCCCTTTATTGTATGCACTTATCAGAAAGCTGTCCTGAAATGTTCCGACGTGCGGGTATGCCGAATATTCGCAGGGAGTGTTGTCTTCAGAATCTTCTGGCACATAATACAGTGAATGAAAGTAATACTCACAGAAATTGGCAAGTACAAGAAGAACTTTTCCCGGTTCTATAACAGGTCTGAGCAGCGTGTCCATTCCTTTATATTTCATCTTCAGGACTTCATAGTCTGGAATAACATCTGAGTACTCATTCTGATGTTCCCAGTCGCAGTACGCAAGAGGACAGTGATACACGCTGTTCATAGTTGTGACAACAAGCTCATCGGCCTCGGTATCTACATGTATATCATTTACAACCGAAGTATGGATCCATGTGCCATCTGTGAGTCTCTGATGTCCGGTTACGACGCCGTGTCCCATCTGGTATCGTTCGCCTTCTGATACAAATGACTCAACATACCAGTAGTGAAGCATGAGCTTTTCGTTATCATTTACCAGATTGTCTATGTAGGAATCGATGATCTGCTGTCCCAGAAGCTCATAGCTGCTTCCTGGAAATGGTCTGGACATTCCCATCACTATCCTGCGTCCGTTATATGAAAATACCAGCTTGATCACCATGCCGTAGTCCTTTATGACGCCCTTTATATCATATTTATCTGAATATACATTTATCTCCTGCTCGAGCATTGAACTATCCATACCAGAGGCCACCTCACTTCTCTATATTTTATAGTATACTAATTATCCATCCTTTTGCCCGGATTGGTCAATCAACTGGTAGTTTAATAGAAATGAGATAATGATCGAATTCCTAATTATTATCTCTGTGGTATGATCATCAATCGAGATTTATATCTTTGTAGATATCGGATACATAGGTTTCTTTCATTGTATTAAATATTTGGTGCTTGATGTTTTCAAATATTACATCTGCGGATTCTTTAATTTGTTTATCGATGGTAGTTGCAGTATCAGGAAAATCGTAAAATTTCAGTAAATTGTCAGAAGGCTCTGCTACCAGTTCATAAACATCATAAAGTGAGAGATTGGACAGATCACAGTTTAAGTTCGTCCCACCTGGACCGGGTTTAGAAACGATCAAGTCCTTTTTCTTCAGGTCCAGCATGGTATATCTGATAATAGATGCATCAGCTCCTGTGTGGGCAGCGATAAAGTTGCTTGTTATTTTTTCATCCTTGTGTAAATAGCATATGATGAGGATCTGTAAAGCTAAGGTGTATTTTGTTGAAAATCTCATGTGTAAAATCTCCTTTTGAAAAAATGTGAAAAAAAATCACAAACCACTTGACAAAATATAAATCTGTGATATGATTACAACAGATAGTTTGTTGCAATAATATCACAAACTGCAAACAAGCTTAGTATAATACAAAAAACTAGTTAAATCAAGAGTAAAAAAGAGAATTAAGGAGGAAACAAGATATGAGCAAAGAGAATTTAAGTGAAGTAACTTTGCCTACTAACAAACGTAAGATTGAAACAAATTCATGGAATGAGGATGAGTTTCTTGAAGAAGTGGATGCGGAGGCTCTGGAGTACTATTATGATGAAGTGCTGGGAGCGTATGATGAAGATGAAAAGGGTGAGGTGAATGATGGCTATGATTTCTAACTTATAAGCTTCGTCTGATTATAAATTGGGCGATGCTTACAGACACAAGGTGTCAGGTACAGAATGTCGATGGGGTAGAGCTTTTACGTAGGGGAATGAAAAGGCTGCAAGGCTAATATTGGAATTCTTGGAGGTGTAGGAATTATGAATAGTATACGTGATCTATATGATCTAGTTCTCGAGGAGTACGGGAAGAGGGGGTGTTGGATATCAGAGCTTGCAGATGAATTGGGTGTTTGCAGAAGGGATGCAAACCACCTCACTTATGCACTGGGATACAGAAGAGGCAAAGCTTTTGCTTTGACAGCGTATGAAGACTTTGCAAGAGATGAAGGTGTTAAAGCCATCTTTAACGATATAATGCAAGCAAAATAGAAAATATAGGCGGTTGTCTCTCAGCAGTCGAAAGACTAAACGCACAAATTTACGGGCAGTTAATGCGAGTGCCCGTTTGTGTTGGCATCCTACATTGAGAGCCTGGTATGATGATATGAAGGAAAGATTGCTGGAAGATTATTATAGTGGTAGGGGGCATATACATGTATCATTATATTATTGCTGATATACACAATTCGATAAAAGAGTTTAATAGTATAATAGACCAGATAGCCCCCTCAAGACAGGATGAAATCGTCCTGCTTGGGGATGTCTTTGATCGCGGAGGGGAGAATTCAGATCCGGTTGGCGTTTACTTTAGCATTTTGCGGCTAAGCATGAATGTAAACGTGAAGTGGGTTCGAGGCAATCACGATCACATGCTCGCGGAGTATATTTATTCTTACTATGGTGGAAAGAAGAGATGCAATATACCACCATATCAATACAACTCGTTTGATCTGATGAAGGATAGACTTGCTCCAGTGGACATGCTGGACTTGGCTGATTTGATAAAGGGGCTGCCCCTGCAGATAGAGATCAATATTGGATCAAAGAAATATCTTCTTGCGCATGCCATGACATTTGATCCAGCACTTGTAGAACAGGATGATACGTTGTATCTGGAAGGTCTTTATGACATGGAAGAGTATTGGCGCCAGGGCGTGAAAGGGTATGTATCACTTGTAGGCCATACAGATTCAAGCTATCAGTATAACAATTCACATGGTAGATATCTTGATGGACAACATTCAATTTGGACGAATGATTTGGAAAATGTGTACATGCTGGATTGCGGATGTGGCTTGCCAAATGGGAGGCTGGCCTGCATATGTTTGGAAACAGGTGAGAGATTCTATGCATGAATTGGGCAGTCAAGAGCTTAATAATAAAATTGATCACACTTATGTGTCAGACACGCAAGGTGTCAGGTGCAGATGAACAGAACATGTATAAGTATATTCATGTGTACCTGATACCGTTCATGTGCTATGGAAAAAGAGTTATAAAAGGAAGTGAGATGATACACTATGGCAATTCAATTTAATGAGCTTAGGCAATACTTAGCAAGAAACGTTAGGTTGTCAATTTGTTTTGAGGATGGGTATTACCACAATTATCTGATGATTTCAGATGTTCCGGCTGAAAAGTATAAGAATCTATATGTTTATGGAGTTGGAATGATCGATGTAGAATTTAGTATGGATGTGTACGCTGCTCCAAAGGATTTGGACGGCGTAATCACTTCAACAAAAGATGATACTATAGAACCTGCGATTGAGATTGTTCTTCATGAAGCTCCGCGCAATATAGAAAGAAAAGCAGAAGATGTTCTTTTGTTCAAAGATATTAAACCGTACTTACAGATAGGTAGGAATTTTGCTGTCGTTAACAGAGAAGACTGGTCATACAAAGTATATGAATATCGAAAAGATATCCCTAGTAATTATGATGACATGTTTTTATATGGCATAGGCATGGAGGATAATTCAGATGAAAGTGATAAAAATATTATAAAAATGTTAGAAAAAAGAAAGTGTGATTCTTACATGAACAAGCAAATGGTAATTGTTTTGTCAAATACAGCGAGGACAGATATTGACGCAGTATAACTGTAAGACAGGTCATACAGATTCAAGCTACCAGTATAACAATCCACATGGCAGGTACCTTGACGGAAATCATTCAATCTGGGTGAATGATTTGGAGAATGTGTACATGCTGGATTGCGGATGTGGCTTGCCAAATGGGAGGCTGGCCTGCATATGTTTGGAAACAGGTGAGAGATTCTATGCATGAATTGGGCAGTCAAGAGGTTAATAATAAATGAGGAAATACATATGGGAAAAAAGATAAATATTGAAGCGAGTGATGAACCTTGTATGTTCCAGTTCTTTAAAAAGTATATACACCAGACAGACAAGAACGAATTTTATTGTGATAACAGGGTTGTTGATATCAGTAACCCTAATCCGGGAGTAGTTGTTGATTTTAAAAATATTGATCACACTTATGAAGTATTTGCAGTACTTGGAAATTATTGGGGAGGATGGAACTCTACGCCGACAGCAGCAGAGATGTATAATAGAGCTAAGGAATGGGAAGAGCGATTTGGCACGGAGATAGTTGGATTATCATATAACAGCGTTGATTTTGTATTGAACCGAAAGCTATCTGATATAGAAATAGAGGATTTGATCAAAGAATGTGAGGATATTCAGGCAGATGCGGCTTGTAGTGGCGGATATGAAGAAATGCAAAAAATAATAAGAGAAAAAGGCGAGCTTCATATATGGTGGGATTAATATTATAAATATTGGGGAGGCGGTTTAAGTGGCTACATATGTAATTTCAGATATCCATGGAATGTATAACAAATTCACCGAGCTTTTGAATAAGATCAAGCTGAAGGATACGGACACTCTGTATATTCTGGGCGATGTTCTGGACAGGGGACCAGATCCGATCAAAACATTGCTCAAGATAATGAGCATGTCAAATGTGATCTGCATGCTTGGCAATCATGAGGACATGGCACTTGACTGTCTTAAGTTTTTTATGACTACTGAGATAACGGAACAGTCGTTGTCTGAGGTGTCTGAAGAGATGCTGGAGAACCTGGTAACATGGCAGTACAATGGCAGCAAGACGACCATAGACGGGTTTCGGGCACTGGACAGAGCGAAGCAGCAAGAGGTCATTGACTTCATAGAGGATATGCCAGAGATAGAGGAGATATCGGTAGCTGGACAGAAATATCTACTTGTGCACGGCGGGCTAGGGGATTTTTATCCTGGTAAACCGATCGAGAGTTACACGATTGAGGAACTTATCTGGGCAAGCGCGGAGTATGATATTCAGTATTTTGACGACACTTATGTAGTGACAGGCCATACCCCGACACAAGGCATACCGGGTAATCCCAGACCTGGATACATATACAGACAGAATAATCATATCGCCATTGACTGCGATGCGGTGAGAAGAAGCGGGCGGCTTGCGGCGATAAGGCTTGATGATGGCAAAGAATTTTACACAGGAGACTGATGTTCAAGAGAACAGGGAGGAGTGCTTATGAGGATATATTGTATGAGTGATATTCATGGCTGCATAGCTGAATTCGTGGATGCTTTAGCTTTGGTGTGGGATCACCTGGATGAGCCTGATACTATGCTTTGCCTGCTTGGGGACTATATTCATGGAGGCGCAGATGGTTATGCAGTCCTGGATAAGATAATGAATCTGCAGAAGAAATATGGTCCTGATAAGGTAGTTGCTCTTATGGGTAACCATGAGGAATTTGTTCTTCTGGGAGACTCGAGTATAAACCGGCTGATCGGTGTCTTTGATGACGATGCAGATGATGCCCGGGAATGTGATGATGACAGATATATAAGATGGATCGAGAATCTTCCGAGGTATTTTACAGAGGGCAACACGATATTTGTCCATGCTGGCATTGATGAGGAAGCCGGTGACATGTGGGAATGGATGACCAGCGAGGACACTTATGTCAACAAGTATCCGGCGGAGACCGGGAAGATAGAAGGACTTGATATGAAGGTCGTAGCCGGACATGTTGGCACAGCAGAGATCTCCGGGGATCCAAGATTTCATGATATTTACTATGATGGTGAATCACACTATTACATTGATGGAACGGTGCTGGACAGCGGCGTTATCCCAGTCCTTCTAGTTGATACTGATGAGGACAAATATTACAAAGTCACAGAGTCTGGTGAATGGCTTGTACAACCATTTACTACTTAGTCCTTTCCCTTAAAATACAAAGGTGCACAGTTCCGTTGGGAGCTTGTGCGCCTTTGTACATTCATTTGCTGAGAACAATATAGCACGGCGGGAGTGAAAATCGAATCTAAGATATTGCAGTAAAGGTGGATATGTGCTACAATATCCGAAAAGTCGGAAGCGAAACGGGGGTACATTGTGAAGGTATACGAGAAGATATTTGCAAGGCTTGACGAACTGAGTATGAGCCAGTCAGAGCTTTCGAGGCGAACAGGGATTTCAACCAGCACGATAAATGACTGGAAAAAGAAGAAGATCAATCCACAGGCGGACAAGCTGGTAGTTATCTGTAGGGCGCTGGATATGTCGCTTGCAGAGCTGCTTGGAGATGATGGGGACGAGAGCAGCAGTGCCGATTACAGTGCTGAGGAGAGATATCTGATCGAGTGTTATCGCAGGTCGGATGATCAGGTGAGAAGGCATATGCTCAGATATATGGAGCTTATTGACAAGACAGAGACCAGGACACCACAGAGAAAAGTTGCCGTTATACAGGATGTGGATGGGAATAATATTGTGGTTATCAATGATATTATTTTTAAGGGAAAACGTTCTATAACATGGTCTGATGTCGAGGAATATCTGCGCCGGTATGTGGGAGAGTTTTATTCTATAGTAGAGACTGGAGATATAGTTTATATCGGTACAGATTTGCCGGACGAATACGCAGGATCTAATTACACGAAACATATTAAAGGAACAGTGGCAAAAGCAAAGGCAAGTGCGGCTCAGGCAATTACTGAGATAATTGAAATAGCAACATCCAAAACAGCGGAAGAAAATAAAAAAGAGAAACATAGCCGTAATGCTAAAAATGGATGGTATAGATATGATACCAGATTTGCGTTACCGGTTTACGATGAAAGTGGTGAGGTTGAGCGGTACAATGTGTTTAGTGCAAGATTATTGATCAGACATGCCGCTTCTGGGAAAATGTATCTGTACGATGTTTTAGAAATAAAAAAAGAAACGAGCAAGCCTTGTCAGGTATAAACCCTACCCAGTAGAAAACCCATTTCTTAATAGGATAAGAATAAATCATGCTACAGGAAAAGTCAACAGTTATATTGTGGAAAGGACATAGATTGGATTTACAGGAGACATTAAATGGAATAGTGGAGTGCTTGGAGTGAGAAAAGAGGGATAAGGATGGCGAAAACGATTAAGAAAGATACAATTCATGCGAATGGTTTTGATATAGGTATTTATACTACTGATTTTGAGAATGCACCGGAATTTAAATTGTATGTAATAAAGGATTATCAACGCCTAAAACATGACGAGAACAGCAGACTCTCCTTATCATGGAACCTTAATAGGGAGATATCAAAACTAAATTATGGAATTCACACAGATGCTATAAAGAATAATCTCATACCGCCAGAGCTTACATAATGGCAGATATCCAATACATACGCAAGCGAAGCTGACCTGCTCAATACCGTTTTATTTGGCAAGACGGCAAAAGAGTGGAGAGATGAGAAGAAAAAGAAGGATGCCAATATACGTGATGACGCAACACTCAGTCAGCTTTTGGTTCTGGCAAATCTTGAGAGCTATAATGCGATATTGATAGAGCAGGGAAAGGATCAGGTGGAGCGAATGAAGTTACTGCATGACCTGGCGGTACAGCAGATGATGACATAACATAAATATGAATGTATAATCATCTATACATAGGCTGATATTCAAGATCAAGGGAGGGTATGGTTATGGCAGAATATATAATTACAAGAGCGTCGATCATAAACAGGTGTAATAGTGATGACAAGCTACATTTCATGTTTACAGAAGCAGAGCGCCCATGCAGTGAGGCATATCTGAAGGAGTTAAGAGATACGGATGGAAATAAGTGCAGCAGGTATTTTATCCAGCTTGACACTATAGAGGATGTGGACCGGCTTGGGACAAAGTATGATGTGGATGTGATGGTCACAAGAAATGATTTCTTTGAAGATCATATAGCACTTGTTCTGTATGACGAGGAGATAGACAAGTCCCTGTTTGATTAACTGACAGGCGGGGGAAGGTACTTGGTCGGGGGAGAGCAACAGTAAAAGTAAGCAGTTATATTGTAGAAAGGACATGACAGGGGACGCTCCTCGTGACAAAAGAAACGTCCCCACGAGGATATGGATTACGGTTGGATAGGGGCTGTAAAGCCCGGAAAAGGAAGCAGCAGGTCGCAGACGAAGATAGCAAAAGAAGTAATAGGGATAGCAAAGGAACTAAGGATAGCAAAGGAACTGGGTGTAGAAAATGCCAAAAACGATTCCGATATCGCACGTACAACGGCTGCAAGGGCTAATAATCTGCTCGAATGTGAAGGAAGATATTACTACATATTGGGAATTGGTGAAGGCAATCAATCGTGGGCGTTGTCTACGTTTATAAGGGAGTTTAAGAATAAAGGAATTGATGTGACTCTTATATTACTTCAGGCTATAGAAAGTTTTGATTTGGATATTAGATGTAATATATGGATCGCTGATCTGGATGAGCTAAGGTTATTAGAAAAGAATGAATATAATAAAGATAGTGATGGTGTTGATGGTATTCCACTGCGTGCCAGAAAGGGCGCAGGAGATTATTATGAGCTGAACACATCGTATGCAGATATGCATGCGCGGATAAAGAATGGCAGAGAGATTACAAGTAGATCCGAAATAGAAGAAATATTGAAGAAAGAATTTGCAAGGAATGATAAATTATATCGATAAATTATATTGATAAAATAAAATGAAAAATTGAGTAGAGAGGAATCACTTAATGAGCTGGGGAAAAGATAAAGTCGATCCATGTAGCAGCTACGCCGATATGTTGCCACAGGAATGGATAAAGGAGAATAATTACATACCAGATAAGGCGTATATAACTACATATTCATTTGATACAAGGCAGCTTAATGAGGTGTTATATGAGCTTGGATTATTTGATCTCATAGCGGCAGATAAGCCATCAGAAAAATCGCCTGGAAAGCTTCATGTATTTTATGATGAGACTGCCAGGCATGCGGACAGCAATGAATGTCAGACAGTCTCATCCGCCTGCTTGCACGGAATCACTCTCGAAACAGCAGAAAATGTCTATGCATTTCACCCTAAAGTGATAATGATCAGATACGTGAGCGATACGTCTGCGCCGGGATATGTGATCCTTGTCATGAGCAAGAATATATCCAGGTCAAATATGCTGGAGGCTTATGCTGTGGCATGTGGCGTGGTGGAGGAAGACAGGATTGCTGAAAAAGATGTAGATAGCGATGTAGATCATAACATAGATTATAATAAGGATGATGATAATGATTTTAATGGAGAAGAACTTGCAAGGTTCTGGGAGAAAATTATTGCTGTAGCCTCGAAAGACGATCTCGGCACACCGAAGAACAACAGGTCGCATATAAATATGGATGATGAACTCAAAGAACTCAGAAAAGTCAGATTTGTTCAGCCGTTTAGTGGGAAAACTGTCAGGTTCTTAGAAGGTGGACAGGTCTTGGGGAAGCTTAAGGCTTCTACAGAGGTGATCATCGTCTCACCATTTTTGTCAGATGGATTTTTTAATAAGCACTCTCATGAAGAAAACGAACAGATCTCAGAAAATTCTGGGGTTGATCTGGGAAAGGTGAGAAGTCTTGTGTCCACTATGGATTCATTTGCAGATATGAATCTGCACGCAAAGATATATTGCTGTAAAATGGCAGATGGAAAAGCGTATTGTATTGTCGGCTCTTCCAATGCGACAGCCAACGGATGCAATCTGAACAATAAGTCTGGAAACGTAGAGTACAATATGGGATTTGAGATAAGCGGAGATGACTATGAGGCCTTTGATAAGCTTCTGAGGGGTGGGTCGTTCCAGATCGTATCTGATGAAGACATGAAGATGTTCGGAGAAAATGCGGAGAAAGGCGTAGATTTCCGCAGATACTATGCAGAATTTCTGAGACAGCTCAAGGTAGAAACTAGAATGATCAGTGATCAGGGCACAGACCACAGATACGAGATTGAATTTGCACCAGTGGAAGCAGAAAAATATAGTGTCGAACTCGCAATATGTGGCTCTGATCTGGAATCTCAGGATATATGGAAGAAACTTTCAGATGGAGCGACATTGACGTTGGGATTTTCGGAACCTGTGGCGGGGGTGTATGTGAAGATCGTTGCGAATAGCAATGGACAAAAAGAAAAGAGCGAAACTGCCGAAAAGATATTCTATCTGGATCTGTATGATCGCTGGCAGGAAGAGGCTCAGAGTAAACTGGACATGGAGTGCAGAAAGAATTACAGAGCGCAGCTTCTGGATCTTCAGAAACAGATAATCAATGGAAATAAAGTGAGAAGACTTCATCAGACAAGGAAAGAGAACGATTCTAATAATAGGTCTGGCATTGCTTCCAAGGCCATGTTTTCCAGGAGATCGGATAGAAGTTATGTATATGAGAAGATCATGAGTATATACCAGTATGAGGAAGATACGGCAACGAGAACTGAGAGACTGAAGGAACTGCGCAGGGTCACGAAATTGCTGGATGAGAGCGATGAGAATGATCAGTTTCAGCATGATCTTATGCTGTTGCTTTCGAAGTTGGAGGACACGGATGAACAGGATAAAATATCAGGAAGATGAAGCTAACAGAATTTACGGCAGGCTCTTCGAAAAAGATGGAAATAGTGAAGAATCAGTATCGCATAGATATCTGCTTGCAGATGAGGTCGGACTCGGAAAGACCATCGTTGCCGCTATGGTGATAGCAAAGCTGGCGGTGGACAGAATGAACAAGGGAGAAAGCGTCAGAGTTGCATATATATGCAGTAATGGAGCACTTGCAAATGAGAATATCAGAAAGCTGAAGGAAAAGATAAGAAGCATTGGTAAAGATGTATATGGTAAAGAGATAAACATAGATGACAGAAGTTCCGACAGACTTTCACTTGAATTCAGAAATGCATGGAATCCGCCGGAGAAAAAAATTGAAAGCTCTGTGTTGCAGCTTCACACTATCACGCCGTCTACTACAATACATGTTTCGACAAAGGGGACTGCAGAGGAGAGGGTATTTGCATATTATCTGCTCATGGGAAGAAAAGAAAGAAAATGGATCGATGATGGTGACGATTCAGGGGAGTTTTTCAAATACATGAGCAGCTGTGTGAAGGACGACGACCAAAACTCTGTGAAGGACACCCCAAAAAACTCTGCGTGGGACAAGGCCCTGAACGTTTTTCAAAAAGAGTGGGGCAATAAGTCCAAGAATGGATCAGAAGAGAAAGAAAATTTTTTGGATGAGATAGCGGAATCGTTTTGCGGGAAATTTAATAATATATGGAAGAACATTAAAACTGAAGTTTTGTCACTTTTTATAGATGTTGTAGTGAAAGAGATGCCATGTGACAAGGTGAAAAACCGCAGTGAGGCTGTAGAAAAGATAAAGAATTGGCTTGATCGTGATTATACACCACCAAAGCAAGAGGACAAGGAAGATATCCTAAAAATAAGTTGTCTGGAACATATATACAGCGATATGTATGAAGCAGTGAAGAAGTCAGTTGAAGAGAGTTCTAAGAATGGTGCGGAATCCAAGGATAAAGACAATGGAAAGAATAACGGGACAAACAACGCTGCAAAAAAAATAGAGATCAAGGAACAAAGTTCAGTCGATTGTGCCATATTAGACTCTTTCAAGAAAACAATATATAAAACGTGTATGTCAGAGGCAAGGCGATGTATGGTGGAGATAAGCCTTGACAAAATGGATATGGATTTTTTTATAGCGGATGAGATTCAGAACTATTCTGATATATTCAGAAGTAAGCTTGGAAATGCTTCGGACACTGATTACAGCTGCCTGATGGATCATTTAATAAAAAAGAGTGGTGACAGTAGACTGCTCATGATGAGTGCTACACCATTCCGTTATCACAGCCTGATGAGTGCGCTGGAAAATCCGGATAAAGATATAGCTGCAGACGGAGATCCTCTGGATGATTATGTGAGCAGATCGGAAAGCGAGAGATATCTTGGAACAGATACTGATATATACGGTGAATTTAAAAGTATCGTCGGTTATCTTGCCCCCCAATTTGATTTTGAAGAGTGGGAGGAGCTGAACAGACAAAAGCGGGATATATTGGAAGGCTTACTTGAAAATGATCCACAAGGTCAAGTTAGAGAAGATGTCCAGAAGAAGTCAGAGGATTATAAGAAAATAGTCAGATGTCAGTCAGACATGTTGACTGCAGCAAATATATCCAGGGTAGAACGATACAAGGCTTTCGTCAAGTATGGATTTCACAGGGCAGAGCGGGAACTTCCTATTGATGATGTTATGCGAAAAGAACTGGAATCAAGCCCACATGTTGTGAGGGAGCGGAGAGAGAAAGAGTCAGATATCTGCTATGAAGAATTTTCGGAGGATTGTTATGATTGCTATTGCTATGATGAATGTGAAGAACAGAATTCGTACGATGAGCCGGCAAAGGTGAATCTGGATTATATAAAGAGTACGCCTGCGGTGCTGTCATTTGGATGTGATTATGCAAGACTCGGTGGCCTTAAAGATGCAAGATATAAAGAAGGCCAGGAGCACAGTGATTATCAGCCACTCAGACTTTACTATGAGGACGTGGGCGAACATAAGCAATTGTTTGGGACAGACGGAGCAAATGGGGATGAAACACATATGCTCTACAATGCCAGAATAAACAGGTTATATAAAAAACTGTTTGATGAGGAACAGCAACACAGACTTCTGTTCATTCCACCGTCAGGCAAAAGCTCCAGTATACCCATTGATGGTGCCACGATGAAACTCAGCGGAGTTTACGCAGGAAAGAGGGGATTATCCAAGCGACTGTTCTTTTCTGACTACAGGATGACACCAAAAAGCCTGTCAGCTCTTATCACCTATGAAGCAGAGCGGCGTGTGATGAACGACCTTGAAGAGAAATATCTCGGAAAGAGATGTCAGGGATATAAAAATATTAAAGATAAAGAACATAAAGAGGAATACAGGGAATCGATTAAATTTGATTTGTTTGACAATAGTGAAGCTGGAGGTAAGGAAAGCTGTTCAAAGCTGAGTATAACGCTGAATGATCTTATGAAGAATCCGAAGACAGAGCTGGAGGATAAGAATATACTGGCAAGCAAGCTGTTTCATCATGACAGGGATACTTCGATTCCAGGAAAACTCAGAAAAGGTTCTGTGTACGATTATGCCATGTTCAGACGAGGCAGAAATGATCAGGAATTAGGAGATCAGGAATTTAAATATGACACTGCTGTGAAAAAGCTGTGTGAGGCGTACTATGGTTATATGTGCAGAAAAAGCTCTCTGCGGGTGATCCTGGCATACTATGACTTGGGGTGTGAGGAGTCAGGTAAAAAAGGTCAGCCGTCTATATTCGAGGCGATCCTCAAATATGGAGAGCAGGGATGTATATGGGATGTCCTTGAGGAGTATTCGGTGTATTGCCGGTGCGCAGGTGCCAGTAATACTAATTCGTTCACTGATTCATTCAAGTCAGTTATGGATATACAATTTCATACAGTCAAAGCTGATACAAATGATAATTCAAGATGTAGCAGTCGCTAGGATATGAATACAGATTTTGCTACAGGACATTTCTACGGTGATAGATCGACAAATGGTTCGGCAGCGAAGACACTTGAAAATAAGATAATAAGGTTTAATTCTCCATTCTGGCCGTTCCAGTTCATAACGACGTCCATAGGACAGGAGGGATTTGACTTTCATGTGTATTGTCGTAAGGTGGTCCATTGGTCTTTGGAGTGTGATCCAGTCAAGTTTGAACAGCGTGAGGGTCGAATAAACAGATATCAGAGTTACGCCAACAGACTCAGACTTGCTGAACTCATGGATAGAAAGAATATACGATTCCGGGGATGGAGATATGCGTTTGACGATGTCAGGAAGAATGACGCTGTAAAGGATATCGTGAAACAAAGTCTTGGTCTGTTTCCTGATTTTGTTGTGGGCGACACGAAAAACGCCGATGATCCGGATGCAGAAGGGGTAAAATACGACAAATTCGGTCTTGAGAGCGAGTGCTATTATTATCCGTTCAGTTTTGAAAGCCATGAATTTGATAAAGTCCTAAGGTGCGTAGGATATTACAGATCACTGCTTGGACAGAGTGGTGATGATACCTTCGAGAAGAACTTTGCCCATTTCCTTGAACTGAACAAGACAGATAATAAAGATGTTAAGCCAGAGGACTACTTTATAGACCTATATCCATCGGGGAAGATAATAAATGCAACACCAAAAGACAAAGAAGAGCTGCTCTCACTTTATCACGCCATGATAGGCGGACCGTGTGAGTGGAGCGAGAATTATCCTGACGAGAATACCATAGCATTTGACCTGAAGAACGATGATCTGTTTGTTATGAAGAATGATAAAGAGGAAATCGTAGCCACAATATCCATAGATCACGATGATGCCGTGGAGGCGCTTACGTGCTGGAGATCAGACCTGGTTCCATCGGGAGAACTCTCAAGGCTTTGTGTCAGAAAGGATATGCAGGGACAGGGGATTGCGAAAATCATGATGAACTATGCATGTGATGTCCTGAAGAGCAGAGGCATGAAGGGGGTTCATATACTTGTCAGAGAGGGGCATGTGGTGGCACTTTCGACTTATGCCAAGATTGGATTTGAAACAGTTGGCGAATGTGATCTTTTTGATAAGCATTTTATATGTATGGAACGGGAATTCTAATAAGAATTTTATATGTATGGAGCGGGGATTCCAAAGAGGTTGATATTGCAAGTTACAGGATGCAGCTGCGGCTATATTGTAATATAATGGGGGTGTATTGTTTGATGAGTTATAGAGATGAGACATTTCTATATATAAGAATGAACGAGCGGAGGTGCACAGAATGATAATTACAATAGGTAGAGAATGTGGATGTGATGGTGATGAAGTGGCAGCAAGACTTGCCTCAAAATATGGTATAGCATGTTACACAAAGAAAGAGATAATAAGGCTGGCAAAGGAGAAGGGTGTGTATGACAAATATCCGTTTTTCTTTGGAGAGAAGGCTATAGATTCTATGATGCAGTCGGTGTCAGATGACTTTGTCGTGAAGAGAAGAAAGACTCCGGAGGAGGTACTTGAGAGATTGCTTGACGGACAGGATGGTGTTGTAGTGGGAAGAGCCTCAGACTTTGCATTCAAGAACAGGAACGATGCAGTGAGAATATTCCTGTGCGGAGATAAAGACAGCAGAATAAAGAGGATAATGGACAAGCATGGTATATCAGAATCAAAGGCAAAGAGTCTTGTGGAGGAGACTGATGCCAGGCGGAGAAGCTATCATGACTATTACTCAGGAGAGAACTGGGGATATTCAGGACATTATGACCTGTGCCTTGATGAGGCGAAGCTCGGCGTGGACGGCGTAGTGGAGATGGTCGCAGCGTATATGAAGGTAATTGGCAAGTAGAATTGAGGCAGATGGAAGCGCGGTGAAAGACCGATGAAAGACCAATGGAGGTGAGACGGAAGCCCAATGAAAAGCCAATGGAAGCCTAATGGAAGGCCAATGGAAGGCAGATAGAAGCCGGATAGTGTGAGTTAGTCAGAGAGGTTTCTGACATTATGATTTGAAAGGTATAGATATGGGAGAAAAAGCAACAGGAAAATACAGCCTTTTGGTTCCGGAAGGAAAGTATTCGTTTAAAACACTGAGCCCTGTGACTATGCATGATCTGGGATTGGACATGATATGCAGGCAGTTGTCATCCAAGGAGGCAGAACAGAATTATATAATGCGCGTTATGTCGCAGATGTATGAGGATCCGGAGGTGACCCGGTACAGATGTGATATATTTGAGGACATTCTTGACCATAAACAGTTAAGGGAAGATATGATGGAGACCCTCAACAGGATAAGTTTTCTGAAGGATTACGGAAGCTTTCGCCGCGAATACGATGAAGGTGCAAGTGTGTGGGAGCTGATGCACAGGCTTGATGAGATAGGCGATTATATCAAGTGTGTTGATGCTCTATATGAATGTCTTAATAAGTATGAACTTCACTCTGACGGATTTGCCGGGCTCAGGGATTATGTGAAGAGAATATATAGTGATAATGGTTTTGGTGAACTTAAGGAAGATATATCCAAACTGAAATTTGATACCTCAGAGATAAAGAGTATAACGGTTGGAATCAATCTGAATGAGAGATTTGAAGCTGAGGGCGTAGGCCTTATATCAGTGAACAATAAATACTTCACCAGAGGTGGTGTTCTCAGTAATTTCTATGATCATCTAGTAACCAGAGACAGGATCAGCAATGAGGCGCAGTGGAAGGGAGATTATAAGTTCCAGCCATTTGATGCAAGAAGTGAGCTTCAGGTGAACGCTCCTATGCAGCAGATGGCGCAGACTGCCGCTGTGGGTACCGTGGCAGGTGCTGCTGCCGGAATTGGCGGAATACCTGAGGGCGACCAGGCAAAGGATGTGACCAGATATACGGACAGAGTAGTGGGACATATGGTATCCGGGATAGTGAAGAAAATGAGACAGGTGCTCAATAAATATGTATCCATAACCATCACAGACATGACGGATCTCATACCGGAGCTTACATACTATATAAGATGGGCTGAGTATATAGAAAAATTGCAAAGCAGAGGTGCGGTATTTTCCAAGGCAATGGTTGTGAACTCTGCATATCAGCCGGACGCAGGTACATCTAAGGAGGCCAATTCCAAGAGCAGATATTATATGAAGGCTCGTGGCGTATACAATATCAAGCTTGCAGCATTTGATACGGAGGAGTCGGATCACATAGTGACCAATGATCTGGACTTTGACAGTGAGCACAGAGTGTATATCCTCACAGGTGCCAACAGAGGCGGCAAGACGACTATAACCCAGACGATAGGACAGCTTTTTGTACTGGCTCAGGGCGGTATATATATCCCGGGTGATGAATTTGAATTTGCTCCTGTGGACTGCGTATTTACGCATTTCCCTGCTGACGAGGATAAAACCCTGGATCTTGGAAGACTTGGTGAGGAGTGCAAGAGGTTTAAGGAGATATTTGACGGTGCGGGTGACGGCAGCCTGATACTTCTCAATGAGACGTTTTCAACTACGTCATTTGAGGAGGGCTACTATATAGCCAGAGATTCCGTGAGAGCGATTCTGACAAAGGGAACGCGGACGATATACAACACCCATATGCATAAGCTGGGCTTTGATGTGGATGAGATGAATGAAGGCCGTATAGAGGGCAAGGTATATTCGCTGATCGTACATAACGAGGGATCACAAAGATCTTACAAGATCGAGATAGCGCCGCCCGCTGGCAGATCATATGCCAGTGATATAGCGGAGAAATATGGTGTTACATATGATATGCTGGTGAAAAAAGAAAAATAGTTGGCTGTATGCACTGCTTGCGGATGATATTACAGACGATATGTGGGCAGTTTAGAGTCATATAATACGAATTGTCTACAGTGAAGATATTGGAGGGTATAGGATGACAGAAAAGCATACAGACAAGAGAACAATACTTATAGTGGATGATGACGCTGATCTGTCTATGCTGATACAGGATATGCTGGAGGACAACGGCTATGCTTTTCTGTACGCAGCCAGCATAGACGATGCATATGAAGTGCTGACAGATAACAAATGTGATCTCATACTTCTGGATATCAATCTTCCCGATGGTACAGGTTTCTCATTCTGTGAAGAACTCAGGCATACTTCGCAGGTGCCAATCATATTTGCAAGTGCAAGGACGAGTGAGGATGACAAGGTGAATGGCCTTGATATGGGTGGAGATGACTATATCGCAAAGCCGTATTCACTGAAAGAGCTTATGTCTCGTATCCGTTCGATACTCAGGAGAACTTATGGTGTTGATGACAATAAGTCTGAGATGTTGACCCTGAACACAAACGGGAACGAGATAGAGATCAACAGGCACGCACGGACTGTGAGCAGGAACAAAAGTAATGTGGATATGAAGCCAAAGGAATTTGACCTGCTTGTATACATGGCGGAGAACAGAGGCAGGGTATTGACCAAGGAACAGATCATGAGTGCCGTGTGGGGGCTGTACAGTGATGTGGAGCCATCCACGGTTGCGGTGCATGTGAGGTGGCTCAGAGAAAAGCTTGAGACAGATCCGTCACATCCGCAGCTTATCCGTACGGTATGGGGAACGGGATATGTGCTGGGAGATAGTGAATAGACAAAGACAGTGAGAATAATATGAGCTTGTAAGGTGGATGTCCACTTGGCAGCTATAGGGAGTTTATATGAAGCGACATTCAGTAAGAAGCAATATAATAAAAATGCTGATCGTGTTCATGTGCGCTATAACCATAGTTTTTGGCTGGCTGTTCTACAGGGAGAAGCATGACGAGACACGGCGGATAAAAGATGATGAATATGGGCAGTATATAGTGGAACTGAATGAAGTGAAACAACTGTATGATTCGGGATCCACAGATGCTGACGAAAAGCTTGACGCTGTAATGAATGAACTCAGGGAACAAAAGATAGATACCGGCAAGTCAGGACTTAGGAATATAGTGATCATGTATATCGTTGTCTTGTGTGTTGTGATTGTATTATTCCTGTACATATACGTGTGTGTTCTCAGGCCATTTGACGAGCTGGAGGATTATGCATCACATCTGGCAGCAGGGGATATGGACACCGAACTTAAGTACAGACGGGTAAATATGTTCGGAAGCTTCACGTGGGCATTTGACCATATGAGAACAGAGATAGTGCATGCAAGGCGTAGAGAGCAGGAAGCGATAGAGAACAACAAGACAGTTATAGCCACGCTGTCACATGATATAAAGACTCCGATCGCATCCATAAGAGGATATGCGGAGGCATTGGTCATGAATATGGATGCCACCCAGGAGCGCAGGGAGAGGTATGCGTCGGTCATCATGAAGAAATGTGATGAGGTGACGTCCATAACGAATGACATGTTTATTCATTCCTTGCATGATCTGGACAGACTGGTGGTGAAGAGTGATAAGGTTGAGATAAAACCTCTGCTGGAACAGATACTGTCAGATATAGGACTTGGTATGAATATCGTGGTGGATGGAGATATAACCGAGGCAGTGCTTGAGCATTCAGATTCGGGAAGAGTGGTCCAGGTGATAGAGAATATCTTGTCCAATGCGTCAAAGTATGCCAGAGACACAGAGATAAGTATTGTTACGGAATGTATATCGTCCGAAAAACTTCCAAGGAATGTCCATGTGAGTGGCGCTGATATGGTATACAGGCTGTCCATAAAGGATCATGGAACAGGAATCCCGGATAAGGACATGCCGTTCATATATGAGAAGTTTTATCGAGGGGAAAACTCCGGTGATGAACCTGGAGCGGGCCTTGGACTATTTATTGTCCATTATCTCATGGACAGAATGGGCGGAGATGTGGAACTTGTAAATCATGCTGATGGCCTGGAGGCAGTGTTATATTTTGCAGCAAGAAAGGTTTGTTAAGGACTTGTTAATAAATAGGGTGATATGGTTGTAGCACGGTGGCGAGGTGAAGATCTGTAGAGGATGTCTGAATGCCCCCGTGCTACAACTATAAAGAAGGAGAGAAAAATGGCAGATATAATACTTCAGGCAAGAGACCTTTGCAAAAGCTTTTCCAGTGAGGGCGTGCAGAATCATGTGCTCAACAACATGGATCTGGATATCTATAAGGGAGATTTTACAGTCATCATGGGAGCGTCAGGCTCGGGAAAATCCACACTGCTTTACAGTCTGTCCGGGATGGACAGACCGACTTCGGGAAAGGTCATATATGATGGCGAGGATATAACAGAATACAATGAGAAGCACATGGCAGAACTCAGGGTGTATGAGTTTGGATTTGTGTTTCAGCAGATACATCTTGTTAGTAACCTCAGCATTAGAGAGAACATACTTGTGCCGGGTTATATGAATAAGGATACGAGCACAAAAGAGACTGAAAACAGGGCTGATGAACTCATAAAAAAGATGAATATAGAAAGTGCTGCTGACAGACTGCCTGCACAGGTGTCCGGCGGAGAGGCACAGAGGGGCGCTATTGCCAGAGCGGTCATCAACAGTCCGGGTATCCTTTTCGCGGATGAGCCGACAGGCGCATTAAACCGCAGAAATACCCAGGATGTGCTGGACCTTCTCACCGAGCTTAACGTGGAGGGACAGAGCATACTCATGGTTACCCACGATGTGAGGGCTGCTATCAGGGCGAACAGGATCATCTACATAGAGGACGGAAGGATCATAGGTGAGCTGAAGCTGTCACAATATATTGAAGAAGATCGCAAGAGCCGTGAGAGCCAGATAGATGCATGGCTTGGTTCCATGCAGTGGTAGGAGGTGCCGGAATGAGATATATCATGATGGTGCTTCGAGGAAATATGAGAAGAAACAAGGGCGTGCATATAAGTGTGTTCGTGCTCATGCTTATCATTTCTCTGGCATTCTGTTCAGTGCTTTCTTACTACACGAATTCCATAAGGCATGATTCGGAAGCTATGGAAGAGGTTGGTTATGGAGGTATGCTTGCCGCACTTTATGGGGAGAACAGGCTGGATGCCTATGGAACAAGTGCAGACAAGATAATAAAGAATATTGGCAAATGTGATGCGGTGCAGGAAGTGAAAGCAGCAGATGTTATATATCTGCTGCTTAAGGACTGCAATGGAAAAGGCGGAAACAGCAGCTTCGTTTTGAATGATACAGACAGCGTGCTCACATATGATCAGTATGATGTGGATAACAAAATGACAGATCGCCGGCTTGAAAAAGGTGAGGTAAGTGTGCCGTTCAGTTTCATAGGTATGTATGACTGCAAGATTGGTGATACAGTCGAGCTGGGCAATGATAACGGTTCTTATACCTTCAAAGTTGCGTCATTTTTCGAGGATCCATATATGGGATCTTCGGTCATGGGAATAAAGACGATATTGATCTCAGATGAGGATTTTGCGGATCTCAAGGCAAAGGCTGCGGAAGATCATAGAAGCGGACTGGAAGATGACAAGAGATCCTTTGAATTGTCAAAGCTTATCATAATAGATAAAAAGCCGGGCCTGGACCTCACGGAGATGGAGTTTGAGAGAGAACTGAATAATGTGAGTGATTTCGCATCATATTGCTGGATAACTTTATCAAAGGAGCAGGCGGGAAGTTACATGCTTCTTATGACAAAGGTATTCTCCGCGGTGCTGCTTATATTTGTTGTGCTGCTTCTGGTGGCGGCTATGATAGTTCTAGGACACAACATCGGCAGCAGCATAGAGATGGATTTTGTTAACATAGGAATACTCAAAGCGGTCGGAATGACAAATTCATCGGTGAAGCTGGCGTTGCTTGCCGGGTATATGTGCACTGTGGCGGCTGGACTGTTTGCTGGAATACCACTGGCCATTCCGATACTAAAAATTATAAATAGTGCCACAAGATCTTCTTCAGGACTTGAAGTTCCGTCTGATATTAATGTAGGACTTGTGCTGTGTGTCATATTGTCGATACTGCTTCTAATAGCAGCATTTATCATGTTGAAGACAAGGAGAATATCCGAGGCCACACCTATAAAGGCGATAAGAGGTGGACGGGACAGTGTGCATTTCTCAAGCGTTCTGAAGCTTCCGGTCTCAGGCAAGAAACTTGGTGTGAGTCTTGCATACAGACAGTTTATATCTGAGAAGAAACAGTATGCCGCAGCCATCATAGTGACTGCTATACTTGCCATGTTCATGATACTTATGAACGATATGATGCGCTGGTTTAATTCACAGAATATGCTGGTGGATATGTTTTCAGTCACGAAGTATGACCTGACTGCTTCGTTTGTCGATGAGGATACGCAGAAGGATATAGAGAATGTTATATCAGAACACACAGCGTATAGAAAATATCAAATGTCCAGCGAGTACCTTCTGTTCGATGATGTGCAGATGTATTGTTATATAGTGGAGGACCCTGATATGATCAACACGATAAGAAAGGGAAGAACCTGCACATATGACAATGAAGTGCTGATAACCCAGTATGTGGCTGATGGATTTCACATGGACGTAGGTGACACAGTCACAGTCAAGCGCGGCGGCGTGGCAAGGAAGATGGTGATCTCCGGCATATACGATTCGGCAAATGATGTGGGCAAGAATTTTGCAATTAGTAAGGCTGCATATAGTAAGTTTGCCAGCGAAGGGATCGTAAGTGAGTCTGGTGTCAGTGGAGCTGCCAAAAGCAGTTCAGATGAAGAGGAATGGAGCGGCAAAGAAATATGTTATGATCTTGACAATACTGATGAATGTGATGCGATAATCCAGGAGATAGATAAGAGATATGGCGATAATCAGGGCATCACGTATTCAATACATTCAGCAAAGGATGATTTTGAAGAAGTGGCGGGTACAGTCAACATTGCAATACAGGGACTCACATTGCTCACATATATGTTGGGGGCTGTATTCGTGATAGTCACGGTCATAATCGTGTGTGGCAAGGTTCTCATGCGTGAGCAGAAGGATATCGGAATATACAAGGCACTTGGATTTACATCCTTCAGACTTAGATGCCAGCTTGCGGTCCGCTTTATCGTGACGGCAGTTGTGGGTTCGCTGCTTGGTATAGTTCTGGCACTTATCGTCAGCAAGCCATTCTTCAAGGCAGGATTTGAATCATTTGGAATATACAGTTTTAATTTAAGTACAAGCGTGATATCACTGGTTATACCATTGGTATTTATGAGCGTGTTATTCTCTGTGGTAGCATTTATCAGAGCGGGGAACATCAGAAAGGTTCAGCCGCAGGTGCTCATCGCAGATCAGTAGAAGTATATAGGAGAGTGGAACTATGTATACAGCCGTAGTTCTGCTCTTTTTTGTTTGCCACGAGTTCTTGACATTTGTCACTTGTTATGGTCATGCCCTATGGAATATAATGTCTGTATACAATGTCAGTAGACAAGGTGGGTATATATAATGGACAAATTAATCATATATCTGATATGTATAAATACACTGGGAGCTGTTCTTGACGGAGTGACGGCCGCGAAGCGCAGGAGAACAAGCCATAAGGCGCTCAGTGTTCTGCTGGGGATCATAGCCATTGCCGGTGGTGCCCCTGGCATGATAATAGCATTTGCGTTGTGTGACAGGACTGCATCCAAGACGAATATGATGCTGAGAGTGTTCACAGTGTGCGTGTGTGTGATAGAGCTTGCGGTGTTCATGACTTGGAAGCTCAGACCTGTGGGCAAATGGAGCTTTGCATTCTGGGATGTGTTTGTGGAATACAGATGGACACTGTGGTTCGCGGCGGCAGTGAGTGTTGTAACATTTGTCATGTTCGGAATTGACAAATACAGAGCGGTCAAGGGCGGATACAGGATACCTATAGCTGTCCTGCTTGGCATGGCATTTGCCGGTGGAAGTATCGGTGCTCTGCTTGGAATGGTGGTGTTCAGGCACAAGATAAGGAAGAATTATTTCTCTGTTGGAGTGCCACTTATACTTGTAATGCAGGTGGTGCTTCTGATGTGTGTGGTTAATCTGCTGTAGGATCTGTAAATATCCCAAGTTCAGGCGGATAGTTGGTAAATGCAAAGAATGCAACCGCGAGAATTGCCAGGATAGTCATGGCAACGTAGTCATTTATGCACATTTGCTTAGATTCTAATCTGTTCTCAGTCCTCAATGCATACATAACTCCGGCGAAATAAAGTGCGATATTCGGAAACTCATAATTCCTGCCCAGTACACCGTTTAGAGTATAGAAACCGACCACAATGAAAGCCATACCTGACAGGATACCGATAGTCCTTGCTGGAAGATAGTTTTCCGGCAGGGGCTTATTTTTTATATGAGCCCAGAGAAATTCGATTATCGTAAGCAGGAGCATAGGGAAAAATATGAGTTTTAGATGCTCCCAGGTCGACTCGTTCACTGCTGAGAACAGTCCGACTGCGGGATTGTCTCCCGACCATTCGTAGGTGAAGTGTAGCAGGACTCCAAGAATCGAAATGAAGATAAAGCGGAAAAGGTTGAGTCTGGTTTTTACTTGCATTAAGGACCCTCCAATGAAACAGGTGCTATATTATATAGTGTATGATGAATTGGGCATAAAATATGTAAATCTGATAAAAATTCTTGTCTTGGAGCAGGCTCTATATGTTATCTTTAACCCGCAGGTAGATTTCTTACTCGCCGCATCTGTGCTAAACTATAGGTAGCGATATAATAAAGAAACGGAATTGCAAGAAAGGAGAACTGCCCATGCGTTTGATCCATTTATCTGATCTTCACATAGGAAAGCGAGTAAATGAATTTTCTATGCTGGAGGATCAGGAGTATATATTAAAAGAAATACTGGGCATCATCGATGATGAGCAGCCGGATGGAGTCATCATAGCCGGGGATGTATATGATAAGTCTGTGCCGAGCGAGGAGGCGGTGAAACTGCTGGACAGCTTTCTGACCTCGCTTGCAAAGAGAAAGCTGCAAGTATATATCATCAGCGGCAACCATGATTCGGCGGCCAAGCTGGCATTTGTATCAAGTCTGATTGATCTCAGTGGAATCCATATATCGCCGGTATATGATTCGGCACAGATAGCCATGATGGGAGATGGGGTGGTCAGACCATATAAGCTGGAGGATGGAAAAGGACAGATGGTGAACATATACATGCTGCCATTTGTGAAGCCGGCAATGGTCAGAGCGGTGTTCCCTGATGAGGCGGATGATATAAAGGATTACACGGATGCCTGCCGTGTGGCGGTGGAGCACATGGATGTTGATGAGAAGGTTACAAATATCCTTGTGGCCCACCAGTTCGTGACCGGGGCTGTGCGCTCGGAGTCGGAGGAGAATGTGGGCGGTCTGGACAATGTGGATGTGTCGGTATTTGACTCATTTGACTATGTGGCGCTGGGGCATATACATGGACCGCAGAAGGTGGGCAGGGAGACCGTCAGATACTGTGGAACACCGCTTAAGTATTCACTCTCTGAGGCTAAGCATACGAAATCTGTGACGGTTGTTGATATCCCTAAGAACAAGAAAATAGAGATAAGGACAGTTCCTCTTGTTCCGATGCATGAGCTGCGCGAGGTAAAGGGAACATTTGACGAGCTGATGGACAGGCGAAACTATGAGGGGACGGCTGTGGATGATTATCTGTATGTGGTGCTCACGGATGAGGATGACGTGCCGGATGCTTTGGGAAAACTCAGAACGGTCTATCCAAATGTGATGAAGCTTGGATACGACAACACCCGAACCCGTGTGACACAGACGATAGACGATGGCGCTGTGCTTGAAGGGAAAAAGCCTATAGATCTGTTTGAAGAGTTGTATGAGAAACAGAACAATCGGCAAATGAGTGATGAACAGAAGAGTTTTGTTCAGGATATTATAGACGTTATATGGAAGGAGGAGCGCTTATGAGCGAAGCGAATAACTCAAATGCGCTCCGACGACCTGCCACGCTCGTGGAGGCGAGAGGGGCGATACATTGTAAAGGAGAGGAGCGATTATGAGACCACTTAATCTTACGATGTCGGCATTTGGACCATATGCGGGTGTCCAGGAGCTTGACATGACACAGCTTGGGGCTGAAGGCTTGTATCTTGTGACTGGGGATACAGGTGCGGGAAAGACCACGATATTCGATGCCATCTGTTATGCGCTGTATGATGAGCCGAGTGGCACAGGTCGTGATGCTAGGATGATGAGATCAACGTATGCGGATGTGGACACAGACACCTACGTTGAACTGACATTTGAACATATAGGAAAAAACTACAGGGTTAAAAGAAATCCTTCTTATGAGAGACGCAAGAAAAAAGGTGAAGGAACTACCCTGCAGGAAGCGGCTGTAGAATTGTATCTGCCGGATGACTCAGTCATTGCCAACAGGACAAAGGCCAACTCATACCTTCAGGAATTAATGGGTGTGGACAGAGAACAGTTTTCACAGATATCTATGCTTGCACAGGGTGAGTTCAAGGAGCTGTTGGTGGCTGAGTCCAGTGACAGGCAGAAGATATTCAGCAAACTTTTCCACACATCAAGGTATTTTGTTCTGCAGAAGCGGCTTCAGGATGAGACGAGAAAGCTTCAGAGTGAACGGGACGATATGAAGAAGAGTATAGAGCAGTATATATCTGGAATAGTCTGCGGAGAGGATGATCCTCTGGGGCTCAGTGTCCAAAAGGCAAAGGCCGGCCAGATGCCAATTGATGAGGTGCTTGCACTTATCGAAAAGCTTATTGGAATGGAGAGGGTAAGAACGGCTTCGTATGAGAAGCAGATTGGCGTGCTTGAGACCCGGATAGGGGGGCTCGACACGCTGATAGGCAAGGCGCAGCAGACAGAGAAAGCCAGAGTACAGCTTGGAAAGGCACATTCGGAGCTTGCAAGTGTACAGAATGACAGAACTACTGCTGAGGCAGAGTTAAACAGGTCAAAGGATGCACTTCCAGAGACAAAAGAGCTCCAGAGGCAGGCGGCGGTTATAAATAACGAGCTTCCGGACTATGAAAAACTGGATGCAAAGAGAAGAAATATTGCAGACGGAGAACAGCGCCTGCAAAGGCAAAATCAGCAGGCAGAGAAGGGCAGAACGCTTGTGGCAGACAAGCAGAAGCTCATAGGAAAGCTAAAAATGGAGCAGGTGCAACTTGCGGATGCGGGAGAGAAAATCGTGGCTTTTACGGCATCAAGGGAAAAGATGGCTGACGCTATTGACTATCTGAACGGAATAAACAGATTGCTCATGGAATACAGCAGAAGAAAGCAGGCGGTGGACAAAGCACAGAAGCAGTATCTGCTTGATAACGAGATGTATACCAGAAAGCAGGATATGTATGAGCATATGAGCACGCTCTACAGGAATGCCCAGGCGGGAATCCTTGCAAAGGATCTGAAGGAGGGACAGGCGTGTCCTGTGTGTGGTGCAACGGAGCACAAAATCCTTGCATCGCTGCCAAAGGAGGCTCCGACAGATGCGCAGTTAGAGGACGCGAAGAAGGATACGGACAGAGCACGCGACAGGGCAAATGCCAGCGCTACAGATGCAAAGGTAAAGCTTGCCAGTGTCACGGAGATCAGAAACAGCATTATTGAGCAGGCTGGAAGGAAATTTGACGCCCCGGAGGATATAGACGGTCTGCCGGAAAAGGTTGAGAAGAATATAGGATATTACAATGAGAAGATTGCCGATACAGACAGACAGATCGAGGCTGAACGCAAAAGGGTCAGCAGAAGGGATGAGCTTGCTGCAAAACTTCCTCAGGAGGAAGAAACATTGGCCGGTATGCAGACAAAGCTGGCAGACATCGAAAAAAATATATCAGCGCTTACAGCAAAGCTTGCCTCTGACAGAGAACAGGTGACTGAACTGGCCGCGGGACTCAGATTCAGAAATCGGAGCGAGGCGGAAATGAAGATGAACGAGATTCTTGGCAGAGCAAAGAAATTGCAGGATTCATTTGAAGCCTCTGAGAAGAGATATAATGCTGTGATCCAGAATATTAAGGCGCTGGAGGGGCAGATAAAGGCTCTGACAGACACGCTGGAGTCAGCAGAGAAGCTTGAACTTGCCAAGCTTGAGGAAGACAAAGTCGCAGCAAGAAATGAGCTTGGAAGAATCAGACTTTTCATGCAGGATGGAAACAGCCGCATCCGCGCAAATGAAACGGTGATGGCGAATATAAGCAGGAAGTCCGATGAACTTTCGGCAAAAGAAAAGGAATACGTCAGTGTGAAGTCACTTTATGACACTGCCTCAGGAAATGTATCCGGCAAGAATAAGATAAACCTTGAGGCATATATACAGATGTCGTATTTTGACAGGATAATTCAGCGCGCGAACCTGAGATTCCTGAAGATGTCAGACGGTCAGTATGAACTTAGCCGCGTGACGGACAGCAGTGACAAGAGAAGCCAGATCGGTCTTGACCTCTGTGTTGTGGATCATTACAACGGCAGCAGACGAGACGTTAAGTCTCTTTCTGGGGGCGAGTCATTTATGGCATCACTCTCCCTTGCACTTGGACTTTCCGATGAGGTGCAGGCCTCAGCTGGCGGAATTCAGATAGATACCATGTTTGTGGATGAGGGCTTTGGATCCCTTGATACAGAAAAGACTCTGCCACAGGCATACAAAGCGCTGGTCAGCGTGACCGAGGGACGCAAGCTGGTGGGAATAATATCGCACGTGACTGAACTCAAGGAGAAGATTGACAAGCAGATCGTGGTGGAAAAGGACAGAACCGGCAGGGCGAAGGCGAGGCTGGTGGTGTAGGAATAGAAGGACGGTACAAAATAATGGAACTTTTTGATATATGCGACGAACAGGGCAACCCTACTGGAGACATAGTGGAGAGGAGCGAGGCACATGCAAAAGGCATATGTCACAGGACTGCCCATATCTGGATAGCGAAGCAAGAGAATGGAAGGTATAAGGTTCTCCTGCAGAAGCGGGCAATGAATAAGGATTCATTTCCAGGAAGGTATGATACCTCATCGGCGGGGCACATACAGGCGGGAGATGAACCTCTGGAGTCGGCACTCAGGGAGCTCGGTGAGGAGCTTGGCATCAAGGCTGAGGCTTCTGACCTTGACTTTGCGGGAACATTCAGAATACAGTATGAGAAGGAATTTCACGGCAAAATGTTCAGGGATAATGAGGTGGCATTTGTGTTCGTGTACCAGAAACCGGTGGACATAGCAGACCTGACGATCCAGAAGGAAGAATTGGACGGCGTGAGCTGGTTTGATCTGGAGGAAACCTATGAGGCATGTAAGAACCATGACCAGAAGTTTTGCGTGCCGATTGGAGGGCTTGAGACGGTAGGGAAATACCTTAACGAAATAATACGTTAAAGTTACTGAAAGAATTTTGCATGTAGCGTTGGCTCACGATGAAGATGCCTATAAAAGCGCTGACGTTTGTCAGATATCGTAAAGTGATTTATGAAAAAATAATCCAAATAAAAGGCTCAAATGAATCTTGATGATTGTAGTTGACTGGAGGAGAAGAGCGTGGAATACGATGAAAAATATTTAAATAAGCTCAGCCGTTTTATGAGTCTGATTCTTCGACACAGACCAGAAAGTATCGGAATCAGTCTGGATGAGCATGGCTGGGCAAATGTTGACGAGCTGTTGTCTGGTATTGGAGAACAACACCCGATCGATATGGATATGTTGGAAGAGATTGTCCGTGCTGACAAGAAACAGAGGTATTCATTCAATGAAGACAAGACTCTTATAAGGGCAAATCAGGGACATTCGATACCTGTTGATGTCGAGCTGGACGAGGTGAGTCCGCCGGAAGAATTGTGGCACGGCACGGGTGAAAAGTATGTACAGGATATAGAAACAGAGGGACTTCTGCCTAAGAGCCGTCTGTATGTCCACTTGTCAAATGACAGAGACACAGCATTTAAGGTGGGACAGCGACATGGAAAACCGGTTTTGTATATTGTAAGATCTGGAGAGATGTACAGGGATGGATATAAGTTCTATCTTTCGAAGAATGGCGTGTGGCTTACGAAAGCAGTTCCGGTGAAGTACCTGCAGAAGCAGTAGAATACAGCTCTGTCAGTTGGGGGATAGTAGGAAAAGTAAGAATTTGTATAAGTCAGGAACAATGGTTACATCTCTGTCAGTTAGTGGATAGCTGGAAAAAGCCAGAGCGTAAAGAAAGGCGTTACAAATAATATTTTACATAAAAAAAACGGTTGTTAGATTGGTTAGTTTGTGCTAACATGACATGTGTTATGGAAAACGACAAGCGCAGTGAAACGATAGAAAAACTGAAAAAAGCAGGTAAAGAGGAATTCCTTAAAAATGGTTACCAGAGGGCAAGCCTTAGAAGAATATGCAATAGTGCGGGAGTTACCACCGGAGCCTTCTACTTTTCATTTGAGAGTAAAGAGGCATTGTTCAAGGCGATACTCGAACCGCTTGTGAATCAATACGAGGTCATGCTTGGAAAACTTATGAAGGGGGAGATTGAGAACCCCGGCACGGGCGTAGATGCAGACAAGATCATGATGCAATTCCTTCTGGCACACAGGGAAGAGGCAATGATCATCATGCATGGCGCTGACGGCAGCTGCTATGAGAATTATCACCAGAGGGTTGAGGAGTTCATGAGACATTCATTTGCGGCATATTACAGGTCGCAGCTCGGATGCGAGCCGGATGAGACTTTGGTTCGCGTGCTGGCGAAGATACGGCTTGAAGGAGCCATGGCGATACTGGACGAGGATGTAGATGTGGAGAAGAAAATGTATCTGACAGAAAAGATCGGCATTCATGCCACAGGCGGTACAGAAAAGTTGATAGAGAGTTTAAAGAAAGAGGTTCATCGATGATGAACCTCTTATTTTTACGAACATAACAAAACAAGACAAATGTTATATTTCATAAGGAGGGGCCCACGTAAGTGGGAGGATTCCAGCAGAGGAAGCGCACTGATGTGCGCGCAGGTCATCAAGCTGCGCTTGACGACATGTTGTGAAGCACGCAAACGCCGCGCGCAGCGCCTCTCATGCGTTTGCACAATTAAAAAGCAGGAGGAAATGAGAAAATGGTTAGCACACAGAACAATACAGTACGCAGATCAAAGGTAGACATAACGGGAGTCCCAGAGACGATGCTCCAGACACTCTATGCCAGGGCGAAGGAATCAAGAAAACCAGATCATGCCATATACGATGGCAAGGCCATAGAGATAGTTGACAGTCTTGATTATGATTTTTCCCTTGCAGATAAAGACATGGCAATGGGAAGCGGAGTCATAGCTAGAACTATAGTGCTTGATAAGCTTGTATCAGAATACCTGAAAAAGCACAAGGGTGCTGTGGTTGTGAATATCGCCTGTGGTCTTGATACCCGTTGCTATAGAAATGAGGGTAAATATAAAGGCTGGTACAACATTGATCTCCCGGAGACCATGACTGTAAGGGCAAAGTTCCTGCAGGAGGACGGACCGGTGTACCAGATGGCGGAATCCGCCATGGACGGCAAATGGGCTGACATGGTAGAGTATGCAGGTGAACCTGTGCTGGTCATCATAGAGGGGCTTACGATGTATCTCACAGAAGCTGATGTGAAGAAAATATTCGACATAATAGACAGGAAATTTACTCATGCTACGGTGTTCGTAGAGACTATGGCTCCGTTCATGGCAAAGCATATCAAGGAGAAATCCATCCATGGAAGCCATGCCAGGTTCTCCTGGGGCGTGCCAAATGGAAAGAAGCTGGCGGAGATCATACCGAAATACAGATACATAGAACAGCACAGTCTTGTAGAAGGAATGGCTGAGTTCATACCGGTATATAAAGTCGTTGGCAAAATACCATTTGTCAGCAATATATCAAACAAGATAGTAGTGATGGAAAAGTGATAAAAAAGAGTTGACATAAAGTTAAAAGCCATTTATGATGCAGTAAAATGCAAATGATTTGCAAATTCAAAAAGAGGGATAGTATGGCGAGGGAGTATAAAACGAGAATAAGTCAGGCTATAGAGGCATTTGCCACTGAGAGGCAGGACAGAGGGTTTTGCGCGGCTGATGTAAGTGTGTATTTGGATGAGAATGGCATAGATGCGAATACAACAACTGTATATCGCAATCTTGACCGCATGGTTACCCAGGACAAATTGATAAAGTATCAGAGTGCTGATGGTGGTTCAAGTATGTATAGAATGGAAAAGGCTGATCATAGTTGTCACGAACACCTTCATATGCAGTGTGTTAAGTGCGGAAGAGTCATACATATTGACCGCGATACCATGAATCACATAGCTAAAGGAGTTCAGGAGAGGTATGGATTTATGATCGACTGTGACAGATCGTCGATATGTGGTATTTGCAAAGATTGTCAGAGACGTTGTGGAGTTGCTGTAGTCTAAACTAAACGTGATTGTTACAGATGGGATTGTATCGTTACGGTCACAACGAAAACTATATATCCCCCAATTTCTAAACATGAAAAGGAGGTGTGCAGAATGAGTAAAAAGAGAATAATGTCATGGATTCTTATAGTGTTCTTTGTATCGGGAGTACTTTTCTCTTACGGCTATATTGCGCGCAATGTGGAGCATGACTGTACGGGGCAGGAATGTCCTATATGTATGCATTTGCAGCAGGCTGCACAGTTCCTTTCAAATATAAAGATAATGTCAACTACGCCAGTGTTCCTGGCGTTCTTAAGTGTGTTCACACTTGGAGTTGTATTGGCGTATACCCACGAGTATTGTACCGATACGCTCGTTTCCCTGAAGGTGGAATTGCTGAATTGATTTAAAGTACGGATATTGACTGAGAATTGCGTCTGGAAATACATCTAAAGATAAGGGCGAATACTTATTATTGGTGTTTTTGATCTAGAGGCAGTTTATTAAATTTACCCAATTATAGGCATCAAAATATGCCTGTCAATTTTATCAATCAATTCGGAGGTTTATTGATCATTATGAAAAATAGAATATTTGGCCTTGCTATGGCATCGGTACTTACTGTTTCAGCATTTTGTGGCTGCGGAGCATCAAGGACGGCTGCAGATTCTGATCAGAAAGGGGGCAGTGTGCCCCAAAATGCGGCAAATGCTGCGGCATATAGCATTGTATGTACGACTTTTCCTCAGTATGACTGGATCCGCAATATTATAGGCGATGATTCCGACAAATTTCAGCTTACTATGCTGCTTGATCAGGGCACGGATCTTCACAGCTATCAGCCAACTGCAGAGGATATAGCAAAGATAGCTGACGCAGATATGTTTGTGTATGTTGGCGGTGAGTCTGACGGCTGGGTGGAAAGTGCCCTGAAAGAAGCGACTAATAAGGATATGAAGGTTGTAAACATGCTTGACACTTTGGGAACTGCAGTCAAAGTCGAAGAGGTAGTTCCAGGCATGCAGGCAGAGGAGGAAGAGGAAACCGAAGAAGGGGAAGGGCCTGAGAATGATGAGCATGTGTGGCTATCATTGAGAAATGTGGTAACACTTACTGATGTTTTGTCTGAAAATATACAGGAGATTGATCCGGCAAATAAGGAAGATTATGTGGAGAATGCAGGCAAGTACGTGGATAAGCTCAATGATCTTGACGGAAGATATGCGCTTACTATATCTAAGGGAAAACGTCAGGCGATTCTGTTTGGTGACAGATTTCCTTTCCGATATATGGCGGATGATTATGGGCTTACTTACTATGCGGCATTTGTGGGATGCAGTGCTGAGTCGGAGGCAGGCTTTGAGACTATAACATTTCTTGCGCATAAGGTGGATGAGTTAAAGCTCCCAGTTATTCTGACGATAGAGGGCGCGGATCACAATATAGCAGAGTCGATAAAGAACGCGACCGAGTCAAAGAATCAGGAGATACTGACAATGAACTCAATGCAGTCTGTAACCGCAGAGGATGTGGCTGATGGAGAGACATATCTGAACGTGATGGAAGATAACCTGAATGTACTGTCTCAGGCGTTAAATTAATTGCGGCTTAACTAGATGGACTGATGTTTAAAGGAATAGGAGAAAACAAATGTCATATATAACGTGTAAAGACCTGGCAGTCGGGTACGACGGAAGATCAGTTGCGTCAGGTCTTAATTTCAGTATAGACAAGGGAGACTATCTCTGTATAGTTGGAGAGAACGGAGCGGGAAAGAGTACCTTGGTAAAAACTCTACTTGGGCTGCTGAAACCGGTTTCAGGAGAGATAAAGTTTGGCGATGATCTGACATCGCATGATATAGGCTATCTGCCGCAGCAGACACCTGTGCAGAAGGATTTCCCTGCGACTGTATGGGAGGTAGCTTTGTCGGGCGCACTGACTAAGTGTGGAGCGCGTCCTTTTTATGGCAGAAAGGAAAAGCAGCTTGCACAATCTCAGCTTGAAAGACTTGGGATATGGAATATACGCAGGGAATGCTACAGGCATTTGTCAGGAGGACAGCAGCAGCGCGTCCTTCTGGCGAGAGCCTTGTGTGCAACTGAGAATCTTCTTCTGCTTGACGAACCGGTAACTGGCCTCGATCCAGTCGCGACGGCCCAGTTCTATCAGATGATACAGCAGTTAAATGAAAATGGTGTGGCAGTGATCATGATATCACATGATCTGAGGGCAATAGATTGCGCCAGACATGTACTTCATATGCATCATGGAGGCTCGTTCTGGGGTAGCAGAGATGAATATAAGAACAGCAGATATTGGGATATCATTTCAGTAGAATATGAGAAAGGCGGTGGACAAAGTGCAGCTCATTAATAAATTAACTTACTATATGCAGTATCCATTTGTCAGGTATGCGCTTATCGTTGGAGTTCTTATAGCTTTGTGTTCGTCACTTTTTGGTGCAACATTGGTTCTTAAAAGATTCTCATTTATTGGTGATGGTCTTTCTCATGTAGCATTTGGTGCAATGGCTATAGGCTCAGTCCTGAAACTGACAAATAACACGGTCATAGTCATGCCGGTGACTGTAGCTGCTGCAATTCTCATACTTATGTCAGGGCAAAATGCAAAGCTTAAAGGCGATGCAGCTATAGCTATGATGTCCGTCGGAGCTCTTGCTGTCGGTTATCTGATAATGAATGTGTTCTCCACGTCAGCGAATGTATCTGGTGATGTGTGCTCTACATTGTTTGGTTCAACCTCAATACTTACATTGACAATGGGAGAAGTGTGGTTGTGTATAGTGATGTCAATATGTGTAATAGTGTTTTTCTGTTTGTTCTATAACAGGATATTTACGGTCACATTTGATGAGAGCTTTACAAGAGCAATCGGGAAAAATGCAGGGGCATATAATCTGGCTCTGGCTGTGATAATCGCTGTGATAATAGTGCTTGCGATGAACCTGGTGGGCTCCCTGCTCATCACGGCACTTCTGGTATTTCCTGCACTTTCGGCAATGCGAGTTATGTATAGCTTCAGGTCAGTGGTATTATATTCGGCTGTACTGTCAGTTGTGGGAACTTTGACCGGCATGCTGGTATCTATATTATTTTCAACACCGGTAGGATCTACGATCGTTGCATGCGATATGGTTATATTTGCATTTAACAGTATAGCAGGGAAAGTGATGAGGAGATAAGAATATAAACTCGGTGGAGATGCCGTATATCCAGATGATTACCCGGCGGATCAGAGCCAGGTTGTAGTGACGGGAGTATTTGAAACTTACACAGAGGAGGCTGGACAGACATTTTATTATTGCAGGCTGAGAGATGCAGAATATCAACTGATACCGGAAGATGATCAGTAGAATATAAACAGCATAATGTTATGTAGAATCCGGGCAGATTAAAATGTCCGGATTTTATTTGTACAAGTGGTGAGTTAGGATCGTGCCAGCGAAAAAAGTTTGTCGAATGGTGGGTTAACTTGAGAAAATATGGCAAAATGTCGCAAGTATATTAAAAAACATTAAAAATAGCTAAAAAATGATAAAATTAGCTAAAAAATAGTTTGATATATTATGAAAACTGTGCTAATTTTGAATAAAGGTAAATATTCAGCCGTGCAGGATAAGAACAGCGGATTCTACATACTTGCATGTAAGAATCAGGTGTTCTTATCCTGTGGTGACTCGAATAGAGTCACCGCCCCATACAGTGAGTAAAATAGCTGCGCAGCAGCGAAAGAGCACGGGAACCGTGCGGTTTTGCGAATGTATGGTCGGCTGAATATTTGATAATGCTAATAATGCTGTAAATGCTGCTAATAATATATAGAAGGGAAGCGATGAAGTGAAAGAGAAATACAGAGATGTGCAGAAACTTACGGATAATCAGTTCCTCAACCTTTATCATATAGATGCGGTTGACACAGATGGAAAAGACTTCAATTATTACTTTGCTTCAAGGAATAAAGAAAACAATATAAAGCTGAAGACCCATGATGTAAGACCGGAGGGCATAGTCATATATGGCGTGACGACTGAGAATGAGCCCAAGCTTGTACTCATAAAGCAGTACAGATATCCTCTTGATGCGTACATATATGAGCTTCCTGCGGGACTTGTGGATGGAGATGAGACTCCTGCACAGGCGGCGGTCAGAGAGATGAAGGAAGAGACTGGGCTTTCCCTTGAAGTATATGAGGGCGGGGCAGAGCTCTACAGAAGACCGTTCTATATGGGACCGGGATTTACAGATGAGATGAGCTGCGCAGTATTTGGCACGGTGACAGGAACACCAAATCTTGACAGCAAGGAGAGTACAGAGGACATTCAGGTCATACTGGCAGACCGCGCTGAGGTCAGGAGAATCTTGACAGAGGAACAGGTATCCCTCAGGGGAGCATACCTCATGACACATTTTCTCTCGGATGGAGATCCGCTGGGATTCCTTAAAAGTTAGAAGACGTCGAATAAAAGGAGAAGTTTAAAATGAGTTACAGAGACACATATGATTTTTGGATGACAGATGATTATTTCGATGATGACACAAAGAAAGAACTTGCAGCTATAGCTGGCGATGACGCCGAGATCGAAGACAGATTCTACCGTGATCTCGTATTTGGAACCGGTGGACTACGTGGGGTTATCGGGGCCGGAACAAACAGAATGAATTTCTACACTGTTCGTAAGGCAACACAGGGACTTGCAAACTTTATAGTAAAGCAGAATGCCCAGGAGAAGGGCGTAGCAATAGCGTATGATTCAAGAAAGTATTCACCGGAGTTTGCCGCTGAGGCTGCTCTCTGCCTATGTGCAAATGGAATCAAGGCTTATCTTTTTGAGTCGCTCAGACCTACACCGGAGCTTTCGTATGCAGTCAGAAAACTTGGATGCACAGCCGGCATCGTTATAACAGCAAGTCACAACCCACCTGAGTACAATGGTTATAAGGTGTACTGGGAGGATGGCGCACAGATCACGGCGCCAAAAGACAGAGAGATCATTGCAGAAGTCAAGGCTGTGACAGATTTCCACGCAGTAAAGACTATGGATAGGCAAGAAGCCTTAGATAAGGGACTTCTCACCATCATAGGTGCAGAGATAGATGACGCATATATGGAGGAACTCAAGAAGCAGATCATCCATCCGGAGATCATCAAGGAACAGTCGGAGAATATCAAAATCGTGTACACACCGTTCCACGGAACAGGTCTTGTGCCTGTAAAGAGAGTTCTGTCTGAGCTTGGTTTCAAGAACGTATACATTGTTCCTGAGCAGGAGCTTCCAGATCCTGAGTTCACAACACTTGAGTATCCAAATCCGGAGGATCCAAAGGCATTTGAGCTTGCACTTAAGCTGGCAAAGGAGAAAAATGCGGACATCGTTCTTGCGACAGACCCGGACGCCGACCGTCTTGGAATATACGCGCTCGATACAAAGACTGGCAGATACATGCCATTTACAGGAAATATGTCAGGACTTATAATCGCCGAGTATCAGTTCAGAGAGAGAGCAAAATGCGGTCTTATGCCGAAGAATCCGGCGATGGTCAAGACTATTGTAACTACAAATATGGCTGACCCTTTGGCGGCAGATTACAATGTAAATCTCATCGAGGTTCTCACAGGCTTTAAGTTCATCGGTGAACAGATAAAATTCTTCGAGCAGAATAACTCATACAATTTTGTGATGGGTATGGAGGAGAGCTACGGATGCCTGGTTGGAACATATGCCAGAGACAAGGATGCTCCGGTTGCGGTTATGTGTCTCTGCGAGGCTGCTGCATACTGCAAGAGCCAGGGAATCACTCTGTGGGATCACATGCTCGATCTCTATGAGAAGTACGGATACTACAAGGAAGGCCTCTACACAATAACACTCAAGGGTGTTACGGGAGCAGAGAAGATAAGAAGGATCATGTCTTCACTTAGATCAGAGTCCATCACTCAGATAGATACACTCAAGGTTCTCAAGGTTCGTGATTACGAGAAGAATACTATCACAGATCTTGCCACAGGAGTAGTAACAGAGTCAGGACTTCCACAGTCCAACGTTCTCTACTATGACCTTGAGGATGGCGCGTGGGCATGCGTACGGCCATCAGGAACTGAGCCAAAGATCAAACTTTACTATGGAATCAAGGGAACAAGCCTTGAGGATGCCGATGCAAAGCTTGAGTCCCTTCAGGCTGCACTTGTTGAGAAGCTCAATAAGCTTGCAGAATAATTGGCGGAGTAATTTGCTGGGTAATTGATAACGATAAAATTATCGCAGAGAGCGGTGTTTTTCTGGAAAAAGATACAAAATTCTCCTCGGACAGCACAAAAAGGCTGTCTGGGGAGAATTTTTTGCGTTGCGCAATAAAGTGATATAAAACGCAAGATTAAATATTGAAATTAAAAACGCATTAATCTAATATTTAATTAAGTAAAATTAGCTAAAAAAGAACTAAACAAAATATGCGAAAACAAGCTGGTCAGACAGTGTTTTGCGACAAAAACGGCATATGACAAGCATAAAACAAGAGAGTGTGCGTTGAATATACATCGGTATAACAGGGATTAGTAGTTTGGAAAAAAAGGGGGATCTAAGTATGGATGCAGAACAGAAATATGAGATGTGGCTTGGCAGTGACCAGGTTGACGAGTACACAAAGAAAGAGCTTATCAGTATCAGAGATAATGCAGAAGAGATTGAGGACAGATTCTATACAAATCTGGAATTTGGAACAGGCGGACTTCGAGGCGTGATGGGAGCGGGAACAAACCGCATGAACATATATACAGTCCGCATGGCGACACAGGGAATAGCAAATTATCTGGCAAAGCTCGGAATATCAGAGCCGTCGGCAGCTATAGCATTTGACAACAGAAACAATGCATCGCTGTATGCGCTTGAAACTGCTCTCTGCCTGTGTGCAAATGGTGTGAAGGTGTATCTGTTTGATGCACTCCGCCCGACACCGGAGCTTTCATTTGCGGTCAGATATCTGCACTGCAATATCGGAGTGAATATAACAGCAAGCCACAATCCGAAGGAGTACAACGGATACAAGGTTTACTGGGATGACGGGGCCCAGATCGTATCTCCACAGGATAAGGAGATCATTGCAGAGGTCAACAATATAGAAGATTTCTCCATGGTTAAGACTATGGACAAGGACGCTGCAATAGATGCAGGACTGTTGAATGTGATCGGTCAGGAGATCGATGACGCATATATAGGAGAGCTTCACAAGCTTGTCATGAATCCGGAGGAGATTCAGAAGGCGGGAGATTTGAAGATCGTATATTCTCCGCTTCACGGAACAGGCCTTAAGCCTGTTACAAGAGTTCTCAGCGAGCTTGGTTTCAAGGATGTACATGTCGTTGAGGAGCAGGCTGTTCAGGATGGTAATTTCCCAACTGTAAAGTCCCCGAATCCTGAGGGCGCAGAGGCGTATGCCCTGAGTCTTGAGCTGGCGAAGAAGGTCGGCGGCGAGCTTATACTTGTCACAGATCCTGATGCGGACAGACTTGGGATGTATGGATATGACAGCAAGAATAATGAATATAAAGAATTTACGGGCAATATGTTCGGCGCGATCCTTTGTGATTACGTGCTGATGCAGAGATCCCGGAGCGGAAGACTGCCTGAGAATCCGGCGATTGTAACTACGGTTGTTATCACCAATATGGTCAAGGAGATATGTAAGAAGTACGACACCTTCTGTGACTGCAACAACCTGATCGGATTTAAGAATATAGCATCGAGAATGAGAGCTTACGAGCAGACTGGCGAACACAATTATGTGTTCGGGCTTGAGGATACATTTGGTTGTCTGCCTGGCACATATGCAAGGGACAAGGACTCGGTTGGAACGCTGATGCTTCTCTGTGAGGCTGCGGCATACTACAAGAACCGTGGAATGACTCTGTGGGACAGAATGGTTGAGCTGTGGCAGGAATATGGATTCTACAAGGAGAAGGTTCAGACCATGAAGTTTGACGGACGTGAGGGCGCTGCAAAGATACAGTCTATGATTCAGACTTTGAGAGATAATCCGGTCCGGAAGGTCGGCGCTTACAGTGTGGAGAAGATCTACGACTACAAGCTTGGAACAGAGACAGACGCCGCAACAGGCAAATACGAAGCGGCAGTTCTTCCAAAGTCCAACATGATATATTACCAGCTTGCGGATGGCGCGTGGTTCCTTGTGAGACCTTCAGGCACAGAACCGAAGATCAAGTTCTACCTCGGGGTAAAGGGAAGCTCTCAGGAGGATGCGGCAGAGCAGCTTGACGAGCTTGCAGCAAATGTGAAGGCGATGTTCTCGTAAAACGGGATGATTGGTAAGAAACGAAATAGCTGGCAAATAAATGTCAGCAGAAAATAGGTTCGAAGATCGCGGTCGCGACTAAAAATAATTACAAGGTGGAGGTAAAAAAGATGGGTTACATGGACGAATACAAGTTCTGGCTTGAGTCAGACTGCTTTGATGAGAAGACCAAGGAAGAGCTTAGAAGTATCGCAGATGATGACAAAGAGATCCAGGACAGATTCTACAAGAATCTGAAATTTGGAACCGGCGGAATGCGCGGAATCATGGGTGCTGGAACCAACAGAATGAATATATATACAGTTACAAAGGCTACACAGGGCCTTGCAGAATACATACTTGAGGTTGGCCCTGAGGCTGCTAAGAGAGGTGTAGTAATTGCACATGACTGTCGAAATATGTCAGCAGAGTTCACGGAGGCATCAGCTCTGTGTCTCAACGCAAATGGTATAAAGACTTATGTGTTTGATGCACTCCGTCCTACTCCTGAGCTGTCATTTGCAGTAAGGGAGCTTGGATGTATAGCCGGAATCGTGGTGACAGCGAGCCACAATCCACCTGAGTACAATGGCTACAAGGTGTACTGGGAGGATGGCAGCCAGATTGTATCTCCACAGGATCAGGATATCCTGAAGCATGTGGCGGATGTAGAGAGATATGAGGATGTCAAGACCATGGACAAGGACAAGGCTATCGCGGACGGTCTGTTCTGTATGGTTCCTGCAAGTGTTGATGAGAACTACTATCAGGCGCTCATAAAGCAGACCATCCACGGCGACATCATTCCGAAGGTTGCAGACGATATCAAGATAGTATACACACCACTTCATGGAACAGGAAATGTACCTGTAAGGGAAGTGCTCAAGAGACTTGGCTTCAAGCACGTATATGTTGTAGAGGAGCAGACTGTTCCTGACGGAGACTTCAGTACAGTCAAGTCACCAAATCCGGAGGAACCATCAGCATTTGCCATGGGAATAGAACTGGCAAAGAAGGTTGATGCGGACGTTATCATGGCCACAGATCCTGATGCAGACAGACTTGGAATATACGTCAAGGACAGCACGGGAATCTGGAAGGACACGGAATTTGCAGATGATCCTGCATATCCATATGTCCGATTCAATGCCAATATGACAGGTGCCCTGATAGCAGAATATGTATGCCGCGAGCAGAAGGCAGTCGGCAAGCTGCCGGCAAACGGAGCTATCTGTAATACGGTTGTCAGCACCAATCTTACAAAGGCTATAGCAGAGAATTACAATCTGAAATATATAGAGACACTCACAGGATTCAAGTACATAGGTGAGCAGATACTTCTCTTTGAGAAGAACAACACATACAAGTTCATCTTCGGAATGGAGGAGAGCTTTGGATGTTTGGTAGGAGACTACACTCGTGACAAGGACGCCTGCGCAGCCGTTGTCATTTTATGTGAAATAGCAGCGTTTTATAAGCTGCAGGGAGAAACCATCTGTAATGCCATGGAAGAGGTTTACCGCAAATATGGCTATTACTTTGAAGGTGCGTTTGGGATAACTCTAAAGGGTGTAGATGGTGCAGCACAGATTAAGGAGATGATGGAGAACTTCAGAAACCATCCACTTACGACCTTTGCAGGTATCAAAGTTACCGGCATGAGGGACTATGTGAGCGGAATCCGCAAGCCGCTTGATGGTGAGGAGGAGAACATGGGTCTTCCGAAGTCAAATGTGCTGTACTATGAGCTGGAAAATAATGCCTGGTTCGCGGTTAGGCCTTCTGGAAATGAACCAAAGATCAAATTCTACTTTGGCGTGAATGAAAACAGCCTAAAAAATGCCATGTCAAAGATAGACGAGATGAAAGCATGTGTGCAGGAACTTGTTAAATAAACAATCACAAAATATGGCAGAATTTACTGCCGAAAAATAAAAACATTCCTTCCATATACTACAAAATTTAACATACAAATGCACTTTCCAGCCAATGCGCTGAACAAGAGGGATCTCGGCTTTGAGGCTGAGGTCCCTTTTGCGAAAGTAAAATATAGTTAAAAATGCTAAAAATCTGTTTAAAAATTAACTAAAAAATGCTACAATGTATAAAGTAACTGCAGTGTGCGGCAAAAGCGGATAGGAGTAGTATAGGAGATCATATGCCAGAAATAGAAAAAGAAAAAGAAATAGAAATAGAAAAGAAAAATGTAAAAAGTATCGCTGGACATATCATAGATGAGAAAACCGATGAAAAAGAGAAGCGAGAGCCGGAGAGTGTTTTGGATGTAGATGAGCATATGTCTGAGAAGCAGAAGCTCAGTCTTATGAACAAACAGCAGAAAAGGGAATACATACTGGAGTATTATGCCCCGAAGGCTCTATTTGCACTTGTCGTTGTTGGCATAGTTGTATTCCTTGTCGTAAAACATTTTACGGCGGAAGCTGCTGCACTCAACATCCTTGCGGTCAACACTACACAACAGGGATCCGCGGCGAATGACAAGGAGTATTATGAGGAATTCCTCAGTGAAAATGGTCTTGATGCGGAGAAGGAATATGTCAGTATAAGTACAGGAATCGGCGTGTCAACTGATCCGAATGATGCCATGAGTCAGGATAGTCTACAGCTTATGCAGAACAAATTCATGGCGAATGCGGTGGACGTGTTCTTTGCCGACACAGACCTTGTCATGAGTTTTGGAGAGTTCGGATATATGCAGGATCTTGATAAGGTGCTGACTGATGAACTGAAAGAAAAGTATAAAGATTCGTTTGTGTATGCAACGGTTATTGAAACGGGTGAGAAGATACCTGTCGGAATAAAGATCAGTGATAATTCTTGGGTGAAGGATACCGGTTGGTATGAAATGGATGCTGCAGTGGGATTTGGTGAGAATGCCAAGAATATGGATCTTGCACTTGAATTTCTTGAATATATAAGCAGAGAGTGATACCCATAAATAAAACGAGGAGACTATAGATATATATGAGCATAAGATATGATGAGGCAAACAGAATATTTGAACTTGATACGAGAAATACGAGTTACCGGATCGGAATCACCGATGAAGAGGGGTTTGTCGGACATATATATTATGGACAGAAGATTCGTCCGCAGAAATGTGATCAGTTTTTGAGAACGTGTGAGGCTCCTTTTGTTCCGTCCAAGAATAACAGGGAGAGATGTTCATTTATGGACACATTTCCGACAGAGTATTCCGGAAATGGAATAGGAGACTATAGGGAGAGTTGTATTGCAGTAAAGACCGCAAATGGCAGCAGAACCGTTGATCTGAAATTTGTGGATTACGATATTGTAAATGGAAAGCCGGGGATTAGTGGCCTTCCGGCATCATTTGCGGGAGAAGAGGAGGTTCAGACTCTCGTTGTCCATATGATGGATGGGGGATGTGGCATTGATGTTGACCTGATATATTCTGTGTTTGAGGATGAGGATGTTATAACCAGAAGTGTGAGCGTGAAAAATGCAGGTGATAAGGATATCAGGCTCACAAAGGTATATTCTGCATGTATAGACATGGATGACGAGGATTTTGAGATGCTCACTCTTCATGGCTCATGGGCCAGGGAGAGACAGATCGAGAGACGCCCGATAGCTTATGGCAAGCAGAGTGTAAGCTCTCTCCGCGGTGAGTCATCCCACCAGGACCATCCGTTTATGGCATGGATGACAAAGGGTACAGATCAGACTACGGGTGATGTATATGGAATGCATTTTGTGTACTCGGGTAACTTCATCGCACAGATAGAGAAATCACAGTTTGATTCCATACGCGCAGTCATGGGCATACATTCAGAGGGATTTGAGTGGTGGCTCACACCTGGAGAGACGTTTACAGCGCCTGAGGTTGTGCTTACATACAGCCATGATGGACTTGGACAGATGACTAGAAATCTTCATGATTTTTACAGATGCCACATGATAAGGAGCAGATATCTTCACAAGAAGAGACCTGTCCTCATCAACAACTGGGAGGCTACATATTTTGACTTTGATACCGATAAGCTCCTTGCGATAGCAAAGAGTGCGGCAGAACATGGAATAGAGATGCTGGTCATGGATGATGGCTGGTTTGGACATAGAAATGATGACGCCACAAGTCTTGGAGACTGGTTTGTAAATGAAAACAAGATCAAGGGCGGTTTGAAACATCTTGTTGATGAGGTGAATAAGCTGGGGCTGAAATTTGGAATATGGATGGAGCCTGAAATGATTTCTCCTGATTCTGAACTTTACAGAAAGCATCCTGACTGGGCGTTTGCGGTTCCGGAGAGAGCGGCTACATTATCGCGAAATCAGTACGTGCTTGATCTCTCGAGAAAAGAAGTTAGAGACTACGTGTATGAATGTGTGCATAACGTGATATCATCCGCAAATATTGAGTATGTTAAGTGGGATATGAACAGACAGCTCACGGATATTGGCAGCGTAGAATTCACCGGAGACAGGCAGGGAGAATTGGCTCACAGGTATGTGCTTGGAGTATATGAGCTGCAAGAGCGCCTTGTTAACGATTTTCCAGATCTTTTGCTTGAGAACTGCTCGGGCGGTGGTGCAAGATTTGACCCTGGCATGCTTTTCTACAGTCCGCAGATATGGTGCTCCGATGACACGGATGCCATAGAGAGACTTTCTATACAGGAGGGAACGGAACTGATATATCCGCTTTCGACCATGGGCGCCCATGTGTCGGATTGCCCTAATCACACAGTTGGAAGGAGTACACCTTTTATGACCAGGGCACATGTGGCTCTGGCGGGAACATTTGGCTATGAGCTCGATATCACAAAAATAAGTGAAGAAGAACGTGCGATGATCCCTGAGCAGGTCTCTATGTATCATAAATATAATGATCTTGTAAGGGAGGGTGATTATTATAGGGTTGCATCGTACAGGGAAAATGGACTGTATGATTGCTGGATGGTTGTTGCAAAGGATAAGAGTGAGGCATTGGTGACTTACGTTCAGGTGCTTGGAAGACCTAATATGCACAGCAGAAAGATAAAACTTTTAGGGCTTTACGCGGCTGCAGATTACAGACTTGATGGCACGGACGAAGTGTATGGGGGAGATCTTCTGATGAATGCCGGGATGCTTGTGGAAGATATGCGTGGGGATTATATGAGCAGACTTTATCACTTTGTGCTTGACAATAGTTTAACTTAAAAATAAAATAAAATTAAGTTGTTTAACCACGTAAAAATAAAGTGAGAAGGACTAGTTATGGCAAAATCAGTAAAATTGGGAGACATAGCTGCCATTGTAGGCGTGAGTACCGTGACGGTTTCAAAGGCACTTTCAGATCAGAAGGGTGTCAGCGAGGAGCTCAGAGCACAGATCAAACAGTTGGCAGATGAGATGGGATATCAGTCACCATCTGAGATCAGAAAGAAGACGGCAAAGAAAAAGTATAATATTGGTGTTCTCATTCAAGAGATATACCTTGGAAAGTATCCGTCGTTCTATTGGCAGTTATATCAGGTGCTTAACAAAAAGGCGGTGGTAAGAGGCTGCTTTACTATGCTGGAGTTTGTTACTAGAGATAGTGTATTGAACGCTGATATGCCTATGCTCTTGGAGGATGATAAGGTTGATGGAATAGTTGTTGTAGGTTCCATGGGTAAGGAATACCTGGAAAAGCTGGAGAAGACAGCCAAGGTTCCTATAGAATATGTGGATTACTATGACAATTCGAGACCGATAGACACGGTTATAGCAAACAGTTTCTATGGAAGCTATATGCTGACTAATTATCTGCATGATATGGGACATAGAGATATTGCATATGTTGGCACGATAGGTTCAACGAACAGTATAACTGACAGATATCTGGGTTATGTAAAATCATTGCTGGAGCATGATATTCCGCTCAGAGAAGAGTGGGTTATTCCGGACAGAGATGTGAAGACGGGGCAGTTTGACGAGGAGAACTGCTTCAAGCTTCCGGGGAATATGCCGACAGCGTTTGTGTGCAACTGTGATCTTGCGGCAGCTACGCTCATAAAGATACTCAATGCTGCGGGCTACAGAGTTCCTGAGGATGTGTCCGTTGTGGGGTTTGATAATTACTTGTATCCTGGAACCTGCGATATAGGCGTGACCACATACGAGATCAATATGCAGGAGATGGCAGAGAGAACCCTGCATAAGATTATAAAAAAGATATCCAACGAAAAATATACTGATGGCATATTTGTCGTGGATGGACGAATCGTGATAAAGGATAGCGTTGCCAGAATAGAACGATAATGGAACGATAATAAAACTACATATCAATTGTAATGCAAATCGGAAATAGACACCGGTGCAGCCTGCTTGAAAGACAGCGGAGTTGTACCGGTGTCTTTTTTGAACAGATTTATAAAATGGTTTGTGTTCTCGATTCCAACCTGGGATCCGACCTCGTGGACGGACAGATCTGTTGTGAGAAGGAGCCTTTTGGCAGCATCGATCCTGCGACTGTTGAGATAGCGCATAGGTGATTCACCGAAGTGAAATGAAAATTCTCTGCATATCCTGTATCTGCTGATCCTGTAAGTTGCCTCGAGGTCATCAAGCGACAGCGGTTCGGCGTAGTTTTTATCCATCTGATTCTTTACCGATAAAAGGTAAGAAGGCACACAATCCATCTTCTTGGATGAGTTTTCAATAAATACACATAATTCGGTCAGGATATCATTGAACCATTTGGAAATTCTGAAAATATCGGTGGCCGACAACTCCCCTTGGAGTCTACTTATCAGTGAAAGATGGCTCCAGAGTACAGAGGCTCCGGCAGAGTCCTTTTTATAATATATGGATTCGGGGAGAAACTCGTGATACAGGCGAAGCGGAGCTCCGAGGATGAATGCCTCGTAGAAGCGACACTTGCCGTTCGTGGCGTATGTTATTTCTGATCCTGCCTCAAAAAGTGCGGCTGTATTCTTGGAATATGATGATTTGCTGCTGCTTGATGTTACTGTAAGAGTTCCTTCATATATATAGAAGAAATGGTAACACGGGATGAAAGAGAAGGTATAACTGCATGAATAAGCAAAAGAATTATCGCCGCTGGCAAGAAGATGAATCAGGCCATCGTTAATCATTGATTCTTCATATGTAAAGAACGCACTGTGGAATCTTGCGTTGTCAATATCTTTCTGAATATTGTAACCTGACAGTACAGTGCAGGAAATTAATTCTTTAGCTAACATGTAAACCACCTCCTATCCATAATAATACAATTATTAAACAATCATCACAAGCTAAAAGCGATATAAATTAGTGACTAATTAGCTAAAAAAACAATAAAATACTAATTAAAGATAAAAACGTATGGATAAAATGTCTATTTAATATTGAAAAAAGGCAACCATAATGGTAAAATTAACGAAAAATACAAGATATGGTGATTAATAACAAGTATGAGTGATGACTAAAAAATAAATTAATGTATACTTAATATAAAGTTAAAAACAAAGAAGGTTTTAAGGAGGACAAAACTATGAAATCAAAGCGTATTGCATGTATCGCAATGGCTGGTCTTATGGCAGCATCACTTGCAGGTTGTGGAGGCTCAGACAGCGATAACAAGGACACAGCAGAGGCAACAAAGGCTACCACAGAGGCAGCAGGAAGTGATTCAGCAGATGACACAACAGCTGATGCTGAGGGAATCAAGTCATATGCAGACATCCAGTTAGGAACAGACTTCACAGATCTTTCAGCGGAGATCAAGTTCTACAACAACAGAACTGATATGGACTCAGATGACTACGGCGGAAAGAACTGGAAGCAGTATCTTGAGGACTTCAACAAGGAGTATCCAAACATCAAGGTTGATGTTATCACAGATACAAACTATGCAGATGATGCTCTTACACATCTTCAGTCAGGAAACTACGAGACAGTAATGTGTATCCCGGCAGTTGACATGGCAGACCTTTCAACATATTTCATGCCATTTGGCGATTATGATACAATGAGCAGTCTTGTAAATTACTCAAACAGATGGCTGTATCAGGGTCAGGTATATGGTGTACCTCTTACAGCTACAACACAGGGTATCGTATATAACAAGAAGGTATTTGCTGATGCAGGTGTAACAGATGTACCTAAGACACCAGAGGAGTTCATCGCAGCTCTTAAGGCCATCAAGGAGAAGAATCCAAAGTGCATCCCACTTTACACAAACTATGCGGCAGGCTGGACAATGGGAGCTTGGGATGATTATATCTCAATCACAGCAACAGGCGATGCTACATACAAGAACCAGAAGTTAGCCCATACAAAGGATCCATTCAAGAACTATGGTGACGATACACATGCTTATGCAGTATACAAGATCCTTTACGATGCAGTATCACAGGGACTTACAGAGGAAGATTACTCAACAACAGATTGGGAGTCAAGTAAGGGAATGCTCAACAACGGCGAGATCGGATGTATGGTACTTGGTTCATGGTCATACCCACAGATGGAAGCAGGTGGACCTAACGCAGACGATATCGGATACATTCCTTTCCCTATCTCAGTAAATGGCAAGCAGTACGCTTCATCAGGTGCAGATTACTGCTACGGTATCAACGTAAACGCTTCAGATGAAGAGAAGCAGGCAGCTCTTGTATTCGTTAAGTGGATGACAGAGAAGTCAGGATATGCTTACAACGAGGATTCACTTGCACTTGTTCCTGGTTCAGAGTCAAAGATCTCATTCGACGGTGTTGACTTCTTTGCAGACGAGCCAGCTCTTGAGGGCGAGGAGGATTACCTCAACCAGCTCAATTCAGAGTCAGAGCTTAACGTAAGCAATGGTGGTAACGACAAGATCCAGGCCATCATCGAGCATGCTGCAAATGGTGACATGTCATTCGATGATATCATGGCTGAGTGGAACCAGAAGTGGTCAGATGCTCAGGAGTCATTAGGCATCGAGGTTACAGAGAAGTAATAAAGACTCTATTATAACAAGTAAGAATAAGCTACAGACCGGGGTGGGATTGCCCGCCCCGGTTTATTAAAAAAAGGCGGTGGAATGAGTATGGCTAACAAAAAACAATCCGGCTTTGGTAAATGGGCGTCAAGCAGGAAGGGGCAGCAGGTTATAATATGCGCAGCCTTCGCAATTATCCCATTGCTTTTGCTATTAGTATTTACATATATACCATTCGGAGAGATGGTTAAATTTAGTTTCTACAAGATGAAATATACGACGCCTGTAGAAAAGAGAGAATTCGTAGGATTAGCAAATTATATCGATGTGTTCACAAGAAAAGACTGTTTCGGTGCATTAAAGCTCAGTTTGTATTACATCGTAGGAGCACTTGTACAGTTAGTGCTTGCACTTTTCCTTGCAACTCTTCTGAGTTTCAAAGTAAAAGGTGGTAACCTTTTCAAGGGATTTATTTTCTTCCCTTATCTTATCAGTGGTATCGCTGTAGGTTTCATTTTCAAATTCTTCTTCACAAGAGGATTCGTGTTTGACTCAATCCTTCAGTTGTGTGGATTTAGCTTAGACAACCTTCCATACTGGCTCAAAGACCAGAGTGTCAACAACTGGACACTGGTTTCAACCTCGGTCTGGAGATACCTTGGACAGATGATGGTTCTCTTCATTGGAGCTATCATGTCGGTAGATGCAGAACTTTATGAGGCGGCAGAGCTTGATGGTGCAAATAAATTCCAGCAGTTTAGATATATCATACTGCCAAGTATCAAGACAATCGTTACATTAAATGTAATTTTAGCAATAACAGGATCACTCAGTGCTTTCGAGCAGCCTTTCGTTATCACAACAGGTGCAAACGGAACAGGTACTTACTTCATCATCATGAACAAGATAGCACATACAAGCCAGAAAGTCGGTCTTGCTTCAGCAATGGCCGTTGTACTTCTCCTTATCATACTTATATGTGCTGCGCTTCAGAAACTGTTCTTTGAGTACATATTCAAGGATTCAAGCTCAGATGATGAGAGTTATAAGGCAAAGAAGCTCCGCAAGAAACAGGAGAGAGATACCAAGAAATACGTGAAGCAGATGGCTGCTTCTGCGAAGGGAGGCAAGTAACATGGCAAGAGGAAAGACAGATGTGCCAAGCATAGCACCAATAAAAGAAAAACGAACCGTTGGATATTATGTAAGAGGTTTCCTCAAGTACTTTGTACTCATATTCTTCTCGCTGTGTGCGGTTGTACCTCTTATATCATGTGTTACAACAGCCTTCAAGACAACAGATGAGTATAAGGCTACTTCAGTAATGGAACTTCCTGAAAGCTTTCTGAACTTCAGCAACTTTGTAAAGGCATTCACGACTGCCAACATGGGACGTGCGTTCATCAATTCAGTCATAGTTATGATATGTGTACTCCTTGTGTCAGTAGTAATAGGAACACAGCTTGCATATGTGCTTAACAGATTCAAGTTCCCGGGAAACGGCTTTATCAGAACACTTTTCCTTGTGGCATCATTGCTCCCTGCAGTTGCTATGCAGGTTACAGTCTACAACATCATGGGTGATCTGAGATTCATAGATCACTTATATGGTTACATCATCATGAGCTGTGGTACAGATGTTATCTCAATCTACATATTCATTCAGTTCATGGAGAATATATCAGTATCTCTTGATGAGTCAGCTATCGTGGATGGTGCATCATACTGGACTATCTACTGGAAGATCATACTTCCACTTCTTAAGCCAGCTATCGTTACAGCTTGTATATTGAAGGGCGTTGTAATCTACAACGAGTACTATGCTGCAAACCTTTACCTCATAAGCCCGGAGATCAAGACAATGGCTATCTCACTCTACAAGTTCGTAGGACCTATGGGAAGTCAGTACAACCTGATCTGTGCAGGTGTCATCATATCGATCATACCGGCACTTATAGTATTCATCTGTTGTCAGAAACAGATTTACAGTGGTATTACACAGGGTGCTGTAAAGGGTTAATAATTTATTAGAAGAAGAGAGTTCATGAATATGAGAAATGAAATTCAAAAAGAATTAATAGATGCTATCATCCCATTCTGGGAGGCCCTGAGGGATGATGAGTACGGCGGATTTTATGGGTATATGGATTACGACCTCAACCTTGATAAAAAGGCTGAGAAGGGTTGTATTCTTAACAGTAGAATTATCTGGTTCTTCGCAAGTGCGTATAAGGCACTCAAGGACCCGAAGCTTCTAGATGAGGCTGCTCATGGATATGAATTTCTGAAAGAATATTGTATAGACAGGGAATATGGCGGAATATATTGGTCCATGAATTATGATGGTTCACCCAAAGATACGACAAAACACACCTACAATCAGGCATTTAGTATATATGCCTTATCCGCCTATTACGAAGCTTCCGGTGATTCGGAAGCTTTGGACCTGGCCCTGCAGCTTTTCCATACAATAGAAGAGAAATGTACTGACGAAGGTGGCTATCTCGAGGCATTTACAAGAGAGTTCAAGCCAGAGTCAAATGATAAGCTTTCTGAGAATGGTGTTCTCGCAGAGAGAACAATGAACACACTGCTCCATGCACTTGAGGCTTACACAGAACTTTATAAGGTATCCAAGGATTCCAAGGTAAAGGCGCGCCTGGAATGGCTGCTCGATGTATTTGCTGATAAGGTATACAATCCGGAGCTTAAGAGACAGGAAGTGTTCTTTGATAAGGATTATAACTCTCTGATTGATCTGTACTCATACGGACATGACATTGAGACATCATGGCTTCTGGACAGGGCGACCGAGGTGCTTGGAGAGGCAGAGTACACAGAGAAGATCACAAAGATAACAGATATCCTTGCAGAGCAGATATATGAGCTTGCTTTCGATGGACATTCAGTTCTGACAGAATGTGAAAAGGGCGTGCCATACACGGTAAGAGTATGGTGGGTTCAGGCAGAATCAATAGTAGGATTTATAAATGCTTATCAAAAGTCAGGTGATAAGAAGTATTACGAGGCTGCCGAGAAAGTCTGGGAGTACATAAAGGAATACTTTATTGACAAGAGACCGGGATCAGAGTGGTTCTGGGATCTGAATGCAGATGGATCACCAAGAGTCGGACGTCCTATAGTTGAGCCATGGAAGTGTCCATACCACAACGGCAGAATGTGCCTTGAGATTATGAACAGACTCGCTGACGGCAAATAAATAGCATTCAATTGCTTTCAAATTATAAGGAGAATGCCTAAATGATGAATGAGAAATATTATGTAGAGCTTGACAAACTGAACAAGCTTCTTGAGAGAAAGAATAAGAAGACAGATTTCTATAATGGAATCTATGACAGATATGAGTACCCTGTACTCACAAGAGAGATGATACCTCTCACATGGAGATATGACTTAAATCCTGAGACAAATCCATATTTCATTGAGCGTCTCGGCGTTAACGCTGTCATGAACTCAGGTGCTATCTACCTGAACGGCAAGTATTATCTTGTCGCAAGAATAGAGGGAAATGACAGAAAGTCATTCTTCGGCGTAGCTGAGAGTGACAACGGTATCGATGGATTCCGTTTCTGGGATTATCCAATCCTTCTGGACGATGTATGTCCTGAGGAGACAAATGTATATGATATGAGACTGACACAGCACGAGGATGGATGGATCTACGGTGTGTTCTGTTCAGAGAGCAAGGATACAACTGCAAATGACCTCTCAGCAGCAGTTGCAGCAGCAGGTATTGTGAGAACAAAGGATTTAAAGCACTGGGAGCGCCTTGACAACCTCAAGACTCTTCGTTCCCCACAGCAGAGAAATGTTGTACTTCATCCTGAGTTTGTAGATGGCAAGTACGCATTCTATACACGTCCAATGGATGATTTCATCGAGACAGGAAGCGGCAGCGGAATAGGATTCGGTCTCTGTGATGATATAGAGCATGCGGTTATAGACGAGGAGAAGATGACAAGTCTTCGTAAGTACCACACTATAACAGAGGCAAAGAACGGTGCAGGCGCGCCTCCTATAAAGACAGACAAGGGCTGGATCCACATCGCACATGGTGTGAGAAATACAGCAGCCGGTCTCAGATACGTGCTTTATGCATTTGCGACAGATCTCAATGATCCTTCAAAGGTTATCGCTGAGCCATCAGGAATGCTTATCGGACCTCGCGGCGAGGAGAGAGTCGGCGATGTATCAAACGTTGTATTCACAAATGGTGCCATCGTAAACGAGAATAACGAAGTGTTCATCTACTACGCATCAAGCGATACAAGAATGCATGTTGCAACAACAACAGTTGACAGACTCATCGATTATGTATTCAACACACCTGCTGATCCGGGAAGAAGCGTTGAGTGTGTAGCACAGAGATGTGAGATGATCAGGAAGAACCTTGAGTTCCTTAAGAATGCAGACAAGTAAGACAATAAAATGAACTGATCGCCTGACGAAATGGTGTTTGTGCTGAAGTAAGAACTCATTTCGTTCGGGTGAGAGATATAACGTGAAAAATATATATCCGGCGGGAGAGCTGGAAGAAAGAGGTACTTATGTCAGAAGTAAAAATGTTCAGCGAGCCTGTGCCAAACGTGCCATGGCAGGACAGACCGGCAAATGACAATCATGACGCTCCAATCTGGAGATATACAGAGAATCCTATAATAGGAAGAAACCCGGCAAAGGGTGTTGCAAGAATATTCAACAGTGCGGTAGTTCCATTTGAGGGAAAATTTGTCGGAGTATTTAGAGGCGAGCAGGTAAATGGAATTCCATACATCTACCTCGGAGAGAGCGAGGATGCTATCCACTGGAATATCAGCGAGGAGAAGATCAAGTTTGTTGATGAGAACGGTGAAGAGTTCATGCCTATATACGCATATGATCCAAGACTTGTAAAGGTAGAGGATACATACTATGCGATCTGGTGCCAGGATTTCTATGGCGCAGCGATAGGTATAGCAAAGTCAAAGGATCTCAAGACATTTGTGAGAATCGAGAACCCATTCCTTCCATTTAACAGAAATGCAGTTCTCTTCCCGAGAAAGATCAACGGTAATTTCGTGATGCTGTCACGTCCAAGTGACAGTGGACACACACCATTTGGTGATATATTCGTAAGTGAGAGTCCTGATATGGTTTACTGGGGTAAGCACAGACATGTCATGGGCAAGAGCAGCGAGTGGTGGGAGTCACTCAAGATTGGCGGCGGTGCAGCCCCTATCGAGACTTCTGAAGGATGGCTGTTATTCTACCACGGAGTAGCGGGAACATGTAACGGTTATGTATACTCAATCGGTGGAGCAATCCTTGATATCGACACCCCATCGATCGTTAAGTATCGTTGTGAGAACTTCCTTCTCACACCGGAAGAGTGGTACGAGGAGCGTGGATTTGTTCCTAATGTATGCTTCCCATGTGCTACTATTCACGACAGCGAGTCTGGAAAGATCGCCATTTACTACGGTGCAGCTGACAGCTATGTTGGCCTTGCATTCACAAAGCTTGATGAGATCGTAGATTATATCAAGTCGCACAGTGTGGTAACAACTTCTGATACCGAGATCGGTAGGAGATAGTTAGTTATATAGCGTAATGAGCCCCTACTCATACGCGGCAATTGTATTAATTTTTCTCATTTCCCAAGGCGGTGCCCGCCGCCTTCGGGGCCCCTCTTAAAAATAAATGTAATGGCAGGTGATTGCCAAAACTTTTAGACTATGACAGCCTGGCAGTAAGCCAGGCTGAATTTGGTTCTGAGAGCTTTGGCAATCATATGACGGATTTTGGATCTGATAAAAAACGCGTTATATGATTGAAAAAAGATATATTGCGTGGCCGAGACTTGCGCTTTCATAAAAAACTAAAAATAAAAGACTAAAAAGTCGGGAAAAGGACTCTGATGTATAGAAAAAAAGCAACAGATGCAATAAAATAACAGCGACATACATTATCATGGAAATGACGAGCGAAGAAGTCATAGTCAATGTAAAAATATGATTCCTTCACCGTCTTATATAGAACAGGCAATTGGGGACAAACAAGAGTATCATACACAATATCTCACAACGTAGATTCTCCAATTGCCGTACGTCAAAAGGAGGAAAATGACAATGAACAAGGAAATACTTTTTTTAAATCCCGTGTTTACGCACAATATCTGGGGCGGTACAAAGCTCAGAGAAGAATACGGATATGATGTTGAGGGCGATGATATAGGCGAGTGCTGGGGAGTTGCGGCACATGAGAATGGCAATTGTACAGTGAAAAATGGCGAGTTTGCGGGGCAGACGCTTGCCGACTTATGGGACAGCCACAGAGAGCTGTTTGGCGGTATAGACGGTGTCAGATTCCCGCTGCTTATCAAGATAATCGATGCGAAAGATGATCTGAGTATTCAGGTGCATCCGGACGATGCATACGCAGCAGAGCATGAGAATGGTTCGTTTGGCAAGATGGAGTGCTGGTATATTCTTGACTGCAAGGAAGATTCAACACTTGTAATCGGTCATAATGCAAGGACAAAGGAAGAATTGTGTGATATGATCGAAGGTAAGAAATGGAAGGAATTTATCAGAGAGCTCCCTGTTAAGAAGGGGGATTTCATTCAGATAGATCCTGGTACAGTACACGCGATCAAAGGAGGAATCACACTTCTTGAGACACAGCAGAACAGTGACATCACATACAGAGTTTATGATTATGACAGACTGAGCAATGGAAAGCCTAGAGATCTGCATGTAAAGCAGAGCTTAGATGTTATAACAGTTCCTGCAAAGCCGGTTGAGGATAGCGTTATAAGTGTCAAGGCGGATAAGGCAAATGAACTTTGTGAGCTTATAAGCTGTAAGTATTATACAGTATACAAGCTGGATGTTGAGGGAAAGGCAGAGCTGAATGTGGGCGACAAGCCATTCCTTATCATGTCTGTAACCTCTGGAAGTGGAACAGTGGATGGAAACGCTATAAAGAAGGGTGATCACTTTATCCTGCCAAACGGATACAGCAACCCAGTGTTTGAGGGCAATATGGAGATCGTAGCATCCACAGTCAGCAAGTAAGATCCTGCCTTTGGAAGAGAAGGTCAAGGAGGATAGTTATGAAGAGAAAGACGATAGGTGTTCTGGTAGGTGGAATCACGGATGATTTTACGAGGCTGCTCTGTCATGGGGTTATAGAGAAGGCAAAGACACTTGATGTCAATATAGTTGTTATTCCGGGTAAGTTCCTTGACAGGGAATACCCAGAAACGTCAGATATATATTATGAATATCAGTATCAGACACTGTTCTCCTATGTTACAAAGGAGAATCTGGACGGCGTTATTGTTGCATCGAGTTGTATTGGCTGCTTTGCAACCAAGGAGCGTATCAGCGAATTTATGAAAAGATATCTGCAGATGCCGTGTGTGATAGTGGCTGCAGATGAGCCGGATCAGATTTGTGTCAGATATGACAATGGAGCAGGCATAAGAGAAGGACTCAATTACATGATCGAGGAACTTGGTTATACAAGAATAGGCATGATAGGCGGTCCGGACTCCAATTATGATGCAAAGGAGAGAAGGAGAACCTACATTGAGGTGCTTGAGGCTCATGGAATAGAGTTTGATCCGGGACTTTATGTGGAGGGCAATCTTACATCGGAATCAAAAGAAGCTTTCAGAGATATTCTGGACAGGAATCCGGACATGCAGGGAGTGTTCTGCGTGAATGATTCTTGTGCATCTGGTTTTTATGAAGAACTTAAGGCGAGGGATATTCTGCCAGGAAGAGATATATCAGTCATGGGTTACGATGATATTGAGTGGGCTACACAGATATATCCGACGCTCTCGACTGTGCGCGCAGACGCGGGAAAACTTGGCTCAGAGGCAGTAAATCTTATGGTCAGGCTCATTGATGGCAAGCAGGTTGAGAGTAAGATACTTCCGACTGAGTTTATCAGAAGGGATTCATTCTGTAAAAAAGGCGGATCAAGAAAACGTAGTAAGAATGTTATTGAGGGATATCTCTCAATGAACCATATGCTCTCAGAGCAGTGGGAAGAGCGGAATAAGACGCAGTTCAAGATGAAGACATTTATCCAGAAGGTCTTGAGCTTTGACAGAGGCAATGACAGGAGTTATGGAGAGATCCTTGGCACCATGGACTGGCTGGATATAGAGAATGCATTCATATTCCTCTATAAGGAGCCGATAATACACTTGATCGGTGAACCGTTTGAACTTCCGGCTCAGCTGTACCTGAAGACTAAGGATCTGAAGGAGAAGGTCAGCAGTGTGATCACTGTGAACCAGAAGGTGTCATCATCAAATCTCTATGATTTTGAGAGCCTCGGTGTGGAAGGTGTTGGAATATATGTACTCTTGCCGCTGTATTCCAACGAAATACTCTATGGAGTTCTTCTGTGTGATCTCACGGAAGGAGTTCTGGTGAATGGGGAATTCCTTGGAAATCAGGTATCGGCTGCAGTCAAGATGATCAATCTGCTCAAGACGAACGAGGAGATCATGAAACGTCTTGAGGAGAGTATGGCGATCCTGCAGAAAAACAACATTATGCTTGACAATCTGTCAAAACAGGATCCCCTTACAGGAATCATGAACAGACGAGGTTTCTTTGACAGATCATTACAGCTGCTCAAGGAATGTGAAGAGCAGAAAAGGACTGCTACGGTATTCTATGCAGATATGAACAGTCTCAAGATCATCAATGACAGATATGGCCATGACGAGGGCGATTTCTCTCTCAAGACCATAGGAGATATTCTGATCGAATCTGTAGGCGATAATGGAATCGTAGGCAGAATAGGTGGAGACGAGTATTGCTGTCTTGTACTCGACCTTAAGGACTCTGACGCTGCAGATGCATTCGCTGAGGAAGTATACAGTTCATTTGAGAAGTTCAATGAACACTGTGATAAGCCTTATAAAGTGAGTGTATCTCTTGGAAACTGCCAGATCGTTGAATATAACAAGAAAGGTCTTCAGAATGCCATGACTATGGCAGATGAGAAACTGTATGAGGTGAAGAAGTACAGGAAGAAGGACGTTGTTAAAGTTAAGAATTGATAATTTATATAATAAATAAAAGGTATGATCAGGTTGCGTTGAGTGCAGCTTGATCATACCTTTTTGTAAAATCTATGCTCCCAGGAAAAATGTCTAAAATGTATAAATACAGAAAAAATATCTAATAATACTTGTGTGATGCATATTGTGCATGGAGGTGTTATTGAGATGAAAAGAAATAATCATAGATGGAAGCTGGTTTCAGATTCCGGCTGCAGTCTGCTCGTGCCGGCTGGATCGGATGGACTGGCTGGAATAGATATAGATTATGCTGAAGTTCCGTTTGTAATATCTGTTGATAACACAGATTATATAGACGAACCGGGTATAGATATCGAGAAGATGCTTGAGCATATTGCAAATTGCCAGTCAGGCGGAAGGACGAGCTGCCCTTCGCCGCATGCTTGGCTAGAGGCGTGGGGAGATGCGGAAAATGTTATTGCATTTACGTTGTCAGCCGCATTGTCGGGAAGTTACAACAGTGCCATAGCTGCAAGACACATGGCGCTTGAGAAGAATCCCGGCAGGAATATTGCGGTGATAAATACATGCGGAGCCGGAGTATTCCCTGAACAGCTGGCAAACATCATATACGAAGGAATTGAGGACGGGGATTCATTTGACGCCATAGTAAGCGCCACTGACAAGACGACGAGGGAGATACAGGTGATGTTTGCACTGGGGAGTCTGGACAACCTGATAAAGGCGGGCAGACTAAATAAGCTTGTGGGGTATGCGGCTCATAGATTCAATATATCTGCAATAGGCGTGGCATCACCAGGCGGACGAATTGAACTCAGACACAAATTCAGAGGCATGAAGAAGATATATGGCAAGCTGATAGACACTCTCCGGGAGACGGGATTTACAGGGGGAGAGCTGGTCATAAGCCACTGTATGAATGAGGATGGCGCAGAGAAACTGGGGCATCTTATCAAGGCTGAATGGCTTGACACGGATGTGAGTATCGTACCTGCAAGCGGACTGTGCAGCTATTATATGGGAAAAGGTGGTATGATAATAACATATCGTGAGTAGATTGATGTGTGGATAAAGCATATAAAATACGTGGAGTAGACAAAATAATGAAAAATAATTAAAAATAAATAAAAATAATGGAAGGCTGCCGCACCTTCTATTATTTTTTATGTATTAACCTATTGACATAGTAGGTAAATGGGAATATCCTATTTTTGCGAGTCAGATATTGACTTATTACGCCTAAAAATGGCGGATGAGGGTGATGACTGGAATGACCGTATATTTGCGGCTGGAATGTGGTCACACTCATATGTAAGGAGGACATACAGATATGGTGATTTCTTCAAAGGGAGAATATGCCCTGAGGGTTATGGCAGACCTTGCCATAAATCATGATGGCAGATTTATCCCGTTAAAAGAAATAGTTCAGAAAGAGGAGCTGTCCCAGAAGTATCTGGAGAGTATAATGCGCATGCTGTCCAAGGCGAATCTGATAGAGGCAGCCAGCGGACATGGCGGAGGCTACAGACTCAAAAAGGCTCCTGAAGAATATACATTGTGGGAGATACTTGAACTCACGGAAGGTGGGCTTGCGCCTGTGGCTTGTATGAAGAACAGCACGATGACCTGCGACAGATCCGAGCAGTGTTACACTTTGCCGATATGGCAGGGACTGGCTGAGCTGATACAGGATTATTTTAAAGGCAAGACACTGGCGGATATAGCCAGAAATGTGGAATGAGCAGAGTAGTGTGATATAAGCAAAAAGATAACTAAAGCGGGACAATTGAATCGCCGGATATAGAAGTGATAAAGCAATTGCCGGGCTTGGTATAAAAGGAGGCAGACTGATGTCAGATAAAAAATTATTGGAAGTTAAGAATTTACATGTTGATGTTGAGGATAAACAGATCCTTCACGGTGTGAACCTGGAGATCGGCAAGGGTGAGACCCATGTACTTATGGGACCTAACGGAACAGGAAAGTCAACCCTTGGATATGCACTTATGGGCAATCCTAGATATACAGTTAGAGAGGGCGAGATATGGTTTGATGGCAAAAACATCACAGATGAGGCTGTGAATGAGCGTGCAAAGGCGGGAATGTTCCTCTCATTTCAGAATCCTCTTGAAGTACCGGGTGTGACACTCAGCTCATTTATAAGAAATGCGCTGGAGCAGAAGACCGGCAAGAGAATCCGTCTCTGGGATTTCAAGAAGGAACTTGAGAGAACCATGGAGATACTTCAGATGGATCCATCTTATGCGGAGAGAGACCTGAATGTGGGATTTTCAGGTGGTGAGAAGAAGAAGGCTGAGATACTTCAGCTTCTGATGCTCAAGCCATCACTGGCAATCCTTGACGAGACAGATTCAGGACTTGACGTTGATGCAGTCCGTACAGTATCAGCAGGTATCGAGGAATACCAGAAGAACTGCAAGGGAAGTCTGCTGATCATTACACACAGCACCAAGATCCTTGAGTCACTCACCGTTGACTACACACATGTCATGGTTGAGGGCAAGATCATAGAGACTGGTGACGCATCACTTGTGGACAAGATCAACGAGTCAGGATTTGCAGAGTATGAAAGGATATAGAAGATGAAGGAAAAGACATATGTAGAGGACATAGACAGAAATATATATGACTTCAAGTATGACGACAAAGATGCCTATAAGCTTAAAGCTGGTCTCACACCTGAGATAGTTGAGCAGCTTTCTAAGGAGAAGCATGATCCGGCATGGATGCAGAATTTCAGACTTGAGTCTTTACAGATATACAACAATATGCAGGTGCCTGACTGGGGTCCATCCATCGAGGGGCTGGATATTGACAATATAGTTACTTATGTAAGACCAAATACCAAGATGAAGGGAAGCTGGGATGAGGTTCCTGAGGATATCAAGGATACATTTGAGAGGCTTGGAATCCCTCAGGCTGAGAGAAAATCCCTTGCGGGAGTTGGCGCACAGTACGATTCAGAACTTGTATACCACAATGTCCGTCAGGAGGTTGCGGATATGGGAGTTGTGTACACCGATATGGAAAGTGCACTCACAGGTGAGTATGCGGATATGGTGCAGAAGCATTTCATGAAACTTGTCACACCTCATGATCACAAATTTGCAGCACTTCACGGAGCTGTGTGGTCAGGCGGTTCATTTGTATATGTGCCACCTGGAGTAAAGGTCGAGATTCCGCTTCAGTCGTATTTCAGACTTAACGCAGCGGGCGCAGGTCAGTTCGAGCACACACTCATCATCGTAGATGAGGGGGCAGACCTCCACTTTATAGAGGGCTGTTCAGCGCCGAAGTATAATGTGGCGAACCTCCACGCAGGTTGTGTGGAGTTGTTTGTCGGCAAAAACGCAAAACTCAGATATTCAACCATAGAGAACTGGTCCAAGAACATGTACAACCTGAACACCAAGAGAGCCCGCGTTGAAGAGGGCGGAACCATCGAGTGGGTATCAGGTTCATTTGGCTCACATGTGTCATATCTTTATCCGATGAGCGTGCTCAAGGGCAGGGGCGCCAGGATGGAGTTCACCGGAGTTACATTTGCCGGAAAGGGACAGAACCTTGACACAGGAGCGAAGGTAGTCCATGCGGCACCTGACACAAGCTCATATATCAACACAAAGTCTATCTCGAAGGATGGCGGTATAAGTACATTCCGTTCGTCTGTTGTAGTTACTAAGGAGGCAGAGAACTCCAAGGCAGCGGTTTCCTGTCAGTCACTTATGCTTGATTCAATATCACGTTCGGACACCATACCGGCCATGGATATCAGAACCAAGAAGGTAAATGTGGGACATGAGGCACAGATAGGAAGCATCAGTGACGAGGCTGTGTTCTACCTGATGTCCAGAGGAATGAGCGAAGAAGACGCGAGAGCATGTATAGTAAGTGGATTTGCAGATAATGTATCGAAGGAGCTGCCGCTTGAGTATGCTCTTGAGATGAACAACCTCATCCGTCTTGAGATGAAGGGCAGCATAGGTTAAGGAGGTGCGGTGACATGGAGAACAATAATGAGATGAAGATCAACAGACTCCCGGCAAAGACATGGTACTGGCTTCGCATGAACGACACAGCACTTAACTGGAATCCGGACATGGCGGGATGCAGTGTGAAGATAGATGGCGGAAAGAAAACTGACAAGCAGGCTTCTTATTTCGATGGAATAGAGACTGGTGCGGGAAGAGATGCAGACGTGCTCTTTGCACAGCAGGCAGCAGGAAGTGTACTCGTTGCGGACGAGACCAATAAAGGGCAGACAGTACACGTGCTGATAAATGGAACCGGGGCAAATGGCAGCAGCGGCTATGTGTATGTCCAGGCGGATGCCGGTTCGGACATGACGGTCATAGAGACATTTGGCGAAAATGCGGAGGGCGGCAGCCTGGCATTCCGTACACGCTTTAATATAGAGAAGGACGCACACATACGTCTTGTACAGATATTTATGCAGGATGAGAACACGACCATACTCAACGATGTGGGAAGTGAGTGCGCGGAGAATGGACAGTTTGACGTGCTGCAGATATTTATCGGCAAGGGCAATCTGTACAACGGTGTGAGAACAGAACTTATTGGCAAGCATGCATCAACCAACATGGATATAGGTTATCTGGGACAGAAGAAGCAGATAATAGATATCAACCTTGTGGTTAACCATATAGGCAAGAAGACCAACTGCAGCATACAGGTGGATGGAACACTTAAGGATGCGGCTCAGAAGATATTCAGAGGTTCGATAGATTTCAAGACAGGTTCATCGGATTCAAAGGGATCTGAGACAGAGAATGTACTGCTTCTTGGTGATGATGTGGTGAACAAAACTATACCACTCATCCTCTGTGCAGAGGAGAATGTTGAGGGCTCACATGGAGCGACCATCGGTGAGCTTGATGAGGATACACTGTTCTATTTCGCATCAAGGGGAATCGATATGGAGACAGCTGAGGACATGATGACCAAGGGCAAGATGGAGGTCCTCTACCGCAAGATCCAGGACGAGGACACAGAGAAGCTGGTGGAGAAGCAGCTTGCGGAGGTAATGGAATATGACAGACAGGAATTATAGAGAGGATTTTCCTCTATTGAGGAATAACGATACAGCATATATAGACAATGCGGCCACAGCACAGAAGCCACAGGTGGTCATAGACGCTGAGAGAGAGTTCTACGAGAAGAGCAATGCGAATCCGCTCAGAGGCTTCTATCCACTCAGTCTTGAGGCTACAGAGAAGTATGAGAGTGCCAGAAAGGTTGTGAGAGATTTCATCCATGCGGATTCCGAGAAGGAAATAATCTTTACAAGGAACACCACGGAGAGCCTTAATCTTGTGGCATACAGCTATGCACTTAACAACCTGAAAGCCGGCGACGAGATAGCGGTCACCATCATGGAGCACCACAGCAATATGCTTCCATGGCAGATGGCAGCCAGAGTCACAGGCGCAACTCTCAGATATCTCGACTGTGAGAAGGATGGAACGCTGACTGACGAGACCATCAATGCCGGCATCAATGAGCACACAAAAATGCTTGCTGTCGGACATGTGTCCAATGTTCTCGGATGCGTGAATCCGGTCAGAAAGATGGCTGACAGAGCACACAGTTTTGGCGCGGTTGTCGTAGTTGACGGTGCGCAGAGCACACCGCATATGGCTATAGATGTGCATGAGCTGGGAGCGGATTTCTTCGCATTTTCAGGTCATAAGCTGATGGGTCCTATGGGAATAGGCGTGTTATATGGAAGACAGGAGCTGCTTGATGCCATGCCTCCATTCATGTCAGGCGGAGAGATGATAGATTCCGTTTCAAGAGATGGCGCTGTATATGCCGAACTCCCTCACAAGTTCGAGGCCGGTACGGTAAATGCGGCAGGTGCTGTGGGACTTGCGGCTGCGATAGGATACATCAAAGAGGTTGGATTTGACTATATAGAAAAGAGAGAGCTGGAGCTTACCACCCGTGCAATGGAAGGACTTGCAAAGCTTCCGCATGTGCATGTGATCGGCTCGGACAAACCGGAGAATCATACAGGAATAGTGGCGTTCACCATAGACAATGTACACCCGCATGACGTCAGCGAGATCATGGCTGCGGACGGAATAGACGTGAGAGCAGGACATCACTGCGCACAGCCGTTGCTTGTACATCTCGGCGTGTACAATACGACAAGGGCGAGCTTTATGTTCTACAATACGGATGAGGAAGTTGATGCATTTGTGGAGAGCGTCGCAAATGTGAGAAGGAGAATGGGATATGCAGAATAATATTCAGAACAGGAACTTTTATAATGAGATCCTTACGGAGCACAATATGCGTCCTGAATTCAAATATGATCTTCCAGCAGCAAATGTAGTTCTGGAGGGTGTTAATCCAAACTGCGGTGATGACATCTGGCTTAAGCTCAAGGTTGAGAATGGAGTCATCGAGGACGGATCATTCGTGGGAGATGGATGTGCCATATCGCAGGCATCGGCAGATATAATGCTTGGAATGATCATAGGAAAGACTAAGGAAGAGGCTCTGGAGCTTGGAAAGCTCTTCCTTAAGATGATACAGGGTGAGGCGACAGATGAAGAGATAGATCAGCTTGAGGAGGCGTCTGCGCTTAAGGATATCGCACACATGCCGGCAAGGGTAAAATGCGCTGTTCTCGGATGGCACACTCTTGAAGAAGCACTGAAGAATATATCATAAGGGTGGATTCTTTATGATAATGCGGGCGCTGCGCGAAGCGCATCGGAATGCGCCTGCTCCACATATCGTAGATATTCCTTATCTGCATCTTAGCTATAGCTATGATATAATCCAAAAATGAATGTGTGAAAAGCGGGCGTCGCCGGTAAGATCTGTGTCAATTAAGGCATGAGGTGTACTGGTGGCGCTTTCTTTAAAATAATCCAAAGGGATTGATACATATGAAAAAAATAAATATACAAAAAAGCATAAATAATTCGGAATGTAAATGTAAGGACATCATAAAAAATGTGCTGCTGATGTTGGTGATGACAGCCATAGGGGTTGGACTGTGTCTGATAATAAAGACAACATTTACTACAGACATCTTGATACCGGCCGTCATGGTGTTTTCGGTATTTCTGATATCGGTGTTCACTGATGGATATGTGTATGGAATACTGGCATCTGTAGTCAGCGTGATAATAGTGAATTTTGCATTTACATTTCCGTATTTCAAGATAGATTTCCTGATACCTGAAAATATCACATCGGCGATAATCATGATAGCCATAGCGTTTATCACCTGTGGTTTTACAAGTAAGATAAAGCATCAGGAAATGCTCAAGAAAGAAAGTGAGATGGAGAAAATGAGGGCGAACCTGCTGCGTGCAGTGTCGCATGATTTTCGAACTCCGCTTACCACCATTTACGGAGCCAGCTCGGCACTTATAGAGAGTGGCAGCGAATTTACGGATGAGCAGAAGGAGAAGATGCTCAGGGGAATACAACAGGATTCCCAGTGGCTTTATCGTATGGTTGAGAACCTGCTGTCCATCACCAGGCTGGATGGCGATATTAAACTAATAAAGACGCCCATAGCACTGGATGAACTCATAGATTCTGTGCTTATCAAATTTGCAAAGAGATATCCTGATCAGGAGGTAGAAGTCGATCTGCCTGATGAGCTGGTCATCATACCTATGGATGCCATTCTCATAGAGCAGGTTATCATCAATATCCTTGAGAATGCAGTACAGCATGCAGAGGGAATGAAGAAGCTGGCATTGAATGTGAAATGCGATGGCGACAGGGTTGTGTTTGAGGTTCAGGATGATGGCGATGGAATACCGGAGGATAGGTTGAAACACCTGTTTGATGGAAGCCTTTTAGGAGACAGCTCTGATGAGGTGTCTGTGGACTGCCGGCAGAGAAGGAATGCCGGAATAGGTCTGTCGGTATGTGCGACCATCATAAAAGCACATGGAGGAGATATAAGTGCATACAATTCCGCGGAAGGCGGTGCAGTATTCAGGTTTACACTGAAGATAGAGGAGGTTACGGATGAGCAATAATAAATACAAAGTCTTGATAATAGAAGATGAACAGAATATCAACAACCTGCTGGACACTCTCATGCAGGCAAATGGTTATCAGACCATCATAGCCACATCCTGCGGAAGCGGTCTTATGATGTATGCGTCACACAGACCTGACATAGTGATACTTGATCTGGGACTTCCGGATAAGGATGGAATAGCATTTCTCACGGAGATAAGAAAGACGGATTTTACGCCTGTCATAGTCCTTTCGGCGAGGTCGGATGAGAAGGACAAGGTGGAGGCTCTCAATCTTGGCGCAAATGATTATGTGACGAAACCATTTGGCTCGGAGGAACTGGTGGCGAGGGTCAGGTCAGCACTCCGCACAGCACTTTACCAGGCACATGACAGTGAGCTTCCGACAGGCAGGTTTCAGTCGGGAGATCTGCTCATCGATTATGAGGCAAGACGGGTGTTCATAGGCAGTGATGAGATAAAGCTCACACAGACTGAGTACAATATCGTGGATCTTCTTTCGAGACATCCGGGCAAGATGCTTACATACAGTTTTATCGTTAAAGAGGTATGGGGCTACAATGATGCCGGAAGTACCAAGAGGCTTCAGGTCAATATGGCAAATATCAGAAAGAAGTTTGGAGTGAAGCCGGGTAAGAAGAGTTATATCATAAATGAGCTGGGAGTCGGTTACAGGATGTGCGATGACAGTGAGTGATGTGCTCTGGAATTTTTAACAAGATATAAAAATATTGTGACAGTTAAAAATAGCTTTTTAGGATTCAATCCGCTATACTATAGGATATGGTATAGCGGATTGTTTTGCAGTTATTTTGCAATTATTTGCAATGGAGGTTTCATATGAGTGGTAATTTAAAATTGCCGGTTGGAATAGATGATTTTAGGAAAATACGTGAATGCGGTTTTTACTATGTGGATAAGACAAAGCTTGTAGAGCAGCTTATGCAGAATTGGGGCGAGGTAAATCTGTTTACCAGACCAAGAAGATTTGGCAAGACGTTAAATATGAGCATGCTCAGAAGCTTTTTTGAGATCGGCACAGATAAGTCTTTGTTTGATGGACTATATATATCGCGGAACAAAGAACTCTGTGATATGCATATGGGTAAATATCCGGTTATCTCCATTACGCTTAAAGGCATTGAGGGGATGACATTTGAGGAAGCCCGAAATATGTTGAAGATAATCCTGAAAAATGAAGCGAGGAGACACTATTATCTGAAAAACAGCGACAGGCTGACAGATGATGATAAGCAGCAGTACGAACAGATATTGCTTGGTACGTCGGAGAATACTGCTGATAGTCTCAGGCTGTTATCTCAGCTTTTGTTCCTGCACTATGATAAAAAGGTAGTTATATTGATCGACGAGTATGACGTGCCTTTAGATAAAGCTTTTCAGAATGGTTATTACAGCGAGATGACATCGTTGATCCGTGGAATTCTGGGACAGGCATTGAAGACCAATGATTATCTGCAATTTGCTGTTTTGACCGGATGCCTGCGTATATCTAAGGAGAGCATTTTTACAGGTTTGAACAATTTTAAAGTTCTTTCCATTGCCGATGCAAGATTTGATGAGCAATTTGGATTCACCGATTCGGAGGTTAGAGACATTCTGGAGGAGTATGGAGTATCTGATAAAATCTCAGAGGTGAAGGACTGGTATGATGGATATCGTTTCGGCAAAGCGGATGTATATTGCCCGTGGGATGTTATCAATTATGTGGATCATCTTCAGGCGGATCCGAATGCCAGACCGCAGGCATATTGGATCAATAGCAGTGGAAATGGGCTTGTGAGGAGGCTCATCAACATAGCAGATGAGTCAACAAAGGATGAGATAGAGAGACTTATTGCTGGTGAGACTATAGAGAAAGCTATTCGTTTGGAACTGACATATGATGAGATTGACAACAGCATTGACAATATATGGAGTGTTCTGTTTACAACCGGATATCTCACGAATGCGGGAGAGATAGAGCTTCCGGGAGGAGGTGGATATGGTTACAGACTTGCAATTCCAAATAAGGAAGTCAGACAGGTGTTTGTATCTCAGATACAGGAATGGTTCAGGCAGACCGTGACTTATGATGATGGATCTGTACAGGATCTGTGCGAAGCTTTCATGGCTGGTGATGCCGATAAGATCCAGAGTAATCTAAATATGATACTGATAAAGACAATAAGTGTTTTGGATACAAAGGCTCGTGATGACCAGAAAGAGAATTTCTATCATGGACTTTTACTTGGGCTGCTTAGAAGTAAGCCTGATTGGAGAATAAAATCCAACAGAGAATCTGGAGATGGATTCAGCGATATAAGTATAGAACCAACAATCCCTGAAAAGGGAATTGTAGTTGAAGTCAAATATTCAAATACAATAAGCGGACTTGATGATGCCTGTGGTAAGGCGATGAAGCAGATCAGAGATCGCAGGTATGATGAAGCGCTGCGTGAGGATGGAAGAGAGGATATCATTGCTTACGGAATTGCTTTTTGCAGAAAGAGATGTAAGGTTGTGTGTGAGAAAATGTAACGCTAACAAAGGCAGGTTGATGTAAATTAAAAAAGTTTTTTATGTAAAAGGGGGCTGTGAAAAAACTCAATCGAGTTTTTTCACAGCCCCCTTTTTGTTTATTATCTAATATAATTACTGGAAAAATAAAAAACACACAATCCCTATTGACATAGTAGGAAATAAGTTGTATACTCCAACATGTTGACAGATAATTACTACATATCAGATAGGATATATGTGGATTGACAATGAGATCCATTGGACAGAACGAGGTTCAATAGACAGGAGGTGGACACATGCAACAGGTGTTGTGCTTTGGAGATTCCAATACATGGGGATACAATCCTGAGAATGGAGAGAGATTTCCCTGGGGGATCAGATGGACCAGTATATTGCAGCAGAAGCTGGCAGATAAAGAGATAAGGATCATAGAGGAAGGCCTCTGTGGAAGAACAACAGTGTTCGAGGATCCACTGAGACAGGGAAGAAAGGGCGTGTCGCTGTTCCCGACTCTGCTGGAGACACACAAACCGGAGAATATAGTGATCATGCTTGGAACAAATGACTGTAAGACAGTGTTCTCGGCATCACCGGATGTGATAGGCAAGGGAATACGGAGACTGCTCATTCAGGCAAAGCAGTATTCAGCGGACAGCAGGATACTTCTCGTATCACCGATACACTTAGGCGAGCAGGTGTGGAAGGATGAGTTTGATCCTGAGTTCTCACCGGAGTCCGTTGAGGTGTCAAGGAAACTCACGGATGTTTATAAGAAGATAGCCGATGAGTTCGGCGTGGAATTCCTGGCGGCATCATCCGTGGCGGACAGCAGTGAAGCAGATCAGGAGCATATGAATCCTGAAGGTCACGCGGCACTGGCGGGAGCGATAGAGGAAAAGATTTATCAGATGGCCTGTTAAGAATTATATAGAAAATAATGCACAGTATATAAAGATGGTTGAGAATCAAGAAATAATATAGAGACTTGAAAAAGTAAAAAAGAAAAGAAAAGAAAGGAAACAAGAACCATGGCAAAGATAGCATCACAGTTGACAGAACTTATAGGAAACACTCCACTTCTGGAGCTTACAAATTACGAGAAGGAGCTTGGACTTAAGGCACATATCGTTGCAAAGCTTGAGTACTTCAACCCACTTGGCTCAGTAAAGGATCGTGTGGCAGCAGCCATGATCGAGCAGGGAATAAAGGATGGCCTCATCAATCAGGATACAGTCATCATCGAGCCTACATCAGGAAATACAGGAATCGGACTTGCATTTGTATCAGCGGCAAAGGGACTTCACCTGATACTCACCATGCCGGACACCATGAGCGTTGAGCGCAGAAAGATAGTGTCAGCTCTCGGCGCTGAGATCGTGTTAACACCTGGCAGAGAGGGAATGAAGGGAGCCATTGCCAAGGCAAATGAGCTCAAGGATCAGTACGGAAATGCGTTTATCCCACAGCAGTTTGAGAACAAGGCAAATCCTGCTATCCACAAGAAGACAACAGCAGAGGAGATCTGGAGAGATACAGACGGAAAGGTTGATGCATTTGTATCAGCAGTAGGAACAGGCGGAACAGCCACAGGAACAGGAAGCGGACTCAAGGAGCACAACCCGAATGTCAAGCTGATTGCAGTTGAGCCTGCTGATTCACCGGTTCTCTCAGGTGGTGCACCCGGCCCACACAAGATACAGGGAATCGGAGCCGGATTCATACCTGGTGTCATGGATCTGAGCATCGTGGACGAGATCATCAGAATCCAGAACGATGACGCATTTGACACAGCGAGAAAGATTGCAAAGACAGACGGTGTTCTGGTTGGAATATCCGCAGGCGCGGCACTCTATGCTGCAACTGAGCTTGCAAAGAGACCTGAGTATGAGGGCAAGACCATCGTGGTTCTCTTCCCTGACATAGGAGAGAGATATCTCTCAACATCACTGTTTAACCTGTAATTAGGAGAAAAATATGAGACTTGGGAAAAGAGTATTGCTTCTGTCCATGGCGGCGGTGCTTGCGATAGGCGCGGCCGGCTGTGGCGGGAAGAAGGACGATGTTATCACAATTACAAATGTTTCGTATGACCCAACGAGGGAGCTGTATGGGCGATACAATAACATGTTCGAACAGTATTACAAGGAGCAGTACGGACAGGACATCAAGATCATCCAGTCTCATGGAGGCTCCGGCTCACAGGCGAGATCGGTGGTGGAGGGCTGTAATGCAGATGTTGTCACACTGGCACTTGAGCATGACATTGACCTCATATCGGTAAATGGTCTGATAGATCCTGGCTGGATAGATGAATTTGATAAGAATTCGGCGCCGTACACATCCACGATCGTCTTTCTTGTTAGAAAGGGAAATGACAAGAACATACAGGATTGGAACGATCTGGTGAAGGATGATGTGGAAGTCATAACACCTGATCCGAAGAGCAGCGGTGGTGCCTGTTGGAATTTCCTTGCGGCTCTTGCATATGCGAGGGAGACGTGCAGTGATGAAAATGATATATGGCAGTTCATGAAGAAGCTTTATCAGAATGTGTCGGTCATGGATTCAGGAGCCAGAGGTTCGACGACCACATTTGTGGAGAATGGCAAGGGTGATGTGCTGATAGCCTGGGAGAATGAGGCGATAGCGGCCCTGAAGGAATATCCGGAGGATTACGAGATAGTTAATCCGTCGGTGAGTATACTAGCTCAGCCGAGTGTGGCGGTTGTCGATGACAATGCAAAGCACAATGGAACAGAGGAGGTCAGCACAGAGTATCTGAAGTACCTGTACAGCGATGACGCTCAGAGGCTTGAGGCTGAGAGCGGCTATCGCCCAACAAATGAGAAGATACTTGCAGAGTATGCAGACGTATTTGATCTGGACATCAAGCAGTGGACCATAGATGATTTCGGAGGCTGGGACAAAGCCTATGAGGATTTCTTCGATGACGGAGCAAAGTTTGATGAGATTTACGATTATTAAAATGGATTGGAAGACGAGATGGCAGCAGAGGAAAATGGCAAGAAGGATAAACTTAATAACGCAAAGAAGACCAGAGTTATCCCAGGATATCATCTGACGCTTGGAATAGTCATTGCCATGCTGTCGCTGATAGTTCTGATCCCGCTGGCATCGGTGCTGGTGTCATCGCTCAAGCTCTCACCGGGTGAATTCTGGCATCTGCTTCTGAAGAAGAACGTGCTGAATGCATTCAAGACCAGCATAGGCTGTTCGTTCATAGCGGCGGTAGTCAACACGGTGTTTGGACTGATAATAGCGTGGACACTGGTAAAGTACGATTTCCCCGGCAAGAAGATACTGGACGGATTCATAGAACTTCCATTCTGTCTGCCTACAGCAGTTGCCGGTATCACGCTGTCGAGACTGTACAGTGAGGACGGATTCCTTGGAAAGCCGCTTGCGGCTCTTGGAATAGACGTTGCATACACGAAGATCGGACTTACCATCGCCCTTGTATTTGTGGGAATACCATTTGTCATAAGGGCGGTGCAGCCGATACTTGAGAAGATGGACAACCAGTACGAGGAGGCGGCCTACATGCTGGGGGCCACACCGAGAAGGACATTTTTCAAGGTTATTCTTCCGGAGCTCAGACCGGCGCTGCTTACAGGATTTGGGTTGGCATTTGCCAGAGGAATCGGAGAGTACGGCAGTGTCATCTACATATCAGGCAACAGCGCAAAGGAGCAGACGCAGGTCATATCATACGTGATCATGCAGAAGCTCAGCTACATAGACTATGCCAGCGCAACAGCGATAGCACTGGTGATGCTGGTCATATCATTTGTATTGTTATTTGCGATCAACATAGTACAGTTAAAGCAGTCCAAGAGAACAAACCTATTATAGATGAGGAGACACGGAAAATGAGCGAGCAGGAAAAGCTGCAGCGCGGCAAGCGCAGGACAAAGATAATACTGATAACCGTGACGGTACTTTTCATAGTGCTCATGCTGGTGGTTCCACTTATATCGGTGATAACAAGTGCGCTGAAGGAGGGCTTTAAGTTCTATATTCAGTCAATCACAACAGAGTATGTGATAAGTGCACTCGGTGTCACACTTATTGCCACTGTCATAGCTGTGGTGGTAAACACATTTTTCGGAATATGCGCGGCATGGCTGCTGACGAAGTTCTCGTTCAAAGGCAAGCAGGTGCTGGCGACATTGATTGACATTCCGTTTTCCATATCACCGGTCATTGTAGGACTTGCCTACCTCATGACATTTGGAAGACTCGGATGGACGTATCCGGCGATCAGATGGATCAACGATATGCTGGGAACAAACATCAGGATAACATTTGCGGTTCCGGGCGTTGTGCTTGCTACCATATTCGTGACATTTCCATTTGTGTCGAGGGAGCTTATCCCGGTGCTGAACGCCCAGGGCAAGGATGAGGAGGAGGCAGCGGCGCTTATGGGGGCGAAGGGCTTCACGATATTTAGAAGGATAACACTTCCCCAGATGAAATGGGGACTCATATACGGAATCATCCTCTGTACCGCCAGAGCGCTAGGCGAGTTCGGTGCGGTAAATGCACTGTCCAAGACAAGGGGCGGGACATTTACACTTCCACTTGAGATCGATGCGCTGTACATGTCAGGAACGGAGGAATCCATCACGGCGGCATTTGCGGTATCATCCATACTGGTGATCATAGCGGTCATCATATTGTTCCTGAGAAATCTGCTTGAGTACAGAGCGAAGAGGAAACGCGCTTATGAACGAAGTTCATAACTCTCATGCGCGTGACGACCTGCCGCTGAGCGGAGGCGAGGGGGCGATACCCGAAAAAGGGCGATATCCGATAAGGGCGAAGTGAGATAGTCTGCATATGGGATGGCTTGCAGGAGCTTCGAGAGATAGATCAGATGTGGCAGAATAAGAAAACAATAAGGAGGCTGACGACATGTACGTCGAGATGAAAAATATATATAAGAAATATGGAGATTTCCTGGCGTCCAACAATGTCAGCTTCGGTGTGGAGAAGGGTAAGCTGGTGGCGCTTCTGGGACCGTCGGGAAGCGGAAAGACGACACTTCTCCGAATGATAGCCGGACTTGAAAATCCAAATTCCGGTGACATATACATAGACGGCAGGCGTGTAAATGATATACCGGCTGCGAAGAGAGGAATCGGATTCGTATTTCAGAATTACGCATTGTTCCGTTATATGACGGTATTTGACAATGTGGCATTCGGACTGGAACTTATGAAGGTTCCTAAGAAAGAGATCAAGAAGAGAGTCATGGAGCTACTGGAGCTGACGGGGCTTTCGGGGATGGAGAAGAGATATCCGAATCAGCTCTCAGGCGGACAGAGGCAGAGAGTGGCATTTGCAAGAGCGCTGGCTCCGAATCCACAGGTGTTGCTGCTGGACGAGCCATTTGCCGCAATAGATGCAAAGGTCAGGACAGAGCTTAGGACATGGCTCAAGGAGATGGTTGAAAAGCTTGGCATAACGAGCATATTTGTCACTCACGATCAGGACGAGGCTGTTGAGGTTGCGGATGAGATCATCATCACCAACCACGGACAGATAGAGCAGATGGGATCACCGATGGAGATATACAAGACTCCATCTACACCGTTTGTGGCACAGTTCATCGGAAGGTCAACCGTTGTGGAGGACTACGAGAAGCTTAAGGGCTTTGACAGAGTGCCGGGAGCGGACAAGGCAGTCATCAGACCTGAGTTTGTAAAGATATCCAAGAGCGGCAGACTGGATCAGTACCAGAGTGCGGCGGAGTCGGGAATAGTCAAGGATGTGCTGTTTCGCGGAAGCCATCTGGACGTCACGGTGGATGTCAACGGAGTGGAGATCGTCGCCGAGAGATCCATGGAGAAGGATGTCGTAAAGCCGGGGGAGCAGGTTCACGTTCTCATCTACAGGCTGTATGTATTTGATGAGAATCAGACATATCTGCTGGAGAACAAGGCAATGCAGGACAACGATGTATTCTACATTTAAATAAGAAGGGGGACGGAGGTACCTGACCCCCTTGGGGGACGGAGGGGACAGGTACCTCCGTCCCCCATAAAAAAGATTGGAGAGAAAATATGGGTATTGCAAACAGGAAAATACTTCATACGGACATTTTGATAATCGGTGGTGGTACGGCTGGCTGCTATGCAGCGCTGACTGTCAGAGAACATTCTGATTATTCCATCATCATCGCAGAGAAGGCAAACATAAAGAGAAGTGGGTGCCTGGCTGCAGGTGTGAACGCCATAAACGCATACATAGTGAAGGGCAGGAAGCCTGAGGACTATGTGGACTACTGCAGGAAAGACGCTGACGGGATCGTCAGAGAAGATCTTTTGCTTTCTATGTCACAGGGGCTGAACCGTGTAACAGACAAGATGGAGAAGCTGGGGCTGGTTATCCTCAAGGATGAGAATGGAGAGTATGTTGCAAGGGGCAACAGAAATATCAAGATAAATGGTGAGAACATGAAGCCGCTGCTTGCAAAGGCGGTGGAGGAGCTTGACAACTGTCAGATACTGAACAGAGTCAACATCACGGATTATATAGTTGAAAATAATCAGATCCTCGGGGCATTTGGATTCTCCATAGAGGATAATACAGCCTACGAGATCAGAGCAAAGAAAGTGCTCTGTGCTACAGGCGGTGCGGCGGGACTTTACAGACCGAACAATCCGGGATTTTCGAGGCATAAGATGTGGTACCCGCCGTTCAACACCGGAGCGGGATATGCAATGGGAATAAATGCCGGAGCGGAGATGACTACATTTGAGATGAGATTCATAGCACTCAGATGTAAGGACACCATAGCACCTACGGGGACCATAGCCCAGGGTGTGGGCGCAAAGCAGGTCAATTCACTCGGCGAGGTATACGAGAACAAATATGGACTCACCACATCCCAGAGAGTGTACGGAACGGTGAGAGAGAATATAGAAGGCAGAGGTCCATGCTATCTGAGAACCGAGGGCATCACCCCAGAGCAGGATGACTCACTGAAGAGGGCATACCTCAACATGGCTCCAAGCCAGACACTCAAATGGCTTGAGTCCGGTAAGAATCCGAGTGAGCAGAATGTGGAGATAGAGGGCACAGAGCCTTATATAGTCGGCGGTCACACCGCAAGCGGTTACTGGGTGGACAACGGCAGAGAGTCCACAATACGTGGGCTGTTCGCAGCCGGAGATGTGGCGGGCGGATGTCCACAGAAGTATGTGACCGGTGCGATGGTTGAGGGAGAGATAGCAGCCATTGCCATGGTAAAGCAGCTTGACGAGGGATACCTTGATCCTGAGCTTGACGAGGAGGCTGCATTTGACAGAAAGATAGAAGAATATGATCATTTCCTCGATACCGATGAGAAGATGTTCACATACGAGGCGATAGAGGAGGCCATGCAGAAGGTCATGGACAACTACGCCGGAGGAATATCCACCCACTACCAGTTCAACGAGAAACAGCTTGAGCTGGCAAAGGAGAAGATAGAGCAGCTCCAGAAGCTGGTATGGCACATAAGTGCCCACGACATGCACGAGCTCATGTTTGTGTATGAGGTGAAGGAGAGACTCACAGTTGCACTCTCTGTAATCGCACACCTGAAGGACAGGAAGGAGACGAGATGGCACAGCTTTGCTGAGAACCTGGACTACCCGGAGAAGAGCAAAGACTGGGAGATATTTGTCAATTCAAAGATGGTGGACGGCGAGCTTAAGATGATACACAGAGAGCTGGTTACTTTGTGCCAGGTTCCCGCAGGGAATATGGCATGCAGCGTCAGCCCCTCGCCGGAGGCGACTTCAAATGGGTTGATGTTCCAAGGAAAGGGGGATGCATATGAGCATAGTGATAAATAAAGAGCTTTGCAAAAACTGTGGCAAATGTGCAAATGTCTGCCCGGGTTCCCTCATAAAGAGAGATGAGGATGGACAGATATTCATGAAATACCCTAAGGATTGCTGGGGGTGCTCATCCTGTATCAAGGAGTGTGCATTTGACGCCATCTCATTATATCTCGGAGCTGACATCGGCGGAATGGGAAGCCGGATGTCGGTGGAGAACAAGGGAGATCTGCTTCTGTGGAATATCCGCAAGATGGACGGCACCACAGACCAGATAGTGATAGACAAGAAAGAAGCAAACAAATATTGACAAAATAAAACAGCTGCGTAATCCCCGTGAGGGGGGACAGGTACCTCCGTCCCCCAAAGGGGGTAAAATGAGGTGAAATTTGCGATTTCCCCAAAAGGGGACAGGTACCTCCGTCCCCATCTTCGTTACCGGGGCGGCGCGGCTATAAAGAAGAAAGGTTGGTATAAACATGGGAAAGTTATCACATCTTGACGAACTGGAGGCAGAGGCGATATACATCATCCGCGAAGTTGCTGCGGAGTGTGAGAAGCCTGTTATGCTTTACTCAATAGGAAAGGACAGCTCAGTAATGCTGCATCTGGCACTCAAGGCATTCTATCCTGAGAAGCCGCCATTTCCGTTTTTACATGTAAATACAACATGGAAGTTCAAGGAAATGATCGAGTTCAGAGACAAGACAGCGAAGAAATACGGACTTGATATGATCGAGTACATCAACGAGGAGGGTGTCAAGAAGGGCATCAACCCATTTGACCATGGCTCAGCATACACAGATATCATGAAGACACAGGCGCTCAAGCAGGCTCTTGACAAATACGGTTTCACAGCAGCATTTGGTGGCGGACGTAGAGACGAGGAGAAGTCCCGTGCGAAGGAGAGAATCCTCTCATTCAGAAATGCTCAGCATGCCTGGGATCCAAAGAACCAGAGACCGGAGATGTGGAAGCTGTTCAACACCAAGATCCAGAAGGGCGAGGAGGTCAGAGTATTCCCACTTTCCAACTGGACAGAGGCTGATATATGGGAGTACATAGAGCGTGAGAACATAGAGATCCCATCACTGTACTTTGCAAAGGAGAGACCTGTTGTATACCGTGACGGAAATATCATCATGGTCGATGATGACAGAATGAAACTCAGACCTGGTGAGAAGATAGAGATGAAGAGTGTTCGTTTCAGAACTCTCGGATGCTATCCACTGACAGGCGGCGTGGAGTCCACAGCGGACACACTCCCTGAGATCATCGAGGAGACGCTCAGTGCGGTATCCTCAGAGAGAACCACCAGAGTTATTGACAACGAGGCAGCAGGCAGCATGGAGCGTAGAAAGAGGGAGGGATACTTCTAAGATGAGCGGATTACTTAAATTTATAACATGCGGAAGTGTAGATGACGGAAAGTCAACACTTATAGGACATATATTATACGATTCAAAGCTTTTATATGCAGATCAGGAGAAGGCTCTGGAGCTTGATTCCAAGGTAGGAAGCCGTGGCGGTGCCATCGACTATTCACTTCTTCTGGACGGACTGATGGCAGAACGCGAGCAGGGTATCACCATCGACGTTGCATACAGATATTTTACAACAGACAAGAGAAGCTTCATCGTGGCAGATACACCGGGCCATGAGGAGTACACAAGGAACATGGCGGTTGGCGCATCATTTGCCGATCTGGCAGTTATCCTCATCGATGCAAAGCAGAGCGTGCTCGTGCAGACCAGAAGACATGCAAGGATCTGCGCACTGATGGGAATCAGATACTTTGTATTTGCAGTAAATAAGATGGATCTTGTCGGATACGATGAGAAGCGTTTTAACGAGATAGTTGAGCAGATAAATGAGCTGTCATCAGAGCTCAGCCTGCCAAATATCACTATCATCCCTGTGTCAGCTACAGAGGGTGACAACGTGACAAAGAAGTCAGAGAACATTCCTTGGTATGAGGGTCCCGCACTCCTTACATACCTTGAGGATATAGATATTGCAGAGGACAACACAGAGGCAGGATTCTATATGCCTGTTCAGAGAGTGTGCCGTCCTGACCACACCTTCAGAGGTTTCCAGGGGCAGATCGAGGACGGTGAGATCCACGTTGGAGACGAGATCAACACACTCCCAAGCAACGAGACTGCAAAGGTCAAGAGCATCCATGTGGGATTTGACACAGTTGACTCAGCACAGAAGGGACAGCCTGTAACGATTCAGCTTGACCGTGAGGTTGATGTGTCAAGAGGATGTGTGCTCACAGTTGATTCAGGTGCAAAGGTTGCATCTTCAATTACTGCAACACTTCTCTGGATGGATGACGATGAGCTGTACAATGGCAAGAACTTCTTCGTGAAGCTCGGAACAAAAATGATCCCTGGTACAGTTACACATATCGATTACACCATAGATGTAAATACAGGTGAGCAGAAATCAGCGGACACCCTTTCCAAGAATGGTATCGCAGTCTGCAGGATCGCATTTGCCGACAGGATCGTGGTAGACGAGTTCAAGAAACACAAGACTCTCGGAGAACTCATACTCATCGACCGTGTCACAGACATGACAAGTGCCTGCGGTGTTGTCGAGGAGGTTCACACTGAGGAGACCGGAATTTACGAGGGACGCGTGGACAGAAATGTGCGTGCAGCGATCAAGGGACAGAAGGCTGTCATAGTTCCATTTGCAGCAGGCAATGTCACAAGAGATTTCGTTGAGTCTGTAGAGAAGAAGCTCAGCATCGATGGACGTCATACATATCTGTACGCTCCAGATATCCGCGAGGATGTAAATGCTGTATTAAAGCATCTTCATCATGCCGGAATCATCGTGCTTCTCTTCGCAAGCGAGCAGCAGATCGCAGGAATAAAGGTAGAAGGCGCCGAGGTCTACAGCGGCGACTGGAATGCTGACGGCGAGCTTGACGCAGACGAGATAGCAGACGAGATCCGCAAGGAGTCTGTATACGACGCGGCTCAGGTTCACGATGGAAACTACATCTAGTGGGGACGTTCCTTTTGTACCGAAGAGTGTCCCCTGTCACGTTATGCTCCCCTCGCCGCTAACGCGGCCCTGAGGATGGACGTGAGCGGTGCATTTATTATGGGACTTGTGAGATGTGGAGGTACGGACTCGTCAGACAAGTCTGCAGAGAGTAAAGAGAATAACAACAGTGAGGCATTCGTAACAGACAGTGCAGAGATCACGGTGGACGATGTGAGAAATCATGCAGAGACACCTGCGTCAGACTTTGAATATATAGATAATGGTGATAGTGTATCCATAAAGGCATATAATGGAAGTGATCCGATAGTTGTCATACCGGAGCAGATAGACGGAAAGGATGTCATATCTATAATTGACGGGCCTTTTAGCAATGACAGTTTAAAATATGTAGACCTGGGCTACAATCTTAAAGAATTTGATGATGCTTATTTTTCGGATACATTAGAAGTGATTCATCTTCCAGCAGGGGTAGAGAATCTCGATAAGGTAGTCTTCTTTGGCGAAGATACCTTGACAATTGTTGGCAAAGCTGGTTCGTTTGCAGAAACATTTGCAAAGGAAGAGGGAATAAAATTCGAGGCGGAATGATAAAGGCTGTGTGAAAGAGGCAGGACGAGAAAGTCCTGTCTTTTTTATGTGTAAATAAACGACATAGACATAAAAGTTGACATAATCAGGCAAAGTGTATAACCTTATGTACATAAAGAAAATGATATTATGTCGAAAGAGTCTGAGGAAAATTATGAGTTCTACAGTAAAACAAAATAAATATGAAATTGATATGTGCAACGGGACGATCATGGACAAGCTGATCTCGTTTTCGTTACCGCTTATGTTGTCAGGAATTTTGCAGCTGATGTTCAACGCAGTGGATATCATCGTTGTCGGAAGATTCAGTGGAAGTCAGGCCCTGGCGGCGGTCGGTTCAACCACAGCACTTATCAATGTATTTACCAATTTGTTCATAGGGATATCTCTTGGGGCAAATGTGCTTGCGGCAAGATTTTATGCTGCGGGAAAAGATAAAGAAATGTCAGAGACAGTACATACCGCGATCACGTTAGCGCTGATCAGCGGTATTATTATGGCCTTTGTCGGGCTGATATGTGCAAAACCGGCGTTAGCGCTTATGGATACACCGGATGATGTAATCGATCTTTCGTCTGTATACATGCGGATTTACTTTCTGGGAATGCCGTTTTTTATGCTGTACAATTACGGCGCTGCCATACTCAGAGCGGTGGGAGATACAAAGAGGCCGCTCCTTTTCCTGGTTATTTCAGGAATTGCAAATACAGGTCTAAACCTATGCTTTGTGATCATTTTCAAGCTTGGAGTTGCCGGAGTTGCAATCGGAACTGTCATTTCACAGCTGATATCCTGCGTACTTGTGCTCCGTTGTCTCTACATGTCAGAGACGAGCTATCAGCTGAGATTTTCAAAGCTTACCATCAAGGGGGCATATGTAAAGCAGATCTTTTCGGTCGGAGTTCCGGCGGGAATTCAGAGCACAGTCATCAACTTTTCGAATGTGCTGCTTCAGTCGTCGGTCAACTCGTTTGGCTCGGTTGCCATGGCGGGCTACACGGCGGCAAATAATATATTTGGATTTCTGTATGTGACGGTGAATGCTGTAACGCAGGCGTGCATGAGTTTTACGAGCCAGAACTACGGTGTCGGCAAATGGAAACGTATGGAGAGAGTACTGATCGACTGCCTGATATTGTCATTTGCGGCAATGATGGTTCTGGGCAATGGAGCGTATTTCTTTGGACCGCAGCTGCTGCATATATATACGAGCAGCGACGCGGTTATAAAGTGCGGAATGGAGATTCTGCTGTATACGACAGTCACATATTTCCTTTGCGGATTTATGGACTTGTTCCCGGGGGCACTTCGTGGGATGGGACATTCCGGAGTTCCGATGCTCCTCTCGATCATAGGAACGGTGGGAACCAGAATCGTGTGGATATATTGGATTTTTCCGAGACACAGATCCCTGGCGGTTCTGTTCATCTCATATCCGGCATCCTGGATCATAACCCTCGCTATGCAGATAGTATGTTATTTCTATGTGAGGAATATGCTGTATAAGAAAATTGCAAATAAGAAATGAGTGAAAACGTATGGGGAAGCTGCCAGAGAAAAGGCATGTGCCGTGTATACCGTACGGAATTATAAAATAAGCAATGCGCCCCTCGCCGCTAACGCGGCCCTGAGGATGGCATGCGCCGTGGAAGACGGACGAAATTATAAAATAAGCCATGCGCCCCTCGCCGCTAACGCGGCTCGTGGAATGGCATGCGCCATATACATAACCTCAAAAGATGATCTGAATGTGAGTAAACTCCCATCAGATCATTTTTTTCGATTATGTGCATTGCTTATTTTATAATTCCTATTGACATAGTAGGGTATAAGAGCTATAATCCTATCATGTTCGTAGGAATTATAGGAATAACGGGAGAGTCACCCGATTTGTCTGGTGACAATATTTATTTTAGTGAGGCATAGAAGATCATGAGATTTAACACAGCATTATTACACAGCGCAAAGCTTGGTGATGAGAATACAGGCGCCACACTTACACCGATCTATCAATCCAGTGCATTTTATCAGCCTTCGGCGGAGCAGCATGAGAAGCTCTTCCACAACAAGGCGACGGGGTATTCTTACACGAGGATCAATAACCCGACTATAGCTGCATTTGAGGAGCGGATGACGAATCTTGAAAAGGGAGTGGGTTCGGTAGCGTGTTCTTCTGGAATGGCGGCACTCACAAATGCACTCTTAAATATAGTAGGAACTGGCGGAGAGATAGTCTCCAGCACAGGGCTCTACGGTGGAACGATAGATCTGTTCCATGATCTGGAGGCATTTGGGATCAAGACGACATTTGTGGAGATATCGGATAAGGAGGCGGTCGAGGCAGCGATAAATGAGAACACCAGAGTGATATTTGCTGAGACCATCGGCAATCCGAAGCTGGATGTGGTGGATATAAAGGCTCTTGCAGAGCTGGCACATTCACACAGGCTTCCTCTTCTGATAGACAACACGGTTGCCACGGCATACCTGGTCACACCGCTGACACTTGGAGCGGACATAGTCATCAATTCCACATCCAAGTACATCAATGGCAACAGCGATGCCATAAGCGGAGTCATCACCGACAGCGGCAATTTCAAATGGGACGCAGAGCGTTATCCGCTTCTGCAGCAGTACAAGATGTTCGGAAAGTTCGCCTACATAGCAAAGCTCAGAAACGGACTTTTTAGAAATACAGGAGCCTGCATAGCTCCGCAGACGGCATTTTACAATATGCTGGGCATGGAGACATTGGGGCTTCGAATGGAGCGATGTTGTCACAATGCACTTACCCTTGCACAGTTCCTGGAAAGTCAGGAGGGTGTAAAGGTCAACTATCCGGGACTTGAATCCAGTCCTTGGCATGACATCGCAAATGAACAGCTCCACGGTGGTTATGGTGCCATAATCACCATCAGAGTCGGCAGCAAGGAGAAGGCATTTGCGGTGATGAACAAGCTCACAATACCGCAGATAGTGTCGAACATAGGAGACACAAAGACGCTCATCGTGCATCCTGAATCAACACTGAATGCGCACAGCACAGAGCAGGAGAAGCTTGACGCCAACGTATATGATGATATGATTCGTATTAGTGTCGGAATCGAGGATGTGGAGGATCTGATAGAAGATTTCCAGAAGGCCCTTGCCGACTAATACACAAATGATTTGGAGGAACTACATATGGCAGTAGATTACGCAGCTCTGAAAAAGGGCGGATTCATGAGACAGAAGCAGAAGAATAACTTTTCTCTGAGACTTCAGGTGGTGGGAGGAAATCTTACCGCAGAGAATCTCAAGAAGATAGCAGAGGTTGCCGAGAAATACGGAGATGGACATGTACATCTCACATCGAGACAGAGTGTTGAGATCCCATTTGTTAAGCTTGACGATGTGGAAGAGGTAAAGGAAGAACTGGCAAAGGGAGGCTGTAAGCCGGGTGTGTGTGGCCCGAGAGTAAGAACAGTCACAGCGTGCCAGGGAAATCAGATCTGTCCGAGCGGCAATATAGACACTTATGATATAGCAAAGAAGCTTGATGCGAGATATTACGCAAGGGAGCTTCCTCACAAGTTCAAGTTCGGTGTCACAGGATGCCAGAACAACTGCCTGAAGGCAGAGGAGAACGACGTGGGAATCAAGGGCGCAATGGTAGTAGAGTGGGATGAGCCATCATGCATCATGTGTGGCGTGTGCGTCAAGGCGTGCCGTGAGGGCGCGATCACCATGGCGGACGGCAAGATCATCCTCGACACAGACAAATGTAACTACTGCGGTCGATGCGCAAAGGCATGTCCTACAGATGCATGGAAGGGCGAGACAGGATACCTTGTCTCATTCGGAGGATTATTTGGAAATACAATCCATCGCGGCGAGGAGTTACTTCCGGTTGTTACATCTGAGGAACAGCTTTTCCGTATCACAGATGCGGCAATACAGTTCTTTGCAGACAATGCAAAACCAAGCGAGCGTTTCCAGTTCACATTGGAGCGTGTGGGCTTAGACAAATTTAAAGAAGTATTAAAGGAGGCTTACAATGGCTGATTACGAAATCGATGACAGAGTAGATATAACTGATGTGGTGTGCCCGATGACATTTGTCAAGGCGAAGGTAGCCATGGAGGAGCTTGAGATAGGACAGGTGCTTGCGGTTACCATGAACGACGGCGAGCCTGTACAGAACGTACCAAGAAGCTTCAAGGAGGAAGGACAGCAGATCCTGAAGCTCATCGACAACGAGAATGGTACTTATGATCTTATAGTGAAGAAACTGGAGGATTGATCAGGAAAGGAGAAAATGAATGGCAGTAAGAGTCAGTGCAGAGGATTTCGATACGAAGGTTCTTCAGTCGAAGCTCCCGGTCATCGTGGAATTCTATTCGGACAGCTGCATACCATGCAAGCAGCTCTCACCTATCCTTGGCGGCATAGAAGATGACTACGAGGATAAGGTAAATGTGTACAAGGTAAATGTAAACTTCGACGCAGAGCTTGCTGAGAAGTACGCAGTCATGGCGTCACCAACCATACTCTTTTTCAAGGGAGGCGAGGAGGTTTCCCGCATCCGTGGCCTTGTGAAGAGAAATGCACTGGAGGAAGAAGTTGGCAAATTATTGTAGAAATTCATTGGTAAAGTGACATGATGGAGTATTTGACTGTAGTCAATTACTTCCGGTGCATATAAGAATGAAACTATATAAATAATTTTATAAAGTATATAATCACATTTTATGTCAGTCTGGCAACGCCGGACAGGCAAATGAATCGTCAGGAGGAAAGAAAAATGACAGTCACAATAGCAGGAAAGAAGAAAGAGATAGCAGAGAAGACAACAATAGCTCAGATCATCGTGTCAGAGAACGTTGAGAATCCGGACTATGTCACAGTAACAGTAAACGATGAGTTTGTTGACTCAGATGCATTTGCAACAACAGAGCTCAAGGACGGCGATACAGTAGAGTTCCTCTACTTCATGGGAGGTGGCAGCTTCTAATGGCATTCACAAATGAACAGATGGAACGTTACTCACGTCACATCATCCTTCAGGAAGTTGGCGTGAAGGGACAGAAGAAATTGTTAAATGGCAAGGTACTGATCATCGGCGCAGGTGGACTTGGAGCACCAGCCGCTATGTACCTGGCAGCAGCCGGAGTAGGAACCATAGGTATAGTTGATGCCGATGAGGTAGATCTGTCAAATCTTCAGAGACAGATCATTCACGGAACAGCAGATGTGGGCAAGGCAAAGGTCAAATCCGCAAAGGAGACCATGAACGCCATGAACCCTGATGTAAATGTGATCACATACAGAGAGTTCGTGACATCAGAGAACATCATGGATCTCATCAAGGACTATGATTTCATCATCGATGGAACAGACAACTTCCCTGCAAAATTCCTTATCAACGATGCCTGTGTTATGGCTAAGAAGCCATTTTCACATGCAGGAATCATCAGATTCAAGGGTCAGCTCATGACATATGTTCCAGATGAGGGACCATGTTACAGATGTGTATTCAAGGATCCACCTCCAAAGGATGCGGTTCCTACATGTAAGCAGGCCGGAGTCATCGGAGCAATGGGCGGTGTTATCGGAAGTCTTCAGGCTATGGAGGCAATCAAGTATCTCATTGGAGTTGGCGATCTTCTGACAGGAAGACTCCTTACATTTGACGCACTTAAGATGGAATTCCACACAGTAAAGCTCCCTCATAAGAAGGGCTGTGGCTGTGCTGTATGTGGACCAAATCCAACCATCACCAAGCTCATCGACTACGAGCAGGTAGAGTGCGACGGAAAATAAAATGATCTCTGTAATCCGCCTGTGTATAGGGCTGTGAATGCTGAGTCTGACTGACAATACCATATCTGGGAGCGCTCCCGCTTAACGCAGCATGATCAACATAGTTGATACAGGTGGGTCACAGAGATAGTTGAATATAAGGAGGATATGAAGTAAGATGTTGTACATGACAAAGTCTGATTACGAGAAGATACTTGCACACTGCAAGGAAGGCCTTCCAAATGAGTCCTGTGGTCTGATCGGCGGTGTTAGAGAGGGCGATAAGAAATACATCAGGAAGGTGTATCTCCTGACAAATATTGACGCCAGCAACGAGCATTTTTCCATGGACCCGAGAGAGCAGCTTGCGGCAGTTAAGGATATGCGTGCAAATGGATACGAGCTTCTTGGCAACTTTCATTCCCATCCAGAGTCTCCGTCCAGACCTTCGGAGGAGGATAAGAGACTTGCATATGATTCCAAGGTGAATTATCTGATTCTCTCCCTCATGGAGATAGACAATCCGGTACTCAAGGCCTTCAACATAGATGAGGAAAAGAATGTGACGATAGAGGAGCTTGTTATAGAATCATGATAGATAGCAGGCATTTGAAAGAACAGGGCGGGCTTTGATACCCGCCCTTGTTCTTTACGCGGACTGTGTCATAAATTTTATTTGGAGTTACTGAAGAGATGTTTTGCATAAGTATAAACCATAAGAATACGCCGGCCGATGTCAGGGAGAGATTTGCATTTACGACAAAAGGACAGAGACAGTTCACTGAGCGCCTTAAGGCTGAGGTGGGTGGATGTGTCGTGTTGTCGACCTGCAACAGGATGGAGATATACTTCACAGATAAATATGAACAGGTAGAAAAGCTGCTGGCAAATGACAGGGAGGTTCCGGTCAGCCTCATAAGAAGATATAGCATGAATTATGAAGGATTTCAGTGTGCGTTACATCTGTGCAGAGTGGCGTGTGGTATGGATTCCATGGTGCTCGGCGAGGTGGAGATCATACATCAGGTGAAGAGCGCATATCTTGTGGCAAAGGAGCTTGGAGCCTGTGACGGCGAGCTGAATATAGCATTTCAGGGAGCACTTGCGGCGGCAAAGGCGGCGGCAACGGAGAGTGATGCCACGAGGCTTCCGATATCCGTCGGAACCTTGTCAGCACGGGAGGTAGTGAATTTTACAAGAAATGGCGGCATTGAAAACACGTGCAGAGACGTTCGAAGTGATGTGGTAAGCAGCAGTCAAGTTGAGAGTGTGGATGCTGAAAAGGCAAATACCGGGCACATCCTAGTCGTAGGAGCCACAGGCAAGATAGGCAGCATAGTTGTCAAGGATATTGCAGATCTTGCGCCAGACATAGAGATAACAGGCACAAGCAGAAGCCACCACAGTGCAGATGAGGTATTTGGCAGACATCAGCAGATCAGGATAGAGGACTACAGCAGAAGATATGAGCTGGCAGCCTGGGCGGATGTCATCATCAGCGCGACAGCAAGCCCTCATTATACATTTGTCAGAGATGAACTGGCAGAAGCCGTGAAAATGCATCATAAGCGGAGGTTGTTCCTGGATCTGGCAATGCCGAAGGACATTGACCCGTCAGTCTCAGAGGTGGACGGATGTGTATTGCGTGACATAGACTATATCAGGACACTCTCCAGAGAGAACAATGAGAGCAGGGCAAAGACAATCACAGAGATGGAGCCGTGGCTCATATCACAGGTTGACGAGATCATGAAGAACATAGCATTTTCGAGGTTCAACAGGGAGCACGGAGATGTGATGGCACAACTAAAGACAACAGACGGAGCAAAGCTGGTATATAAGCTTAAAGGGCAGCTTGAGTATGAGGCATTTGAGAAAATGCTGGACAGTATTCTGACTGCCGGATGTGAGAACTGAATACTGCTTGTTTGCCTGAGATTATGCAGTATCATCGTCTGATGATGGTTATGTCAGATGTCAGATAATTGGAACAACTTTTGATGCTTTTTAATAGAGACTCAATAATAGAAATTAGAGGTAGTGATGTCGTATTTCCCATTTATGATCGAACTGAATAATGAGAGATGCCTGATCGCAGGAGGCGGAACTGTTGCATACAGAAAGGTGTGCAGCATGCTGGAATTTGGCGCGGTGGTCACGGTGGTGTCCCCAGAGTTTTGCCCGGAGCTTTTGAAACTGGCGGAGCAGGTGAATACGCCAGACAAATACTGTGCAGCGACAAGCGATGATCGTGGTTCTGTAGAGAATTTTGCAGATTATTCTGGATGCCTAACACTTGTAAAAAGACGTGTGCAGCCCCAGGATATTGTTGGCGCATTTGTCGTCATAATGGCGACGGACGATGAGAAGGTCAACCACGAAATGGCGGAGCTTTGCAGGCAGCAGCGAATACTTGTAAATGTGGTTGATGTGAAGGCGGATTGCGGATTTTATTTTCCAGCGATCATAAAGGATAAAGAGGTTGTTATAAGCGTTTCCACCGGTGGACAGAGTCCAGTGCTTGCGGGCACGATCAAGAGAAATATAGAGAGCCATTTAGGTAGGAGTTATGGCGATATAGCGGAGCGTATGGGTGAGCTCCGCGAGCAGATCAAAGCACAGATAGACGGCGAGGAAGAGCGAAAGAAAGCGTTTCAGCAAATGGTTAGGAGTCTGTTAGATGAGAGTTGAGAATGGACATGGTAAAAATAAACCGAATATTCGTAAATTTGCGGAGAATGACATGGCAGATGGATTCAATAGTGACTGTTTGGATTGCGAAAGCGGAGGACAGAAAAAAACAGTAAAAGTTGGAACCCGCGGCAGCAAGCTTGCTCTTGCTCAGACTGAATTGGTGATAAAGGCACTCAATGAGAGATTTCCCCAGATTGATTTTCAGATGGTTACAATGAGTACCCGGGGGGATCGGGACACCAGCAGAGCGCTTCTGGAATTCGGAGGCAAAGCGGTATTTGTCGAGGAGTTCGAGGAAGCTATACTTAAAGGTGACATAGACATAGCGGTACACAGTGCCAAGGATATGCCGATGGAGATCATGGAAGGTCTTACGATATCGGGTACACTTCCGAGAGCATGTCCGCAGGACGTTTTTATATATAAGAGTGGCAGGTCATTTGACAGAAACGACAGTTTCGTGGTGGGAACCAGCAGCCTGAGACGGCAGTACCAGATAAGAGACATGTATCCAAATGCGGTGTGCAAGAATCTGAGAGGAAATGTCGGCACCCGCATACAGAAGCTAGAGGACGGCGAATACGATGCCATCATTCTTGCAGCGGCAGGGCTTGAGCGCCTGGGAGTTATTGAAGATAAAGGCAATGACAGTACAGAATGCTTTGAAGTGCACAAGGACGAACTTACATTCAGATACATCAGCACAGAGTCCATGCTTCCGGCAGCATGTCAGGGAATCATAGCCATAGAGACACGAACCTCTGGCGAGGTATACGACATGGTCAGAGCGATAAATGACACAGAGGCATACACACAGCTCACATGCGAGCGCGCAGTCTTAAGTCGCCTGAACGCCGGCTGTCACGAACCGATAGGTGTGTACTCAGAACTTCATGGCGACCACATGAAGCTAAGCCTGATGAAAGCAGATGCGGCTTCATCGGACAAAGAGAAAGATGAAGAAATCCAGATACACAGAAAGACGGTAGAAGGAAACACCGCAGAATGGGAACAGCTGGTAGAGGCATTGATAAAGTAGGTTATAGCATAACAGATATGTTTCTATTTCAAGAAAAGAAAAATGTTATGAAGTAGTGTATTTTGAAGATAAGTAGAAAAGTAAATTTTATCGATATGTAAGCTGGGTGTGCTGGATTTGTGCCTGCGGGGCGGGTAGCACAATGCGATTGAATCTTGTCGCTTCTTGCCGAGTTGTAGCCCCAAACGTCCTTATCGGGGGCGGAAACGAGTGCAAATGTTGTGTCAAGTTTTCTGTGAAAACTTGACATGTAGCGTCAGCCCCTCGCCGAAGGCGACTTATAATGGGCTGATGTTCAATGTAGGAGCAAGACAAGGTGACTGAGCTGTGCGTAGCCGAGAGACACCCATCCAACTCACACGGCGAATGGAGAGCAAAAAAATGGTATATTTGATAGGCGCAGGCCCCGGCGACCCGGGACTAATCACGGTGAAGGGCCTGGAATTCATAAAACAATGCGATACAATCATATATGACAGGCTTGGCACCTACCAGCTTCTGGAGATGGTGAAGCCGGACTGCCGCAGGATATACGTCGGCAAACAGGCGGGCAGCCACTACAAGAAGCAGCCTGAGATAAACGAGATACTTGTTGAGGAAGGCCGCAAAGGCAACATGGTGGTGCGCCTCAAAGGCGGCGATCCATTTGTATTCGGAAGAGGCGGCGAGGAAGTGACCGCACTTTTAGAAGCGGGGATCCCATTTCAGGTGATACCGGGAATAACATCCGCAGTGGCGGTTCCGGAGGTGTGCGGCATACCAGTGACCCACCGGGGAACGAGCAGAAGCTTTCACGTGATAACAGGACACAAGCGGGCAGATGGTAAGCTGAAGTTGACAGGAGAAAATGAGTCTTTAAATCACCTGAAATCTACAGAGAACTCAGAATTTACAGACAGAAACAGATCAGATGAAGATGTTTTAAATGACTATGCTTATATTAGAAATCAGGAAGGGACAAGCGTGTTCCTCATGGGACTTAACAGGCTGCCACAGATCATGGAGAGACTTGTTCAGACTGGGGCGGAGGAACATACTCCGGTCGCGGTCATTTCCAAGGGAACTATGCCAGGGCAGAGGATAGTCCGCGGCGATATACAGACAATTGCGGACAAGGTGAACGAGGCAAAGCTGGAATCCCCCGCAATCATAGTCGTGGGTGAAAATGCAGCACTGGATTTTACTGCACCGAACAGAGGACCACTGCAGAATGTTCACGTTGGACTTGTTGGAACGCCAAAGCTTCGCGAGAAGATGAGAGTTGCAATAGATGCGCTCGGCGGTCAGTCCTACAGCATAGTGGATATGAGTGTGGAGCAGACAGAGGAGAAGGACAGGCTGCGCGTGGCTCTGGAACATATAGAAGATTACAGCTGGCTGGCATTTACCAGTCAGAACACCATAACCCTGTTTTTCAAATGGTTCAGGGAGTGGAATATAGATGTCAGAAAACTGGCTCATCTGAAACTTGCAGTGGTCGGCGCCGGAACAAGGGATGCGTTAAGATCCGAAGGCTACATAGCGGACTATGTGCCGGACGAGTACACCACAAGTGCTCTTGCTATGGGACTTGCAAATGTGATGAATGACGGAGAGAAGCTTCTCCTTCCGAGAGCCGTTCAGGGCAGCGAGACAATGCTTGATATACTTGATAAGGGCGGCGTAACATACGAGGAGATTCCGGTATATGATGTGGTTGGCCGCAGGATGGAGAGCATACAGTATCTGAAAGATCTGGATGTGATCACATTTGTCAGCGCGTCAGGTGTCAGGGGATTCCTGAAAGTTCTTGACGCAGAGGAAAATGGATCTGGCATGGATCATATGCCGAATGATGTTGATTCATGCAGGGAGCATACGAATAATACAGAAAGTACTTTAAAAATTCATGATATAATGAAAAACATCCGCATAGCAGCACTTGGAAATGTGACAGAGAAGGCTTTGGAGAAAGCTGGTTATCATGCGGATATAGTTCCGGAGGTTGGTGATATCGAGCACCTTATATCATCCATCGGCGAATTCTATACCAACAGGTAGCATCAGCAGTGGGGGACAGGTACCTCCGTCCCCATTTGAATAATAGAGAGAACATGTATGTAGAGAAAAGAGGCAATAATATGATAAGACTCAGAAGACTTCGTGGCAGCGAGGCCATCAGAAATATGGTTAGAGAGAACAGAGTTAACAAGGAGGATCTTGTATATCCGATGTTTGTGGCGGAGGGTACAGGGATCAAGAATCCGGTAGACTCCATGCCGGGAATATACCAGTATTCACTCGACACATTTGAGGAGGAGCTTCGCAGAGTGGCGGACGCCGGAATCAGCGCGGTTCTCCTGTTCGGCATACCGGCTCACAAGGATGAGGTGGGCAGCAGCGCGTACGACGACCAGGGAATCATGCAGAAAGCGGTCAGGAGGATAAAAGAGCTGTATCCGGACATGATAGTCATAGCGGACATTTGTCTGTGCGAGTACACATCACACGGTCACTGCGGAATTATCCATGACGGCAAGATACTCAACGATGAGACTCTTCCATATCTGGGCAAGATGGCTGTATCCCTAGCAAAGGCCGGCGCGGACATGGTGGCTCCATCGGATATGATGGATGGACACACCGCTTACATCAGAAAGGCACTTGACGACAACGGGCTGACGGATGTACTGATCATGGGTTACAGTGCGAAATTTGCATCTGGTTACTATGCACCATTTCGCGATGCGGCACATTCTGCACCACAGTTTGGAGACAGAAGGACATACCAGATGGATCCCGCAAATGGCAGGGAGGCTCTGAGAGAGTGCGAGGCGGATATCGCCGAGGGAGCAGACATAATCATGGTTAAGCCGGCACTTGCTTATCTGGATGTAGTCAAGGATGTGAGAAACCACACGGACTATCCGATAGCGGTGTACAATGTCAGCGGCGAGTACTCCATGGTCAAGGCAGCTGCGGCAAATGGCTGGATAGACGAGAAGAGGATCGTAATGGAAAACATGACAGCCATGAAGCGTGCCGGAGCAGGGATCATCATAACCTATCACGCCATAGACGTGGCACACTGGCTTGAGTCGGAATCAATATGACGGAGTCATATTTCGGAATGATTCCGACGATCTGCCCCACTCGACGGAGGAGAGAGGGGCGTTGCCAAAGATGAGGAGAATGCGACATCAACACTTAAAAGAAGATAGAGCTGAGTAGGACAATAGTTGCTATGTATAACGAGGCATTTTTATCTATTTGGAATATAAATTAGAAAAAGATACAATATTGTATCTAAACGGCTAAAATAACATAGCTTTGCGAAAAACAAAAGGAAACAAAGAAAAAAGTCACACAGGACGATAAATTATAGAAAGAAGAATGGCAATGACAAATTCACAGGATCTATTTGAGAAATCACAGAAGGTAATTCCAGGCGGCGTCAATTCACCGGTCAGGGCATTTGGCTCGGTGGGACGGACACCTGTATTTATGAAGAAAGCAAAAGGTTCACATATATTTGACGAGGATGGCAACTCCTATGTGGATTATGTCTGCTCCTGGGGCCCGGGAATTTTGGGGCATGCCGATGACAGAGTCATAGATGCGGTAAAGGCTGCTTGTGATGACGGACTTACATTCGGCGCACCGACAAGGAAAGAGCTCGAGATCGCAGAATTGATAAATAAGCTCATGCCGTCAATGGAGCTGACACGAATGGTCAACTCGGGAACAGAGGCGGTGATGAGTGCCCTCAGAGTGGCGAGGGGATTTACAGGCAGAGATAAGATTGTAAAGTTCCGCGGCTGCTATCACGGACACAGTGATGGACTTCTGGTCAAAGCAGGCTCGGCAGCACTTACACAGTCAGTTCCGTACAGTCTGGGAGTTCCAAAGTCGTATACACAGCATACACTCATAGCTGAGTATAACAACGAGGACAGCGTAAAGAAGTTATTTGAGGCGGAGGGCAAAGACATTGCCGCAATCGTGGTCGAGCCGGTTGCCGCAAATATGGGAGTTGTCCCACCGCATGATGGATTCCTTCAGTTCCTCAGGGACATAACAAATAAATACGGCGCACTTCTTATATTTGATGAGGTCATCACAGGTTTCAGACTCAGCCTTGGCGGTGCCCAGGAATACTTCGGGGTAAAGCCTGATCTCACAACACTTGGCAAGATAGTTGGAGGCGGAATGCCGGTGGGAGCATACGGCGGACGCCGCGATGTCATGAGCATGGTGGCACCACTTGGCGGAGTATACCAGGCGGGAACTCTGTCGGGCAATCCGATTGCCATGACAGCCGGACTCACAACGCTCCGCATACTCCAGAAGGAAAAGGATACAATATATCCGGCGATAGAAAAGAGCACAAGGCAGATAGCCGACACAGTCAGAAGCACATTTGGCGACACAGTCCATGTCAACCAGATAGGCTCACTGATGAGCGTATTCTTCACAGATCAGGAAGTAGTGGATATGGACACGTCAATATCCAGCGACACCGCAAGGTATGCAAAGTATTTCTCATACATGCTGGACAACGGAATCTATCTTGCACCATCACAGTTCGAGGCAATGTTCGTGTCCTACGCACACAGCAAGGAAGACGTGTCCAAAACCTGTGAGCTGATAAAGAAATACAAAGAGAACTAGAGAGACTTAGTAGGTCAGAAGATGTCTCATTAAAAAGGAATTTATATTCCTATATTGTAGAAATAATTAGATAAGTATTAAAAGAGTGGTTTGGAAATAACATAATAAAACTAACGGTTATCGAAGAGTAAGCTGTCATGTTTATGTGATGCTACAAAGGCGGGTAGCACATAGACGACGGAAGCTTGTCGCTCCTTGCTGAGCGGGAGCCCCCCTGCCTTTATAGGGGGCGGGAGCGAATGCAAATAATGTGTCAAGTTTTCTGTGAAAACTTGACATGTAGCGTCAGCCCTCGCCGAAGGCGACTTTTGATGGGCTGATGTTCAATTCAGGAGCTAAGACAAGGTGACAGAGTCGTGCGTAGCCTTGGAGCATCACATAAACATGACAGCGACCTTCTTCGACAAGGAGGAAATATGAGAGATTTGGTTATTGTGGGCAGCGGCCCTGCGGGTCTGTCCGCCGCAGTCTACGCCAAGAGGGCGATGATGGACGTGGTGGTACTGGAGAAGGAGGCATTCTCCGGCGGGCAGATCGTGAATACAGAGCAGGTTGACAACTACCTTGGACTGCCGGGCATAAGCGGCTTTGACATGGGTATGAAGTTCAGAGAACACGCGGATACATTTGGCGTGGAGTTTGATGACAGAGAGGTGACAGCCATCGAGGATCACGGCAATCACAAGAAGGTCAGCCTGGAGGATGACAGCAGCATAGAGACAAAGGCGGTTCTGATAGCCACGGGTGCGAAGCACAGAAAGCTTGGCGTTCCCGGTGAGGAGGAATTCACAGGGGCAGGAGTTTCTTACTGTGCCACATGTGACGGAGCGTTTTTTAGGAACAAAGAAGTCGCAGTTGTGGGCGGTGGCAATATAGCTCTTGAGGATGCCCTGTATCTGTCAAAGATGTGCAGTAAGGTGCATCTGATCCATAGAAGGGCTGAGTTCAGAGGTGAGAAAATACTTGGTGCGCAGGTGCTTGAGACTGAGAATATAGAATTTCACCCATTTGCGCAGGTGACAGAGATAGGCGGAACGCCGGGCAAGCTGGAACTCAAGGTCGCTGTTAAGACACCGAAAACAGTGGACGGACAGACAGACAGCAATTTCACGCTTCCGGTAGCCGGTGTATTCATTGCCATAGGAACAAGCCCTATCACAGATTTTCTCGGTGACGTCGTGGAGCTTGATGACGCTGGTTACGTTGCAGCGGGCGAGACCGGACAGACCAGCACACAAGGAATATTTGCCGCGGGAGATGTGAGGACCAAGGCGGTGCGCCAGGTGGCGACAGCAGTTGGAGACGGTGCAGCAGTTATCCATTATGTAGAGGAATACCTGAATGGGTTAAAAAATAAGGATAACTGAAATAGCTGATCGGCATATATGATTAACGATATAGAAACATACTCAAAAAAATAAATAGAATAATTGGGAAGTAATTGGCATGGAGATAAAGTATGGAATGTAAATGCATACCTGTTTTCTCCCTGCCAAAAAAAATAAAACTAATTCATAGTAATTCTATAGGTAAAATATAACAACGAACAGGAGGCGGAAAAATGTTAATATCATCAAAGGGACAATATGCGCTTAGACTTATGGTAGATATATCGATAAACAGCGGCAGCACGGTTACTGTCAAAGCTGTAGCCAGAAGATGTGGATTGTCTGACAAATATCTTGAGCAGGTTACATCTTCTCTGCTAAAGGCAGGATATTTAAGAAGCGTGAGAGGACCGAGGGGTGGTTACCGTCTGAACATGCCGGCGGAGGAGATCACGGTTGGGATGGTGCTAAGGGCGATAGAGGGCAGGATATCACCGATCGATAACAGGGTTGATGAGGATGGCGACACCAACATGGTCATGAACGATGTCATTGGAGAGGTGTGGGATGACCTTGAATCTGCCATCAACAATGTCCTTGACAACAAAACCATCGCCGATCTCACCCGGGAGTACAGTGACCGGATCGGATACATGTATTCGATATAAATCGGGACGGAGGGGCCAGATGTCAATAAGATTTCAGTTGAAAAAAAACTTATTTTGTATATAGTTGTAGTGGGATATATATCATATTAGGAGAATAAGAGATGTTAACACAGTTTTCGAGAACAGAGCTGCTATTTGGCAAGGAAGCCATGGACAAGCTGGCAGGCTCTAAGGTAGCGGTATTTGGAATAGGCGGAGTTGGCGGTTATGTATGCGAGGCGCTGGTTAGGAGCGGCGTCGGAGCATTTGACCTGATAGATGATGACAAGGTGTGTCTGACCAATCTCAACAGACAGATCATAGCGACCAGAAGTACAGTTGGTAAGTACAAGACCGATGTTATGAGGGACAGGATGCTGGACATCAACCCGAAGGTTGATGTAGAAGTCCACAAATGTTTCTTCCTTCCGGAAAATGCGGATGACTTCCCTTGGGACAGCTACGACTACGTAGTCGATGCGGTGGACACCGTGACAGCCAAGATTGCTCTTGTCATGAAGTGCAAGGAGAAGAATATCCCGATCATCAGCAGCATGGGTGCGGGAAACAAGCTTGACGGAAGCCAGTTCAAGGTTGCAGATATATACAAGACAAAGGTGTGTCCGCTTGCGAAGGTCATGAGAAGAGAGCTGAAGAAGAGGGGCGTCAAGAAACTCAAGGTCGTATACTCGGAAGAGATTCCGACAAGGCCGATCGAAGATATGGCGATAAGCTGCAGAAACAACTGCATTTGTCCTCCGGGTGCAGAACACAAATGTACAGAGCGCAGAGACATCCCGGGCAGCGTGGCATTTGTGCCATCAGTCGCAGGGCTTATAATAGCCGGTGAGGTGGCAAAGGATCTCATCAGGAGGTAATAAAAAAGGTCGCTGAGAAATCAGCGCCTTCTCCATAAAAATACCAGAGTTCCAAGCAGAACCGCACCACCATAGATGAATGGTGCATTTTTGTCACTGTTCATAGTTCTTTCCGTATAAGATACGGATGGATTATTCGGGTTGTAATATATTGCGATGGACGACATGGAGTTGTAATTTGTTATACCGCGGACGGAAAGAAAACCATTGTGCAATACTCCGGACTGGTCGCGGTATTCATAGTTGATATGGGTTCTTTTACTGAATCTTCTGACAGATGTGATATCGGCGGATGTTCTGGTATAGTCCCGCTCGATACGGCATGCCTTACCCCGTATGGAAAGGCCGATGACCACAGCTATGATGAATGATGCTATTGGAATAATGTAAGTCGTATAAGGTAATAGTCTGAAAAAAATACTGATAGAATCCCCCGATGTTAAAATCATAATGTACCCCCTGAAATTGTTGTTTCCCCAAAATATCAGACATGAGATCCCTATTTACATGCCGGACTTGTATGTGTAGATTATAATATAAAGAAGACTGGTTGAGAATCCCTTAATTTAAGAGGATAAGTCTGTTAATATAGCAAATTTCAGGTAATAAATATATTACTGTTTGCACTGCCACTCATGGTGGTCATAAGCTCAGTCATATTCGCATTTGCCAGAAGTGATAACATGGTGATAATAGGCCAATAATATAATAGAGAATATACAAAAGGAAGATGAACGAGATGGATAAGAAAGAAGAAAAGAAAATCATAAGACAGGAGTTTCTGACAGGTGAGAGAGCTCTTTTCATGGGAAAAAATCTCGATATATATGATACGATATTTGACGACGGCGAGTCTCCGCTTAAGGAGAGCCGCGGCATAAATCTGTACGGCAGCATGTTCAAATGGAAGTATCCGCTGTGGTACAGCAAGAACATTGTTGCGGAGGATTGCCACTGGTTTGAGATGGCGAGAGCCGGAGTCTGGTACACTGATAATATCGCGGTGAGGCGTGCACTCATCCAGGCGCCAAAGAACTTCCGCAGATGTAAAGGGCTGGAGCTTACGGATGTGACATTCACCAATGCGGAGGAGACACTGTGGAGCTGCGATGACGTGACAATGGACCACGTGACAGCAAAGGGCGACTATTTTGCCATGAACAGCAATAATATGAAGATAGATGACCTGAAGCTTGACGGCAACTATTCATTTGACGGATGCAGGAATGTAGAGATAAGAAACTCCAATCTGCTTTCAAAGGATGCATTCTGGAACACAGAGAATGTGACCGTATATGATTCATTCATATCGGGCGAGTATCTTGGCTGGAACGCAAAGAACCTCACCCTGATAAACTGCACCATCGAGAGCCTTCAGGGAATGTGCTACATCGACAACCTTGTGATGAAGAACTGCAAGCTCATCAACACAACACTTGCATTTGAATATTCAACAGTGGATGCCGACATCTGCAGCAAGATAGACAGTGTCATGAACCCGACATCAGGAACCATCAAAGCCAAGCACATTGACAACCTGATAATAGAAAAAGACAAAGTAGATCCGTCAAAGACAAAAATAATAGTACAGGACTAAATTAAAGCACAGAGATTCACGGCAAAACATCAGCCCTACGTGTGACAACATATGATAATATAAATAAGAGAAATATAATAATTTTTACGTAGAATGACGATAAATACATGGTGGCATATCATAACGTAAATGGGATTTTGGCATTTGAGGGGCGAAATGTGCTGACATATACCATGTGAGCAATCGGTAGGGAAGTCGACTGAGTCTTGCTGCTTCTTGCCGGAGCGGCGCAAGCAACGCCCTTATCGCTTGCAGAGCGCAGTGCAGATAGAAGCAAAGCAAGGCGAGGTAAGACGAACGTGATTGAGCACATGGTATATGCCATCCTTCAGCCTCTCAAATGCCAAAATCCCTTCAAAAAGTGGAGGGACAAACATGAAGTTTGATTTTGACAAGGTTATAGACAGACGCGGCACAGGCTCCCTGAAGTGGGACGTGCCGGAAAATGAACTGCCAATGTGGGTGGCAGACATGGACTTTCAGACGGCTCCGTGTATCAGGGAGGCACTGGCAGCCCGGGTTGAGCACGGAATATTCGGATATTCCATCATCCCGGATGAGTGGGCAGATGCCTACGTGAACTGGTGGGGCAGCAGACACGGATTTGCAATAGACAGGGACTGGCTGGTGTTCTGCTCCGGAGTCATCCCAGCCATATCAACGGCGGTGAGAAAGCTCACCACACCTGCAGAGAATGTGGTGGTGCAGACCCCTGTCTACAATATTTTCTTTAATTCTATATACAACAATGGGCGAAATATATTGGAAAGCCCTCTGAAATACGACGGCGATGGATATGCCATGGACTTTGAGGATCTTGAGGCAAAGCTTGCAGATCCACAGACCAGCCTCATGATACTCTGCAATCCACAGAATCCTGCGGGAAAAATCTGGGATAAGGAAACGCTTGCTCATGTGGGAGAGCTATGCGCAAAGTATGGTGTGACGGTCATCTCGGATGAGATACACTGCGATCTCACCGATCCTGGAAAGGAGTATGTGCCATTTGCCACGGCATCTGACACATGCAGGGATATAAGCGTGACCTGTATTGCGCCGACAAAGACCTTCAACATAGCCGGAATCCAGACTGCGGCCATTGTGGTTCCGGATAAATTCCTGAGACACAAGATGTGGAGAGGTCTGAACACAGATGAGGTAGCCGAGCCAAATGCATTTGCGGTGGATGCGGCGATAGCAGCATTTACACAAGGCGGCGAGTGGCTGGACAGTCTCAGACAGTATCTTTATGAGAACAAGCAGTATGTCAGGAAGTTTATAGATGAAAAAGTGCCGGGTATAAAGGTGGTGTATTCGGAGGCCACATATCTGCTCTGGCTTGATTGCAGCGGAATCTGCGGCGCTGCCGGCGAAGACGGCAATGCCAAGGCTCTGTCGAAATTCATCAGGAAGAACACAGGGCTCTATATGTCGCCGGGACTTTCGTATGGCAAGAACGGAAAAGCATTTATCAGACTTAACATTGCATGTCCAAGATCAACCGTGGAAGACGGTATGAGGAGACTTGTCAAGGGTGTCAGTGATTTTAAAAAAGGAGATATAGATGAGTAGCAGTGAAAACTTGCTGAAGGACATGATATCTGGAAAGTCCATGACCGCATCCCAGCAGATAGGACTTACGGTCAGGCTCAGTATCCCGGCGATCCTTGCCCAGATCTCGTCCATTGTCATGCAGTACATCGATGCATCCATGGTGGGGCGTCTTGGTGCAAATGCATCGGGAGCCATCGGACTTGTCTCGTCCACGACATGGCTGTTTGGCGGGCTATGCATTGCGGTGACTACAGGATTTACAGTGCAGATAGCCCAGGCTGTGGGGGCCGGTGAGGATAAATCTGCCAGAAATATCATGAAACAGGGACTCATAATAGCCCTGTGCATAAGCGTCATACTCGCACTCATTGCAGCAGTGATAAGCACACCGCTTCCGAGCTGGCTCGGCGGTGAAGCTGCCATACAGAAGATGGCAAGCCAGTATTTCCTTGTGTATATGCTGGGACTTCCCGCTCTGCAGATGAACAGCATAGCGGGCGGCATGCACCAGAGCTCCGGAAATATGAGACTCCCGGGTATACTGAATGTCATGTGCTGCGTTATGGATGTGATTTTTAATTTGTTCTTTATATTCCCGACAAGAATTGTAAATTTAAGTATTCCGTTTTTATCCAGCGTAAGGCTGGCTGGTTCTCAGATGGCAGGAACGGTTCAGGCAGGAGCCTTTGGTTCCCATTTGTCAACACTTGTGCAGTCTGAAACCACGATGAATGGTCTGACATTTACCATGCCGGGACTTGGCCTTGGCGTTGCTGGGGCGGCGCTTGGAACCATCACGGCGGAGGCTGTCACCTGTGCCATCATGGTCACTACACTTCTGTGGAAGAACAAGACACTTCACTTAAGAAAGGGCGAACACTTAAGATTTCACAGGGATACCCTTACCAAGGCGGTGAAGATTGGGGCACCTGTGGGTCTAGAGCAGATGGTCATGTGTTCAGCGTATGTCATGTCCACAAAGATCGTGTCACCGCTCGGAACTATAGCCATCGCAGCCAACTCATTTGCGGTTACTGCGGAGAGCTTCTGCTACATGCCGGGGTACGGAGTACAGGCGGCAGCAACCACACTTGTGGGACAATGCGTGGGAGCCGGACAAAAACAGTTGTCCAGAAGGATGGCATGGATTACAATGGGATTAGGTGTGTCGGTTATGACTTTAGGCGGAGTTCTCATGTACATAGCAGCTCCGGCCATGATAGGTGTGCTGACACCGAACGAAGAGATAAGAAATCTAGGGGCGGCAGTGCTGAGGATAGAGGCATTTGCCGAACCATTTTATGCCGCATCCATAGTTGCATCGGGAGCACTCAGGGGAGCCGGGGACACTCTGGTCCCAAGCTGCATGAACTTTGCAAGTATGTGGTGTGTGCGGATACCGCTTGCAGCCATACTTGCACCTAGAGTCGGTCTCTACGGTGTGTGGATCGCCATGTGCGTGGAGCTCTGTTTCAGAGGAATCCTGTTCACCACAAGGCTTAAACGAGAAAGATGGATGCGGGTGTTTGACGAAAATTAAATATGATGTTTTATTGCAAGATTTAATATACCTGACTGGGAGCGCTTTCGCTCGTTTCGCCCTACAGCGGTACTAGCACTCGCAGAGAAAAACTGCTCGTTGAGTACCGGTGGGCTCAAATGTCCCTGCCAGGTATGATTAAACTTGCAATAAAACATCGTTAAACAGGGAGGAAAATATGCCAGTATTTGATTTCAGCGGAAGTGACAACAAGAATAAGAACATAGTTACATATGAGACATTTCAGTCATCGGAAAGAACAGCCACAGCAGAGAAACCGATAATGCTTCTGGAGAACTCGACCAGGAAGTGGGCACACCACTCCAGCGGAAAGTTCACAAATCCGATCAAAAGGACAGCATTTGAATTTGACGAGGTGGACGGAGTCCAGTCCGCAGACATATTGAAGATAGATGCGAGATTTGTAAGCCTTCTCAAATGGCTCGGTGAGAATCACATCAATGTCCGTCTGTCGGGAGAGAACAGACCGGAGGGCTATGCGGTGTACAAGATAAGGGAGACCGAGTTCGGCGGCGGAGCAAAGCTGTCGGCAAATGATGGATTCCTCCAGTTCATGATAGAGCGACTTCTTGCAAGTGATGCCCCTTCAGAAGATGAGAAATCCGAGGAGGAAGAAGAGGAGGAGGCACTTGGCGATGACATGAAGCTCACAAGCATGCAGAGCATCATTGACTTCATGCACTGCGCCGGAAGAACGCTCCCTGACAATATAAGACTGTGGGCGAGAAGAAATCTTGCGGTTGCCAGATCCAGCGAGGTATCCCCGGAGGAGAGACGCCACGCGCAGAGAGCACTCTCCATGGCGATGAACATCAGGTGGAAGAGCAATTATTTTGAGGCGATAGATCCAGATGAGGCGAGAAGAATACTGGACGAAGAACTCTACGGAATGGAGAAGGTCAAGCAGAGGATCATCGAGACGATCATCCAGATCAACCGTACACATACACTTCCAGCATACGGACTTCTGCTCTGTGGACCTGCCGGAACGGGAAAGTCACAGATAGCCTACGCAGTTGCAAGAATACTGAGACTTCCATGGACTACCCTCGACATGAGTTCTATCAATGATCCAGAGCAGCTGACCGGAAGCTCAAGAGTATATTCAAATGCCAAGCCGGGAATCATCATGGAAGCATTTTCACAGGCGGGTGAGTCTAACCTTGTATTCATCATCAACGAGCTGGACAAGGCAAACTCCGGAAAGGGCAACGGTAATCCTGCGGATGTACTGTTGACACTGCTGGACAACCTGGGATTCACCGACAACTACATGGAGTGCATGATCCCGACAAACGGTGTATACCCTATAGCAACGGCAAATGATAAAGAGAATATCAGCAAGCCAATCATGTCGAGATTTGCAGTAATAGACATACCGGACTACACCCCGGACGAGAAGAAGGAGATATTCAACAAATTTGTTCTGCCTAAGGTTCTCAAGCGCATCGGACTTGAGGGAAGCGAGTGCATCATCCTTCCGGAAGGTGTGGATGCGGTCATAAAGAAGTGCGACGGCGTGACCGGAATCAGAGATATAGAGCAGGCTGCAGAGCACATAGTTGCACACGCACTCTACCAGATCGAGGTAAACCACGTCCAGAGCGTGACATTTGACGGTGGCATGATAGAGGAACTTTTGAGCTGATTATCGTCATATTACACAATTTACATTACAGAAAGTATTATGGTATACTCTCCTTATGAAACAAGTTTCATAAGGAGAGTATATTTATAAATGGCAAGTATAAGAGATGTTGCAAAGGAGGCCGGGGTCGCAATATGCACAGTGTCAAGACTTATCAACGGCACGGCAAAGGTTGAACCCGAGACTCAGAAGAAGATAGAAGCTGCGATGAAGAAATTGGATTATGTTCCAAATGAGCTTGCGCGAGGCATGTTCAAGGGCAGATCAAACTCCATTGCGATGTTGGTTCCAAATATCCAGCACCCATGGTTCTCATCACTGGCATCGGAGATAGAAAAGATACTTTATGAGAAGAAATACAAGTTTATGCTTTTTTCCACATCCGATGACAAGCAGAGGGAGAAGGAGTGTTTCAAGCTGTTAAAGTCCAACATCGTGGATGGGATCATATGCGGAACGTCGGCATGTACGGCGAAGGAATACCAGAAGATAGATAAGCCGATGGTCATGCTGGATTATAAGGTTGGCAGCAAATTTCCTGTCGTAGTGTCGGATCACAAGATGGGCGGACAGCTTGCTGCCCAGGAATTTATAAACAGTGGATGCAAATATGTCATCCACATATCAGGAATCAAGGTAGATAAGAATATCATGTCATTTGAGTGCCATGAGGAACTAGATAGAGTCCTTGCCGAGAATGGGATAAAATCCAGACGAGTTCCAATACAGTGGAACGACTTTGATTTTCATGGATATTTTGAGATGGCAAAATGCATACTGGAGGAGTATCCTGACGTGGACGGAATATTTGCCGCAGACATGCCAGCGATAGCATTCCTCAAGGCAGCACTTGCCATAGGCAAAAAGATTCCTGATGACCTGGCAATCGTGGCATACGACGGAACGTACATAACCAACGCCAGCACGACAAGGCTCACATCGATACATCAGCCGTACAAGGAGATCGCCCAGGAGGCAGTACGCCAGCTTATGGACGTGATCGATGGACCCGCGGAAGATGAGCAGGCGGATGCTCAGGCAGACGGTACCAGAGATGCAGTTAAGGAAGGAAACATTATATTACTTCCGGTGAGTGTGGAGAAAGGTGATACCACAAAATAGATAGAAACGTATAGAACCATACAGAACTAAATAGACTCGGATAAAACCAAACAGAAATATATAGGATATAAATTACAGATAAAGAGACAACCTCGCAGGAGTTTACCCCCTGTGGGGGTGTCTTTTTCTTTGTGGAATTGTCTGTATTAGAATTTACATCTGCAGTGGGTGTTGCCGTTGTCGTTACAAAATCTAAAAAATCTATAAATTCCCTATTGACAAAACATGTTTCATTTAAGCGCTTATGAAATATGTTTTAAAAGAAAAACAAGTCAGTATATGTAGCCGTCAACATGACAGGCGAGACCATAAGCCATGTCATCCCGGAAACCGCGGATATACTAGTTGGATGAATAATAGCCGTGTGATCATTGCATGAATACTGGCATTAAAACGTTATACAAGCCATAATTTTTCAACTTTTTCCCATATAAAATCAATATTGCAAATAATAAAATTGTCTTAATGAAGAATGATCAGATGGGGACGGAGGTACCTGTCCCCACTTTGCTTCGGAAAATAAATGGAGAAAAGGAGACATATTTATGGGAATTATATTTCACGAGAAAACAAAGACATTTCACCTTACAAATGGCGAGATAAGCTACATCATGACAGTACTCCTCAATGGACATCTGGGAAATCTGTATTACGGCAAGGCTATAAGAGACAGAGCAGATTTTTCACATTTGCTGGAACTTGTTCAGAGACCTATGTTCCAGTATATAAATGATGATGACAGGCTGTTTTCACTGGAGTCGGTGAAACAGGAGCTCCCTGTGTACGGAACCACTGATTACAGGGCGCCGATGGTGGAAGTCCTTCAGTCAAATGGCAGCAGGATATCAGATTTTGTGTATGTATCACATGAGATAAACGCAGGCAAGCCAAAGCTTGAGGCATTGCCAGCAACATACACAGAGGATGATGCGGAGGCTGAGACTCTGATCATCACATTAAAGGATTCACTCACAGGAATAAAGGCGAGGATGATCTATACGATATGGAGCGACAGGCCGGTCATAGCGAAGAGTGTAGAATATGTAAATGAAGGTGCAGAGGCGGTACATCTCACCACTGCTTACAGCATGTGCCTGGATCTCCCGGATCCTGATTATCAGTGGATGCAGCTTTCAGGCGCATGGGCAAGGGAGCGTCATATAATAACAAGAGATCTTGAGCAGGGAGTACAGTCCATAGGCAGTAACCGTGGTCATTCATCCCATGAGCACAATCCGTTTATATCGTTAAAGAGAGAGACAACGGATGAGAATCAGGGAGAGGCGATCGGTATAAGCCTTGTGTACAGTGGAAATTTCAAAATACAGGCAGAGGTTGACACGAGAAACACAGCTCGTATTCTTGCCGGAATAAGTCCAGATACATTTGATTGGAAGCTCGATGCAGGTGAGCATTTCCAGACTCCTGAGGCAGTTATTGTGTATTCAGACCAGGGACTCAACAAGATGAGCCAGACCTTCCATAAGCTGTATCAGAAGAGACTTGCAAGAGGTGAGTGGAGAGACAAGCCGAGACCAATCCTTATCAATAACTGGGAGGCGACATATTTTGATTTCACCAGAGAGAAGCTCATAGCCATCGCGCGGAAGGCGAAGGAGTGCGGAGTTGAGCTGTTCGTCCTTGATGACGGCTGGTTTGGAGCCAGAACCACAGACCATGCAGGCCTTGGAGACTGGGTGGCAAATCCTGACAGACTTCCTGATGGAATTACAGGAATTGCAGAGGATATAGAGAATGTAGGGCTGAAGTTCGGACTGTGGTTTGAACCTGAGATGACAAATAAAGACTCAGACCTTTACAGAGAACATCCAGATTGGATTCTCTCGGTTCCGGGCAGACATGACTCACACGGAAGATTCCAGTACGTTTTGGACTTCTCCAGAAAAGAGGTCGTTGACAGGATATATGAGATGATGGCAAATATACTCAGTACAGCAAAGGTTTCATATGTGAAATGGGATATGAACAGAAGTATCACAGAATGTTACAGCGCAGCACTTCCTGCTGACAGACAGGGCGAGGTGTTCCACAGATATATACTTGGTGTGTACGATCTGTACGAGAGACTTACGAGCACATTTCCACACGTACTCTTCGAGTCATGCGCCAGCGGCGGCGGACGTTTCGATCCAGGAATCCTCTACTATGCCCCACAGGGGTGGACGAGTGATGACACTGATGCCATAGAGCGGATAAAGATACAGTATGGAACATCCATGTGCTACCCGATCAGCAGCATGGGAAGTCATGTGTCCGTTGTGCCAAATCATCAGACAAGACGTGAGGCTCCGCTTAAGACTCGTGCAAATGCTGCGTATTTTGGCACATTTGGATATGAACTTGATCTTAATAAACTCACAGCAGAGGAGATAGAGGAAGTCAAAAAGCAGGTTAAGTTTATGAAGTCATACCGTGAGGTGATCCAGTACGGAACATTTTACAGACTTGCAAGTCCATTTGACGATGAGGAGTGTGGCTGGATGGTCGTATCAGACGATAAGAAAACTGCCATCGTTGCATGGTTCAGAACACTCTACACACCTAACAAATGTTTCACAAGAATGAAGCTCCACGGCCTTGATCCGGATGCATTATACAGCTGCAATGTGCTAGGAGGTCAGGCACTCACAGTGAGCAAGACACCTGACGGTAAGCGGATATATGAGACAGTAACAAAGGAAAATGATGATCCTGCATCGGCAGATGTCGTTGTTGGACCGGCTTGTTACGGCGATGAGCTGATGAACCTTGGCCTTATTACCAGTGATACAACAGCGGGTGAGATAGTTGGCGAAGATGTCCCATGTGGTGACTACGACTCCAGATTGTATATTCTTAAGGCAGAATAATCTGGCCTGTTGACGGAGGTGCCTGACCCCTACCTGGACCCCTACCTGCCCCCGTTTGCCGTCGATAGAGCTATTGTTGGTGCAAGTTGCACATAATTAAATAAAAACTTCCCATATATTGTCAAAATGCATAATAGCGGTTTTTTTTGATGAAAAAATATGATATAATTGCATAAAGAAATTATCGGATGGGAATGATCAAATGCACAATAGGAAGAGAATATGCGTTATCAGCGCACAGGTTGATGAAAATACCCAGAATCGCTTTATGCAGGGACTTATGAAAAGGGCATACGATTTAGATTACGATGTATGCGTTTTTTCCATGTTCCTCAAATATCAGGATTCTACATACAGGGAGGTTGGAGATTCCAATATCTACAACCTTATTAATTTTGACCTTTTTGATGCCGTGGTACTCTGCCAGGATACATTGCAGACACCGGGGCTGGTGGAAAAGCTCGAAAAGCGCCTGCAGTCAGAATTCCCTGATGGAGTAGTACTGGTGGTTGATAAGGAGAATAAGATTTATCCGTCGGTTATAATGGATCATTACACACCGATAGTAAAGCTGGTTGATCATCTTATAGATAAGCACGGATACAAAAACATATATTTCCTGAATGGATTAAAGGGACACATACATTCAAAGCAGAGACTTGCTGGATATCTGGATAGCATGAAAGCCCATGGACTTAACGTCACAGACGATATGATCTATTATGGAACATACTGGTACGACAGCGGAGATTACATGGTAGACGAACTGGTGAAGGATATGGAAAATCTGCCAGAGGCTATAGTATGCGCCAATGACTGTATGGCTATCGGCGTGTGTACAGCATTTGACAAACATGGAATACGAGTTCCTGAGGACATAGCGGTGGTGGGATACGATTCCATAGAGGATGGAAGAAACAGCCCGGTTCCTATTACATCTGCGGATATACCGGCGGAGGATTGCGGACACTACTGCATGGATTACATAGATGCAAAATTAAACGACAGGGATGTCCCGGAATTTCATACCAACGTGGAGCTTTATATAGGAGGCTCCTGTGGCTGCGAAGGATGGGAGAAGGAGACTGTAAGGACACGCAGAGAGAAATGGGAGACGGCGCTGTCGGCTACAGGGTATTACTCATGCTTTAACAACATGATGGATGATCTGGTTGCACAAACAGATACTGAATCATTCTTTAACACAGTTTCAGAGTATATATATCAGATAAGACCATTTCAGGAGTTCCATATCTGCATGAATGATTACTGGAGAAATCCAGAGATCATGACCGGCGATGAGGCACTCCGTTACAGATATACAGATCAAGTATACAGGATAATCAAGTGCGGACCGGAGGAACAGGATGCGGACACGGTGGTAAGATATGATGATGTCTTTGAGTCATCCATGTTGCTGCCTGAGCTTTATGAGGACAGAGATTACCCTACTTCATATATATTTACCCCTCTGTATTTTCAGGATAGAAGCTTTGGATATACTGTGATCAACTATGGCAGAGAGCCTAGAGTGTTCGAAGAAGTATACAGATCCTGGATAAAGACAGTTGCGAGGGACATAGAATCATTTGCACGCTACGCGGGTGCAGCAGTGCTGTTCAAGAAACTCGAGGCAGAACAGATAAGAGACGGACTTACAGGACTTTACAATTACCGTGGATTTATGACACGTGCCATTGAGATGATAAATCAGTCAGAGCGTGCGAGTCAGGAGATTCTGGTTATAGCCTTTGATCTGAAAAACATGCATAAGATCAACAGCAAATTCGGCCGTGAAGAGGGAGATAAGTTCATAAGTTATGCTGCCCAGGCGGTGAATGAGATACTGGATAAGGGCGAGATAGCGATGAGGATGGGCAACGATGAGTTTGTCATCGCATCCATCACGGACAAGCCGGATGAGAACAGAGGCGAATACATAGTAAAAGAACTCAAGACCAAGCTTGGTGAGATAAATGCCGTCAAAGAAGATGGTATAGAGATAGGGATATATTATGTATGTGAGAAGGCGGCTGTGTCGAACAGCAGTGACCTGAAAAATCTCATAAATGATGTGGTAAATAAAAAGAATCACATAAAGGAAAAGAATCTGGCAAATAGCAGAAAGAAGATGGAGCTTACCAACAAGGACATTGAGCGAGATGAGCAGGTGGCAATGATACTCGACAAGAATCTTCTCACGTATCATTTCCAGCCGATAGTCAGCGCGAGGGATGGCTCCATATATGCATATGAGGCACTCATGAGAGTATTTGCGCCGGTAAGACTGTCGCCACCGGAGTTGCTTGAGGGTGCAGAGAGACTGGAGAGGCTTTACGATGTTGAGAAACTCACACTGTTCAATGTGGTTGAGATCGTAGATGCAAATCCGGAGATGTTCAAGGGTAAGAAAGTATTTATCAACAGTATGCCGGGACACATGCTCACACAGGAGGACAGAAAGATATTCCTCACGAAGGTGAAACATCTCAAGTGCGCCGGGATAGTGATCGAGTTTACTGAGGGAGATGAGCTGTCGGATGCGGAGCTTGATGAGCTCAAGATGTTCCTCAGAGGCAATGGCATGGAGATCGCCATAGATGACTATGGTTCAGGATATTCAAATGTCAACAATCTGCTCAGGTACATGCCTGAGTATGTCAAGATTGACAGGATGCTGCTTTCAGGTATAGACAGTGATCCGCACAGACAGCATTTTGTAAATGATATAATAGAGTTCACAAGTGACAACGGTATCATGGCGCTTGCAGAAGGCGTGGAGACCACAAAAGAGATGAAGACGGTTATCCAGCTCGGTGCAGACCTGATACAGGGATATTACACTGCACATCCAAATGCGGAGGTAGTTCAGCTGATATCGCCTCAGGTGGTGAATGAGATAGTTCAGTACAATGAGGGAGTAAGCGATGTCGCCGACAGGCATGTGTTCGTGATGGAACATACCAGAAGTGTGTCTCTCATGAAGATAGAAAATAAGGGCTACACAAGTATAGTTGTGGCACAGAAAGCTGGCGGAGACAATACCGTACGGATAGTGGGCGCGCACGGATACAATTCCGATATTTCACTCAGGGTGAAGGATGGCTTTACGGGAACCATAGTGCTTCAAAATGCCAGCTTTTCAAGCGACAGGAATGTGCCAAGCATAGACTGCGGTGAGAATACTGACATCCACATACTCCTCGAAGGCAAGAATACATGTAAGGGTGGGGGCATAAAGATCCCAGAGTCATCCAGAGTTACATTTGCCGGCAATGGAGATATGAAAGTTCAGGTGAACAGCGGCACATATTACGGCATAGGAAATGATGTGGAGTCAAAGCATGGAGTCATACGATTCAAGCAGGATGGAGCGATATCCGTAGATGTAAACGGAGTAAATGGAACAGCCATAGGTGCTGGAAAAGGCGGACAGCTCCGTATAGAGAAGGGAAGATACGACATTTGCGTGAATGGTGAAAATGGCGTTGCTGTGGGAAGTATCGACAGTCCTGTTGACTTGAAGCTTCTCCAGTGTGACATGAACATACAGTTTGACGCTGCAAATGGTGTCGCTATAGGATCAGTGAATGGGCATGCTGATATAAAGATAAGCAACACTTCCATAGCACTCAGAGGATCAAGCAGTCGTTACGTTGCCGTGGGTACACTGGATGGTGATGGCAGCAGAGTTGATATATGCAGAGCGCATATAGACATGAGCCTTAGGGGTGATTCGTGTATAGGAATAGGATCAGACCATGGAAAGGCGGAGACCATAATAGAGGATGCCAATACAAGGATAACAGTGATAGGTGAACAGAGCTTTGCCATAGGCAGCAGAGATGGAAGGGGAATCCTGTCCGGTGTAAATGCCGATCTGAGCATCAGTGTAAAGAATGGAATCAACGTAGATGTGGCGGCGGCCGAGGATGACATAAGTCTGATAAACGGACGATACATGTTCATGCTCAACAACAGAAGTATTGAGCACAAGGTGATAGAGAAATATTAAATAATAACAGATAAATAAGAAAAAATGTATTATAATGCAGATGGCACCATGAAGATCATAGATGTCATCTGCATTGTGCGTCAAGAAAAAACAAGGAGGAGAATTGAAAAATGGAAAGGGAGACAATGTGTATACAGGCTGGATATCAGCCGAAAAATGGAGAGTCAAGAATGATACCTATCGTACAGAGCACAACATTTAAGTACGATACAAGCGAGGATATGGGAAAACTGTTCGATCTCGAGGCAAGCGGATATTTCTATACAAGACTTGCCAATCCGACAAATGATTATGTGGCAGCAAAGATCTGCGCTCTCGAGGGCGGCTCGGCGGCTGTACTCACATCATCAGGTCAGGCAGCAACGTTCTTTTCAGTATTTAATATAGCGGGCGCAGGAGATCACGTGGTGGCATCTTCAACCATATATGGAGGAAGCTTTAACCTGTTTGCAGTCACGATGAAACGAATGGGAATAGATTTCACATTTGTGGATCCAGACTGCTCGGACGAGGAACTTGAGGCTGCGTTCAGACCGAACACCAAGGCAGTATTTGGTGAGACGATAGCCAATCCGGCACTCATTGTCTTTGATATAGAGAGATTTGCAAATGCAGCCCATGCACATGGGGTTCCGCTCATCATAGACAATACATTTGCAACACCTATCAACTGCAGACCTATAGAATGGGGAGCAGACATAGTCACACATTCCACAACAAAATACATGGATGGACATGATGCCACAGTGGGCGGAGCCATCGTAGACTCAGGAAAGTTTGATTGGATGGCACATGCGGACAAATTCCCAGGACTTACCACTCCTGATGAGTCTTATCACGGAATAGTGTACGCTGAGAAATTTGGCAAGGAAGGCGCTTACATCAACAAGATTGTTGCGCAGCTGATGAGAGATCTCGGTCCGATTCCTGCTCCGATGAATTCATATATGCTCAACCTTGGACTTGAGTCACTTCATGTCCGTATGCCTAGACACTGCGAGAATGCTCTGGCAGTTGCACAGTTCCTGGAGCAGCATGAGAAGATCGCATGGGTAAACTATCCTGGACTTCCAGGCAACAAATATTATGAGAGAGCAAAGAAGTACATGCCTGATGGAACCTGCGGCGTAGTATCATTTGGTGTAAAGGGCGGCAGAAGCGCTGCTGAGAAGTTCATGAAGGGACTCAAGGTGGCAATGATAGCAACACATGTTGCAGATGCACACACATGCGTGCTTCACCCGGCGTCGGCTACACACAGGCAGATGAATGATGAGGAGCTTCTGGCAGCAGGAGTAAGCCCTGATCTTGTGAGACTTTCAGTCGGCATCGAGAATGTGAAAGATATCATAGCCGATCTCGAAAATGCTCTGGCAGAAGTGTGATTGCGGCGACGATGTATGATAGCAATGAAGAAGTGAGATTTGCAGTGACTATGTATGATAGAAGTGGCAAACGTGGGATAGCAAGGACAAATGTATGAGAATTATAGAGATTAGGGATCTGGCTGCCCAGGAACTTGATATATATGCCAGAATGTCTGAGAATCAGCTGGCTCACATATACGAGCCGGACATAGGTCTCTTCATAGCTGAAAGCCCGAACGTCATCCAGCGTGCACTGAATGCTGGATATGAGCCTGTATCCATATTAATAGAAAAGAAACAGCTAGATAGATGGATGCAAAAAGAATCGGCAATGAAATCAGCGATGGAGTCTATGAGCGATCAGATAGATCTGCCTGCTGGAAATAATGGAGATCCGGCGGATGTGGTTTTAGAACATATTATGGCGATTGGTGGAGATATTCCGGTGTATACAGCTGAGTATGAAGTTCTGAAAAAATTAACCGGATTTGCCTTGATCAGAGGTTTGCTGTGCGCTATGAGAAGAAAAGTGCTTCCATCACCGGAAGTGGTGTGCAGTGATGCTCATCGTATAGCAGTCCTTGAGAACGTCATGAATCCGATAAATGTCGGGGCAATATTCAGGTCGGCGGCTGCTCTTGGCATGGATGCAGTGCTGCTCACCGGCGGCTGCAGTGATCCGCTGTATAGAAGATCGGCAAGGGTCAGCATGGGGACAGTGTTCCAGATTCCGTGGACTTATATAGACGATATGACAGCAGGAATGGATATGCTTCATGCCATGGGATTTAAGACAGCATCTATGGCTCTACGAAATGATACTATAGATATCAATGATCCGCGGCTCAAGGAAGTTGAAAAGCTTGCGGTCATTCTTGGCACAGAGGGGGAAGGCCTCAAGACTTCAACCATTTATGCCAGTGACTTTACAATAAAGATACCTATGTTCCACGGAGTAGATTCCCTGAACGTGGCTACGGCAAGCGCGGTAGCATTCTGGGAGCTCGGCAAAAGGTAAAGACTATATAATATGAAGAAATGCCCGGGGATGCGAGATGTGTCCCCGGGCATTTGATCAGATGGCACATAAATCTGTCGAAAAAATGCATCTCAAAAATGGCATAACATTAGACACATTACACAGAAGTTATGCTATAATAAGATACAGTTGTCAGACGGGGTGAGGAATTCGACGATCCTTCACATAGCTCTTAAGTCTGATATATATTTTTACAAGGAGGACAGGATAGATGTTTTATGCAATTTCAGGAATAAACGGCGATTATGAGGCGTACAAGAGGGCTCTTGCGAAACTGAAATTTCAGAACCTTGACGATATAAAGGAAGAAGATATTATGAATGAGGATGCAGTTATCAACACACTTGAGGGTGAGGATGTACTGTATGTTGTCGGCAACATTATCGGAGCTGGCGGCGGTTCTATAAAGATACTTCAGGATATGATGAGCAGGGACAATATCATCGCGGTAGTAGGAGGGAACGAGTACAAGATAACACAGTCACTGAAGGCTCTTGATGACCATATCCGGAATACCGGAAGCGTACCACCACAGGCTATCATGGACAGGATCACTTCGATGCTTGGCGACGAGCTCAAGGGTGTCATAGATGAGTTCGTAGAGCTGGACGATGACGAAAGAGAAGATATCGTGGATTATCTCGACGAGATATCAGAGGAAGCCTTCCTTGAGGTCATGATGGCGAGAAAGAAATTCGTGCTCGTGAATGCCGGAATAAAGGGATTCAAGGCGGACAAGGTGCTTGACGATTATGGCATAGAGGATTTCGTGACAGAGCCTGCTGATCTGGACAAGACATACTACAAGGATAGAACCCTTGTGGTTGGCTGTGTTCCTACACCGGAAGGCAAGATCGTCAAGCAGAACAACAACGTCGCTATCGACTGTGGCTGTGGCAAGGGCGGTCAGCTTGGCATATATTGCTTGAACAACGGCAAAGAGATGTATGTATAACAAATAATATAGAAATACCGGATAGTGAAGATCTTAACTGAAAAGAAGACCTAAACTATCCGGTTTTTGCATTTTATATAAAATGCATACAAAATTCTTGCTCGGATGAATAATTTTGTTCATAAATTAACAACAAATTTAATTGAAAAATTGTGTCGAATTTGTTACATTAGTGTGAGAGCAGAGGAGAAGATATGAGTGTAATAGATTTTCATTCACATATATTACCGGGAATAGATGATGGAAGCAGAAATGTAGAGACATCTATAGGTATGCTCAGGATGTGCAGAGAGCAAGGTGTTGACATTATGATCGCAACACCGCACTTTTATGCGGATTCCAACAGGGTAGAGAGATTTGTTGAAAACAGAAAAAACGCATATGACAAGGTCATGGCGGAGAATGCGGATATACCGCACATTATGATGGGGGCAGAGGTTGCTTTCTTCGATGGCATCAGCCGGGCAGAGAGAGTTGATGCACTTACAATAGAAGGAACAAACATCATGTTGCTTGAGATGCCATTTGTGACATGGAGTGATTCAGTAGTGCATGAAGTAAGAGACTTAATAGAGAAAAGACATTTCCATATCATACTGGCTCATATAGAGCGATTCTTAAAGATACCAGGCAACAAATCCTATGTGGAGCAGGTGCTGGAGCTTCCGGTGACTGTTCAGGTGAATGCGGAGACGCTGTTGGATTTCCGGCAGAAGGGACGGATGTTCAAGATGTTCAGAAACGGCACGGCACACATAATAGGCAGTGATTGTCACGGTATGCATCACAGGGTGCCGAACTTATGGCTGGGCCGCGAGGCGCTTTCGAAGAAACTCGGAGAGGACTTTGTAAAGCAGATTGACACATACGGCGTACAGCTCCTCAAAGACCATCAGATACACCCGTAATCAGCAGAAGATAAAATACATAATGCCATAAAAATCTGCCAGTCAGACATGGCAGCAACCGGCAAAAACAATAAAATAATATAGGATATAATTTACATGGAGGACATATCATGTCTAAGAAAACAGCGATAATAATCAGCGTGGTGCTGTTCATAATTCTGTGTGCGCTCATAGTGTGCGAGAAGAAGTGGCCAACAGCGGGAACTGATCTTCTGTCACTCAGCATGCTGAGATAACAGAAAAGTCCCGGACAAGATGATGGCAAACAGGCAGCTCTTCTGAGGGGAACAAACCAGAATGAGGTGATACATATGTCATACAGAAATATGACACTTTCAGAAAAAAAGAGAATATACAGAAAGATAGGCGCAGTGGTCGCAGCAGCTGCGATACTGTGTGTGATGTTAGTCATAGCCCTGAGACCTGCAGACGGCGGACAGGCGGATGGCAGGACGACAACCCAGCCCGTAGAGGGGATGATAGAGGTGGACGGAGTAAAATATGTTCCGAAGAAGAACATAGAGACATATCTGTTCATGGGAATCGACAACATGGGAAAAGTCCAGAAGGTGACAGACTATGAGGGCGCAGGGCGATGTGATGTCGTTATGCTCATGGTCAGAGATCTTACGGATGGCACATACAGGACCATTTCACTGGACAGAAACCTGATGGTCGAGCAGGAATCGCTGAAGCCGGATGGTACAAGTCTTGGAACGTCAGTTGCACAGCTCTCGCTTGCCCATGAGAATGGCGACGGCATGGAGATAAGCTGTCAGAATGTGGTGAAGACAGTTTCAAACTTCCTGGGTGGTCAGAAGATAGACGGATACGCCGCAGTGAACATGGGAGCCATAGGAACTATCAACAATCTGGCGGGAGGCGTCACGGTCACGATAGAGGACGACTTCTCAAAGGTTGACAAGACCATGAAGATGGGAGAGACCATAAAGCTCACAGACGAGCAGGCAGTGCATTTCGTACATGACAGATATTATGTGGGTGATGAGACGAATGTACAGCGAATGAAGAGACAGGAGCAGTACAAAGAAGGCCTGAAGAAGAACCTGGGTGAGAAGTGTAGCGAGGATAACAAATACCCTCTTACGATATATGATGCGCTGGGTGACTACATGGTCACAGACATAAACTCACAGAAGTTTTCCAAGCTCGCGTTGCTTGTTCTTAAGGACAAGGATGCGGGAACGGTCAGTATAGATGGGACAGAGTCAGTGGATGATCTGGGGTTCGTCGAGGTACAGCCTGATGAGGAAAGTCTGCAGAAGGCGATACTGACATTGTTCTACAAAGAATACAAATAGATAATACACGGAGGAGATTATGAATTCCAACAGAGTTGAAACAACAGAGAGAGATACGGGGACACAGCCGTCAGCACTTAGTGCATATAAGGCTGCTGAGGGTGAGGAGAACGAGATAGACCTTCTGGATATAGGAATGGCGCTGCTCGAGAAGCTTCCTTATATTATATTGTGTTTCCTTGTAGGTGCGGTGTTATTCAACGCATACGCGTATTTCTTCATAAAGCCGACATACCAGTCCGCAGCCAAGCTGTACGTGGTGTCAGCATCCGATGATTCTATAGTCAATCTTCAGGATCTGAACATAGGATCATCACTTACCGCTGACTATGAGGAACTGATACTGAGCTATCCGGTCCTCGATCAGGTCATAGACAAGATGAACCTCAACATGGACTCAGAGCAGCTTGCCAAGATGATATCACTGGTGAATCCGACTGATACACGAGTGCTGCAGATCGTAGTCACAAGCACAGACAAACAGCAGGCATGCGATATAGCAAACACACTGGCGAATGTTGCCATAGATTACCTTCCTGACACCATGAGCACGAATGCACCAAACATAGCGCAGGTCGCAAGGGTTGCAGATAAGAAGGTAGGACCAAGCTACATGAAGTATACAGCCATCGGAGCGCTGCTCGGAGCTCTTATCTACTGTATATTCATCATCATAGGCTACCTGATGGATGACACGATCCACACATCAGAGGATATGGAGAAGTACTTCGGTATAGTTCCACTCACAGTCATCCCGGAGAGCGAACAGTTTAGAACAGATGATGTTCAGGATATAACACAGAAACACAGTAAGAGGAAAGAGAGGAGCAAAGCATGAAGAAATTGAATGTAGAGTTCCAGGAATTGCCATATGCAGTAGAGGAAGCCATGAACAGGCTCAGAATAAACATAAAGTTCTGCGGTAAGAACACCAAAAAGATACTTATAACAAGCAGCATGCCAAACGAGGGAAAGAGCAGCATATCTATCAACCTCTGGAAGATGCTTGCTGAGGCGGGATTCCCTACAGTGCTGGTTGACGTGGATCTGAGAAAGTCAGTTATAAAAGAGAGACATCACATTAACAATACAGAAAAGCTTCAGGACCTTGGATATTATCTCTCCGGTCAGGCAGAGATAGAGGATGTCGTGTATGAGACACAGGTTGAAAATGCATACATTGTGCCTTGTATGAATCTCCTGGAGAACCCATCGGCACTTCTCGAGGATGCGAGGTTTGCAGAGATCCTTGACAAGCTTGCCGAGACATACAGATATGTCATCATAGACTCGCCACCACTTGGAAGCGTGGCGGACGCCGCACAGATAGCATCACTGTGTGACGGAGCAGTACTGGTAGTCAGAGCTGGCGAGACATCTAGGAATCTTATCAAGCAGTCATTCCAGCAGCTCTCCCAGGTCGGATGTACCCTCCTTGGAGTCATCCTCAACAGAGTTGAGACCGCCGGAAGAGCATACAAGAAATACTACGGCAAATACGGCAAGTATTACAAGCAGTACGGCTACGGTGAGTATGGCAGATATGGCCAGGAAGCTGCATCGTCCAAGGACAAATAAAAGTGGATATTACCGACTGTACAGTGGCATGCAGAAGGTTTTATCATATATAATAATTCATTTACGACAAAATTTAGGGAAGGAGGAATTTATCGTGAAGAATTTAAAGAAGATATTGGCAGTAATAGTATGCGTAGCTATGATGATCCCAACAGTTGCATTTGCAGCTAACACATCACCGGCTAAGATTAATGTTGACACAGCAGCTGTATCAGCTGGAAAGCTTACCTACACAGGTAAGACACAGTCACCAAAGCTTACTGTTACAATCAACGGAAAGACACTTGTTGAAGGAACAGACTTTGTAGTAACAGGCAAGAACAAGGTTACAAATGCAGGTACATATGAGATCACTATCAGCGGTAAGGGCAACTATACCGGTGAGCAGACAATCAAGTATACAGTAGCTGCAAAGAATGTAACAGCTAAGGCTGCTACAGCAAACAAGTACTATACAGGAAGCAAGGTTAAGACTACTCCTGTAGTTAAGGCTGACGGCAAGACTCTCAAGGCTGGCGTGGATTACACAGTTACTGGTGATGTAGCCATCAAGCCAGGTTTACACAAGGCTGTGATCAAGGGTAAGGGCAATTACTCATTCACAAGCTCAGTTTACTACAGAGTTAAGTACAGTGTACCTTCATATGCGAAGACTACAGTTGCAAAGACTACTTACTCAGGTAAGGCTCAGGCAGCTAAGATCACTGTAAAGAATGGCAGCAAGACACTTAAGGCTGGCAGAGACTATGTAGTATCCGGTACAACAAAGGCCAAGAATGCTGGTAAGTATAGAATCAAGATCACAGGTAAGGGTAACTATGCCGGATCAAAGACTATCACTTACACGATCAGTAAGTGCAATCAGAAGTGGATTGGCATCAAGACAAACAACACTTCAAAGAAGATTGCCGTATCTGGTGTAAAGGGTAAGGCAAAGGTTGCATATGCTACAAACAACAGCAAGGTAAAGGTATCAGGCGGTAAGATCTCCATTGCAAAGGGCGTAAAGTCCGGTACAAAGGTTAAGATCACTGTCAAGGTTGGAGCTACAAAGAACTTCAACGCATACAAGAAGACTATTACTTACGTTGTTAAGTAATTGATTTTCTTGGTATCAGCGCAGCAATGCGCGCCATTATGGCGGCACGATCAGGCACCTAGCCACAGGTGCCGGTGTCTGCTGTGGTGGCACCTGCAGTTCACAGATGAGATGGTTCACATATCATGATGCATCATGAAAGCTGAGCTATGACATGTATGAATTGGTTTATTTTTTACATAGGATGAGGAGAGAAAAAATATGTATCAGAAAGGCGCAAAAGGGTGGCTGAAACACTTCGACTTCATGCTGCTTGATCTAATAGTGCTGCAGTTATCGTTTCTTGTGGCATTCCAGATCAGACACGGCATGGTAAATCCGTATGCGAGTAGAGATTATCTTGCACTGGCTATCATCACAGAGCTTGCGGATATAGTAGCTATGATATTTCTAAATACATATGAGGGTGTACTCAGAAGAGGACATTTCAAGGAATTCGTATCCAGCTTCAAGAATGGTTTCGTGATAGTTGCACTGCTCCTTCTGTATGTGTTTGTCCTCAAGGATACATCTATATATTCCAGGACGACCATTCTGCTCATGTGGGTCATATATGTGTATGCCACATTTGCAGTGAGGAGTCTGTGGAAGAAACATCTCGAGAAATACGCAGAGCAGGGCAAGGGCAAGAAGCTTCTGGTCATGACCACCAGACATATAGCAGATGATGTGGTGGCAGGACTCAAGGAGAAGAACTATTCCGGGTTTGATATAGTAGGTGTCATGGTGATAGATGCCAATCTCATCGGTCAGGAGATCCAGGGAGTGCCGGTGGTGGCGGATTACAACAGCGCAGTTGACTATGTGAGAACCGCATGGGTGGACGAGATATACGTGGATGTGCGCGGAGCATACGGATATGCGAACACCCTGATAGAGGCATTTGTCGAGGGCGGCATCACGGTTCACATGTGTATATCATCCATCGTGAAGACCCACGGCGACAAGCAGCTCATCCAGAAGATGAATGGGGAGACCGTGGTCACGACCATGATGAACTACGCAACACCGAAGCAGATGCTGCTCAAGAGAACGGCAGATATAATAGGCGGTCTGGTGGGCAGCATATTCACGCTCATCCTCACCATATTTATAGGACCTGTCATATACATCAAGTCCCCGGGACCGATCTTCTTCAAGCAGGAGAGAGTGGGACTGAACGGCAAGATATTCAAGATGTACAAGTTCCGAAGCATGTACATGGATGCTGAGGAGCGCAAGAAGGAACTCATGGCGCAGAACACCATGAGCGATTCAAAGATGTTCAAGATGGACTTTGATCCGAGAGTCATAGGCAACAAGATACTGCCGGACGGCACCAAGAAGAAGGGAATAGGTCAGTATCTTAGAGACTTCTCCATAGATGAGTTCCCACAGTTCTTCAATGTGCTGAAAGGGGACCTGTCACTGGTTGGAACAAGACCACCACTTATCTCTGAGGTGGAGCAGTACGAGATGCATCACAAGAGCAGACTTGCTACTAAACCGGGTATCACCGGAATGTGGCAGGTGAGCGGCCGAAGTGACATAACTGACTTCGAGGAGGTCGTGAGACTGGATACGGAGTATATAGAGAACTGGAGCTTTGGGCTTGATGTGAAGATAGTGCTGAAGACTATCAAGGTAGTGCTTGGTAGGGAAGGGTCGAAGTAGGAGGCACATACTGGAATGACACCGACGATATGTCACAGGCGCGTCAGCGAGTGTGGCTACAACATTAGCAAAGATAGATAATGAGGAGGATATGAGATTGAAAGGAATAATACTCGCCGGAGGTTCCGGCACAAGATTGTACCCACTTACGATGGTGACGAGCAAACAGCTCCTGCCAATATATGACAAGCCGATGATATACTATCCACTGTCTGTACTTATGAATGCGGGAATAAGGGAGATTCTTATCATCTCAACTCCTGCGGATACGCCGAGATTTGAAGAGCTTCTTGGTGATGGACACCAGTTCGGAATAGAACTGTCATATGCAGTACAGCCATCACCTGACGGACTTGCGCAGGCGTTCATAATCGGTGCGGATTTCATCGGAGATGACAGTGTGGCTATGGTGCTGGGAGATAACATATTCGCGGGTCACGGACTCAAGAAGAGACTCAATGAAGCTGTGGCAAATGCTGAAGGTGGCAAGGGTGCTACAGTGTTCGGATATTATGTGGACGACCCGGAGAGGTTTGGCATAGTTGAGTTTGATGAGAACGGCAAGGCCATATCCATAGAGGAGAAACCGGAGAAGCCGAAGAGCAACTACTGTGTGACCGGACTGTACTTCTATGACAATAGAGTTGTGGAGTATGCGAAAGGGCTTAAGCCATCTGCAAGAGACGAACTGGAGATCACTGATCTGAACAGGATATATCTTGAGAATGGAGAGTTGAATGTGGAGCTTCTTGGACAGGGATTCACATGGCTTGATACAGGAACACATGAGAGCCTAGTGGACGCTACCAACTTCGTAAAGACGGTGGAGCAGCATCAGCACAGGAAGATAGCGTGCCTTGAGGAGATAGCGTACCTGAATGGATGGATCAGCAGGGAAGAAGTGCTTGAGGTATATGAAGTGCTGAAGAAGAATCAGTATGGACAGTATCTTAAAGATGTCCTTGATGGCAAGTATCAGGAGCACCTTTATTAAAGATGCGCATTTGGTATTATAGGATATGAATATGAACACAAGCTCTGACATATCAATGTGCGAACACTTGCGTTCAACTCGGTCTGCAGTGGCACTAGCGCTCACTTCGTATCGCTGAGTACCAGCAACCTCGTATGTCGCACATCAGATAATGTCAGACTTGTATTCATATGATAAGTGTGTGTATCAAATGCTTAGGATAATAGATGAGAATAGGAGAATAAGAACATGACAATTATAGTGACAGGTGGAGCAGGATTTATAGGAAGCAACTTCGTATTCCACATGCTTAAGAAGTACCCGGATTACAGAATCATATGTCTCGACAAGCTGACATATGCAGGCAATCTGTCAACCCTTGAGCCGGTTATGGATAACCCAAACTTCAGATTTGTGAAGCTTGATATATGTGACAGAGAGGGTGTATATAAGCTGTTCGAAGAGGAACATCCAGATGTGGTTGTGAACTTCGCTGCCGAGTCCCACGTAGACAGATCCATAGAGAATCCTATGATATTCCTTCAGACAAATATCATAGGAACAGCCACACTGATGGATGCATGTAGAAAATATGGTATCCAGAGATATCACCAGGTAAGTACTGATGAAGTATATGGTGACCTTCCACTTGACAGACCAGATCTCTTCTTCACAGAGGAGACTCCTATACACACAAGCTCACCATACAGCAGCTCCAAGGCTGGGGCAGATTTGCTGGTTCTTGCTTATCATAGAACGTATGGACTTCCTGTTACTATCAGTAGATGTTCGAATAACTATGGTCCGTATCACTTCCCAGAGAAGCTGATACCACTTATGATAGCAAATGCGCTGGCAGACAAGCCGCTTCCAGTATATGGAGAGGGATTAAATGTGCGTGACTGGCTCTATGTGGAGGATCACTGTAAGGCGATTGACCTTATCATCCACAAGGGAAGAGTCGGAGAGGTCTACAACGTAGGTGGACACAATGAGAAGAAGAATATAGATATAGTGAAGATCATCTGTAAGGAGCTTGGCAAGCCTGAGAGCCTTATCACACATGTCGGAGACAGAAAGGGACATGACATGAGATATGCCATAGACCCTACAAAGATCCACAACGAGCTTGGATGGCTTCCAGAGACGAAGTTCGAGGACGGAATCAAGAAGACAATACAGTGGTATCTGGACAACCGTGAGTGGTGGGATACCATCATCAGTGGAGAGTATCAGAACTACTACGAGAAAATGTACAGCAATCGCTAAGAAGCCAGAGGAGGAAAGAACATGAGGTTTTTTGTAACAGGCGTTGGCGGTCAGCTGGGACATGATGTGATGAACGAACTGCTGAAGCGCGGTCATGAAGGTGTTGGTTCTGATATTCAGGAGAACTACAGCGGTGTGGCAGATGGTTCTGCGGTAACAAAAGCACCGTATATGGCTCTGGATATTACTGATAAGGATGCTGTTGAGAAAGTAATTGCAGAAGTGAACCCGGATGCTGTCATCCACTGCGCAGCATGGACTGCTGTGGATATGGCAGAGGATGACGATAAAGTAGAAAAGGTTCGTGCCATCAATGCTGGTGGCACCCAGAACATTGCGGATGTTTGCAAGGAACTGGACTGCAAGATGACCTACATCAGCACGGATTATGTGTTTGACGGTCAGGGCACTGAGCCTTGGCAGCCGGACTGCAAGGATTACAAGCCCTTGAATGTGTACGGACGGACGAAACTGGAAGGTGAGCTGGCGGTCAGCCAGACGCTGGAGAAGTATTTCATCGTCCGCATTGCTTGGGTATTCGGTCTGAACGGTAAGAACTTTATCAAGACCATGCTGAATGTCGGCAAGACGCACGATACTATCCGTGTGGTTAATGACCAGATTGGCACACCGACCTATACATATGATTTGGCTCGACTGCTTGTTGATATGAATGAAACCGAGAAGTATGGCTACTACCATGCGACCAACGAGGGCGGTTATATCAGTTGGTACGATTTCACGAAAGAGATCTATCGTCAGGCTGGGTATAAGACAGAAGTCCTGCCGGTGACCACGGCAGAGTATGGTCTGAGCAAGGCTGCTCGTCCGTTCAACAGCCGTCTGGATAAGAGCAAGCTGGTGGAAGCTGGATTCACCCCACTTCCGACTTGGCAGGATGCACTGAGCCGATACCTGAAAGAAATCGAGCAGTAAGAGGAGATAGAGAAAATGGGACAGATTAAAGTTGAGAAAAATGTAGGCGGTATCGAAGGACTTTGTGTTATTGAACCTGCTGTTCACGGCGATGCCCGTGGTTATTTCATGGAAACTTACAACGAAAAAGATATGAAGGAAGCTGGTATCGACATCCATTTCGTGCAGGATAACCAGTCCATGTCCACAAAGGGCGTGCTGCGTGGCTTGCATTTCCAGAAGCAGTATCCGCAGTGTAAGCTGGTGCGCGCCGTGCGCGGCACCGTGTTTGATGTTGCTGTTGATCTGAGAAGTGATTCTGCGACCTATGGCAAATGGTATGGTGTTGCCCTGTCGGCCGAGAACAAGAAGCAGTTCCTCATCCCGGAGGGTTTTGCGCATGGCTTCCTTGTCTTGAGTGATGAAGCAGAGTTCTGCTACAAGGTCAATGACTTCTGGCATCCGAATGACGAGGGCGGTATGGCTTGGAATGACCCGGAGATCGGCATCGTGTGGCCGAAACTGAAGGGTGAGTACAAGGGCAGCGCAAGCGTAGAAGGTTACACACTGGAAGATGGTACTGCACTGAATCTGAGTGATAAGGATCAGAAGTGGCTGGGACTGAAGGATACTTTTAAATTTTAAGGACTATTGGGAGTACGGAGGATTCTACTCATGGCGGAGAAAAAGAAAATACTGTACATAGTCGAAGCTATGGGCGGAGGCGTTTTTACTTATATCGTTGACCTTGCCAATGAGCTTGTCAATTCTTATGACATGTACATTGCCTATGCAGTGCGGAAACAGACGCCACAAAACTATAAAGATTATTTCGATAAAAGGATTCATTTAATTGAAGTCAAAAATTTTGGACGGGCAATCGATCCGGCAAAAGATATCGCAGCATTTTTTGAAGTCAAAAAGATAGCGGCAGAGATTAAGCCAGATGTGATTCATTTGCATAGTAGTAAAGCCGGCGCAATTGGTCGGGTAGCATTCAATGGAAAAATTCCAATGTTCTATACTCCGCACGGTTATAGCTTCTTGATGGAAGACTACAAAACGATGAAACGAAGAATGTTTAAACTGATTGAGTCGGTGTGTGCAAAGAGAAATTGCACGACCATCAGTTGCAGCGTGGGTGAGCATCAAGAATCTCTGAAACTTACCAAAAGCGCCACTTATGTAAATAACGGCATCAACATGGCAGAACTTCAGGAGATTATTGATAAAACAGAAAAAGTAGAACATCCATTTACGGTTTACACACTGGGTAGAATTTGTTATCAGAAAAATCCTACATTGTTTAATGAGATAGCCGAATCACTTCCAGATGTGAAATTTGTCTGGATTGGTGATGGTGAGCTTCGAGGCGAGCTTACAAGCAAGAATATCGAAATCACAGGATGGGCTGACCGGAGCACTGCAATTAGATATGCAGTTAATGCAGATGTTTTTCTTTTACCAAGTAGATGGGAAGGACTTCCGATTTCTCTACTTGAATCAATGTATATGAAGAAAGCATGTGTGGTAAGTAATGTAATCGGTAATCGGGATGTTATTCATAATGGTGAGAATGGCTTTGTATGTACGAAAGTGGAAGATTTCGTAAAAGCTATTGAAGAATGCCAGGACGAAGATGGAAAACTGACAGAGCGGGCATATCAGGATATCTTGATGATGTATAACACAAAGGTGATGGCTGAACAATATAGTAAAAAATATGAAACAGCAATGAATAGATAAAAGACTTGGAGAGTAGAGGAATGAAAAAAACAGCAATTGTGTCATGTTATTTCCAACATAACTATGGAAGTATGCTTCAGGCATACGCTACACAAATGGCGCTAGATAAACTGGGATACGAAAATGAAACCATTGATATTTCTGGCTTTAATGGAGAAATTAAAAAGGCAAAGTTGCTGTATTTTGCTAAGGCAAGTTTAACTTCAGATATTTTGCTGTCTAAACTTGGTATGGCAAGGAATGTATTGATTAAGAAATTTTCTAAAAATCAGTATGCACAACTGTCTAAGGTTCGCGCAGATAAATTTGATGAATTTTGCCGTAAACAGTTTAGGCTCTCTCCAAAATATAATTCGAAAGCGGAACTTGGAAATAAATGCAAGGATAACTATTCGAGTGTACTTGTAGGAAGCGATCAGTTATGGCTTCCTGGAAATATTGCAGCGGATTATTACACACTCAATTTTGTACCAGAGACTGTTAATTCGATTGCCTATGCAACGAGTTTTGGTCAGTCAAGTTTGCCGAAAGATTCTACCAAAAAGGCAGAGGCATTTTTAAAGAAAATAAAGCACATTGGTGTAAGAGAAGAATCGGGTCAAAAACTGGTGAAAGAAATTGCTGGTCGTAATGTTCCAGTAGTTTGTGATCCGACATTACTGTTTACAGGCGATGAATGGATGGCAATTCAAAAAGAAAAGCCTATAGTCGAAGGTAAATATATTCTCTGCTATTTTTTGGGAAACAATCCTCCTCATAGAGAATTTGCTAAACGATTAAAGAAAGCTACAGGCTGCAAGATTATAGCGCTGACACATTTGGATGAATTTGTAAAGAGTGATGAAGGTTATGCGGATGAAACGCCGTATGACATTGATCCCGCAGATTTTCTGAATTTGATTCGGAATGCAGAATATGTTTGCACGGATTCGTTCCACTGCTCTGTATTTTCAATTCTTTATAAGCGGAAGTTTTTTACATTCCGTCGTTATAACAGAAATACTAAACAGTCAACAAACAGTCGGTTAGATACGCTATTCCACATGGCAGGTGTCACTGGCAGATTACTGACGGGAGAAGAAAATATAGCTAATTGTTTGAAGATAGAGACAGACTTTGAAAGTGTTCATAAAAAGTTAGAAGGAATCCGGCAGAAGTCATATGAGTATCTTTTGTCTGCATTAAAAGATGAAGGGAGTACAGATTTGTGATCGAAGTTAATAAAAAACAGGACTGTTGCGGCTGTACTGCCTGCGCAGCAATTTGCCCTAAAGATGCAATTATTATGAAGGAAGATAATGAAGGATTTCTTTATCCGACTGTTGATAAAGAAACCTGCATTAATTGTGGCGCCTGTGAGAAGGTATGTCCAATAAAATATCCAATCAGACAACAAAAGAGAAAAGATGATATTTATTACATTCAGTGTAAAAATGAGAACATTAGGAGTCAATCTACATCTGGTGGAATGTTTACGGCACTTGCCGAATTTGTAATAAAAAAAGGAGGTGCTGTTTTTGGCTGTGCATTTCAAGATGCGAGTTGTGATCGGGTTGTCCATAAGATGGCAGAAGATATGGAAGATATTCATGAATTCCGAGGCAGCAAGTATGTACAAAGCGATGTGAATAATACATATAGACAAGCAAGGAAATGTTTGAAAGAGAATCGTCTCGTATGTTACAGTGGAACACCATGTCAAATAGCAGGATTAAAGAAATATTTGGGAAGAGATTATGAAAATCTAATAACTGTGGACGTTGTATGCCGAGCAGTTCCGTCACCTTTTGTTTGGAAAAAGTATGTGGAAGTGTTCAATAAAAAATACGGAAATAAAATAGACCATTTTAAATTCCGAGATAAAATATGGGGATATTCGTATTCTACAATGTCAGTCTATATGAAAGAGGGATCAGGCGTTAAAGATTATCATCGAGGAATTGAGTCGGATTTATGGCTGAGAATGTTTTTTTCGGGCTTAATAACTAGAGAAAGCTGTGATCAGTGTCCTTATAGAGAAGATCATGTCAGTGATTTTACGATATGGGATTGCTTCGCAATAAAAGAATATGTTCCTGAATTCGATGATGATAAAGGAACAACTCGAATGCGTATAAATACAAATAAAGGAATGGAAATCTTTCAGCAAATAAAAGAAGCATACCGATGGAAGAGTATGCCAGAGGGTATTGCTAAAATTGAGAGAGCTTATGAGGAAAAGAAAAATTTGCAAGTTAAAGAATCCTTTTATAAAGATTTGCATGAGCAAGAACCAGAACACGTTTTTAATCGATATATGCCCTACACTGTAAAAATTGCAATCTTGCAGTATGGTAGAATGTTTACACTAAAGTTAGGAATATACAAGAGTCTTAAAAAAGTGTGGAACAAGGTGAAAAATTCAAGTAGGTGAAGAAAATGGAAAAAGTGAAAGTCCTGCTTTTTGTAGATAGAATGCGAACAGGTGGAATTCAGATATTACTTGTCAACTTATTGAAGGTGTTTGACAAAAAAAAATATAGCTTTGATGTTTTGATGCTGGACGATGGAACAGATTACCCTATGGAGAAAGATATTATTGAAGCGGGAGCTTCGATTTACAAACTGAAGGGTATATGGATAAATACCCCGATTGATTATATAAAATATAAGAAGGCAGTTTCGGCATTTTTTAATGAACATCATGATTACGATGTTGTGCATATGCACTCATCAAGTAAAAACTTTTTAATACTAAAATATGCAAAGGAATATGGTGTTTCAATTAGGATTGCGCACAGTCATAATACAGATTTTCAGACGCATAATAGACTAAAGATAATCATTGGAGACGCATTAAAGAAGCAGTTGATTAAATATTCAACAGATTGTCTAGCGTGTTCTAAAATAGCAGGAGAATGGCTATTTGGGGAAAAAATGGTAGAAGATGGCAGAGTCCTTGTAATTAAGAATGGAATTGACATTGAAAAGTATCAGTATAATCAGAAAGTTCGAGACGATAAGCGTGAGGAATTAGGCATAAGTGATAAACTGGTGATAGGCAATATAGGAAGATTTGTAAGACAAAAGAATCATGATTTTCTGATTGATATATTTTCAGAAATAAAAAAAATTGAGCCAAATTCGATTCTAATTCTAGCCGGAATTGGTGAATTGATGAATTCGATAAAAGAAAAAGTTAAAGGGCTTGGCTTAGAAAGTGATGTTTTGTTTTTGGGATTTCGTTCGGATGTTAATGAACTGACTCAGGCCATGGATTTATTCTTGATGCCGTCTTTTTATGAAGGTTTTCCTGTAACAGCTGTGGAAGCTCAAGCTGCCGGTCTTCCTTGTGTTTTATCCAGCTCGATTACCGATGAGGCTTCAATATTGGATGAAACAGTTTATGTGGATTTAAATCAGTCAGCAGCTTATTGGGCTGAACAGGCGTTAAAATGCATTGGAAAGTCAGATAGAAAGAATAGCTATGAGACTTTGAAAAGCAAGGGATTTGACATCACAGATATGGCGAAAAGCCTTGAAAATATTTATGCCAGAGAGGATTAATAAGATGAAAATTATAGCTTTTTATTTACCGCAGTTTCACAATATCCCTGAGAATGATGAATGGTGGGGAGATGGATTTACTGAATGGGTTAATGTAAAAAAAGCAAAGCCAATATTTGACGGTCATAATCAGCCAAGAGTTCCTTTAAACCACAATTACTATAATTTGCTGGATGATGATGTTAAAATCTGGCAGGCTGACCTTGCAAAAAAGTATGGAGTCTATGGTTTTTGCTACTATCATTATTGGTTTGATGGGAAGCTTTTACTTGAAAAGCCAATGGAGCAGATGTTAGAAAATAAAAAGGTGGATATTCCATTTTGCATTTGCTGGGCAAATGAACCTTGGACTCGTGCGTGGGTAGGAGAGACAAAAACTTTAATTCCACAGAAATATGGTTCTAAGAAAGAGTGGAAAGAACATTTTGATTATCTCTTACCATTTTTCAAAGACCCTAGATATATTTTGGATGAGGGGAAGCCGCTGGTGGTCATCTATAGACCGGAAATAATAGATGTCCTTAATGATATGTTGGATTACTGGAATGAGTTAGCTAAGAACGCGGGTTTTGAAGGTTTGAAATTTGCATATCAGTCTGCGGGAATGGATGAATTACCGAAAAATAAAAGAAATGACAGTAGATTTGATTATGATATTGAATTTCAGCCGGCATATGCCTTTACGAAATTGAACAAGAATACACTTCCAGTTCTACGTAAAATCAAAAAAGTCGTGTCAGATTTTGTTGAAAAGAGAACAGGACTTACACTCCGTTTTATCGGAAGTGGTAAGGTGGCGGCCTTAAATCGAGTAGATTATGACAAAGCGTGGGAAACTATATTAAATACAACACCGGAGAGCATCATTAATGTTCCAGGTGCATTTGTAGATTGGGATAATACACCAAGACATGGAGAGCGCGGACGTGTTTATATTGGTAAAACACCAGAAAAATTCGAGAAATATTTGTCTGAACAAATAAGACGTGCAAAAAATGTTTATCATAAAGATATGATTTTTATGTATGCTTGGAATGAATGGGCTGAAGGTGGATATCTTGAACCGGATCAAACAAGTGGATACGCATATCTTGAAGCAATAAAAAAAGCATTGGATGAGAATGGAGAGAATCCATGGCAACACTAAAAAGCACAAAGTATGTACTGAGTGTTACATTTGGAGATTATAAAAATACAATTGGAGGAGTAGCAAAAGTTGTTGCTACTCATCAGGAAATGTTTAATAAAGCAGGCGTTTCTTACATATGTATTTTTCCGTTTAACATCAGTAACCGAAAGCATAAAAAAAATAACAGATACTGGGGAGTTATAGTAGACGGCGAATTAGAACAAGTCTGCTCAACAGAACAAGTTATAAACTTTTTATTCGACTTAGGAAACAGAGGAATAATGTGTGAATGTATTCATGTTCACCATTTACTGTACGTTAATATTGAGGAATTGTCAGCAATAATTAGAAGCCTAAGTGCATATGTGTTTTTTTACATACACGATTATTACACTATATGTATGTCAACGAAACTCATATGTGACGATGGGTGTTTATGCGAAAGAGATTTCCTTGATAATGAAAAATGCCATTCTTGCCGCTACTATTCAGAAAGCATTGTTTTTAGAAGTAGATTTGTGAGTTTTGTTGCGGAATTTAAAAACAGAATTTCATTTATTGCACCATCAGATGCGTGCAAAAAGTGGTTTTTAAAACAGTATAAAGAATATGAAGATAAGATTATAGTTGTTTATCATCAAACGCTAGAGGGGGAGTACAAAATTCCAGAAAGAACTAACAATAGAATAAAAGTTGGTTATGTTGGAGTTCCTATTGCAGCAAAAGGATGGGAACAGTTTAAGAAGTTGTATTATGACTATCAGGAAAATCAGAAGCTGGAGTTTGTGTATTTTAGCTCATTAATAGACACTTCCGTTGATATTCGCCATGTTCAGGTTAATTTTCAGGAGTCCTTGTCTGCAATGCAGGACGCTTTGAGAAGAGAGCATGTTGATTATGTGATTCTATGGTCTGTGTGGCCGGAAACATATTCGTACACATATTATGAAAGCTACTGCGCGGGATGTTGTGTTATTACAAACCCTAGTAGCGGGAATATGGCAGATCAAGTTTGTAAAATGAAAACAGGATTGGTGCTGAGAGAGGAAGAACTTTTTAGTTTTTTTAAAGATATTAATTCAGTTGCGGAATTTAGAGACAAATACATTTTTAACAAGAAAAGTGTTTGCAATCGTCTAATAGAAAATGAAAAAATTATTAGCCTTAGCAATGGAGATTTGTCTGCACCCATTAAGAAATTTAATGTTAGCGTGCAAGATTCAATTGCTGGTCCTTTCTTGAAATTAGGATATAAGCTTAAGCTTAGTATAAAAAAGTAGGAGGAGTAATATGAGATCATTGAAAGTCAAAAAGATTGATATTATTGCCTTTGTACTTCTGTTTTTGATATTTACTTATTCATTTACAAAAGCCGGAATACATGATTACATTTACCCGAATAGTATAGCATGCTATATATCATTTGGAATTATTATTTTATTTTCTATATTGCTGGGTTCGATTTCATCAATTAGAAAATGCACACTACTTGAAGGCATGATGCTACTTTGCATGATAGTCATTCTTTGCAATAGAAACAATAACTTTATTCATGGAGAATTTGAAGATGGTTTCTCATTTATTGCAATTGCAATTTTTTTCCTTCTTGTAAGAAAGCAGGATTCATGGCATAAATTAATTATGCCTATAATTTGGTTTTGGGTTGCCATTCATACAATCGTTACACTGTTAGAGTATGCAGTACCAGGATTCTATATGTCACAGATATTTCCATTGATGCCTAGTTATGCAGAAATGCACCTCAGATCTGTTTTTAAATTAGGATATATGCCAGGTCTAGCTGTTCATTATAGTACAAATGGAATGTATCTAGCAGTTGGATTAATTATTTCTGGTATATCATTATTGTTTTCAAAAGCACATAAAAGAATTGGAGCTATTGTATTTATTGTTACTGCGGTTGCCCTGCTACTTACAGGAAAAAGAGGATTAATTATATTTCCTGCAGCTGCATTAGTTATGGTGTATTATCTATATAATAGTGATAAGCCACTTAGTAGGTTTGGTAAAATTATTGTATTGGCAATAGCAGTGATAGTTTTATTCACTATTGGTAGTACATTTATTCCTTCTCTTTCGAATTTTATAAATCGCTTTGTTGAGACAAGTGAGGCTGGCGATGTATCATTAGGAAGATTGGAACAGTCGGCGCTAGCATTAAATGTCTTTTCACATAATTGGTTGTTTGGAACAGGATGGGATTCGTTTAAATATTTATATAAAGCACAATTTGGAACTTTATTGAATGTCCATAATATATACATTCAGCTTCTATCAGAAAATGGCATAATCGGAGCTTTTCCATTTTTTGTTTTTTTTATTGCTGCATTTTTCCGCGCTATAAAAAGTTTGATTTATTTAAGAAAGTATTATACGGGGGAATATTATGCAGGTGAGTTTTATATTGGTTTAAGTCTCGCTATGCAATGCTTCTTTTTATTGTATGGAATGACTGGTAATCCTCTTTACGATCAACAAGTATTTTATCCTTATATCGTATCAATAGCAGCAGGCGAATTCTACGTTGATCAAGTATATCACATGATAAGGACTGCGGAGGTGAGTGAATGAATGTAGCAGTATTGACTTTTATTTATGCCGATAATTATGGAGCTTTATTGCAGGCTTATGCTTTGAAGAAGATTGTTGAAAATGCTGGAAATAGTATTGTTTTTTTGGACTATATCCCTGAAAGTGAAAAGAAATTTTATGAAAAAAATTACCATAATATAAGGGGGATTAAAGAGATTGTAAAAAAAACGATTTCGAATATAGAACGTAGAGACTCTGCGGTAATGTTTGATGCGTTCAGAAATAAAAACTTTTTAACAGTTCCTTATAGGGAGGGATTAGTCAACAATGATTTGCTTATAGTTGGAAGTGATCAGGTCTGGAACGAAAAAATTGTTAAGGATTTAAAACCATATTTGTTTTCAGAAGCATTGAAAGATAAGAAAAAAATATCCTACGCCGCGAGTATTGGAAAAGTAGACGTAACGGATACGGCAAGACAAGCGTTTAAAGAGTATTTAAAATGGTTTAGTGCCATAAGTCTTAGAGAAAACAGTAGTAAATTACTATTAGAGTCACTTGGATTTACTTGTAGAATTGTAGTAGATCCTGTTTTCTTGCTCACTAAGAATCAATGGATAACCTTTTGTAAAAGACCTTCGAGTAAGATTCCGCAAAAATATGTATTTGCGTATCTTTTGCGAAATGATGAGATGCTTATTTCTAAGGCGAACAAGTATGCTCACGATAATAAATTGAAACTGATATATGTGCACCCTATGGGAATGCAAATAAAAAATCTATGTGGAACAAGAATTAAATCGGTCGGTCCAGAAGAATTTGTTTGGTTAATAAATAATGCAAATGCTGTTTTTACGAATTCTTTTCACGCCATTTCTTTCTGTTGTATATTCAATAAAGAGTTCTGTCATGTACAGCGTAGTGATTTAGGTAATAGAGTTTCTGAATTGCTTTCTGATTTGAATGTACATACCTTGGATAATGGATTAGAAAAGGCAATTTATGGAGAGACGTTCTTACAAATCAAAGACGATTCATTTGATTTTTTGAAACAGTACATCGGGAGGAAAAATCATGAAGAAGAACGTGATTAAATCTATTTTTTGGGGGGTGTGCCTTTTTGTCTGTTTAAACTATGGTTTCTTTTTTTATAATGAATTTTGTATGAAGACATTATCATATGTCGTAGGATGCATAATAATAGTTAAAGGAATAGGGAATACGAAGATTGGAAAGGATACGGCCTTATTTATTAGGGGGGGGGTATGGTCTTTCAGACTTAATAAACCCGCTTCTAAGCTAAGAGTGGGTGAAAAGGTTCAGATTATGCATCCAGAATGCGTATCTCTTGGAAATGGGTGTGATATTGCTCAAAATGTTGTTTTTGCACCTTTAAAAGAGCACCATGGGAAAAAATACCCTTCTAGGATTATAGTTGGGGATGGCGTGCATTTTGGACCATTCGACCGAATAGCCTCGATGGAAGAAGTACGGATTGATGATAATGTGCTTTTTGCTGCATTCGTGCATGTAACTGACCATTCGCATCAATATCAAGATATCAATACACCAGTAACAATGCAAGGAGTTTTTTCTAAAGGCCCTGTCCATATAAAGGAAGGCGCATGGTTAGCATTTGGGTGTCATATTCTATCGGGTGTAACTATTGGAAAACACTCTGTTGTGGCTGCTAATGCAGTAGTAACAAAAGATGTTCCAGACTATACAGTCGTTGCAGGCAACCCAGCAAGAGTAATTAGTCACTATAATTTTGACACACAACGATGGGAAAAGTGATTTGACATGAATAAAAATAAAGAACTAGTAAAAAATACTGCGATAATTTCAATTGGAAAAATATGCACTCAATTTTTGAGTTTTCTTCTGTTGCCATTATATACGTCACTTTTAACAACAAAGGATTATGGTACAGTTGATCTTATTACAACTTATCAGCAATTGTTAGGGTATATTGTTTTTTTCCAAATTGAACAAGCGGTATTTAGATTTCTGATTGATGTTCGGAACGATAAAGACAAATATCGTCAGAAGAAAATTATATCGAGTGTTGTTGCTTTTGCAATATTTCAGACAGTAGTATTATGTATTATTCTATTTGTGATATCAACCTTTATTAGATTTAATTATCTCAGAGAATTATGCTTGTATTGTGTTGCTACAGTGTATTCTGGATTAATGCTTCAAGTAGTACGCGGTCTTGGAAAGAATTCGTTGTATGCGTTAGGAAGTTTTATTTCGGCAGCATGTACGATATTCTTCAACATAGTTTTTCTGGTAGCGTTCAATTTCGGTGCAGAGGGAATGCTTTATTCTTTTATATTGGGAAATCTTATATGTTCCATGTTTCTGTTTATAAAGGCTAAAGTATATTGTTATATCGATTTGAGATGTTTTTCCAAACAAAGTGTAAAGGAGTGTTTGAAATATTCGTTACCGCTTGTTCCGAATGCCCTATCTTGGTGGATTATGGGGGCATCAGATCGAACTATCGTATCATATATAATGGGAACGGCTGCAAATGGATTACTTTCGGTTTCACACAAATTTTCATCAGCGTACACAACATTTTATACAGTATTTAATTTATCGTGGACAGAATCAGCATCTCTTCATTTTCATGATGAGGATCATGAAATCTTTTTTGAGAGTGTTATTTCAAAGGTATATAGGCTGTTTTCAGCAGCATGTCTTGGCATTATTGCATTAATGCCATTGGTATTTCCAATTCTTATTAATGCAAATTATAGTGATGCATATTATCAGATACCGATTTATATGGTTGCGGCATTGTTCAATGTAATTCAAGGATTGTATAGTGTTATCTATGTTGCGTTAAAGAAGACAAAGGAAATTGCAAAAACAACGGTTGTTTCAGCTTTAATCAATATTGCAGTGAACTTGCTGTTAATAAATTATATAGGACTATATGCGGCTACTATATCAAGTTTAGTGGCATATGCGGTAAATTGCGTTTGGAGATATATTGATTTAAAGAAATATATGAATGTTCCATTAAGTAAAAAACTGATATTCTCTACATTGGTTATGCTTATAATTGTATGTGTTCCATATTATCTCAAACTTTTTATTGGTCAGTGTATTGGCTTATTACTTGTTATTTTGTATGCCGCGTATATTAATCGAGATATTCTTTTAGTTGTACTTAGGTCTCCCAAAGACTTTAAAAGAATGATGTGATAGATACATATGAAGCATAAATCAAATAATGATGCATGTGAGAGTTGACGAATAGTAAGAAAGGGATAGAATCTTGAGAGCAGAGCAGAGCAGAGCAGAGCAGAGCAGAGCAGAGCAGAGCAGAGCAGAGCAGAGAGTAACTAGCTGCTTTTTTTGTGTTATAAAATTATATAAAGTTCGTGGAGACCCTTTACCGTCAGGATATGGATAATTTTTCCATTCCTGGCGTTTTTTTGCGCCCAAAATGAGGATGAAAAAATAAGTAGAGAGGAAACATGAGCAATGAGTAAAAAAGGAATTGCATTGTTCCTTGCCTTTTTGATGTTATTTTCCATCTTCACACCTCAAATGACTACTTACGCAGCTACAACAGAAAATATTGAGGAAGTGACAACTTCGGAAGATACGAATGAAAATGACCTGGAACAAAGCACAGAAGAACCTGAAAATACAGGGCAAAACACGGAAATAACTTCTACCGAAAGTGTAGAAGAGAGTACCGAGCAAAGTACCGAGCAAAGCACCGAAGCAGAGCCGGATGCACAGGCTGCACCAACAGGCGCACCAGTCACATTATCAGATGATGGTATGTCAGATGTGGTACTGGAAACGTTCACCAGAGCCATAGAAGGTGATGTACAGTATTATGGTGGGGTGAAATATAAAAATACTACGGTTGCACACTTTACTATTGACGGTAAACCAGCCTTTTGTATGCAGCATGGAGTGACCGCACCGACTACTGGAACGTCATATAGCAGTAGTGTTTATGAAGATGAAAATGTAAGAAGAATCTTATATTATGGCTGGCAGGGACAGTCACAATGGAGTGGATTTGATGGAAATGAAAACAAAGGAATTGTTATTACATCCCTTGCTTTAAGTCATTACTTTTATAATTCCCCAGCAAATGTAGATAACAGTTATTACATTGGTATGGGATTAAAGGATTTCATTGACTATTGTAATGCAAACAGTATTCCGGATTCCCGCATATCATTTTCTACGGATTCTGTAAAAGCATACCGGAGTGGAGATATACAAAAGACGGATGATATAACCATCAATGGATGGTCTGGAAATAATCTTTCTTTTACGCTGCAGGATGGGGTAAAAGCAGTCACCAATGATGGGGGAACCTATACCGGCAACGTTACCTTAAATGGTGGAACTACTTTTCATTTGGAAGCTCCCCTTACCGTAAATGTGGACTGGTCAACCGGAACAGTTGGTGGTTCAGTGAAAAAATTTAATGCTTTGATATGGAGAACAGGTGGTTCTTATCAGACCGCAGGAGGTTGGGAATCGGTAACTGACCCTCTTGGAGAAACAAGCCTTGCGGTAGACTGGCTGGATGTAGGAAATCTGCAAATCAATAAGTATAACGGACTTGGCGAATTGGTAGATGGTGCAAAATTCCGGGTTCAGGCATTAAATGATGGAAATACCTATGACCAGATAGTAACCGTAACCAATGGTTCCCTGTTACTGGAAAATATTCTTTCCGGAGATTATAAGGTGACAGAAGTTCAGACACCAAACAGCGTAAGCGGAACTGGCTACCTCTTAGACCCGAATAATGAATATACGGTCACTGTTGAGCCGGGAGCCACGAAAACACTGAATGTTGTGAACTATGAACCAAGTGGACAGATAACACTTACCAAGAGAGACAGTGAAACCGGAACTGCACAGGGTTCCGCAACGCTGCAGGGCGCAGTATATCAGTTATCCGCATCCACTAATATTGTCCGGGCAAATGGTGAAATCGTATATACGGCAGGACAGGTAATCGGAAACGCTGCCACGGATGCAAACGGACAGATTGTATGGAATGGCTTATATCCGGGTGGTTCGTATGCTATCAAAGAAATACAGCCGAGTGATGGATATAACCTTGATACTTCCACCTATATTGTGGAGTTGAACTTCAAAGATTCCAGTACAGCCGTAGTAACCGCAAGCCGGGTATCTTATGAAAAGGTAATCCGGTCTGACATAGAGTTATCAAAATTTGGAACGGATTCTGTAGATACCGAGAATACGAAGAAGATTCCATTAAAGGGAGTTATCTTCTCCATCCAGTCACTTACTACAAATCAGAAGTGGTATATGGTCACGAATGAAAACGGATATATAGATTCTGTTACCGATAAGATTTATTCGAAAGTAAATACTACGAATGGAACCGTAAAGGTGGATGCATCCAGTGTTGTTACAAGAAACAGCAGAGGAATGTTTCCAAGAGACACATATCTTATCACAGAGTTAAATACTCCGGCGGGATATATGCCAATCCAGCCAATGACCGTAGTATTAGATAAGCAGTCCTATAAATATCAATGGATATTAGAGGATAAGGACATTATATCAGCATTAAGGGTAGAAAAAACGGATGCAGAAACCGGACAAGTCATCCCGATTGCAAATACATCATTCCATCTGTATGATGCACAGGGAAAACAAATCAAGATGGTTGCAAGCCGTTATCCTACCACACAGTATATAGATGAATTTGCAACAGATGAATCCGGAACATTTACACTTCCGGAGAAGCTGCAGATAGGTACTTACTACCTGGAAGAAGTAAATGCACCGGATGGCTACTTAAAAGGTCAGAGGATGAAGTTTGATATAACAAGTGGTCACGATTGGAGCCAACCTTTTACGATACAGTACGCAAATACACCCGCAAAAGGAAAAATCAAGATAGTAAAGACCGATTCTGAAACAGCAGAACCAGTAGAGGGCGCAGTATATGAGATATACGCTGACGGAGATATAAAGACCGGAGATAATACCATCCGGAATACGTCAGGTGAATTAATAGATACGGTAACAACGGATGATACCGGAACCGCATTATCAAAGGAGCTTTACCTTGGAAACTATACCGTAAAAGAGAAAGAGACACCGGATGGCTACAAGCTCGATACAGAAGAACACAAGGTATCAGTAGAATATGCGGATGCAGTTACACCAGTTGTAATTGCAACACTGGAAGTAGAAGATGAACCAAATAACATTTTCATTCAGAAAATAGACAGTGAAACGGAAAAGACATTGCCGGGAGCCACGCTGCAGCTTATAGATGCAGATGGAAATATTATTGATGAATGGACTACAACAGATGAAGAAAGCCACAAAATCAGCCACATAAGTAAGCCGGGAACGTACATCTTACATGAAGAGAAAGCACCGGACGGTTATCTAAAGGCTGATGATATAGAAATCAACTATGAGGGTGGCATCATAGAAACTCCATTCGTGATGAAGGACGTACCAATACAGGCAGAAATCGAAAAAATAGATGCCAAGACAGAGAAGAGTTTACCGGGAGCCACGCTGCAGCTTATAGATGCAGATAAAAAGGTAGTGGATGAATGGACTACGGACGGTAAACCGCATCCATTGTATGCGATAGCAAAAGGAACGTATACACTGCATGAAAAAGAAGTCCCGGATGGCTATGTATGTGCAGAAGATATGGAAATCGAAATCAAAGAAACTGCAGATACACAAAGGTTTGTAATGAAGGATGACCCGATACAAGCAGAAATCGAAAAGATAGATGCCAAGACAGAGAAGAGTTTACCGGGAGCCACACTGCAGCTTATAGATGCAGATAAAAAGGTAGTGGATGAATGGACTACAGACGGAAAGCCACATTCACTGTATGCGATAGCAAAAGGAACGTATACGCTGCATGAAAAAGAAGTACCGAATGGTTATGTTCGGGCAAAGGATATGGAAATCGAAATCATAGAGACTGCAGATATGCAACAGTTCGTGATGAAGGATAAAAGGGTTGGTGGAATTGTAACATCCATGACTAAGCCGACACCGGAAAAGGAAACACCAGGAACGATAAACACGAAGATGCACCTTAAGACCGGAGATACAAATAACGTTCTATTATGGCTTTTGATTTTTGCAGGATCAGGAGCAGTGATAGCAGTATTAATTTTAAGCCGGAAAAAAGGGAAGAGAAGCAGAATAGGTATTTTTCTTTTGATGTTTGTTATGCTGGCAGCTTCCACGCCAAACAAAGTTTACGCTGCGGAGCCGGAGGTTACAAAAGAGCATGAGTATACCTCAAAGAATAAAGAGGAAGAGTATACCGGCTTTAAGGACACAATCGAAGAGGACGGAAGAAAATACAATCTTTCCGGTATTACCTATGACATTGAAAAAACAACACCGGAAAAAGAAAAAAAGGTGCTTACCAAAGAGGTTGATTCTGACTTGATACCGGTATCAGAAGAATATACACCGGAGCAGACCATTACAGAAGATAATGTTACCTACACGTTAAACGATTGTACGGTACTGGATGATTCCGAAGAAGTAAAAAATTATACGTCTTATATAGATTACCTGGATGAAGCAGCTATTCCGGACAGCAAAGTAATTACAGTTACCGGAGAGAACGGAGAAAAGCTGCAGCTACAAGGAAAAGTAGCCAAGAAAGAGGTTATTTCAAACGGAGAATGGCTGAATACGCAGATAACTATAACTTTTGACCACTACGATTCCGGGGAATATGTATGGCAGGGAGAAACCATTTATAACAGCAGCAATCCATTGGAAGGACATTATGCAGAGCTATTACAGTCTGTAGGAGCAGACAGTAATACGCACCGGATTACTTCTACACAGTGGTCAGGTGATGCTTACGAAGTGGATGGAGTGACTTACCGGGATGCAATAGCAAACGTGCAATACTTTGTACCATATACCAGAGCAACATACGCAGCTTCACAGGAATATGTAAAATATCGTGCCACTTATGCTGCAGAAACAGAAGTAGATAGCAAAACCAATTTTACCTACGATTTAAAGGCTACCGCTACCTACGAACTGGATAAATCTCTTACCGTGAAACAAATTGTGATAATGGCAGGAGTAGGACTATTGATAATCGTTGTCTTAATTGTGCTGATTCTTTATGTGGTGTCCAGGAGAAAAAAAGATAAGGAACCTCAAAAAAGAAGAGAGGTAAAGGTTAGTTACTGTATCAGAAAAGGAAGCGGAAAAGCGGTAGAAAAGAAGTGGAAAAAGGAGATAAAAAATGCACCGGATAAGTAAGCATAAAGCAAAGAAACTCTTCTTAAGAGACTATGTAATAAAGCCTGATGATGTAGAAATTCCGGAAGAGGAAGAGATAGATGCTATCCAGTTAGAGGATATAGAGTTACCGACCGAGAGAGACAAGTTATCATCATTTAACGATATTCCTGTAAGCAGAGAATACCTCAAAAAAGAAAAAGATTGTAAAGGCAAGCTGACAGGCTATATAGCCGCAGATTACAGAAAAAATGAAATACTGGCAAGGACAACGTTAGTTATCGGGCATAAAAAACCAAGTGGAAAATATGTTGCTGTATATGCCAAGAGAAAGTATCTTTTCTTTCTGTATCTGATTCCGATATTTTACCTACTGATTCCGGCAATAATAATAGCTGCAGCATTAATCTTTTTTTCCGGAAAAAGCCGGAAACTGCCAGACGTACCAAAAGAAGATTTACCGGCAATCGAAGAGGAAGTAACAGAATATGATAATGAACCAATCCCATTCATGCCAGCTGACGGAGAGGATGATTTAATAGATTCTTTTGGAGAAGTCAGCGACAACGTAGAACTAAACGTTTATGCCGGAGAATATACCGTTACAGATACCGAAGGAGCTATTCCATTAACGAATTATGCCGGAACTGGATTATATGAAAAATACAGCTTTTATGATGAATCCGGCAATCTGGTGTATGAAACGGACTTATTACCGCCTGGAACAGAAAAAGACTTTAATCCGGCAGGATATGTAAGCAAAGGCAAAACAAATTTAAAGTTAATCGTTACCTTTTATAGCTTAGAAGATAGACAGTTATTAGACAACGTAACGTGTGATTTTAATATAACCGTAAATTACAAATAGAGAGGAAAAACCAATGAAAAAATCAGTTTTTAAAGCAGCAGTGCTTTCACTTTTGATAATGACAATGGCATCTACAACCGTATTTGGTAAAGAGTTAGTAGATTCTACTCCATCCAGTTCGACCGATTTATCAGCCGGAGAGGATGTTACCCAGGATAAAAAGACCGAGTATGAAAATTCCGGTACTATCAAGACTACAACTTATGAAGCAAACAATGATGTAAGCGTATATGCGACTGCATCCAGCCGGGCAGTTATCAGTATACCAAGAACAATCATCATGGGGAGAGTAGATGATACTTCTTCCTATGCCGGAGAATACATTGTCAGCGTAGAGGGTGATATTGCCGGAAGTCAGAAAATTGTTATACGTCCGGAAGTAACTACAGAAATGGAAGAAACCGGTGGTAAAGCATCCAAAGTAACCGTTGCAACAACTCTTAATGATGCAGAGGAACTTAAGGTAAGTGCCAATGACCTTTTAAATGGAAATATTGTAACCGCAAAAGGAAAAATAACAGCAGATGGCATTACTGCCGGAAGATGGAAATGTGGTCTGGTATTTCATACAAGAATCGAGAATGAATAAGAGGTATTTCGAATGAAAAAAATACTATGCCGCTTTTTGGCTATGAGCATATGCTTTATGTTCGTATTTCAGGGTATGGTATATGCTGCAGATGTTCCGGAAGAAACAACAGAGCAACCGCAGACAGAAGAGACAACAGACACGGAAATTAAAGAGGATATTCCGGAAAGCAGCATCGAAGAGAGTACCGAGACTGAAACCGAAGATAATACAGAGGTTGTAGACACAGAAAGAACAGAAAGCACAGAAAGCACAGAAAGCACAGAAACCGAAGATACGGAAGAAAGCGAAGAGACAGAGAGGGAAGAAATTGCTATATGCGCAGACCCTTACGAAATTGCAACCTATTCTTCTGGCACGATATATCCAAATGGTACGAATGGTCATTTTTTCTTGTATGTGCAAAATGGTTCAGTATGGGGAAAGTATCAGGTAGATGTTTCTATAGGAAGCAGATGCCCGAACGGTATCAACTATTATCTTTCCTACAATATGTATTTGATAGAAGGAACAGACGTAGGTGTTACTTTGAATCCACAGGATTTATCCGGTGGAACAACAGATTTTTACCATACGAAGCATGATAATGCTACGTCAGAAATTGGAGCAAGAGAGTATCATTTACCATTTACTGTTAAGTTGAATAAGCCTGGGTATCACATTGAATCTGCAGATACATCTGGAGCATATCAATCATATTTTGACAGTTATACAGATACAACCTGCAGCTTCATTGTAGATACCAATGGATGCGGAATTACAAATTGGACTGCAGATGGTCAGATTCACAACGACACTATCGCAGTAAAGTACGTCCAGAACTCATATACCATTAATTATAACGGCAATGGAGCAACAGGCGGAAATATGGCAGCTCAAACCATGCTTTATGACACAACTACCGCATTACGCAGCAATGGCTTTGTAAAGAACTGCACCGCAACCTTTAATGGCAATGGTGGTACAGCAGAAAAAGGTTCGGTTACTGCAGCTTGTCCATTCATAGGATGGCTTGATTACAACGACATTACCGTAAACGATACTACTTACCATTGGTGGACGTTTGATGCACCATATTATGCAAATACCTATTCTGATATAGGCAGAGCATATGGATATAACAAAATAGGTCTTGCTTACCATTATGATACTTACAATGTGAAAGGTAGTGAAACAAGGCAATCCAGTCCGGTATTTAATATCGGATATTATATGAACTATGGTGGTCAGGACTTGAAAAATGCGTTTGGTTCCAACAAACAGGCTTATATATCACACTGGAACGCAAATGGCTATGCAGAGGGAAGAAAAGGGGCAAGCAGCGTAGATACTTCCTCAAAAGATACTTACCCAAACAATGCAAGTGTAGCAAATCTGACAACGAGCCGGGATGCACAACTTTGGTTGTATGCCAAGTGGGGTAATGTCACCGTAACATTTCCAAGTGCAGCAAGGGCAGGATATACCCTTTTAGGATGGAGTGCATCATCAAATGCCACAAGTCCTACTTATGTTGTCGGACAGACAATAAATATTTCTTCCAACAATACATTTTATGCAGTATGGAAGAAATCCAATGCACCGACAATTACACGCTTGACCAACGTTCAGGACGGACAGGATGCATTTTGGACATATGTTTACGTTCAGGATAATGGGGATGGTATTGACAGAGTACAGTTTCCTATTTGGACTGCAGCAAATGGACAGGATGACCTTATAAAGAATTGGAAAACAGATAGTACCGCAAAAGGAGAAAAAGGCACATGGACGGTAAACGGAGCCGTATATAACTACCGATACCATACTTACACTTCCAGCCACAATAACGAACATGGAGAGTATTACACACACGCATATGCCTTTGATAAATATGGTGGGTACAGCAATGTTTCAGGAAACTTCAAGTTCACCTATGAAATAACCATAAATCACTACCAGCAGAATGTATCTGGAAGTGGTTACACATTGGTAGCAACAGACAAAATAACAGGAAATTATGATTCGATTGTTTCACCAACAGTCAATACATATACAGGCTTTACATCCCCGGCAACGGAAAATGTAACCGTTCCGGTAGGTGGAACAACAGTTTCTTACTATTATTCGAGAAATCAGTATACCGTAACGATAGATTCAGATAGCGGTATAGCTGCTGCATCCGGCGCAGGCACATATTACTATGGTGCGCCAGTTACAGTTGCAATAAACGTAAAGGATGGTTACAAGCTGGAAACAGTAAGTGCATCAAATGCAGAGATTAGCAATCCATACAGCTTTAATATGCCGGCAGAGAACGTAACCATTACTACAACATCATCTTTATTACCGGTAACCGTGAATATACCACGACAGTTGATTATGGGGCAGAACAGTGATTTTGTAATCAGCGCAGACAATAAAGGGGGTGAAGTGATTGTAGAAGTACCGGATAAAATAGAGTTCACGCAGAGCAACAAAAGCCAAACCATAGAAGGAAACATATCCTTATCTGCAAATAAGATAACTGCAGATAATCCGAAGATTTACGGAAAGATTACCACAAACGGCTTTACTGCAGGAACGTGGAAAGCAGCTTTTTCAATTAAAATCAGTTTTAACATCTGATGAAAAAGAACTAAGACCTCAAAAAAGAAAAATACAAACGAAAAGGAGATTTAATCATGGAAAATTTAATGAATGGCTTATATACCTATGTAACAGACTTCCAACCTTTGGTGTATATCCTGATTGCAATTGCATTAGTGGTTGTTGGTGTCATGTTCATTCTTCCATCTGAAAAAACAAAAGAAATAGCAAAGGCTTCTATTGGATATATAGTAATTGGAGCAGGAATTATCATGCTGGCATCCCAGTTTGCAACGGAAATGGTTGCCAAGTTTACTTTTACAGCTTAATTTTCACAAAGAAATCCAGCATTTATGCGGGTTTAGGGCAAGGTGCTATTTATAGCACCTTGCACAGAAAAGAGGTAGTAGATGATAAAAAACAGGATAAAAAAAGAGTGGAAAGACCTAAAGGATATTTTTAAAAGTGACAAGAAAATCCTGAAAGCAAACCGAATTATTTCAAATGGAATTGTAAAGGCAGCATTGCTATTTCTGATAGATATATTTCTATTTTTACTCTTCAATTACATCATTAATGTATTTTGCAATGTTGGAAAAATGTTTCAGGATATGGATAATATGGCATCCTACATGGGATTGAATAATATTTTGTTTTCGGTCAGAAATTTTGCAAGTTCCGGACTGATAAAAACCTTGTATGGATTCTTTCTGATAGCAGTTATCATACTGGATATATTCTTATCTTACGATATTAAGACAGCATTTTCAGAAGAAGCCATTAACAAGCAGCAAAAAGGAGATGCGAAATTTGCCACAATAGAAGATATTAGGAAACAGTATAAGGAAATAGACGAATGTGGAACAGTAGACGAAAGTAGACCTGGATTTCTTATTTCAAGAGATTACGAAGGTAGACCTGGATTTCTTATTTCAAGATATGAAAACAAATTATATATAGATACTAACACAACGAATAACCTGCTGATTGGTATAACACGTTCTGGTAAAGGTGAATTGTATGTTTTTCCTTCAATAGAGATATATTCGAGGGCAAAAATAAAACCATCAATGATTATTAATGATATGAAGGGAGAACTATATAAATCCAATCAGAAAACAAGATTGCTGCAGAGCAGAGGATATTTAGTATATTTTATCAATCTGCAGAACCCGGAAGAAGGGGATGGATATAATCCTTTGGAATCCATCATAAATGCATGGGAGAGTGGAAACCCGACATTTGCGGAGGAACTTACACTATCGTTTGCATGGCAGATATTTGACCCGGATTCTGCAACAGGAAATGAAAAGTATTTTGCAGAGACTGGTGCTGCAGTGACCGAAGCATTAATTTTGGCACATGTGGAAGATGCATTAAGGCTGGATGAAGAAGAAAACGAGAAAAGAAAAGCTGCATTTGACCGGAAAGTTGAAAACTTTAAACGTTTGGATGAAGAAATGCAAAATGAAGTCAGGGAGCAGTACAAATTATATTTATCAGATGTCACACTTGATAATAATGTGATTGCAATTCCGGATGATGCAGTGTTTGAAAAAACGCACGAAAACAGAAAGAAAATCAATATGTATTCCATTGTTAATACATACATGGAATTGGTAAATATTCCAGTATTGGATATGGAAGGCAGACCAACCGGAAAAACCTATTTGGATTTGTTTTTTACAGAAAGACCACAGGGAGACAGAGCCAAGATGCAATATATGTCAACTGGTGTGGCAAGTGGTAAAACAAAGGGAAATATTCTTTCTACCATGAATGCAAAACTCAATATTTATACAATGGAATCCATTGCAAAACTTACAGCAGAAAGTTCTTTTAAGTTAGAGGATATAGGATTTGGTGATAAACCAATAGCCGTATTTCTTGGCATCCCATATGGTGATACATCAAAACACCAGATTGCACTAACCTTTATCCGGCAATCAGCTCTTATCAATTCAAATCTTTGTTGGGATGGAGGAAAATGTAAACGTCCAGTTAAATATATAGAGGACGAAATTGGAAACATGCCAAAAATTGATAAGTTAGTCAATATGGTTACGGCATCTGCAGGATGTGATATTACCTATGACTTCTACATTCAGTCCTATTCACAATTTGATGATATTTATGGTCAGGGAGCAGCAAAAACAATCCGTTCCAACTGCGGAAATCTTGTATATATAAGAACGGATGACCTTGATACATTGGAGGATATATCTAAAAAAGTTGGTAGACAAACCATTGTAACAACACAGCGTAATGGTAGTAAGTTCTCCGTGAAGAAGATGTTTATGGAAAATACAGAGGAACAGAGACTTCTTACCACAGAACAGTTAAAAGCCTTAAAAGATGGAGAAACAGTTGTTTTACGAACCATGAAAACAAAAGACAATAATGGGGATGATGTAGAAAGGGATGCAATCTTTAATTCCATTGAATCGGGAAAAAGAATGAAGTTCAGATACCAATATTTGGAAGATTACCTTCCGACACCTACAACTATTTCATTGAGAGAAGTTAATGATGCATCCAGAGCCGGAATTGGACTGAAAACAAGAATATGGGATTATAACAAGTCCTTTGAATTTATTAAGCGTGACCGTTCCAATGATGTGCAATCATTAAGAATCGAAGATATGCACGATTTCCAGCAGGAAGCAATACTGCAGGTTTTAAATGAAATCATGGACGAAAAGCAGAAAAAGGAAAATGAACCATTACAAAAAATGAAACTAAGAAAGGTAGAAAATATCATTCAGACAAAGCAGAATACGGAGAATTTTACAAAGGCAGTGCAAAACTCATTATTATCCTTGATTGATTTCTACCTAAAGATGAAAGAGAGTACAGACTATGATGAAATGGAAAGAGAAGAAGAAAAGTAAAAGAATTACATTTTTCTTTTTGATGTTTCTTTACCCCTTGCTGCATAACACAATGACTGTATTTGCGGATATAGACGAAGAAACGTGTCAGAACATCTTATTGAACTATAAGAAATATTTTGTCCAAAATGACCTGATACATGATGCCTTAAGGTATCTACAGTGGGCGATTATTAAAGGTTTAAAATGGGTAGCTGATAGCTGTCAAACCTTATATAGTAATACGCTTGGTCTTATGGACTTTACAAGCTACAGTGGATTTACTGATTTTACACCTACCTTGAAAGGTATTTTCACTGCAATTATGGCGGTATCTATTATGATGCTTGGAATTATCCTGATTGTAAATCATAAGAAAAAGCCGGATGTGTTAGTGGGGGTGCTGCTTGCAGCACTTACCATATCTGCCCTGGGTGAACTTATGATAACAGCAAATGAGGGGGTTCAGTCATTTTGTAATGAAATGGTAGGTTCTTCTATGGCAGACAGTGTAGTAAATGATAATCTGTTTGATTTGAGGTATATAGACAGTACCTATGGAATTGCTACTTTTTCAGATGATGCAGAAACCCTGGCAACGTACCATGCACCACTGGAAGATTTTTATATGGATGCAATCGACATTAACGAAGTCATAAACTATGATGACCCGTACATATCGAGTGATGCATCCACTTTATTAAAAAAGTCTTATCAGAGATTACCGGATGGCACCATGGTAGATCAAGGTGTATATAACGGCTGGGGATGGAATAGTGGAGATGATGATGATTTATTCAATGATTTTTACTACAGATACAAAATCAATGCATTCCCGATTTGTGTTTCGCTGATAGCAATTATTATTGTGTTTCTGGTTGTATCGTATAAGTCAGTCCGGTTGTCCTTTGAACTGGCAATAAAGAAGGTAATCACAATCCTTTATTCTGCAGATATTACAGGTTCACAGAAAACCTTAAAGCTACTGGAGTCAATCAAAAATACTTATATCATATTTATGGTAAATGCAATCACTTTAAAGTTATTTATTATTTTTCAAAGCTATTTAAGTGAGAAGTTTTCAAATAATGGATTTACCTATTGTATTATCCTATTATTTACTTCATTAGCAGTTATAGATGGACCGAATATCATTCAGGAGCTTACCGGAGAAGATGCAGGATTACAGTCAAGCGCATCCAGAATCTTAGCAATATACAATGCCGGAAGAGGTCGTGTAAGAGGTACCGGTTCTGCTATAAGTGGTGGTGTAAGAAGTGCAGTAGGCTATCACCGCTATAAATCTATGAAAAATGCGCTTAGTGGAGATAAAAAGAATGTAAAGGATGCTGCAACAAAGAATATAGGTGGAAGTCTTGGGGATGGACAGGCTGAAAATCAGAAGATGAAAGAGGATATGCAAAATTCTCCTGAAATGCAGAAAGAAGAAAGCGGACTACGGCAGGGCATGGGAGAGACAGAAAACGAACCTCAAAAAGAAAATGGAGAACAGCTTTCTTCCGCAAGTGAAGCGAATGAAGAGATGAAAGAAGCTATGAGTGGTGGAACTGGAACGATAGACGGTACAGGAACACAGGAACAGTCTATTGGTGGAGAAACACCGGAAGGTGGAAATGGTGATATTCCTGCTAATCCTGAAATATCAGAAGCACAACCAGCAGCACCAAATTTAGAGACTGGAAGTATTACGAAAGAAGGAATACAGGGTGCCGGAAATGGTGATATAGCAGAAACTATGAACGGAAATGGTGATATTCCAACAACTCCAGTAACCCCGGCAACCTTTACTGGAAAAGCAAAACCGGAAATAGAACCAGCAAAACCGGATATTAGAGAAACATCCCCATCCACACCAGCAACACCAAAGAATAAACCAAAGAACCCTACCGCAAAAAGAAAAAGAAAAGCTCCGGCAGCACAGAGCAAACCGAAAAATCCGGTCGAACTGGAACAGCAGGAGCAGCTAAATAAAGAAGAAAGGTTGAAGTAAGGTGAGAACATGGAAGAATACACAATTATAGAGAGTGATAAAAAACAAGCACACGTTTCCTTATGGTTATACGCATTTGACCTCTTTTTCATTTTAGTATGGGCTGTAGTTGCATACGGACTGCGAAATATGGTAGCAACAAAATTAAGAATCCTATACGGCATTTTTACAATGGCTTGTGCAATAATGCTTACTTTTCAGTCAAAGTACAACCATAAAAGACATATGTTCCAGACGATTCTTATTTATCTGCAGAAAGATATTTCTGTATACCATCCAATTAAGTAAGGAGATAAAAGGATATGAATATTATATACGTTTACCTGGCAGGAATTATTATATGCTTCATTGGATTTATCGCAATGATAGTAGTAAGTATAACCTCAAAAAAGAAAAAGCCGAAGTCCAGCAGCACTTCTAAAACAATCTTGGATATATTACCGAAGATGTGCTATGAGGAAAAATATGATTGTTTTGTAAAAGAGGATGGAAGCTGCACTGATATATTACAGGTTGAGACAAAAGACCTGTTAAATGCGTCTGAATCAACAACCATGTATGACAAGCTGCGGTGGAGAAGATTATATATCAAATATCCATCTGACCTTAAGATTATTGCAATGAATTTTCCATCTAACACAGAAAAGCAGCAAGAGTATATGAAACACAAGATGAATACCACAAAGAATAAGGTATATAAAAAATGGCTGCAGAAAAGTATCAATGAATTAGGCTGGCTGGAAACCCACAGGATGAATAGAGAGTTTTTCCTGATGTTTTGGGGTGAAAATACAGATAAGTTGATGCAGAACAGACAGACCATCATAGATGCATTGGGTTCCGGGAAAAATGGACTTATTCGAAGAATCAGCGAAGAAAAGCGTACATTAGTATTCCACAAGCTGAATAACAAGGCATCCTATGTCGTACCGAAGAATATCAAACAGGGGGAAGAATAGCACATGAAAATGACTACAGAAGAAACCTTAAAAGAGGAAAAAGAGCAAAGGTGCTTAGAGTTCATAAAGAAAATACAGCCTTTGGGTGGAATTTCTTTTAAGGATGAATCAACCGTTAAGACCGGAGATGCCTACGAAACTTGCTTACATATTATGAATTATCCAAGCAGCGTAAATGATTTTTGGCTTACAAATGTAACCAATAACAGCAATACGATCGTGACGATAGATGTATCAAATACAGACGTAGACGAAGTTATAAAGAATATCAATAAATCCATGAAGGAAGTAAATTCCAGGTATGGTTCTTCCACCAATTATACAGATGAAAAGGATGCAATTAAGGACTTCCAGGATTACGATAAACTTTTAACCGAAGTTAAAAGTATGAAAGAAGTAACAAAGGTTATTGATACCAGAATGTTTCTTGCTGACCGTTCCTGGCTTGATTTAGACAATCGGGTAAAGAAAATGAAAAAGCAGCTAGATAATGATACCTACCTTGCTTATGTAAATATGAATGAAACGAAACAGGATTACTGCAGCATATTTGAAAGCTATACAGAACAGCAAAAAGAAAAATTTGCAGTTCCCGGCTCCATTCTTTCTTCTGCATCATTGGCAGCCGGAAATCCGTTTCATTTTTCAAGCCTTGAAGACCCGAATGGTTCTTTTTATGGAACGACACCGACTATGGGACAAGTATTATGGGATATATTCCGGAAAACCAAAACGAGGCTGCATTATAACATAGCAGTTTTTGGAACCATGGGAGCCGGAAAATCAACCATTTTGAAAAAGATAGCAAAAGACCGGGTAGTAAGAGGGGATTATGTCAGAACGTTTGATGTGTCCGGAGAAAATGCCATGATGTGCAAAGAATTGGGTGGAACCATAATAAAAATGGATGGAACTAACGATATTGCACTGAATCCTTTGGAGATATTAAAATCCGGTTTTAATGATAATGAAAGCTATACAAGGCATATTTCCAAGCTAAAGACGATGTATCTGTCTTTTAATCCAGCTGCAGAATCAACGGAACTAACGGAATTTTCCGCAGTATTGGATGAAATATATCAACAATTCGATTTAAAGCCTGGGTCTGTAAGAGGTATTACAGGTAGAGCTGCAGAAGAATATCCGATATTCTCAAACGTACACGAATATATAGCAGAAAAGATAAATGAAATGTCACAAAAAGAGTATTCAAAAATAGAGTTAGAACTGGCAAAGCGTAAAGCATTAGCACTGCAAAAAATAGATATGGTCATATGTAACCTGGTAAATATTTATGGAACCATTTTTAACCGGCACTCATCTATAACCAGTCTTGCAGATGAACAGTATATTGTATTCGATATATCAAAGCTGAAAGATATGGAATCTAATATATTTGATGCACAGCTTTATAACTTATTATCGTTATGCTGGGATAATGTTGTAACGAATGGAACAATCATGCTTAAAAAGGCAAGGGACGGAGAGATAGAGCCGGAGGATGTAATACATACGGTAATCGAGATAGACGAAGCACACCGAATCATCAATACCAACAAAATGAACAATCTGGACTTGATTACAACCTATATGCGTGAAGGTAGAAAGTATTACGGTTCAATTATACTGGCATCACAAAGTATTCGAGATTTTTCACCGGAAGGAGATAACGGGGATGCTTTGAATAAGTTGAAAACCATCTTTGAATTAACACAATATAAGATGATATTCCACCAGGATGCTAATGCATTACCATTGCTGGAAAATATTTTTGATAGCGTACTTACACCGTCACAGATAAACCGTATTCCGCAGCTTGAAATGGGTAATTGCATTATGTCCATATCGTCTGATGTAAACCTTGAATTTAGCGTATATATCACGGATGAAGAGAACTACTTATTTGATGGCGGTAAATAAGCACAGGTGAATACATGAAGAAAAAACTAATTAAATTATGTATACCGGCAATCCTACTGGCAGCGTTGCTATTATTTTCTCTTTTTGCGGGCATTTTAGCTTCTTTCCAGACACAAAAAGGCTTAATGGCAAAGAAATATAATGACCAGCAGAACGCATCCCAAATGGATAGTGTTACAGGATTAGCGTTATCTGCAGAAGTAGAGCAGTATAGAGAAAGAGTAGCGCAGGAAGCAGAAGTAAACGGTATTCCGGATTATGTAGATTTGCTATTGGCTATTATGATGCAAGAATCCGGTGGAAAGGTAGAAGATGTATTTCAATGCTCCGAATCAATGGGAAAAGCACCAAATAGCATATCTACAGAGGAATCTATTGTGCAGGGAGTATACGTCTTTGCAAAGTTACTGAATAAAGCAGGAGTGGAATCCCCACAGGATATAGACCATATAAAGCTGGCATTACAGGCATATAACTTTGGTTCCGGATTTATCAAGTATGCAATGGATATGTCCGGTGGATGGTCACAGGAAGCTACAGATGCATGGGCAAGGGATATGAGCCTTGGAAAAAAGCGAAGTGGTGACAAGGCGAAAAACCTTGGGGAATGGAATTATGGTGACCAGTTTTATACGGCACACGTTTTAAGATATTACAGTCCGGCAGCAATAGCAGAATCAGGAGTTGTAAATTATGCAAAAACATTACTTGGCTGTCCTTATAAATGGGGGGCATCCGGACCGAATGAGTTCGACTGTTCAGGATTTGTTTGGTATGTATTCAAACAGACCGGAACATATACCGGAGTGAGAACGACAGCATTAGGCTTTAAAAACCTTGCAGTTCCGGTTGATGGCGGGGATGCACAGCCTGGAGATTTAGTCTTTTTTACAAGGACAAATGGAGAAACAAAGAATACCTACCACATAGGAATCTATCTTGGCAATGGACTTATGATTCATGCTCCAAAGCCGGGGGATGTTGTAAAAATATCAGAAGTCACAGCCGGGGCAAACGTGGTAGTAAGTTACGGCAGATTATCAGATTAAAGGAGAAATATATATGGCAGAAGAGAATCACAACAATAAGAGCAACGATAACAGTAAATATATGAAAGCTGCATTGATTTGTATATTATTTGCAGGCATTTTCATAATCTTTACGTTTGCTAAACTAAATGGAGAAAAGAAAAACCTCAAAAAAGAAAAAGAGATACAGACGGAGATTGCTGCAGAAGAATCAAAAAACTATACAGATGCAGCACCGGACACAGAAACCGAAAATGAAGATTCCATAACAGATGCAGAATATCAGAAGTTAGTGGAACAGGCAACGGAGTTTATACCGGATGAAAACGAGCAGGAATATCCAATGTATCAGGATGGATTCGAACTCCGCAATTTTAACGAGGAATTATTGCCCTACGTCAATAATGATAAGGATGGAATGATTGCAGATATGCAAAAGACATTATATGAAAATGGCTACTATGATTACCAGTATGCCGATTTTGATGGAACCGTAGAAGTTGATTATAACAAAAATACTATTTCCTTCGATTTTACGGTACAAGCAAATCAACCAGTAAGCGTTACAGAGGTCTATCTTAGAAGCTCGAATACCTGGCTTACAAGAATATGGTAAATGCCTATGCAAATAGATTGGATAGCAGTAAAGGATATGTTGCCACCGGAGCCAATAAAACCAGTAGAAAACCTTGCCAAGATAATTGATGCTTTGGAAGAGGGAGAACTGGAAGAGTATTTAGTAACCATAAAGGGAGCCGTAAAAGCAACCACACTGTATTATACTGGCAATGGTGAGTGGTGGGATGCAATTACACAAGACCTTTATCCGGTGGTGGCATGGAGCAGATTACCAGAAGCATATAAGTGGTGAAAAAACACCGCAAAGAAAAAATGTTAAATTAGGTTCATGCGGATTATATCCGTTTGGCATATCACGACTGTCACAACGAAAGTCATGCTATTACTTCCCGGCTTGGTGCCGGGAAGGGAAAGGAGTTTTGAAATGGACATTAAGAAATTCCAGGAAGGATTGCTGGCACTAAAAAATAAAAAACAGCAAAAAGGAAAATATAATAAGCACATCCTGACAATCCTTCTTGTGGTTATACTTGGACACGCTTTATTCTTTACATCAAATGTTTGGTTTGGAAACAAGGGTGAGCTGCTACCAGCAACTAAGATAAATTCAGTTAAGAGCTGGAATGATAGAAAGGTGCAGCTATTATCATGGAAATATTCTGAAAAGCAACGTATGATGGAGTTACAATTTACCATAGACAATCAATCTTATGACGGAGTAAATACCTACAAGTTTAAGGCACTTGATAGAAATAAAGGTTATTTGAAAACAGATACAGTTATAGAACAGGATGATTTATTTGTCGTAAGAATCAATGAGGTTCCTATCTCATGGACACAGATAGCTTTCTGGATTACCATGCCGGATAATACAAATGATACTTGTAAATTCATTACGAATGAAAAAGCGGTAGATGCAGTTTCTAAAATCGAGGACAAAGATTACAATGGATATATGATAGAACGTATCGACAATCAGATAGCATTTTATCAGGGAAAGATAGATGCTTTGAATGATGATATAAATAGTCAGAATGTACTGATAGAGAACTGCAAAAAAGATATAGAAAGCTACCAGGACAGATTAACGTATCAGACCGACCAGGAACAGCAGGAAACCAATAAACTTATTAATGATGCACAGAACACGATTAAAACCGCAAATGGTGATATTGACACGGACAATGCATCTATTGAGGAATACAACGAAAGAATTACGTTACTGGAAGAACAAAAAGTACAGTATAAGGAGAATTAGGATGGGTAGAGCAACGAAAAAACAAATTGAATACGCAACAACAATTGCCAATGCATTACATAAGAATCTTCCGGAAGAACAGGACTTTGATTCTATGAACCAGTTTATTCAGGATAACAGGCAGAGTTACTACAATTACATGAATAAGCTGACCATTGATACGATTAAAAGTGATGTATCTATTTTATCTATGGCACAGGAACTTGGATTTACTGTAAAACGTGTTGGAAAGTATTACACCTTAAAGGAACATGATTCGATTCGAATTGACCCGGCAAAGAACCATTTCTACAGAAATTCATTAGGTGGGGAAACCGGAAGGGCATCTTATAATGGTTCTGTTATTGATTTTGTAATGCATTTTACGAACCAGACACAGGCAAGTGTTATTAATGAACTGAAAGAACGTGTAAAGGGCAATATAAGAGAAATTCCAGCAGCACAGAAAACACAGAATGTAGAGAAAGGAGAACCGGGAAAGTTAGAACTCCCGGAATCCTCTTACAATATGCGCCGGGTATATGCGTATCTCATTAAATCCAGAGGTTTAGACCCGGATATAGTACAGGAGTTTGTAGACAGAAAAATGTTATATCAGGATAACCGGGGAAATTGTGTTTTTGTCAGCAGGGATGAAAACAATACTCCGGTATATGCTTGTAAGCGTGGAACCAATACAGAGAAGCGTTTTGTAGCGGATGTAGAAAATTGTGATTATGAGCATGGATTTTATATCAACAACAATGCAGATAAGATGGTTGTAACAGAATCCGTTATAGATGCTATGTCTGTTATGCAAGTGTTACAGGCAAAAGGACTGGATTACCACGATTACAATTATCTTCCACTGGCAGGAGCAGCTAAATACGGATGCATTATCAATCAGTTGGAAGCGCATCCAGCCACAGATGTTTATCTTGCCCTGGATAATGATGAAGCCGGTATTGGTGATACTGCACTGGCAGTACAGCTTATTAAAGAGCATTTCTTAGATGGGGTAGAAATCCATGATAGCTGCAGACCAGTATATACAAAGGACTGGAACGAGGAAATACAGTATGCATGGAAGCACCAGATTGGGTGCGACAAACTTAATTTCTTCCATGATGATAAAGACGATGCCCTGGCAAAAGATAATTCACCTCAAAAAGAAAAATCGAAAGGTATTTCTTCAACATATGAGCATGAAATGGAAAACGATTTAGAGGTATAGGGGGAAAGATAAATGATATTTGTAGGAAGCCTTGATAAAGGATATTTTGCGGAAGAAGTAAGTAACAAATTAAACTTGTCATTCGATTATGTGCAGGAAGCTGCACATATATCGGAACAGGTGAACGAGATTCTTTCTTATCAGAAGCAGGATTATACGATTTTTGATGTAGAGCAGTACATTGATGAAGCAGAGGATGTGGTAGATGGCATTATTAAGATATGCAATGCGAATAACTCCAAACCTATAATATTTGCTGCAGGGTACATGAACAATTCAAATATAATCGTATCTGCAGCAAATAAGGGTATTACATATTTTGTCACTGCAGTTATGCTTTCTGATATGAAAGACCAGTTAGAGAAGTGTTTAAATGGCTATTATGATGCAAATGGAATCAGTGAAGTGGAAGAACTGCAGAAGATAGCTGCAGAAGAACAGGAAGCAAGAGAAGCTGCATCCGGAGATAGTAAGACCATTGCTATTGCCGGAGCTTGCCGGAGAATCGGAACAACCACAATGGCAGTACAGGTTATACGATATATTCAGATGCAGGGAAAAACAGCTTGTTATATTCAGATGAACGATAGCAGCTATATAAATGATATGAAGGATTGGTATACGGTAACAGAAGATAAGGAACTAGGACTTGTCACATTCCAAGGAGTAGACCATTACTATGACCTCAATAAAATCCGGAACGTGATCGAGAAACACTATGACTATTATGTATACGATTATGGAACCTATTTTGATGGCAATTTTAACAAAGTATCGTTCCTGGAAAGAGATATACAGATTTTTGTTGTAGGTTCAGAGCCGGGAGAAATGACAGATACAAGAAAGATACTGGAATCATCCTTTTACAATACATCAAATTATGTATTCAATTTCACATCAGAAGCAGATAGAAAAGACCTTAAAGAAATGATGGAAGAAAAAGCGGAGCAGACCTATTTCATTGAAAATATCCCGGATAAATATGTATATGTTCCAAATGAATGTTATGAAAAGATGATACCTATTGTGCCGGTACAGGAAGAGACTGCAGTACCGAAGAAAAAAGGATTATTCAGGAGGAAAAAGTAGATGGCGGGAAAGTATAAGAAAGGTCTTGTAAATGAGGTAAAAGCAGATATAGCGTATGAGAAAGAGCAGGAAAAGCTAAAGGAGAAATACAACCTTGATGAAGATGTAGTGGTTGTAGAAAAGAGCAATGCCTATAAGTTTACGGTAACGGTATTAATTAATGTAATAAAAACACTGGCAACCATTATCATTTTGATTTTAGCAGCCATTGGATTGATTACATTAATTTATCCGACTACAAGAGAAGCCGTTCTGCAGGTCTTATATTCCATAAAAGACCAGGCAGTAATGTATTTAAGATAGAAGGTGAAATATGCTGATACAGTTAGACAATATTTTGCAAGTGAGCAAGTATCATATCATCTTTGATGCTAGAATCCCCTTTTTAGGGGATGAAGCATTTAAGATTGATTATACAGGGGTAGATGTAGAAATTGAGGGAGAGATACTTTCTAACGCTGCAGAAAGGCAGCTTATGTATTGCATGGATAAGGATTTTGGGGAAGCATTATTTGACCCGGAACAGGTGAAAAATGCATTTGGAACAGGAAAACAGTATGAGATTAATATGTATGATGATAAGGAGAATTAACAATGACAGTATTTGTAAAACCAGAGGACGGAGATAGCTTAAGAAACGATAACGTAGTTGTAGGATATTATAAAAACTATGCCATAGTAAGAAACGAGTATAACCAGTATTTCTATCTTTACGGAAAGCCAAATGAAGTAGAGCTTGGAACGGTTATTGAAAACAAATATCTTAAGCCTATTGATGACTTGATGCTTATGGAGCAGAAGGAAATCAAGAGTATGTTTGAAAGATAGAAGGTGACAGTATATGAAACGATACAGCAAAAAAGATAGGGAAGAATGGGTTGAGAAGAATAAACAGATGGAACAGGAAATGGCTGACAGAATTAAAAGCATAGGTGAATCGTTTATTAATGACCCGGCAGCAATAGCAGAAGCACTTGCCTTTGGAAGTCAGTTTTACCGCTATTCCGAAAGAAATGTAACACTTATCTATTCCCAAAAGAGGGATGCACAGTACGTCCAGTCATTCCCGGCATGGAAGAAGATGGGATATTCTGTTAAACGTGGTGAAACTGGACTTAAAATATGGGTTCCAGTAAAAGTTACGCTGCTAAATATTAATGGCAACAACGTGCCATTATCTGATGCCACAAAGGAACAGAAAGAAGCATACCGCAAAGGGGATATTGAAGGAAAGGTAATCTCACGTTTCAAAATTGGCACCGTATTTGATATAGGGCAGACCACATTCCCACCGGAAGATTATCCGAAACTTTTTTCAGTTGGTTATCCGTCAGAACTGCATGAGGATTTATGCAAGGGTGTAGCTGATTTTGCAAAGGATGTTATCCATTGTGATGTAAAGTATGAAGATTTATCTTCTGCAACCTTAAGAGGTTTTTATTCCAGGGATTTGAACCAGATAGTAATTAATTCAAGCCTTAAGGGAACACAGAAGCTATCTACCCTATGCCATGAGTTAGGACACGCTTTACGGCATAATACAGTAAGCAAGTTATCTACACATGGAAAAGAACTGGAAGCGGATGCAGTGTCAGTTATGATAGAATCCGGTCTTGGATTGGAATTGACAGATGCAAGAAAAGACCATCTTGCTGACCATTATAGGGACTTTAAAGCTGAAATCAAACAAGAGCTTGGAAAAGACTTTACAGATGAAGCTATGATTCAAAAGATAGATGATATGCTATCATCCGTTTATTCTACATACAATGATATTGTAGAGGATTTGAATAAAAGCATTGAGAAGTATGTTCCGCAGGAAAGGTTACTGGAATATCAGAAAAATAATGAAGTGTCCCATGAGCAGCTTCCGAAGAAAGATATAGATGTTGCGCCGGAAATGGATATGGACTACGATTTAGAAATGTAGTGGATATAACGAAAGAGGTACCAGCATTGCTGCTGGCACCTCTTTCTGTAAGTAAATAATAACATTTTTAAAAGTTGTCTATATTATAGCATTCTCTTTTTCTTTTTTCAAGTATTTTATTGGACAATAAAAGAGGTCTAGTTTTTTATCCTAGACCTCAAAAAGAGTTGCGCTTACCTTTTTGATGTGCTATTATAATTGTAATTTGTTTAATTATCAAAGCATGGGAGCAGTACCTAAATCATTCGGGGGAATGGTGGTACTGTTCTCATTTTTTTGTAAAATTATGTCACAATTTAATTGGACAATTCTTGTGTATTGTGGTACCGGATTTCTTCTGGCTAATTTGAAGATACACATGGTTGTGTATAAAATTTGGAGCAAGGAAGAAAAAATTAAGAGGGTATCTTTGAGGGATATATTAAACACTCCTTTCCGTCACATAAATAAAGGTAAGTGAAAACTTCTTTTACATAGTGTATAAAGTTTTAGGGCATAAAGCAATGATAAATAGCAACAAAATTTATTGGAAATTGGTGCAAAAATCACACGGAAATATGTAGAAAAATCGTACATATTATTTGTCTATTTGTGCTGAAAATGCGTATATTATGGGGAAATATTTTTACCATGGGTTAATTGTGCTGCTATTATGACATAAACTGCCATAGTAAAATGGCGCAATTTGTCGGTTGTGTTCTGTATTTATTAATCACGATTTCTAGTGTTGAATTTTGACCAGGTAATACGCTGCAGCCTGGAACGGTGTCCCGGCTGCAGGAAAAATCCCTAGCTGCATTTC
>ERZ824575.42-NODE-42-length-175198-cov-27.510411_pt1 | contig 175198 bp, 221 predicted proteins | sample MGYA00519470_ERZ824575 | MGnify/ENA primary metagenome ERZ824575 (study PRJEB31778, sample SAMEA3449170) | human gut metagenome | biome: human gut; feature: human-associated habitat; material: faeces | place: United Kingdom | collected 2010/2012 ... | reverse complement strand
ATATAATATAAAAAGTTTAATTATAGTATTTTATATTTTACTCCGTTACACTCCGTAAAATATAAAATACTTTTTACTCATAATATTATTTTTATATTTTACTCCGTTACACTCCGTAAAATATAAAAATAATATTATTCGGGGTTTTGCCTTATTGCATAAGCCAAAACCCTCAGCGAACAGTTAAACGAATGTGGATTGAAATGAATTTTCGAATATGACCTCTCGGCTAGGGAAGGGCATCAAGCGGTTATTGTTTTTTAGTTGGAGGGGACATGCCATTTCTTTGCAATCACTTTGTTTTGTATTGGTGATATTATATCATTTAGAAAGAGTTTTGTCAATAGATAAATTGTTAAAAAAATATGAAACAGGGAAATACGCTAGCATAGTGTCGTTTGGTGCGCTGAAAGTATACTACTCATTAGTGCGTTTTTGAGTTTGTTTCGGGGGTTAATGGTATGGGTAGAGGATTTGTTAGGGTGAAAATTAAAAAGCCCTAAGAAGTTTGTAGAAGTCTTGTGAGTAGTGAGATATAAAAATGCTAATTGGCTAAGGATGTTAGTGAAGAGTAGGGTGCAAGTAGCCCTCTCTTCTTTTTTTTTATTTTTGTGGCGAGGACATGTATGGGGGAGGGTGTATTGGCGTTTAGATTGCAAGTACCCCCGGCATAATTTTGGAGATTAATTTTTTACAGTAGAGTTCAATGTTTTTAAATCTAATTTCAACGATAAAGCTGTGGGCAGACTACTTGATAGGAGAGATACAAAAGAGCCCTAGAAAGGTTTGTAGAAGCTGTAGTGGGTTATTGGGGTTGATGTTTGCGAAGTTGTATGCAAATTTAGCTTTTTTAAGGTTGGAAATGGAATTGTGATAGTTTTATTAGGACTGTAAATGTTTTTATGTGAATGAGGGTGAAAATTGTGAATAGGGGTGAAAAAGAAGGGGGTAGGGATCAAGGTTTTATAGGAAATGAAGGTGCTTGGTTATGCGTTCATGTGACCGTGTAATGTGGTTTGTGAAAATGATTTCATATTTGTTAATGGTTTTTAATTAAACGATTTGGTGTAAAAGTATATAAATATTATGTATTTAAATATATAAATTGTAAGGATTTTGTTTAATTTTTTAATATTCTAAAATGAACTGTGTAAGGGTAGTAATGATAAAAATAACTATGTCAAATTTTAAGTCAGTGTGTTACAAGATCACCCAGGGGTATTTGCTGCCGGATGAGAAAACATTATAGTTTTATGTACCCTAACACATAAAAATCTATATTTTTTTGTGTTTTACCTTTACCCGTAGTATAATTAAGGCACAACAAAGGTACACGACAACAACGGAACACCAAAGAGAGCGACAACGTCTTACCGAAAGAAACGGTTTAACTCTTTGAAGATATAATATTATCGGTTAATCCGACTATGGTTGAATTAACTACAATTGTAGACTACGGTTTACAAAAAAACATAATATTATATATCAGCTCTTTGACAAATAAATATGTAGGTACTTTGAACAAACTGTTGAGTACAGCATATATGATGAACATATGCTTAACACGACTGTTGAGAAACAGTATGCGAATAGAGTCCACCCTATCTGTTATTGTAGGAATGATAATCATATATAGTCAAGGTTCAATAAGTGTAAAAAAACTATATATTTCATTAACGGTATTCATCACTATAGCTATAACTATAACTATAGTGACGAACGGTAAGAAAAAACCGATATCAAATCAGGCATTGTGATACCTATTAGCTATGGTGGTTGACTTGTCCCACACGTGACACATAGTGAAGGATAAATGTATCAGTCTAACCTTGCATTAACCGTATGCAAAAATTGGAAGATTACATAGGGGGGAAACTCTCCGATTGACTATAGAAAAAGATACTATAATCTCAAAGATTATGGTATCTATATGCTGATAAGTCTATAATTTGTCGGTATATAGATACCATAAACGGGAGGTGAAAACATTATGAGTATCAAAATTACCTATAAACCACGCAAGAAAGAAAATCTATCCATAGGCGAACTATGGGAAGATGAACAGACAGTACGTGACACATTGTTTACCATAATTTCTTTCATGCGTGGCAAGTGGGGTATTGAGTTTTGTGAAGAGCTACGCTTTAACATTGAGTGCAACTTCTTTGTTAAAGCTAAAACCATGCTTGACACAAAAAACAATAGTTCCTACAAAACACTTTGCGAAACTTTTATAGCCGAATTGGCTATGATTGTTTGTGAAGCTCAATCACGTCAAGAATAATTTCTTGACAACGGTTTTAGACTTTGTACCGATAAACAAAGTCTTTTCACTTCAAAAAAAAAATAATATGCCTACGAAGTAGGCGAAAGAGAGGTACATCATGGCAAAAACTTATACAAAAACTAACACCACAGTCACTCTTGAAAAGGGTAAAGTCAACTTTTTCTCAACGTCCAAAAGCTTCACGGAAGCTGTAGACAACTATGCGAATGGAGTATGCAAGGTTGCTTGCATAAACAAAGCCGTTAAGGCTTCCGTCGCAGCCCGTCGGACTTTGATTACGGAGAAGCTTGCAAGAGCGTCTAAAGAGACGTTCATCAATCAAACAGCCCTCGATAACGAAATTAAAGCCCTCAGTGACGAAATTGACGCTATTCATAGCCTTGCTTCTAATAAGATAGCCGATATTAGCAAGACTAAAATGACCATAGGTGATGTTGACGCTAATATGTACTATGCCTATAAAGAATACAAGGAGGGTACTCTTGACAAAAAAGAGTACGTTCATGCTGTTGCCGAATGGTTCATTACTCATGGTGTCAAAGCTCATATTGACACTATTAATATGATTATTGCCGATATAGGCAAGAAAAAAGCTACAAGCACACAACTGATTAAATCGCAAGGCAAGGACTTCACAGCTGTTTACACTAAAAAAGCCTACATAGACCTCTTTTATAGCGTTCTTGCTGATATGATGGCAAAAGCAGGAGTCATAAAACCCTTTGACTTCTCTTTGGACTATATGGCATAACTATGCTTGACCTGAGCACGTCATAAAACTACTCTTCTGTCCTACGGTGAAAGTCCGTAGCTGAGGAGCTGTAACGAAACAGAATAGCAATATCTTGCACAACAATAATATTATATCACAACGTCTTGCAACACTCAAGCGTCAAATACAAAATAATAAGGAGATAACACTATGAAACGCACACAATATTTAGCAGTCGTAAGAGAATATAAGGTAGGTTCTTTTTACGAGAACTGTTTCTACAACATTTCTGAAGCGATTGATTTCGCTTCAGAAATTGCCGACTGAATTAATCAGTACGGTAGGGGCGATGACAACCCCGAAATGTATGAAGATGTGAATATGAGTATTTATAAGTTCATATTCGCAAACGAGCTTGATATCCCGTCTTCCCCACGGGATTTATATCTTTATAAAAGATTTGTCATTAACAACGGAGCACTCCGTCTTGTTGACGACAACAATGTTAAGGGAAATCCAATAATTGGATTACCCGAATCCAAAGCAGTCAAAGAGGTTGAATTCGTCAACTATCATCAACTGATAGCTGACGAATTCAACCGACAACATAGTAAAAAAAGGAGAGAAAACTATGAAACGCTCAATTCTTGCCCTTGCACTTATTCTTGTATTATCAGCTTCCGTAGGGTGTACAAAGCACAGACAGTACACCACAGACGGAACATATTACCTTGACGGCACAGTTATAACAGAGGACGGCAATAAATGGGACTATGACACAGATACCATTAACGGAGACGGTATAGCTGTCGTAGTACGCTTTGATAACAACGGCACAATGATTGATATCACAGACGATATCATTCTCAGCATTAATTATAAGGAGTATCCATGCTAAAACTTAAAACAATGCTTTGGAATTTTCTCACTCATCACACTACGCCTATATGGATTAACGTCTATACGGGAGAAGTTATTAGCACACTTGCAAAAATCTTCTTCCATATCAGGGGCAATGAATGGGTGCCATTAAAGTACTATAACATATGCTCTGAATCAATGAACTAAAAGGAGAATACAGCGATGAACACAGACATCAATACATTACAATCTCGCATAAAACAGCTGGAAATACAAAAGGCAATGCTCGAAAAAGCTATAGCCTTGCAAGCAATTCGTGCCGACAGAGAAGCACGTCACGCACGAGTAGCAATTATCCAGAATGACCTTGACGCTGTAAAATCTATCACAGTCAAAATAGAGCGAAATTTAGCAAATAATCCCATTCTCGTACTTGACTTCGAGTACGATGAATTGATATAAAGGAGATAGAAGTATGAAGAACAACAATAACATATTAGGGAAAATAGCTCTTGCCCTTATAATTATAGTAATCATAGGAAATATAACATCAGCTTGCGATAATAGCTCATCAAGCAGAGATTTTCTTAGTAGCTTAAGCCCGAAAGAATACTATGCTTTTTCACAAAGAGCATATGCCTATAATCACAGAAACGATTAAAAGAGGAGGAATTCAGAAATGCACGAATCAGCATTTGAAATTGATGATAACATAGCAATCTATGACGGATATACCGATGGCACTCATTGGAATGGATGGGCTTGTCCTTGGTTTACAAAGGAAACAGCTTTAGAAATTGCCGACGCACATAATGCACTTATGAACGAATTCAACGCATTGCTACCTAACAATAAGGCATATGCAATCTATAATAAAACAGAAGATACATTTATCTTCTATGGCTATGACGAAGCCGAAACGGAGGAATTCAAAGGCAAGGATTTCACTATTAATGGCAAAACACTCCATCTTTATCCCATAGGAAATGGCTGTTGGATATGGGATGATATTGCCGACTTCCAAACAAGGGATTCAAAAACCGTTTGGAATTATTTACGAAGCACATACTTCTATCTCAACTCAAAGGAATTATATATCATCTATCATGGCATTCTGTCGAAAATAAATGGCTATATGACTATGAGGGAATTAGAATTATACACTGATACTTTTGTCAGAGGATATGAAGCACATAAGGAAGTTGATTATTCTCTGAGCAAATAATATAATAACATAAAAGAGGTGATTTAATGCAAGATAAACAATTCGATGCAATTATGGAACAGCTTATGAATGTAACAGAGCAAATGACAACTTTGGGCAAGCGACTTGACGGAATTGAAAACCGACTTGACAAAATGGAAACAAGACTTGATACATTGGAAACAAAAGTTGACAGACTTACTAACTCTGTAAGACTAATGCAAAGCGACGCAAAGAAATATGACTTAGAGTTTTCACTTATCAACGACAAATTAAATTACAAAGCATAACATAAGGGTTGCACAAAGCAGCCCTTTTTTCTAAGCAATATACAGCACAAAGTGATTATGGAACGGAGTAATTAAAAAATGTATGCTGTAGGAATTGTAAATTTCGGAAATGGTAGAATGCGTGTGCCCTGTGGCAATCAGGGACTTCAAAAGCTCCACAATAAAACCATGCGCGGATGGAAATCAGAAACAGCAACAATGAGTAAATGCGTTGATGAAGTATGGGCAGTTTCAAGCTTCACACAGGAAATGTGCGAAATGAATAACGGCAAACTCGTTAATACAGTAATGAGAATAGGAAGGAGAATTTGGTAATGGAAAAGAAAAAATGGATAATCACGATAGAAGAAACCATTTCACAGGATTTTGAAATAGAAGCTGAAGATATTAAGAAAGCAATGGAACTTGCCAGAGAAAAATATGAAGACGGAGAATTTGTAGTAGAACCATCAACTCCAACAGTTGTGCTTATGCACGCAATAACAGAAGGTGGTGAAGAAGAATCTGAATGGGAGGAAATATAAATGATTTACTTTGAATGCTTTAAAAATACATCTCAACCAGAAATCACAGCGACAGGATATGTTTACGAGGGTAAAACAGAAATCAACATGAGCAGCATTTATTCAAAGCTCATACAAGAAGCAGGTCGCTATTGTGACCGTTTTGCAAGTGATTTGCTTTATGATATCCAGAGCATTGAACATCACCTTGAAGCGCAAAAATCAGAAACATTATACATAGGATTTAGAAGATACGGAGTTGATAATAACGCATATATTGCAACTAAAATTCCACAGGAATTAGATTCAACATACAGAGTAATTTATTCAGTAAAAATTGACTTTGAGTCAGATGAATATTATCCAGCAAAGGTGCAAGTTACTCTTAATGAAGTATATTATAGTACTTCTTACCACGAATGGCTAACTCTCAGAAACAGCAAAAAGGAGGAAATCTAAATGAAACACAACTACAACAGCAAAGAAGTACAAAGGTACTTACAGCCCATTATCCTCACAGCCGAGGACGGAACTGAATACAAAGGAAACTTCATTGACCTACGCATAGACGAAGCAACTATTCCTAAAGGAAAATATATGTATCATTGTCGGCACGATGACAATGGAGATTGGTGCGAACCTGTGACAATTGAACCGTTCGTAGTAGTTAACTTTTGCGGCACATTTATTACCGACAAGGAAATTGAATGGTCTAATATGAATGACAAATATATTCCTATAGACCACTCAAATTTGTGGATATATTAATTTGCATAAACAAGTAAATCAATTAACAAAAGATAAAATAAGCCAACATATGGCAGAAAAGAGGATTAGCTTTATGAAGCACATGATTATCACAAAAGAACTCGTTATTGATGGGTACAACACAAGAAATAGCAAGCCTGTATTTTGCATTACAACAGGAGAAATATTCCCTTCTCAGAAAGAGGCGGCTAAAGCACTTGGGGTTGACAATAGTACAATTAGCAATTGTTGTTCGGGTAAGTGCAAAACAGTAAAAGGCAAACAGCTTTGCTTGGTTTCGGATATGTCATCTCACATAATAGATATCTCTAACGCTATGGAAAAAGCACATAAGGCAAAAGAAATGAACGACGAAGCAATAAAAAAGATTGCATTGCTTGAAAAGAAAAATCAGGAATATGAAGCAAAAATGAATCTTTTCAAACAGTGCTTCAATGCTTTCAAGGAGGATTAAGTGAATGAATGCACGAGAATTGTTCAACAAGGCAAAAGAGCTAATGACACCAGAGGAAATAGACAGTCAGCACGAATTAGGAAGTGACTTGTATCTCAAAGTCACACCTACATCAAAGGTACTAATTGAACAGTATGAATTCAAAGGAAATGTTACGACTTTCAAAGATAACATTGACCACGAATTATGGTATGATATCCCATTCGCCAATATGGATTGGTGGGATGAGAAATTTACATCACAGTCATAAAATGCAGTAATTTTAGAAACAATGTGAAGTTATAATAAAACAAAGTGATTGAATAAGGAGGATTCAAAATGGGACTTGATATGTATTTACAAAGAACACCAAAAATTGAAAAGTGCACACTACAGGACATCAAAGCGGTAGAGGGCTATTTTTGCTGGAAAAATGCAAAAACTCGGGGAGAAAAATGCACTTTTAAAGAATGGTGTGGCACCTCATATAAAGACTTAAACAAGAAAGCAATTAAGCAGCTTGAATCATACTTTATAAAGCGATATCAAGCATGGGACAAAGAACACAAATATGGATTTAATTCAGTCTTTGAGGATATTGGTTATTGGAGAAAGGCAAATGCAATTCATGCGTGGTTCGTAAAGAATGTACAAAATAACATAGATAATTGTCAGTCACACGAAGTAAGCAAAGAGCAGCTAATGAAGCTCTATTTGATTTGTAAGACCATCGTCACAGAATCAACTCTTGCACCAAACAAAATAGTAAGTGGACAGCAATGCAATAAAGATGGAGAATGGGAAAATATCTATGAAGATGGATACATTATCACCAATCCAGAATTAGCCGCAAAACTCTTGCCGACACAGAGTGGATTCTTCTTTGGAGGTACAGACTATGATGAATATTATATGGAAGATGTCAAATACACATTTGAATTGCTTCCGAAAATAATATCAGAAACAGATTTTGACAAGCAAGTAATCAGCTACCGTTCAAGTTGGTAAGATAAATCAAAGCTGTGCTATCAGCTATACGGGCTATATTAACAGGAGGAAAGGAAATAACAATGTATAAACGTAAAACTCGTGATTGCTACGACATAGAAACCAACTGGGGCTATGGATGGGAAGTAGAATGTTCTGAATACACTTACAGCGAGGCTCGGCAAAGACTTAAGGAATATAGAGAGAATTCTTGTGGTAGATTTGCTTCAAGAATGAAATGTCACAGAGAAAAAGTTGAAAAAGAATCAACTGTTATAGGAGGTTAAATCATATGTCAGTATATACAGAACAAGCAAGGAAATTTATGCAAGATTGTAATGCAACAATGAAATTTATGTATCTCGGAAAAGAAGCAAATGCAGATTGGAATGATAATAAAGAACGGGATACTTATATGGTAAACATTGTAACTCCCAAAGGAAACATGCAAGTTAAATTCTGGGATAGTATCAGTAACACAATTAAAAACTCATATCCTAATAGAGTACGAATTTATCCCACAGTATATGACATTCTTGCATGTTTGCAAAAATACGATGTCGGAAGCATTGATGACTTTATGAGTGATTTTGGATACGAAGTTAATGAATGGGCCGACGTAAAAAGAATTCAGAATATCTACAACGCTGTAGTGAAAGAATACAATGATGTTTGCCGCTGCTTCACAGAAGAACAAATTGAGGCAATGCAAGAGATACAGTGAGGAGGAATGAGAATGTATACCTTTTTATATAAAGACAATACTGACGATAGAGATTGTGTAGCATATATAGATTTAAAGGATTTGAAAGAAAATCATTTATGTTGCGATGGTCATTTCAATAAACATGGTGCTTGTTATTCAATGTCACTTATGGATGATGGAAGGTATGGTACACCTTATGAAGATATAGAAACTATAATTCTTACTGAAGATGAATACCATAGATTGTGTAATCCTGAAGGACAAGATTTAACCGGAATAATCAATAAACTTGAAAGTGACGAAAATCAAAAACATTTTCAGAAAGTCATTGAAGAAGAAGTTAATTGGATGGAAGACGAATATGGGCTTGATAAATATGACATTAAGGATATTTTCGATGAGTATTATCTCGACTACAGAGATAGAGGAATTATAGGTTGTGTATTTAAAGATGCTTACGAGTGTGGATATGAAGAAGCATATTCGTTGGGCTACATTGACAATAAGAATGATTTGACTTCAAGGTATTTTGATTTTGAACAATTTGGAGAAGATTTAGTAAGAGATGATTCGTATTATTGTCAACTCAGAGACGGTAGAATTGTATGTTTGAGTTATTAAAGAGGAATTAAAAATGACTTATAAAATAACGGCACACACCTCAAAGGGCAATCTAACTGTAGAAGTTGAGAGCGAGAGTAAATTTCTCGCTCTTGACCTTGCGCAACATTATTTCAGAGCTGCATTTGGCGATGATTTTACAATAACACATGAAACAACAGAAGATACAAAAACAGTATGGATTGTTGAACGTGGAAGTTTATATAGCTCAGACCCATGGGAAATAGAAGGTGTATTTGCTACAGAAGAAGCAGCAAAGGAATATATTAAGCATAGTGACGTTCCAGAACTGTTGCGTCCGAGCGAATGGTCAATAAGAAGATAGAATTAAAAATGGAATGCTATATAGCGTATAACAAGGAGGTTTAATCATGACAAAAGAAACACTCGCAAAAGAAATTCAATATGCTGTAAAATGGCTCATCGAAGGAGATTGTGGTTGTTCAACAATTAAGCTCGATGATAAACTTGCTGTGTGCGTTGGATGGAGTGATGGATATGACCCGAACGACGCACGGGGCATTCATTCAAAAGAAAATCCTACGTTTTGTATTACTGCAGGAATTAAGGTATGGACTAGCGATTATCTCAGAACTGACTTTGATTGGATTAATAGTCCATATTATTCAAATGGAGATGTGTGGTGTAATGATTTGACAGTATCATTGGATAATAACTATAAAGCAATTGTTGAATGGTTCTGGAAAGAGTATCAGACTTTATCAAAGTTTAAAATTGGCAAAGATGGCTTAATTCTTAATGAAGGAGATAATGAATAAAATGAAAACTTGGAAAATTCCTGTAGTATGGACTATGATGGGTATGATAACAGTAGAAGCAAATACCCTCAAGGAAGCAATCAATATTGCACAAGACGAAGACGGAGTTATTCCTCTTCCAGATAATGGAGATTTTCTAGATGGTTCTTGGGAAGTTGATTGTTTTGATGAAAATTATTTAAGAGAATGGTACAACGATAAACAGGAGGACGATAAAGAACAATGTATTGGGTAGTTTATTGGGAGTTTCCGGAGAAAAGTGATTACTATAACGAGTATGGAGAATCTAATCTGTTTAGAGATGAAGGATTTGCGTGGGATTGGTACTATGACTGTATTAAAGACGGTGTAAGTTATGTAAAGATAACTCAGTATGAAGTCTGGCGTGGACAAACATGTGATGAAGAAATGCTACAAGAATATACACGAAAGGATGATGGAAATGAGTAAGTATTATTGGAAATGGGAGCTTGAGGCTAAAGGATATAAAGAGGAATTAAAATGGCGTGATTATTCTGATACACAGCTTGAAGCAAGTGCATATGTAGAACAATATTTATCACCATCTATTCATTACGCAAAATGCGGTTGGGATCATTGCAAATATCATGTTATTCGGTGTGGGCATAGTTCGGAAGCATTTATTGCACTGTATCCTAATGAAACAGACGCAGGTGGTAGGTATATATGTGTTACAGGAAATAGTCTTGGTGCAATAGCAGAAGCGGCCTGGAACAATGTATTTCATTGAGAAACAAGAAAGGAATTAAAATTATGACAAATTCTATTGAAAAGGTAATGAATTTCGTAGCAAGTGGCTCAACCATCAGTTCAGCAATTCTTCAGACTTACTCTACTTCAAAAATTAGATTTCGTTTGAATGACAAGATTTGTAATATGTCTATAGTAGATGCTAACTTGGATGGAAAACTTAAGAATGGATTGTTACGAAATAGAATAACAACGTATGGAGAATTTATTAACGCTATATCCAACAAGCAGCCAATTCGAGGAATGGGCAAAATATCTTTAAAACGAATCTTTTGTCAGATTGTTAATACAGCATGGAATAATATGGACATCAACGAAAGAGCATTGTTCTTGCTTGACGTTGATGAAAGAAATACGGCAAAACAGTAACTTACAATTAAAATAAAAAAGGAGTAAATAATTATGAAACACTATGCACCAGGATCCTTTAATATGATTGATAAGGATGGAAAAGAATATTTTCTGACAGTTGAACAAGATGACTACGCAGAGAATCCTCGTGATATGTATGATAACATCTCAACTATCTATTGCTGGCACACGTATTATATAATCGGAGATGACAAGCCCAAAGAGAAAACAGCACGGGATGTACTTGCGGATATGTGTGAGAAATATACCAATATGGAAGCCGATGATATTGACGCAGCTTCTGAAAATGATATGATAAGAGAACTTCAGCAAGCAAAAGATATTGTAATTAAGTATATTTCATGTTATGAACATTCAGGAATTACAATATCTACAGCAATAACCACTTATCCTTATAATGACAGATGGGATTCAGGCATTATAGGATTTGCTTTCATAGACAAAGAAACATTTGAGATTAATTGTGGTGTTTATAAGGATTGGAAACGTCGGGCAATGGATATTATTGATAGTGAAGTTAAAACACTTGATGATTACTTCAGAGGAGAAGTTTTTCGCTACACTTTGGAAGAAAAGGTTCATGTTCATAATGAGAAAAAATGTCCTCATTGTGGCGAAGTGCTTGAAGTAGACGATTATGATGATTGGGAGGCGGTTGATGGTTGTAGTGGATTCTACGGGGATGAGCTTGAAAGCAATGGCATATTAGATGAGTTACCTACAGAAATTCAATTTATTGATTAATAAGAAAGGAAACAAAGTGATTGGAGGATATGTTATGGAATTGAAATTAAAAGGACTTAAAAAACTCTCATCAGAAACAAAAAATCTCTCAGGATATTATAGTGGGAAATATATACAAGTAAATTATGATCCAAAAACAAATGAAATTTGGGGAGACTATCATTACTCTCTCGGTCATAATACATGGACTGTATATCACGATAAAAATATTATTAATTGCGGCAATGTTTACGAACCTTGCACTATGAAATATTTAATGAACATGGTGCAAGCGGCAATAACTTTATAAAAAAAGGAGATATAAATATGCAAAACTACACAGAAAGCAAAAAAGTACTTGATAAAATAGCAGCAAAATATAGCTGTGCTGGCAATCTTATTATGAAAGTTGCGTTCCAGTATCTTTTAGAGGATGGACAAAAAGCATTCCAAAATGAAGAAGCGTTCGCTGAGAAAATAAAACAGATTAATGATTATCACGATGAACGTGAAGCAAATGGCAAAATTCCATTCATAACAAGAAGCTTAGATATGGCATTTCTAAATTGTGCCAAGGAGTTAGCTGAAATTTTAACATATGACTTGCTGATATATATTCAAAAGGAAATGTATTGGTCGCTCGAAGGTGGGCTTGATTATCAGAAAGCAATTAAACTATTGACGAATTTGATGGACTGTATCGTAGAGCATAATGGCGAGGATGAAGTTACTATGACATATAATGCATTTAAGAATGCTGGTTTTAGTAATGATGAGCTTGTTCAGTTAGGATATGGATACTTAATTCTAGAAGATGAGGAGGAATGAATAATGCACATTGTTCGTAATGGAAAAGAATTTGAATTAACAAGAGAAGAAATGTATGACGCTTATTGTGAAAAGCAACGAGAGTATGATATGGAAGATCTTAAAAATGTTTGTGAAGTAAACGAATATGATTTAACCGAAAATGAAAAGAAAAAGGTCGTAGCACTATATCGTCAAAGATATGAATCAGAAGATTGGTTTCATCAGCTTGCATATTGGTGCGAAGAAGTCATTAAAGAAAGGAAGGTATGAGTGATGAACAAATTAGAAATTAAATTAGCAAATGGACACAAGATTGTTGCAGAGTTGTGCGATTATGGTTACGAAATTCCACCTGAAATTGTGGTATGTATTCAAGATGAAGAAGGTGTTGCACTACAGGATATTGTGTTAGTAAGAGCAAAAGAAAAGGGTATAGGTATTGTGGATAATGTTAACGTTGGCGCCGAAGTTCTTGTGTGGGCAGATGAGGACAATGAAGATTACACACATAAATTTAGAATTAATGAGCATGATTTTGAGGAGGAATAAAGTATGGATATTCAAGAAGTTCGTTTAATTGGCATTGCTATTGCTGCAAATTATGCAGCCTGTTTAGAATCAGATAATAAGTTTGATTTCGGAGGATTTGGCTCAGATAGTATTCCAAATTGTTATCATTATATTAAAATTATTGATGATATTATCAAAATAAAACCATCTTATATTATTGCAATTGATAAAGACAAATATTGGGTAAAAACAGAAGAGTTTCGATGGGATATTCAAAAATCTCTTGAACGGGAATTTACAAAGGAGAATCAGAAATGAATGCTAACTATAAAGTGTTATTTAAAAATGATTTAATTTCAATTGTATGGAATAACGATAGACTTGACCTGCTCGATTCTGACGGGGAGTTTATTGATTATTTCTTCTACGCTGAAGATGAGGGAGATGACGCAGAAGCATTAGCTGACCAATACGTAGATGAGCTTAAGAATCTGCCTGAAGAACGATTGTGTGAATGGATAGAATGTATATTTGATATCTTCAAAGTTGAACCATTCTGTGGTAATGAAGAAACGATAAGCGAACTCCGCGAAGAATACGGAGACGAATGGGTAGTGAGAGTTGGAAATACAGCATTGATTATTAGAGAATGAGGTGATTGAATAATGTTAAAGTACAAAGATAAACAATTTGATAGAATATTGACCGAAAGAGAATTAGAGCAAGAGTGGATATACGGTGAGTATGATGAAGATTTTGATGATTGGATTCAAGCACTTATTAAAGAAGAAGAAATTGAACTTATTAAGGAGGAAAGATAAAATGAATGGAATTTTAGGTACAACAACCATTCAACATGTTACAAAAAAGTTTATAGATAATATCCTAGAAACTGAATGTAATGGTAAATACAAAGAACCATACGGATTATTTTATTACTACTCAATGGATGATAGAAAATATATAGCTATGGACAATTCTGAGGGAGATGCCTGGATGGAAGAATTTGATAGCTATGGTGAGTGCGTATTGTGGTTACTTGCAGTGGTGAATGCTCAGGGAGAGCCGACAGACGATAACGATAAACCTATTAACGAATATTTTAAATAAAAGAGGTGGTAGTTTATGGCAATGATAGATTATGGAGCAATAGCTTTTAAAAATGGAAAGCTCATCTCAACTGATATGTTTACGCCAATGAAAGATATGGTAGGATGGGAAGATAGCGAACATGATACATACCATGACTTCTACACAGAGGAAGATAGATCCCTGCGTCTTAAAGGAAACTACTTTGCGTACATTGGCGACCAAGAATACACTGTGGCATTCTATAAATGCACAATAGTGATGGCACAGAGGATTGATGATGAATTTCGGCTCGAAATGGAAATTTTAAATTCCTCAGATTATATATGGTCAAAGTGGGAACACCTTACTAGATACGGCGATATCATAGTAACTAAACGTAATGGTTATTATGTTTGTCGATGGAATTATAAAGGAGACAAATATAAAGTCTATTTTGGATATGGCGTTGATTTTGGCTACTATAAAAAATGGCATATAGTTAATTACTATCGTTCAATTGGATACAAGCTAACGAACATAAAATATTGGATTGCAGGATGGGCAAAGAAATGGCATCATTAAGACGTAAAATGGATGGAAAATACATGTGCATGAAAACTTACAATGATGAAATTGAAGAATATGGAGTAGATTTTCTTTGTGGTAAGGTCTACGAATATAAAGATGGATATATGCACTCAACAGAAAATGGAACTGATGTAGAAGTATCAATAAATGAACTTAAAAAATATTGGCTAAAAGTAGATTAAAAGAATTATTTTAGATGGAGGAAATTGAAAAATGCTCAAAGTTATTTATCCATGGAAAATGATCGGAAGATACGCAGATGACGAAGAAATCATAGTCGGTGGAAATGACGAAGAAGATTGTATGTGTGAGTTAATTGAAAAACAAAAGCAGCATGGAAAATTAGTTTGGTACTCAGGAGTAACTGACGAAGATTATGTTGACGGTGAGTATATAGGAAGAGATAATTTTATTTACGAATGATAAAACACAAAAAAAAGGAGCTTAATATGACAGCAAAAGAATTACAGACACAATTAAAACAAACCCTCGAAAGTATAGTAGACCATAGGGAAAAATTGTCAGCCCAAATATCTCATTATGACTTACAAATACAGGATTTGCTTCATTATATGGAAATCGAACCTTGTGACGCAGTAGATCTTGTGAGAATAGTAGTTCAACTTAAAAATATTCAACAGCAACGTAGAGTATGTAAAATAGAGTGTGATAAACTACGAAGCGTATATGATTCCTTTCAGGGTAAAAATGTAACCAAATTACTCGATCAGGATTTAACAAAATTTGAGAAAAAGACATACACAGATAAAACAACAGTGATTAATGATATGATTCTTTCACATAAGAATAACAGAACAAAGTGATTATAATATAGGAGGTTATGCAAATGGCACAGTTATTAAAGGTTAGCACAAAGTTGACGGGCAAAATGGAAGGTATGACTGTAATAAGTAGTTCAATGACAAATAACGCAAATTGTCAGAAATTATCTAAGTGTAACGGAACTATTTGTCAGCATTGTTATTCAAAATCGGCACTTAGTTATCGTCCGAACGTAAGAAAGTGTTATGAAGCAAACGGAGAAATTTTGAGTGGTAGTATTATTCCGAAAGAGCAGCTACCCTTTATTAATAGTCAATATTGTAGATTTGAAAGCCATGGAGACTTACATAATGCAATTCATCTTGAGAACTTTGTGAATATTGCAAAGAAGAATCCTCATTGTCAGTTTGCGTTGTGGACCAAGCAATATAAGATTGTTCTGGATTATTTTAAGACACATAAACAGCCTAAGAATATGAATATAATTATCTCAAGTTTAATGGTTAATAAACCTATTAATCCGGCACCGTTTGAGGCAATTGGATTGAAAGTTAAGACTTTTACAGTGTGGGATAAGGAGACAGCTAAGAATGTTGAGATAAATTGTGGTGGTAAAAAGTGTATAGATTGTTTGTCATGCTATAAGAAAGGTGGACGAGTAAAGGTAATTAATGAAGAGATAAAATAAGTACTATACAGAACAAAGTGGTTGGGATATAATTTTACACTAAAGATAAAACAAAGTGATTTGTGGAGGACGAAAGAATGAAAAAAATTGTGGTAGTTAGTTTATGCGATGGCATTTCAATTGGAAGATATGCCTTAGAACAGTTAGGATATGAAGTAGATTATTACCGTGCCGAAATTAAGGAAACAGCAAATAGGGTTGCTATAACACAATTTTCTGATAGTCATAATTTGGGAGATGTAACTAAGGTTTCGTATAATGATGGTGTGCTACATTCGGAGCTTGGTGATTATCAATTAGACCATATAGATATGGTAATATTTGGAAGCCCTTGCCAAAATTTCAGTCGTGCCATGCATACAGAAGACAGAATGGGGCTCGAAGGCAGCAAATCAAGTCTGTTCTATGAATGTCTTAGAATTCTTCAGGAATGTAACCCGGATTTTTATTTTATGGAAAATGTAATTATGAAAAAAGAAGATCAGGATGCAATATCTAATATGCTTGGCGTACAACCTGTACGAATTAATGGTTCGTATTTTACAGCAGCCCTGAGAGATAGATTGTATTGGGCAAATTGGAAAATTGACTTACCTGAAGACCACGGTACGAAACTTCAGAACATATTAATGAATGGATATACTGATAGGGATAGAGCACGTGCGCTTCTAGTTAGCGATTCAAGACCTTTGACAACTCCTGTGAAGATGGTTCATAGATATTTGAGCTCAGGATTTACGACTTTGATATTTAAAGATGAAGAACACTATAGGGCTTGTGTTAATGAGTATCATAGAATTAGTGGTGGTAGAAAAAAAGTTACTGCGAAAGACCTTGATGGGTACGAAGGACATATTTTTGATGGAGTTAGATATTTAAATCAAATTGAACTTGAAAGATGCCAGGGTGTTTCTGATGGATATACGTCTTGCTTAAATAGAAATGAAGCAAGTGGAGTTCTCGGAGATGGTTGGTGCTTGCCTGTAATTAAATGGTGTTTTAGCTTTATTCCTACAGTACAAAGTGGTTTAAAAAATAGGGAGGTTGTGTAATTAATGTTAGATGCAAAAGAAACAAAATCATTATTAAAAGAATTTGCGTGGACGTGCTATGAATTTTGGGCAAATGAATTGGATACCGATGATGATGAAAATGTATGGCAAATGGTAATCAAAGATTTAGAGGGCACCAATCACGATCCGTTTAGTCCACAGGGAGAGTTGTTAGATGCAGAAGCTAAAGCAGAATTTATGAAAGAATTAAGAATTAACTTAGGTATTTAACTAGAAAGAGAGGTATATGGTCAATGAACGATATCATGAAGAGCAAAAAAGATTGGACTGGTAATAGTAAAGCAATTTATAGTTGCCACGGGGCTTCGAATCATTCCGATACAGAGAGAGAGGAAAATGATTTTTATGAAACACCAAAAATTGCAACAGAGATGCTTTGTGAATTAGAGACTTTCAGTAAAGATATTTTAGAACCAGCTTGTGGAACAGGTGGTATTTCAAAGGTACTTGAGGAACAAGGATATACACCTTGTTTCGATGGGTATGGTATTTATGTAACAGATTCTAGTATTTATTACGAATGGAAAGTATATGAAACAGAATTAAGGAAGTAAATATGAAAAAAATTAATATCACACTTACAAAAAATGAACAACGTGCGCTCGAAGTAATTATGTTTGATACAAATCCGTGTCGCTCTGGTTGTGCTTTTGAAGAAATGCAGAAATTGGATATGGATTGTCTTAAATGTCCATTTATGGAAGCGTATTATAGCTTGATAGAAAAATTTGGTGTACTGGATAGTTTTGAAAAAGAGACCTGTGAGTAATCATGGGTCTTTTAATAAGGAGGAAAACAAATGTTTACAGCTGAAGAAGTTCGTATAGCTAATGCAACAAGTCGTTCTCGTGGAGCTTCGGCAATAAACAAAGATGGTAGCATCAGGGCGATAGTTCCACGTTATATCGCAGAACATATTGATAAGCAGAGTACAATTCTAGACTATGGGGCAGGAAAGGAAGCAATTCATACACAGTGGCTAAAAGATCAGGGTTTTGATTGTACAGCTTATGACTTTGGTGACAATTGTATTAATGGAATTCATAATAAAAACGCGCTTTCTAAACAATATAAAGTGATTTTCGCAAGTAATGTTCTGAATGTCCAGTCTAGTTTGGGGATGTTTGTTGAAACTATTAAGCAGATTTACGATAGTCTTGAGCCGGGTGGAGAATTTATTGCGAACTATCCAGAGACACCGAGAAAGCTAGATATGTCTGCGAATGAGATGTGTAATATACTTAAGGCTTTGTTCCATAATAATATAGAGCGAGTTGGTGGTACAAAATCGGCACCATTGTTTAGAGCTATAAAACCGTTTATTAACTGACAAAGGTCATTGTAAATAAAATGTAAACACCAGACAAAGTGATTGACAAACGCAAAAAAATATGATATAATACAATAAAAATATCGGAGGTATGCATCAATATGGAAAATAAAAGTAAAAGTAAGTATTGGAAGTTTGTAAATGCCAATCCAAAACATAAATTAACCGATGATTGTGTTATCAGAGCATTATGTATTGCAATGGATACACCTTGGGAAAAGGTGCTAAGAGACTTAACCGAATATTCAGTGAAATATGGAGAGATTATGTTTGTGGCAAATATATATGGTAGATACCTCGAAGATAACGGATGGGTAAAACATAAGCAACCTGTTCACGAAGATGGTACTAAGATAAAGATATCAGAATTTCTCGATAACTTCAAAGGAATTGCCGTTGCGAATGCAGGCAAGGAGCATGTAACACTTTTACTTGCTGGATATGTATGGGATCTCGGTGATTGTTCAGATAGAATAATTGGCAATTATTGGACTAAAGATGAGGATGATGAAGATGAATAAGATAAGACGTCAAAAATTGCAGAAAATTATCGAAGACTTGATAAAATCAAAAAATGAACTTGAGAACGTTATGGATGACGAGCAGCTTTCTTTTGATAATTTATCAGAAGGTCTTCAAGCAACAATGCGAGGTTCAGCAATGGAGGAAGCAATTGATAATTTGGATTCTGCAATGGACTCAATAAACGAAGCAATAGATTACATTTCGGATGCACAGATGTGATATGGAGGAATACAAATGGAAATGATAAATTCACAGCCTTTAGTTGGATTATACGGTAGTTATATATCTCGAACGAAAGCAGTTGGTTATTGTCGTAAACATCACGCTCATTTAACTGTAGCGACACTTAAAAGACATGAATGTCTTAAAAAGAATTGTCATGCACTTAAAAAGCACGAAGAAAATGATTATTGGAGGCAAAGAGAACAGAAAAAGGCAACAAAAAAAGCTAATAAAATATTTAGGGAGGATGTATAGTGGACGCTCTTAAAGATGTGATAAAGAGTCGGGAGTATATAGGCAAGCAAAAAAGAAAAGTATTAGAAAATCAGGATACTATTAATGAAGAATGCCAGTTACAGCAGCAAGACGTATATAACAACCATTGGAATTATAAATATATGGATCGTCCTGGGACTATGGCAAATGGTACGGCATTATTGTTCTATATTGCCACTATGGTTGGTGGCTGTATTTTTAAGGATAGATATATAATTTGGATTGTGGCAACAATTGTGTATGTAAAATTTAGAACTAGACATCAATAAAAAAGTGGAGGTGTATTACTATGAATGGTAGACTAGAGAAAGAACAAAAGCTTCAAAATAGAATAGAGGAAAAACTTAAAGGGCAACCAGAAATTTTACGCACTTATTACACCTATCTTCGTGCAAATAAGAAAGCATTTTCTTCTATTGATGTTTATTTAAATTATGTGATAAGTTTTATGAAATTTGTTACTCATAATTCTTATGATGAAAATTTTTATAAAGTTAATATTGAAAGCATTGAAAAGTATTTGATTTCTATGGAAACGTCAAGAAAAGCAGATGGAACAATTAAACGTATTAATACAGATATTCAGGCCGCTAGATGGAGTGGTCTAAAAAACTTTTATGATTTTTTAGTAAAACGTGGTTATTATGTTTCTAATCCCATTGATAAGACATCGAGACCTAGCACCACTAATAACGAGCATAATGTCACCTATCTAACTAGACAAGAAATTAAAAAAATTATGGATGTTGTTGATAAAAATCCATATAAGATTACTGCCGCACGAGATAAAACAATTATTGGGCTTGGATTAGCTACTGGTTTAAGAGCAGGAGCAATTATTGGCTTAAATATAGAGGATATAGATTTCGATAACAATGTTATCCATGTTATTGAAAAACGCAACAAGGTTCGTAATATTGAAATTGGAGAACAAACAGCGGAACTGCTACGTGACTGGATTGCTGTCAGAGGTAGGGCTTTTAAGGATGTTGATACTAATGCGTTATTTATCTCCCAAAAGCACAATCGAATATCTCCTGACGCAATTAATAATATGATTCAAAAATATACTAAAGAAGCTGGTATAGCAAAACATATTACTGCTCACAAATTACGTAGTTCAAGTGCAACTAATTTGGCAGCAGCAGGTGTAAGTATTCAAGCAATAGCTAAACAATTAGGACATAGCAATATAGCAATTACACAAAGATATGTTGATGTATTAAAAGAAGAGAAAGAAAAGACAATTAAAGTTTTGGATAATTTGTTTTGATATAGTACAAAATGATTGATAATATTGTATAGTGATGATAGAATAATAAATTAAAAATACCCACAAGGAGCGTGGAAGCGAAATGAATTATACAACAGAGGTGGAATTAAAAGATTTTTTAGAGGAATATATGCGTAGTAGATTTGATATTGAAGAATCTGTTAAGGCAAAAATATATAAACTTGTATCATATGAGGATCAATATCAAAAATATTTTTATGATTTTTCTAGAGAAGAAGTATTAAATATTTATCGAGAGACAAACACAATTTCAGTAAAGTATTTGCAAAATTTTAATATGATTGCCAAATATTTTGCACGATGGGCAAAGGATAAAAAAGGGTCAGAGATATCAAATGTATATGATGAAATTACTAAAGCGGATTTGATTCCTTGTGTGAATAAGGATAAAAAACGTAGTATGATACTGTCAAGGGAGCAGCTAATAGATATTCAAAATGAATTGCTTAATTGGACAGATAAAGCTATATTAGAATTATTATTTTTGGGGGTAGGAGGACAATGGCTTAAGGAATTATGTTACTTAGAAAGAACACAAGTTAGTTTAAATAATATGTGTATTTACTTTAAAACAGGAAAGGTTGTTCCTTTAGATGAACGTGCATATGTCATTTTAGAAAAATCCCTTCGTGAAATGGAATTAGTATCATATAATTCTACTGATCCGGTAATTGTGCGAAAAGTAAAAAATTTAGGTATCTACAAAATGAATGCGAATGTAAAAGACACATATTCAGACTCAAATAATCCCTCTGATGCCGAGCATCGTTATAGATGGTGCCAGAAACGCTTTATAACAATTCGAAAGTATTTAGATATTAATATGACACCAACAAGTATTCAAGAAAGTGGTTTATTGCATTGCATTAAACTTGAAATGCAAAAAGAAAATATGACATTCAATAATTTTATTACAACTCAAAATTGTAAGAAAATAGCTAGGAGATATGATATTTATTCTGACTTATATCCACAGATTTTAAAAGCAAAATTTGAGCAATATGTATAGTTTGCTAAGGACGTTATTGTCCTTAGCAAGTTTTAGCATTACATACAACACAAAGTGATTATATTATTTTAGCCAAAATTTACCATATATATATTTATTGACAATGGTCTTTTAAAAAATGTATAATCTGAATACAAAATATTATTTGAATTGACAAATGAGGAGGGCAGAAAATGCAAGATTTTTTAACATTATTTAATTCAATCAATAATTCACCAGGACTTATTCATATTTATCATAAGCTATTTGGCGGCAAAAGATATAAAACTGATTGTATTCATATTATTTGCAATGAAGACAAGATAGGAGTGAGGTTTAAGGATCAAGATTTATATATCCCAATGAATGATGTCATCGAGTTTGCATATGACAAAAATGTTTTTTTAATTAAGTCAGACAAGCAACTAATTAAGGTATTTGTAAATAAATTGTGAATATTATAAAATGACTCTTGACAAAAACGTGAAAGTGTAGTATAATCATTGCAGTACATAAGACAAAGAGGCTAAGGGGGACAGCAATGAGAAATGTCAGATTTGAAACATAATAAGAGTTATTTCCAATGTATATGTGGACACATACATTGTTCTAATATAAATTACAACCAAATTAAAGATGAATTATATATTGATGTATACTGCTCAGAATGTAGGGCAGTTACATCTCATCTTTATGTAGGCAATGACATATTAGAAAGATATGAATTATACGATGTAGTATCGGATGACCGTTATTATACGTATCATACAGAACAAAGTGATTAAAATTTTATATTTAATAAGGAGATAAATATGGCTAGCAAAAGAATTTTTGATTTACCTGTTACAAAAACAGAATTTGTGCTTTCAGGCATAGTAAGTGGCACTGCAAAAAACGGTTTTTATACTGAAAAGGATACCAAAAATGGCTCTAGATTTAGAGCAATCAATTTCGGAGTAGAATTTGCTCCAGGACAGACTGAGTATATATCTTTAAATGGTATGCCAAGACAGAATGTATATTTCTACGATTCGAAATCAAAGAAAACAGAAACTGTAGCTTGGGCAGATAGAAATGAGTCTCATAATGGACAGTTAATTGGTATTAAGGTTGGTCTTGAAAAAGATGTTGCGTCTGGCAAGAATATCAATCGCAACATGACGGAATATGATGCTTGCGAATATGTTAGAAATCATCTCAAGGACGATGTGCCTATATATATTCGTGGCACAATTGATTTTAGTCTTTACGTTGATAAAGATGGTAATCCTAAAAGAAGCACTAAGTTTGTACCAACGCAGATTTCTCTCTTATCTAAGCCTATAGATTTTGACGCAGATGATTTTCAGCCTACGGCAGATTTTAGGGCTACAATTATTTACCAGGGCATTGATAAAGAGAAAGATGATAAAGATAAGGCAACTGGTAGATTTGTAATTGACGCACTGCATGTTGCTTACGCTGATATCGTTCCGACGACATTCGTTGCTACAGATGGTTCGCTGGCAACGAATATAAAGAAAGGACTTAAGCCTTTTAATTCTATTGAGATTGCTGGTTCAATATCTAGCTTTGTGCCTACTGAGACTGTAGAAGTGGAAGATTCTTGGGGCACTGAGAAAACCACATTTGATAGACCTACTGGCAGAAGAATTTCTGAGCTTGTTATTAAAAATGCAAAGCCTAGCACAATTGATAAGGAGACTTATGCAGAAGACTCAATTGCTGCGGCGAGAAAAGCTATTGAGGAGAATAAGAAAGCTGATAAGCAGTTCGGTGAAGCTCCTAAAAAGGATGCAGATACATGGGGAACAGCATCAACATCAGCAAGTAGCAATGAACTACCTTGGAGCGATGATGTAAGTAGTAACGAAGATGAGGTAGATTGGTAATCAGTGGAGTAAGAATCGTGTTGTTTGGGTAGGTTTTAGTATCTACCCCATATGGCACAAAGTGATTGAAGAAATGTTTTATAATAGATACAAAGGAGATAGTAATATATGAAAATTAGACAAGGTGGACTAATTAAACCCAAATTGAATATGCTATTTTATGGTGCTCCAGGAACTGGCAAATCTACACAGGCTTTTGAAATTGCAAAATTTAAAAGAGAAGAGGGTACTCCGTTTAGAGTTTGGGCCTTTGATATCGAGTCGGGGGGCGCAGATGAAGTGCTTGAAGAACTTGAAATACAGGGGATAGATACAAGAAATGTCTTTGTGGCTTATACTCAGAGTCTTTCAGAAGTAGAGTTGTATGTTAATAAGATAGCTAAAGGAGAAGAACTTTGTTATCTTGATGAGGACGGAGAAGAGACTAACGAGCCAATTCTAGATGCTTATGGAGAGCCATTCGTCCCCGATGCAGTAATAGTAGATGGAACTTCTGTTTTAAAGTTAACAAATACTCAGTCACTTCTTCAGCTTTCACAAAAAAGGAATCGAATTAAGGCTAAGAATAACGGTGGAACTGCAGAAGAAATTTATGTGGCTACACAGAATGCAGGACTTGAATTTAAAGATTACGCAGCAATGAACTATGCAGGACAAAGACTTGTTCTTTCACTAATGGCATTGCCAGTGCATGTAATTATGACAGCAAGAGAAAAGGAAGAAACCGTATCTTCGAAGAATGCAGATGGGCAATTTGTAAGTACTCCTACGGGAAAAACTCTACCAGACTCTTTTAAAAATGTGGATTATAATGTAAAATCCTTAATTAGAATGTTTAGAAATGACGAAGACCAAGTGTGCTACTCTGTAGAAAAGGACAGAACCAAGACATTTGAAGTTGGACAGGTTGTTGTTAATCCATCACTTCTGGCATTCGAAGAGACCTTAAATAAGGGAGCTGGACGTAAGGAATATTCAATCAGAAATGACCTTGATGATGCTATTCAAAAGGATAGAAAGATTTTTGAAAAGGAAGTGCTTGGTGATCTTGCAAGCGACGACGCACCTAGTACTACCACAGGAGAAAAATCAGCTGAAGAGTTGTATAACGAAGTTTGTAACATTATGAGAGGACTTTCAAAGGTAGAACAGGATAAGAAAAAGTCCGCTCTCGCCTCAGCAAACTTCCCTTCAACCCCAGCAGCAATGAAGAAATCTGACGCAGCAACTCTTCAGGAAATTCTTACAGTTCTCAAGGCATAAATTAAACACTAAATGGGAGCGTGGAGTGATTACTCCCACTCTCATATTTTTTTAGATTTGGAGGGGTTTAATGATTAATAGAATATGTAATGAGTGTAAAAAAAATATTGCTATAGATAAAGACAATATCCCCGATGATATATTGTTTTATAAAAATCAGTACTATCATATAGACTGCTTTAAGAAAATGTGCGAAATAAAAATTAGTAGTCCAAGGGCAAGAATAGCTATCTGGAAACAGGCTTTAAGTGGCATTCCATTGTTTGTTGCAGAGTTTAAATCAAAGATAAATGCGCTGATAGACAAAGATAATATTTTTGTCTGGATCAGCAAGGAATATAATATTTCTAAAGTAAACGATAGAGTATTTGAAAAACTCGATCAGGTTTACAAGGGGAAAGCCAAAGGGCAAATCTATGAAATTTCTCCCAAAGAACTGCTTAAAGAATGGAAATATTATATAGATGATTTAAAAGCAATCCATTATCGGCGAAATATAAAAGGTGGTATTAACGCAATCTTGTATGATTTGAGTATATTAGTAGACTGGAATGCAAGATATAGAGAAGACATGCGTAAACGAGAGATAGCGGAACAAGAAAGGGTAAGAGAAGAAGCAACAAAAGAGCATATTGACTACAGTAAGGTGCAAGGTCTCAAAGGAACCCATACACAGGATAATAATGTAAATTTGAGTAATATTCTTGACGATTTTATATAAGATGGCGGTGTGTTTATGAATGAAGAACTTGAACTACAATTATGTTCTACGCAAACAGAAATGATTGTGCTTGGAACATTTTTTAAAGATTCTTTAGTATCTTTTTCTTATACTAGCGTCATTAAAAATGATGACTTTTTCGATAAAGGTTGCGCTTTTTTCTATCAGTTCTTTCAAGATTATATTTTAAATTGTTCTGATACATTCACTGCTGCAAAAGCCAATATGTTTGCGGCATCATCAGAGGTACGGTTACAGGGGTATAAAAAATTTGGTGGTTTTAAGTTCATCGAAGGAGTTATGAGCGTAGCCGTTGAGCAGTATGAGCTAGGCAAATTCGTAGATAAGCTTAAAAAATATAGTTTATTACGTTCACTCAACAAGACCTATGATGTAACAAAAGTACTATCTCATCCTAAGTTCGAGCAATTAACGGCAGATGATTGTGCCAATATTGTTCGTGGAGGACTTGATACTATATGCTCTAGAGTAATTACTGGTCTTGATGAGCCAATAGATGCAGTTGCAAATGCAAGCTCTATTATGGATGAGTATTTCAAAACACCTGCTCAAGGTTATAATTGTGCATGGGATTTTATTACTAAATATTGTAGTGGCATATTACCGGGCGATACATACGGAATTGGAGCTTTAAGCAACTCAGGTAAGGGTAGATCGTTGATTTATCTATGCACACATTTGGCTTTAGTAGAGAATGTTAAGTGCGCATTTTTTGCTAACGAAATGCAGACAGATAAGATGTTACGATGCATTCACGTATCTGTGTTAAATTCTCCGGCGATTCAGAAGCTTTTTGGGCACGAAATTTCTATCACAGAAGAGAGATTTAAACATGGATTGTATTTAAATAGCAATAAAGAAATAATCTATCGCAATCCCGAAAAAGAAACAGTAGAACAGTTCATCAAGCGGCTACAGAATGAATCAGAAGAATATCGCAATGTAAAAGATGCTATGAAATGGCTTGAAGAGCGTAAAGATATGATTTTATTCAAGAATGTTGCGGCGAATTACTCTGATGAGAATATCACACGTTTAGTAAGGCAAACTGTGCGTGTAAATAAAACACAGTGTTGGTTTTATGACACTCTAAAGCATTCGTCTAATTCAGATATGTCATCATGGTCTGATTTTGTAAAAACTACAACGCTTCTGACGGAATTAAATGTTTCTTTGAATGTTGCTGCCATTATGAGCTTTCAGATGGCAGATGCAGCGAATGCTTTAAAGATTGAAGATGTAAATAGTACTTCTGTTGCTACTGCAAAGCATATATTCCATTTATTTTCGAATATGGTCATGATGCTTCATTTGAAGTCTAATCAATATGATGATTACGAAATAGTTAATACTGATAAACCACTTGTAGGTTGGACTGATGAGGTTGCTAGTACACCATTAGACAAAAAGAAGAAATATGTATTATGCAATTTGATAAAAAATAGAAATGGTGGTAAGGATATGTTTGCGTTAGAAGCGGATTTAGATAGGAATGTTTGGCAGCAGGTACCAGGAACGCTCAGAGCTGTCAATAAGCACAAGAGAAATCAACAAGATTGAGAGGATACAAAGATGGAAGTTAAGTATCATATTGGGAGCAAGGTTTACATTCCAATATATTGGGATGAATGGACTTCACCCAAGCGACCATTTGAGATAGCAAAAATTTTTATTGAAATTGAGAAAAACACTATGAATGTAACTTATCAGGTGAAAAATGATTTTAGACCACGGCACAGAGAAGATATGTGCTTTGAGTCTATGGAAGAATGTCAAAAGTGGTGTGATGAACACAATAAAATAGAAAGGAATTAATTATGGGATTTTGGGCAGATTATGATGAAACTGTAGCCAAGCTTAAGAAGGGTGAAAAGTTAAACGAGAGGGAAATTGACACCCTTGTGTGGAATGGTGTTAGGATTGACGAAATCGAAGGTGATAGTGGTAGGTGGACGCAGCACATTGGTACTATTATTGAAATGAAAGACCAGCCGCAATCCCATTGGCTTTAGACGACGGGTTAGGCTGGTTATAAAATTACTTTTCATTAAGGGATTTTTTAATCAAAGTTAAAATTAAATTGTTCAAACTACGATTTTCTTTTTGTGCAAGTTTTTCTAATTCAGTTTTTAATTCTTTAGGAATAGTGAGTGCTATCCTTGTATTATCCTTAGATATTCCCATATCTATATCATCTCCTTTGATGATAGTATAGCATATCAAAAGGTGATGTCAAGGTGATATAAAAACTTTTAGAACCTCTTGACAAGGTGCTATCACTGTGATATAATAGTGATGTAGAAAGGTGGTGACAATCTAATGCTTAAATCATTCAAATATAGACTTTATCCAAACAAAACACAGGAAATACAAATTCAAAAAACATTTGGTTGTTGTAGATTTGTTTATAATCAGACACTTGCTTATAGAAAAAATCTTTATGAAACAGAAAAAGAATCTATGAACAAGATGGGTTGTAACAACTATGTCAATCAAGTTCTTAAAAAAGAATATGAATGGCTCAAAGAAGTAGACAAATTTGCTCTTACTAATTCTGTTTATAATATGGATAGTGCATATCAGAAATTTTTCAAAGAACATTCTGGCTATCCTAAATTCAAAAGTAAGAAGAATAATTGTAAGTCTTATTCTACAAATAGTACAAACAACAACATAGAGGTTGATTTTGAGAATAACAAAATTAAGCTCCCAAAACTTAAATGGATAAAAGCTAAAGTTCATAGAGAATTTGTTGGTATTGTTAAATCAGCTACTATATCTCAAACATCAAGTGATAAATATTTTGTTTCTGTTCTTGTAGATTGTGAGAATTTTCAGATGAAGTCTACTGATGCTATGGTTGGTATTGATTTAGGCATCAAGGATTTAGTTATCACATCTGATGGCGAAAAGTTTCACAACTCTAAAACTCTTTACAAGTATGAAAAGAAACTTGCAAAGGAACAAAGAAAACTTGCTAAAAAGACAAAGGATAGCAACAATAGAAACAAACAACGTATTAAGATAGCAAGGCTTTATGAGAAGATAACAAATATTCGTATTGATAATTTACATAAAATTTCTCACAAACTAATTCAGGAAAACCAACTGATAGTGAGTGAGGACTTGAAAATTAGCAATATGGTTAAAAATCATAATCTTGCAAAGAGTATTTCTGATTGTAGTTGGTATGAACTTACAAGACAATTACAGTACAAGGCTGAATGGAATGGTAGGCAGTATATCAAGGTTGACACTTATTTTCCAAGCAGTCAGACTTGTAACGTATGTGGTTATGTAAACAAGGAAACAAAAGACCTTTCTGTAAGAGAGTGGGTTTGTCCTTGTTGTAATACACATCATGACAGAGATATAAACGCAGCTATGAATATTCTGAATGAAGGATTAAGGTTGATTAAATCAGCCTAAATAATAATATAGTACGGTAGGAACTGTCGGAATTTACGCTTGTGGAGTTAGTAGGTTGCGAAGACGATGAAGCAAGAAGCCGACTGGCTTTAGACAGTCGGTAGTTCACGTTAGCTACGAAAGAGTTTAAAAATGTAATGAAACAAGGAGATAAATATGATTGTAAACGGAAAGAGAGCATTGGCTCATATTGAAAAAGTCACCAATATCAGGCCTATTGAAGGAGCAGATAATATCGAACAATGTTATGTTCTTGGTTGGAATCTGATATGTAAGAAGGGTGAATTCAAAGAGGGAGATCCTTGCGTATATATTGAGATTGATTCAAAAGTACCTGAAAGAGAAGAGTTTGAATTTTTGCGTACCAAGGGATTTAAGGTTAAGACTATGAAGCTTGGTAAGTTTAATTGTATTTCACAGGGACTTGCACTGCCACAGTCTGTGTTCAAAGAATTGGATGGGCTCAGAGAGGGAACTGATGTTACTGATATTTTGGGTATTAAATATTCAGTTGAAGAAGATAATATTAGAAAAAGTAATGGAGATCCTAATGCTAAGTATAAGTCTATGAAGGCACGTCATCCCAAGTTTTTTAGTAACAAGTTTGTTAAGAAATTGATGAAGTATGAATGGTTTAGAAAACTTATTTTTGTTTTTCTCGGAAAGAAGAAAGATGCACCCAAAGGTTTTCCAAAACATTTTCCTTTTATTAAAGTCACCGACGAGGAAAGATGCGAAAATCTTCCGTATATTCTCGAAAATAAAGAACCGTGGATTAAAACGCAGAAGGTGGACGGAACAAGTAGTACCTACATTCTTGAGAAAAAGGGCAGAAAATACGAACAATATGTATGCTCTAGAAATGTAAGACAGCTGACTCCATCGCAGGCAAATTATCATAAAGATATTGATGGTAATGTATATTGGATGATGGCGGAGAAATATCACATATTTGATTTCTTGAAAAAATATCTAGAAAGAAATCATCTTAGTTATGTGTGTATACAGGGAGAAACTGCGGGACCAAACATTCAGGGCAATCCTCACAAGCTTAAAGAAATTTGTTTCTTTGGATACAACCTTATTCGTTCTGATATTGGTAGAATAAATTCTATTGATGCTGCGAAGATTTGTAACAGAAATGGTATTCCGTGGGTGCCGATTGCCGACGAACATTATATTCTTCCTGATACGATGGAAGAATTAAAAAAAGACGCTGATGGTTCTTGTTTAGTTGGAGAAGGACTAAGAGAAGGTTGGGTTTATAGAAGTCTTGATGGTCAGAGGTCATTTAAGAACGTAAGCCGCGAGTATTTACTCAAGAGAAAGGAATAAAAATGAATAGACCTAGATTAATCTTGCTATGTGGAATTCCAGGAAGTGGCAAGACTACATATGCTAAAACAAACGCATTTAAAGATGATATTATCTTAAGCTCTGACTCTATTCGTAAAGAATTTTATGGAGATGAATCAATTCAAAAAAACCCAGTAGAAGTATTTACTACTATGCAAAAGAAGGCTGTGGAAGCATTAAATGACGGACGAACTGTCTGGTATGACGCCACGAATATGACTCGCAAAGATCGGTCTTGCATTATTAATGTATGCCCGAAGTTTGCCAAAATTGAATGTCATATCATATGGGCTCCGATTGAAGTTTGTATTACTCGTGATGCGGCGAGAGAGCGTACTGTTGGCAAAGAGGTGATTGATAGAATGCTTAAGCGTTTTCAGGCACCTTATTACGACGAAGGAATTTCTAAAATTAAAGTTGTTCGTCCTGACGATTTTAATGAAACAATGTACATCAGGCAAGTTTTGAATAGTGCAAAAATTCCACATGATAACCCACATCATACGTTGAGTATATATGATCATTGTATGAAGGCATATTCTTATGGGGTAACAAAAGCATTTGATTGGGACGTGTACAGTGCTGCGCTCTATCACGACATAGGAAAACCTTATGTAAAATCATTTCGAAATACAAAAGGAGAATTGTCTGACTCAGCACATTATTATCAGCATCAATGTGTTTCGGCTTATATGATATATGGTCTTGGTGAATCTGCGATAGAGATAGCATGGCTTGTATCGACACATATGGATCCGTTTTTAGATACAAGGTATTATAACAGGTTGTCACCCTATCTCAGAAAGATGATTGATGAATTGCACGAATGTGATTTAGCAGCTCATTAAAATATTTGTATGTTGTGCATATTGACAGGGCAAAATAATTATGATAGAATACAGCAAACAGAACAAAGTGGTTGTCTGTGAGACTATAAAGGAGTAGTATTTATGGAATTATATGAACCTACAAACAAAAAATACGTTCATATTGTTAAAATTTCTAAAAAGGAAATTGACAAAATTGGCATTGAAATAGGGCAACAGCCTCGCGAGACATTACAGTCTTTCTACGATAGGCAGGCTAAAAAACCCAATTTAGTTACGAATCTTGGGCTCTTCGGCATGAATAGTGCTGGTTTACCATGTTTTTCGTTAGTGAGCAATCATCAACAGTATGCATATGACGGGTTACGAACCGAAGGCTTTGGAATCAGTGATTCCAATGAGCTTTTATATGGGCGGCATAAAGAACGAGATTGGAAAGATTTTTGTAGTGCGTACCCGATGCTTATTAAAGAGGGTAAGAAGACTATCATTACATATGCGACAGAACTGGCATACAAAACAAGACGTACTTGTATAGGATATGATGCGAATTATATTTATGTAATTTGCGTTGACTCTCCAGGTATGACTTATGACGAACTTCAAAATCTTGGATTATCTCTTGGTTTGAGTTTTATGTTAAATGCTGATGGTGGTGGTTCGAGTCGTATGATTTATGATGGCAAGACCATTACGAATGGATTGGAAAATAGGGCAGTTGATAATATGTTGGTAATTTATCTCAAAACATCTTCGAGCACCACGCCAACCAAAAATCCAATAGAAATGAATAATAATAAAGGAGTGGGTAAAGTGAATATTATTGAAGATATAATTCCACAGAAAGGTGGAAAAGTTAGACCAGGAGATGTGCGACAAAAGAAGTGGATTGTAATTCACGAAACAGGCAATTCATCTAAAGGTGCCGATGCAAAGAACCATTCTACTTATTTAAAGAATCTTGCCAAGGCAAATACAACTTATGTCTCTTGGCACTACACCGTTGACGATCATGCAATTTATCACCATATTCCAGACAACGAAATTGCGTATCATGCTTCTGATGGTAGAGTAGAGGGTGGTGGTAATATGGCATCAATAGGCATAGAAATCTGCGTCAACTCTGATGGAAACTTTGACAAAGCTAGAGATAATGCTGCATGGCTTACTGCAAAGCTTCTTAAAGAACATAACCTAACTATTGGTGCTGTTAAACAACATCATGACTTTGCTCCTGATGGAAAGAACTGTCCTCAAACAATTAGAGACAAGGGGCTTTGGAATAATTTTCTTCAGGCAGTACAGAAATATTACGGAGTAACTAATTCTTCTTCGTCTTCTAATACAACTAATACTATAGTACCAGTTTTTAAAGTAGGGCAGGTTGTACAGTTCAATGGTACTAAGCATTACAAGTCTTCCGACGCAATTCAAGGTTATATTTGTAAACCAGGCAAAGTAAAGGTTAATAATGTTTATCGAGTAGGAAAAAGTAGACATCCATATATGGTTATAGCCGTTTCTGGTGGTGGCTCTACAGCATATGGTTGGGTGGACGCAACTGACCTACAGGAAATTGCAGTAAAGACATTTATGCCTTATACAGTGCGAGTAACAGCGAATGTACTTAATGTTCGGTCTGGTCCGGGGACAAGGTATAAAGTAACAACTTCTATCAAAAAGAACGAAGTATATACTATTGTTGAAGAGAAGAATGGTTGGGGAAAATTAAAATCTGGTGCTGGATGGATTTCGCTCAAGTACACAAAGAAAAAGTAAAAAGGATAATTAGATATGACTAGGACACAGAAAGCCTATTTTGCTGCTGCCAAGGCGGTATCAAAACTCTCAGACCACAAGCAACCCCTTGGGGCAGTTGTGGTACTTAAACACAGAATTATTTCTAGTGGGTGTAATAGCAATGTTAAATGCAATCCACTACAGGCGAAGCTTGATACGGAAAGATATGGCATAGAATGTCCTGGTAAATGTCATGCAGAAATAGACGCATTACTTCCGTTGATTAAAAATAAAATAGATTTAAGCAATGCGTCTATTTATATTTTTCGCCAACATAAGAATGGAGAACCTGCGATAGCTAGACCCTGTGAGGGTTGCGAAAGAGTTATTCGTTCGCTTGGCATCAAAAAAGTATTTTATACGATAGAAAATGGATTTGCTGAAGAAAGGTGGTAATAAGAATATGAGAGTGAAGATTAGATTGGATAAGATGGCAGACATTAATAAGTTTGTTAATATATGCTCTGCTGAAAGAGAGAATATTTATCTTACTGATGGTAATAATTACACTGTCAGTGCAAAGTCAATACTTGGAGCATTATGTTCTCTGGAGTGGAATGAACTTTGGTGTGTTTCTGATATAGATATATATAACAAATTAAAAGAATTCATTGTCGAATAATTTAGCGGCATTGTCCATAGACAGTACAAAGTGATTGTGATATAATAATGTCACACTAAAAGAGAGGATGGATAATCGATGAGGGTCGAGATTTTAAAAGAAAAAATCTTAGAAGAAAATAAGATTGAAGAAATTCTCGAAGACATTGGTTGTCGCTTTATTCGACGTCATAGTAATGGGTATATTACATGCTCGAATCCTGATGGTGATAACAAGAGCGCTATTACAGTATATTTAAATGACAATTTGACTGTAATTGATTACACTCGTGATATATTACCTCAGGAGCAGAGTCGCACAGCAGATATTCTTGACCTTGTAATGTGGGCTAAAGATTTAAATTTCATTGATGCCCTCAGGCATCTTTGTAATATTTGTGCCATTGATTATTATGAAAAAGAAGAACCAATTCCTGAGAGCTTGCAAATCTTAAAGCTATTAAAGGCTATGCAATCAGATGACTGTATTAACAGTTCAGATGACGTCCTAGTTAAACCGATTAGTGAGAAGATATTGAACTATTATCTACCAATAGGGAATCATCTTTTTGAGAAAGACAATATTTCTTTGAGCACTCAGCGTTTCTTTGAAATTGGGTATGATCCTCAGACCAATTACATTACTATTCCTATTAGATCAGAGATAGGGGATTTAGTAGGTGTTAAAGGACGTATTTTTAAAGAGAAATTAGATTCGTTTGATATGAAGTACATTTACCTTGAACCTTGTTCAAAGTCACGTTTACTATATGGGCTTGATAAGCTACTTAATAATATTATTCAACAAGGTAGAGTGTTCGTAGTCGAGTCAGAAAAAGCAGTAATGCAGCTATACGAGATGGGGTTTTATGGTGTATCTACGGGTGGTAGTAAGATTTCTAAGCATCAAATCCAAATGTTAATTAGACTGGGTGTGCAAATTATTTTTGCGTATGATAAAGATATTAATAGAGAAACTATTCAAGACATTGCTAATCAGTTTTTAGAAGGTGTTCCTGTTTGGGCGATTATCGATGCTGATGACATTCTGGATGAAAAAGAAAGTCCCAGTGACGAGCCAGACAAGTGGTTTAATCTATTGAATCATGATTTGCAACGAATTAGGTAAATTGTAAATAAATTGTGAATTACGGAAATACCGTATTGACAAATAAAAGATAGTATGATATAATATATACACAAAACAAAGAGGTTGGGGGCAAACAATATGGGAGAGGTCGTATGGAGTATATTAGCGGCACTAGGATCAATAGGGCTTTTGCTACTAATAATGTGGATAATTTTAAAATTCTTTAACTCTGGTGGCGACGATGATAACAGTTGCTATGTTTAATAAAAAAATAGGTGGGAGAATTAATTATGGGCACTAACAACGATAAGAATATTAATAGTTTTTATGCGACGGGTAGAACAATTTATTTTGATAATGGCGAAACTACAACTGCAACTGTAAATGCGACTACAGTTCCAATTAGTAACACTATTACTAGTATAAGTACTACCATTGATTATAGCACAAAAGATAACTTTGATGATATTTTGGTGAAAGCAAACGTTAAACCAGATGTTAACCCCGAAGTAAAAACAATGCTTACGAGGGATGATCATGACGGTAAGCTAGTCGCTAAATTTTATAAAGATGGATTCCTACAATCCACTAAGAAACTGATTCCTGATATCAAAGATGTAAGAATTTATAATAATTGTGCAATTGTTGTAGAGTTTATGGATGGTACAACCGAAAAAGCAGTAGTTCATCAGTGCGATGAATTCTCTGTAGAACAGGGCATTTCAATTTGTATCACTAAGAAGTTTGTTGGTGGTAGCTCAATTTATAATAAGCTGATTGATAGAGCTATCAGAGTTTTTCTTAAGAATGATGCCAAAAGAACCGAAAAGATAAAGATAGAGGAAGATCGCAAGGAACGCAAAAAGAAGAATGAAGAAAAGAAAGCGCGTCGTGAAGCTGCAAAGCGTGAAAAAAGTATTGAGGCTCAGAAAGAGGCATATGTGAGAGCATGGACAGAAATTAATATATTATGTGAGGGCAAGGAGAAGTAATATGCCTATTAAGGGAATTATTCTTCTATTATTAATCGCTGTTGTTGTGGCGTTGTTATTCCACAACGAAATTTATATTGAAATTAAAAAATTTTTTACAAATGAAAAAGATGAGGACGAAGATGAATAAAGTTATAATATCATTAATATTAGCAATTGTAATTGTTATTGGTGGGCTGATTGGGTACGGGGTAACTCATGAAACAATTGATGCAGGTTATGTAGGTTATGTTTATGACAGGACAGCATCTCCTACTGATGATAATGTCATTGAAGGCACTTCGGTAATTAATGTTGAACGCACAGGTCGTATTCGTATAAATCCTATTACCCAGGATGTACTAACCTACCCGACCACAATCATTTCGAAAAACTGGACGAGTCTTGCTGAAGGCGACAACAGTAAGGATATGTCAATGCAGATTGCTTCGCAGGAAGGCAAGAATATTGATGCTGATATTTATATAAGTATTCGTCCAGTGGATATCGAAAGAATTATTAAGTCTTTTGGAACGAAGTCGTTTGACAGTATTGTAGACAATGACATTTATGGTCTTACTAAAGGTAAACTCTCGACAGTATCACAGGCTTATTCGGTATATGACATTCAATCGTCTCGATCTGAAATACAGAATCAGGTATTTGAAATTCTTTCACAAACTTTGAATGAGATTTATGGTGTGGAACTTGTTAGATTTGAAATTGGTACGTTGATTCTTCCGGCAGATATTCAGGAAAAGATTGACCAGAAAACACAGGCTCAGAATGAGGTGGAGCTTGCAAAACTTGATAGAGATAAGCAGAATGAAATAAATCAGAAAATAGTTGATGAGCAGGAAGCTAATTCGAAAGTGGAACTGATTAAGCGTCAGAATGAAGCTGATGCTGCGGCTTACGAAAAACAGAAAGCTGCTGAAGCAGAACTGTCGGTTTCTGAAGCGAATATAAAGATTGCGGAACAGGAACTTCAGATTGCTAAACTTACTAAAGAAGCGGAGCTGGAAAAACAGAAAGCTTATACTGATGAGTATTTTAGAGACAAAGAACTTGATGTACAGTCCGAGGCCGTAAAGGCGATTAATGGTTCGGTTAAAACGATTATTACATCAGGTGACGGAGATGCTTACGCTGGACTGATAGGAATTAAAGAAATCCTTGATAATGTAGGCTAATTATAGTACAAAGTGATTATGTGTTTGGTGGTTCACTTTAAAAACCACTATGTACCCCACTGTAGCCCAACTGGCAGACAGGCAAATGACTTAAAATCATTAAAGTATGGATTCGAATTCCATCAGTGGGACCAAAAGATAGGTTGCTTTACTATTTCTAACGAACTTTTCAAATAGGCAGAAAATAGCGTGGGAGCTACGATAGTGCCATTAATATGCAGAGTAAATCTAAGAGGTTTGGAGCCCGCCTGCTAAGCGGTGCGTACTGTAAAAAGTATCAGCTTCGATTGCTGTGCTCTGCGTTTATGGACAGGATAGCTCAGTTGGTTAGAGCACGTAATAATCGGGCTTAGTTATAAGCCTAAACTGCAATGTTATAATGCTCTGGTAAAGCCGTGGTCGCAAGTTCAAGTCTTGCTCCTGTCCACAATTTGGAGATAGTAGTCAAGTGGTAAGACAACAGCAAAATAATAAGGTTTGTTAAAATCTTATACAGCAATGTTAAAAGGCAAGCTGCGATCGTAGGTTCGAGTCCTATCTATCTTCCTCTAAGACGCTAACAGCAAATTTTTTCTTGCATAGTGGAAAAAAATGCGTCTTGCTAAATTCAAAGAGACCAACAGCAAATTTTATATTTATAATTCTATATTTAAAAAACATCAAATAATCAATACGGTCTCTTGTAAACTCCTAAGACACTTACAGCAACTTTATTGGAATGAACTTGTAATTCATATAACCAAAGGTGTCTTGGATTTTATAAAAAAAATAAAATCAATTTTAAAGGAGAAAAAGGAAAATGGCTTTTATGAATGCTCTTAAGAATGAATTAAATGACGAGAAATGTTTAACAACCAACGGTGCTGTTGGATACGTAACCTCTGGCAAAAAGCTGCTCGATTTAAACTTTTCAGTAACTTCACTGAGAAAGCAACCGGAGCGAGAAATCATTAATAAGTTTATGGATGCTTATTACGAAGATCCTGTTGTAGCTATGCGTTGGTTATTTTACTGTAGGGATTGTAGATATGGAATCGGTGAGCGCAGACTATTTAGGGTAGTCATGACATACCTCGCAACTCTTAAACCCGACATGGTACGTAGTGTTTTACATCTGATTAGTGACTATGGACGATGGGATGACTTGTTGTGTTTGCTTGATACTCCTGTTAAGGATGAAGTTAAGGCATTAATTGCTACACAGTTATCTATAGACATTGCACATATGAATGATGGTCAGTCCATTTCCTTGCTTCCGAAATGGCTTCCGTCCGAAGTGGCCTCGTCTAATATAACAAAAAGATATGCTGCAACCATTCGTAAGTATTTGGGGATGACTTCTAAACAGTACCGTCAGACGCTTTCTCGGATGCGTAAATATCTTGATGTAGTAGAATGCAAAATGTCTGCCAAACAGTGGAATGAAATTAACTATGAAGCTGTGCCTTCTCGTGCAAATCTGATTTACAACAATGCGTTTCTTAGAAATGACGAGGAGCGTAGAAGATCATATCTTGGTGCCCTTTCTAAGGGAGAAGCAAAGATTAATGCATCTGTATTGTTCCCAGATGATATAGTTCATAGGTATACTGAGTGGGGCAATCATGTTAAAAAGTACGACGAAACCCTTGAAGGGCTGTGGAAAGCACTGCCGATACTCACTAGCGAAAATACCTTAGTTGTGCGTGATGGCTCTGGTTCGATGTATGGTAAGCCAATGGACGTAAGTACTGCTATGGCAATTTATATGGCTGAAAGAAGCATTGGTGAGTTCCATAATCAGTTTATTACTTTTGGTGCAAAGCCGAAGCTGATTAGTCTTGATGGCATGGATACCTTGAGAGAAAAGCTTGTAAAGACTTATCAGGAGACTGATTGTAGTAGTACTAATATTAAAGCTGTGTTTGATTTAATTCTTAGAACTGCGATAAACAGCAAGATGTCCAAGGAAGATATGCCTAAGAATATTGTGGTTATTAGCGATTTGCAGTTTGATGGGCAGGCGTTTAATTTCACTCAGCCATTGTTCGAGGCGATTGCTCAGGAGTATTCAACGTATGGATATCAGCTTCCGAGATTGATATTCTGGAATGTCAATGAGTATTATAGCAATGTAGTTCCAATTCAACAGAATGAGCTTGGTGTAGTGCTTATTTCTGGATACAGCCAGAATCTCGTTAAAATGGTTATGTCTGGGGAAACAGATCCCTACGAGTGCTTGGTAAAGGCATTACAGGATGATAGGTACAAGCCTATCGAAGAAGCTTTAAAAATGTAATATAATTTGATGAAAAAGGCACGTACAGCAATTTTACTGGAATAGACTGCTAATCTATAATACCAAAGTGCCTTGTTAATAATTGTAAATAAATCATGAATAGCATAAAATTTCTATTGACAAAATAAGTAAATTGTGATATAATATGCACACAACAAAGTGATTGAGTTGCAAAGCTCAATCCAATATGGCGTATTACTCCAACAGGCAGAGAGGCGTGTCTCAAACACACGGCAGTTTCGGTTCGAATCCGAAATACGCTATTTGATTATGCGATATTAGTGTTAGTGGTTAGCACGTTAGCTTCCCAAGCTAAAAGCGTCAGTTCGAGCCTGATATATCGCTTGAAAAGTCATGCAACTAAGGCTTTTGTAAAGAATCGATTAGGGTATTGAGCCACGAAAGTTTCTTAGTTTTCTTCTGAGAAAGTGTACATTATCTTAGTGGTGAGGTTGTAATTAATCTTGATTGGCGATAAAGGCGGTCTTATTATACAAGAACTCGTAAAAACCAATCGGCAAGGTTATCACATACCATTTAAATGTGGTGCTGCTAGTGGCTAAGGGTAGCATAACAATGCCACACATAATGGGGATTGTTGTAATGGGAGCAAGAAAGTCTTTGAAACTTTAAGCACAGGATCGTAACCTGTATCCCCAATTCATTTTAAACATATTCAACAAAAGGAGACTGAAATTTATGAAACACACTTGGACACCCCAGACAGCACTCGCAGCCCTTTCAGGAAACTATGAGATCAAAGATAAAATCATTATTGTGCGTGGTGGTTTCGCCGGACTTACGGCTTGTAGTGCGGCAGATTACCTCAAGAATCATTGTGGATATACACTACAGTTCTTGCCTAAGCAGGAATAAATATTATGTGGTATTGCTTAAATTGTCATCACGTTTTTGATTCTCCTAAATACTGCAAAGACATTATAGTGGTAGACCCTTACCCAGATGGTCCAATGGTTAGTGTGTGTCCTTATTGTCATTCAGATGAGTTTGTCAAAGCTATCCAGTGTGATTGTTGTGGTGAATACATTGAGGGTGACTTTATTAAGATAAAAACAGAAGAATGTTTTTGCGAAAACTGTTATACAAAACACGATATTTTAGAAGAGTGAATGGTGGAGTGGGGGAACTACGCTCCATTTTTTTTGTTTGATAAGGAGTGCATATGCCAAAAGGTAAAAATTGCCCAAACTGTGGAGCAGTATATGAAATTGATAAAAATAAATGTCCGTATTGTGGAACAAGCTACTACGATATGTCAGCCATAGACTTTGAAGACGGAGAGCCGTTCTATCTGAAAATCAAAACTAAAATGAATGGCAAAACCATCTATGTAACACAGCTTGTGGTACCAAAGTTCGGAGGTCTTACATTGAATAATGAATGCGCCTATGCTTACGGAAGATATAATGAAAGATTGTGTTCATGTGTTACAAACCAAATTCTGACTACAGACGTAACATTTGAAGCCGTCCCCGACAAAAATGGTTCATTGTTCCAAATAGAAACATAAAAAGAAAAAAGCTACTAACTGGTACGGTTAATAGCCAAAGCAGATATTATTTGCCTGAGCAAGCTTTGATGATAATCCAGATGAGTAATATACCTATCCATACGCCACCTGTAATGATTGTCATAAAAATATGAAACACAACCATGGCTCCACTAGTTCCGTTATTGTTAGCCATTGTTAATTTTCCTCCTTGTAGAATCTTGTTCGATATTGAGATATTATAGCATATTTGCAGAATAATTGCAATATTGTGCTAATTATGATTGAGGTGATAGTTTGAAATACAAGTTAATTAATAACTCTGAAAATAATATTAATGATATTATTGGAACAACATTAAAAAATAGAGGTATCGTTGATGTAAAAAAATATATTCAGTCATCCAAAAAAGATGTTGCAGATTGGCAAAATCTCAATAATATATATTCAGCTGTACAATGTGTAAAAAAACATTTAAATAATGATAATAAAATTTGTATCTTATCTGACACAGACGTTGACGGTGCCTGCAGCTCTACAATTATATATAAATATTTGAAGGACATCAAACCAGATGTCGATGTCCAGCTTATTGTTCATACTCAAAATAAGTCTCATGGTCTTTGTGGCGATTTTGACATACCGACTAATACAGCCTTATTAATATGCCCAGATTCGGCCACGAATGATATTATTGCTCACAGACAGCTTAAAGACCAAGGTATTGATGTTGTTTGTTTAGATCACCATGAGCAGTCAGTTGAGGTAATTTCCGACGCTATAGTTGTTAACAACCAATGTAGTCCAAATTATAATAAAGATGAATGTGGTGCGGCAATTACATGGCAGTTTTGTAGAGCTTTCGATGATGAAAACTGGACAGACTATGCTGACAAATATATAGACTTGGTTGCGATAGCCAACATAGCTGATGTAATGTCACTTAAATCAATAGAAACACGAGCTTCTGTTAATTGGGGATTATGTAATTTAAAAAATAAAATGCTACTTAAAATTTTCGAAGCACAAGAGTTTAGTACAAAAGGTATCATCAATCCCTTTACGGTCAGTTTCTATATTGCACCTTTGATTAACAGTTTTCTACGTATGGCAACGAAAGATGAACGTGAGCTGCTATTAAAAGCCTTCTGTGAAGATGAGTCAAAGACATTTGAATATACCAAAAGAGGAACGATAGAACCTATTACAGAAAATATTTATGAACACTGCGTTCGTCTTATGAAGTCATATAAAGGTAAGCAAGATCGATTGAAAGAAAAGGGTTTTAATGCTATTACAAAAATCATAGATGCTCAGGGTACGGATAATAAAATCATTATGTGTGATTGCACTAAAGACTTAGAACAATCAATGACGGGCTTGGTAGCTATTAAGGTTGCTGAGAAGTATAATCGTCCCACTCTGTTATTAAGACAACAAGTAGAACACCCTGATTTGTATGGTGGCTCTGGTAGGGCATTTGACTATTGTCCTATTGAAGATTTTAGGGGGCTAGTGGAAAGTTGCCCCTATGTTACTTTAGCTCAAGGACATCCAGCAGCATTCGGTGTAGAAATACCTACTAAGGATGTGAATAATGCAACTCTTTGGTTTAATGACAAGTTGTCCGACGTTGATTTTGCAAAAATTTATAGAGTGGATTTCGAAGTAGATAGTAGCAAGATTGATGCATATGTATGTAATGAGGTAGATAAATATAAATCAGTTTGGGCTAAAGAAGTTGAAGAACCGTTATTTGCCATCACTAACATCACCCTGCGCCGTAAAGATATTTACGTTCAGGGCAAAGATAACAACAGTGTAGCTTTTGAGTGTAATGGGATAAAATATGTTCAATTTAAAATGCCTGAAGATGCACCACTACTTCAATATGTTAATAGTTGGGGAGACCCTGAAGATAAGATTACTTTTGATGTGGTAGCTACCTGTGCGTTAAATGATTATCAGGGAGTGCTACAGCCACAATGTATTATTAAAGATGCACAGATAACAGAACAAAGTGATTAAGGAAATATTATATTATGGAGAATATTACATTAACTAAAGGACAAGAAGAAGCTATAAAAGTAGCGGTACAAAGGTATAAAGATAATGAAAAATATACTGTTATTGCGGGGGCAGCCGGATCCGGCAAGACGACCACAGTCAGGTATATTGTGGACGCATTGAACGTAGACATGAGTGATGTCGTTTTTGCAACATTCACAGGCAAGGCAAGTCTAGTTCTGCGCAACAAAGGATGCCATAACGCAATGACATTACATCGACTTTTATATATTCCAAAGACATTATCTAACGGAGATGTTGAATTTGAGGAGCGAGCTACCCTTGAGTACGATTATAAAATAGTTGTTGTAGATGAAGTTTCTATGGTGCCTCAAAAAATGTGGGAGCTATTATTGTCCCATCAGATATATGTTATTGCATTGGGAGATATGTTTCAGTTACCACCAATTTCAGGCAATGCAACAGTTTTAGAGCATCCTCATGTGGTGCTTACAGAAATTATGAGACAGGCTCTAGATAATCCTATTATTCGGCTTAGTATGGATATCAGAGAAGGAAAAACATTGTCTCATGGTGGTCCCAAAGAAGCAAGAATAATACCAAAAGAAAAAGTATCTAATAAATTATTACTTGGTGCAGACATTGTATTGTGTGGACGTAACGATACGAGAATGACATTAAATTCACATATTAGAAAGCTAAAATGGGGTAATAATTATCAAGATGCTCCTATTGAAGGTGACAGGATTATTGCCCTCAAAAACGATTGGTGGTTTTCTAGTGATACCGGTGAAGCATTAATAAATGGTGAGCTTGGTGAAATTCGTAATATTCGTACCCAAAATACTAAATTGCTTAAACCGAAAATGACTGCGCAATTTTGGAGTGATACTAGTGGGGTGTTCCGCAAAGTATGTATAGACTACAAATTGTTACGTACAGGCATCCCTACAGTGACTAAGGAAAATTATATGGATTTTTATAAGGTTCAGAAACCTAAAGAATTTGCATATGGATATGTTGTTACTGTACATAAGTTTCAAGGTAGCCAAGCAAATAAAGTGCTTGTGTATGCCGAAAGGTTGGGGGACAGAGAGTATTTTGCAAAATGGTTATACACAGCCTGTACTAGAGCTGTTGAACAGGTTGTAATTGTAATGTAATTTATGAATAAAATGTAAATAATTTAACAAGGCACTTGACACACAAGTGCTTTTGTGTTATAATTCCAATGCAAAACAAAGTGATTAAGGAGGGCTATAAGATTGGTTAAGCTTAACAAGAATGGCGTTAATGCCGCAATCAAAGCACACATTTTATCTGATGAACAAATGCGGGAAGCTAGATTTAGTAATAACAGAAATGAGGGTTGGTATTATTGTAAGTCTCTTGGTAATAATATTACATTCAATGTATTTATTCCTCTTGATGGGAGTGACATCTCAATTGATGTGCTGGATGAAAATTTTCTTCAGCCTTATGATTATCAGATGATACTTGAAACAAAAGAAAATCCACCTCAGTTTGCTTTTGATATTGCCGAGAAGGTCGAAAAAGAGATGGAATGGCTTCAGACGTTTGGTATATTAAGTGGACATGTGAAGGGAGAGTATATTTAATGGACAAGATTCAGAAAATTAAAGAGCTTACTGAAGAATTACTATATCATTGTCATCTTTATTATGATTTAGATGCCCCTGAAATTAGCGATGCTGAGTATGATAAAAAATTTGACGAGTTGAAACATCTCGAAGATGAAGCTAATTTTTGGCTTGCTAATAGTCCTACGAGAAAAATGCCAGGGCAGGTACTTGAAAGTTTCCAAAAGATAACTCATTCTAAGCCTATGCTTTCTGCGGCTAAAACAAAAGATGTCAATGAAATCAAAAAATTTATTGGTGACAATGGTTTTTACTGTAGCTATAAACTCGACGGCCTAACACTTTGTACTCGATATCAGAATGGCAAATTTGTTCAGGCAATCACGAGAGGTACGGGGCTTATAGGTGAAGACGTTACAGAACAAGCCAAAATGATTGAAAATCTTCCTATGACTATTCCTTATGATAATTATATAGAACTTCGTGGTGAGTGTGTTGTATCTTGGGATAATTTTAATAAAATTAACGAAAGTCTCACAGAACCTTATTCTCATCCTAGAAATCTTGCCGCAGGCTCGTTAAGAAATCTTGATACTAATATTACTAGACGGAGAAAACTTTCCTATATAGTCTTTGAATGCGTTTCTGGCTTATATGATGAAGAAACCAGTGATAAAGATTGGGATTCTAAATGGGAACAGCTTGCCTATTTAGACCATCTTGGATTTACAACGGTCAAAAGATGTATTGGTAATGTTGATGATTGTGTGAGAGAAATGTCGCCAGAGTTATACGAATTCCCAGTGGACGGACTTATATTTGAGCTAAATAGTGATAGTTATTCTAAATCTCTTTCAGCAACGACTCATCACGAAGGCTGTCGCATGGCATTGAAGTGGTCAGATGATGAATATAGTACCACTCTTCGCAGGGTTGAATGGTCTACAACAAAATCTGGTATCGTTGCTCCCGTGGCCATATTTGACGAAGTTGATTTATCAGGGGCGTTAACAACTAGAGCAACGCTTCATAACGTTTCAATTATTAGACAGTTGGAACTTGGTATTGGAGACGAAATTGTACTGATTCGTTCTAATATGGTAATACCAAAAATTATAGAAAATAACACGAGGAGTAATACGCTTACTTTACCAACTCATTGTCCATCGTGTGGCACAAAGCTTGAACTAAAAAATACGGGCACGGCAGATGTGCTTTACTGCCCTAACGAGAAGTGCCCGTCAAGAAAGCTTGCTCTTTTTGAACACTTCGTAAGTAAAAAGGCTCTCAATATCGATGGTTTATCAGAAGCCACAATTGAATTCTTAATTAACAAAGGATGGATACATACTTTTAAAGACTTATATCATCTTATAGAGTATAAGTCAGAATGGCAAAAATGCGATGGCTTTGGTAACAAGTCCGTAGAGAAAATCCTTGATGCCATTGAAAAAAGTCGTAATGTTGATTTGGCTCACTTTCTCACAGCACTTTCGATTCCGGGAATTGGTTCGTCAGCCGCTAAGACTATTTCTGAGGCTTGTAATGGAAGCTGGGATATTTTATGGGATATGTGGAATCATGAATACGATTTCACACAGCTTGATGATATTGGAGAAATTACCGCAGATAGCCTAGTTAAATTTTTTGATGAACATATTAATGATATTAATAGACTATCAGATGAAATGCATTTTACCATCGAAGAAAAGAAAGAAATAAAAGATAACCCATTTATAGGAAAATCCATTTGTTGCACTGGAAAATTAGAACACTTTACTCGTGATTCTATAAATGAAAAGATTGTAGAACTTGGAGCAAAAGTAGCTTCTGGCGTGACATCTAAAACTGATTTTTTGATAAATAACGACCCCAATAGCAATAGCTCAAAAAATAATAACGCTAGAAAGTTTGGCACCAAAATCATAACAGAAGAAGAATTTTTAAATTTAATTGGAGGATAAAATTATGACTATTCATGAAGAACAGAGAGACCTTTTTACAGTACCACAGGGATACTATCTTGCTCATTGCATCTCGGCAGACTTTGCGCTTGGAGCAGGAATTGCCAAGAAGTTTGATGAAGTATATAACATGAAATTCAAGCTATTCAAGAATTATGATGATAATTATGATAATTTTGAGTTCGATGGTGGAGAAGCATTATTGATTGATAATGTATTTAATTTGGTAACTAAGCCTCAGTGTTACAATAAACCAACATATGATACTTTAAGAGAAGCACTTGAAGCTATGAGAACACAAATGGAATACTTGGACATTACTAAGTTGGCAATGCCAAAGATAGGTTGTGGACTTGATCGTCTACAGTGGGACAAGGTTTATGATATCATTTGTGATGTTTTTAAGGATACTGACGTGGATATTTTGATATGTGAATTATAAGGTGATGATATTTAATGGTTAAAACCAAGGAAGACTTAGTTGGAAGAAAAGTTGGAAGATTAATTGTTATCAAACAGGTAGATGACTATATTGGTTCAAATGGAAAGCATTATGATCAGTGGATGTGTGAGTGTTCTTGTGAAGATCATAATATAGTTATACTTAGAGGCAGTAACATAAGAGGACAAAGAACACTTTCTTGCGGTTGTCTTCGCAAAGAAGTGGCTGCGGAAAGATGTCGTAATAATCGTAAAACTAATAAATATTCCACTGTATGTGAAGATCAATATGGAAAATATTATATTGGATATACAAATAGTACAAATGCAAAATTTTTTGTTGACGCAGATGATTTTGACAAAATAAAAGATTATTGTTGGAGCGAACATATTTACGCAAGTGGATATCGTCGATTAATAACAAAAATAGATAAGAAAATTATTGCTATGTCAGATATGATTGGTTGTAAATATTATGACCATAAAGACAGGAATCCACTAAATAATAGAAGGCATAATCTTAGACCAGCAAATCAACAAGAAAATAATCGCAATCATTCAAAATCTAGTATTAATACGTCTGGTGTTATTGGGGTTGGATGGCATAAAACTCTCAATAAATGGCAATCGAGAATTTACATAAATAAAAAAGTGATTCATTTAGGGTATTTTGATAACAAAGACGATGCAATTAAGGCAAGATTATATGCTGAACAAAAATATTTTAAAGAATTTGCGCCGCAAAAACATTTATACGAACAATATGGAATAATTGTGGAGAACAAAGATGATAGAGATTAGACCTACATACCTAGTTATGGTTAGTGCAGCAAACAATAATAAGTACTATAATCTTTTTCCTGAAAATAATGAATTTCGAGTCGAGTATGGAAGAATTGATGCTACCAAAACAATAACTAGATATCCCATAAACAAATGGGAATCGCAAATTAAAAATAAGTTGAAGAAAGGCTACGTCGATGTAACCGATCTTAAACAGGACTTGGTAGAAGAAATCTCTTCTACCAATCCTGATAGTCCATATAAAGAGATTGAAAACAAGGCTATTAAGACTATTGTGGATAAGTTACAGTCTTTCGCCAAAGACACTATTAATAGAAACTATACAGTTAAAGCTTCTACTGTTACATCTGATATGATTAACGCAGCACAGACAACTATTAATGAGCTGGCAAATAACAATTCGTCAGTAGAAGAGTTTAATGATATTCTTTTAAAGCTCTTCATGATTATTCCTCGAAGAATGGGCAATGTTGCCGATTATCTAGCATCTTCGAAAGATGATTTTGGAAAGATTATTTCTAAAGAACAGGATTTGCTCGATGTTATGAAAGGACAGGTTTATATAAAACCTATCGTAGAAGCTAGTAGCCCTGTTGATAAGAAAGATAAAACTATTCTTGAAGAATTTGGTTTAGTGTTTGAGGAAGTTAATAAAAATGATGTTGCCCTAATTAAAACCCTAATGAACGAATCGGCTAGTAAGTTTAGAAATGCTTGGAAAGTTACTAACTTACAAACTCAGAAAAGATTCGATAAATTCGTTAAAGATAATAGTATCACTAATACAAAGCTTCTTTTCCATGGTAGCCGTAGCGAAAACTTTTGGTCCATTATTAAAACTGGGCTTGTACTTAGACCAACTAATGCTGTGATTACAGGAAAATTATATGGCATTGGAATTTATTTTGCACCGAAGGCGCAAAAATCTATTGGTTATACGAGCTTGACTGGTAGTTATTGGGCAGGAGGCTCCGCCAATACTGCCTATATGGCGGTTATGGAAGTTGCATATGGCACACCATATGATGTGTATGATTTTGATTCACAGTATTATAATTTAAACTATGAAAAGCTACAATCATATCAAAAAGGAGCTAATTGTCTTCATGCTCATGCTGGGGCAAGCTTAGGACATTCTTCTTTAAAAAATGATGAAATTGTTATTTATAAAGAGGATCAATGTACAATTAAGTATTTGGTGGAGATAGGCAATGACTGATAAGAACGGAGATAATTAAATGAGTAATTATTATATTTCTGATACACACTTCGGGCATTCTAACATTATTAACTTCGATCACCGTCCGTATAAAAATGTTCAAGAAATGGACGAAGCACTAATTAACAACTGGAATAGTATAGTATCCAATGAAGATACGGTATATATTCTTGGAGACTTTTGTTGGCTTAAAGAAGATAAATGGTTGGAGTATTTATGGCAGCTTAAAGGCAAGAAGCAACTTATTCGAGGCAATCATGATCTCTGGAGTATGTCTAGAGCATTGAAAAATGAATTTGCAGATATTAAAGAGTACAAAGAAATTACGGATAACGGTCGGCACGTCATTATGTGTCATTACCCTCTCCTGTGTTATAAAGGTTCTTATGATCCAAAAACATGGATGTTACATGGGCATACCCATACAACAAGAGAACAAGGTTTTGTGGAGACTTGGACTAGAGAACTAATAAGCACTAAGATGAATAATTCTGATTCGTGGGGACATATCATTAACGTAGGTTGTATGATTCATGGTTATATTCCAGTAACGCTCGACCAACTGATTGCTTTTTACAATAATAAATACAACTCTCTACTAGGTGATATATGAAAATTAAAATTCCAAAAGGTCAAATTCATTGGCAGTCGCTATGTGCTATTGATGGTACTATTAAACAGGTCGTCACTAGCGATGAAATGAAAAAGAAATGGCATTTATATAATGTTAATGATGATGGCACATTAACTAAAATAGAAACTAAGGATTCGCCCGTATTTGATAAAAGCATTTTATAAAAAAATGGAGTTGCAAATTGTAAAAAATTTGTTAACTCCATTTTTGACTATTGATTTATAGAAAATAAAAGAGTATAATATGCACAGCACAAAGTGATTAATTTTTAGGAGGGTGACGGAATGTCTAGTAGCTTACATACACATTCATATTTTTCGATTTTGGATGCATATAGTTCTCCAGAAGAAAATCTAAAACGAGCCTCGGAATTGGGTCTTAGGGGTCTTGCTATTACAGAGCATGGTGAGCTTACATCTCATCCATATTATGCCGAATTGCAAAGTAAATACCCAGATGTAAAACAGATGTTTGGTATTGAGGCATATGAATGTGACGATAGGGCGATAAAAGATCCGAATAATAAATATTATCATATGATTATTATTGCTCGTAATGAAGAAGGACGTCGTGCAATAAATCGTATTTCAACTCTCGGACACTTACATGGGTTTTATTATAAGCCACGTGTAACTCGTTTTGACATTGCAAAAGAAGGGGCAGAAAATCTTATTATTTTATCGGCATGTCTTGCCAGTAAATTATCTAGAACAGAAAACTATGAAGAATGTCTTAAGTTCGTGCAAGAATATAAAATGCTGTTCCCATATTATTTCTTAGAGATACAGGCTCACGATAATGAACAACAGATGTTGTATAACCAAAAAATTATGCGACTTGCTAAAGATACTAACACAAAAGTGGTAGTAACAAATGACGTCCATGCTGCTACCAAAGAGGACTTATATTATCAGAATTATTTTCTTCGTATTGCACAGGATAAGGAAACTGCATCAGAAATTTACGATGGATGTTACTTAATGTCAGATGAAGAAGTTCATAAAGTGCTTGATAAACAAATTGGCTATGATGCCGTTTGTGAATGTCTTAAAAATACGGATTTAGTCACTGACTTATGTGATGATATTGATATGCCATGGCACGAACCTGAGCTTCCAAAAATTGAAATTCCTATAAAGTATGCTAATTCAGCCGAATATCTTCGTAAGCTGGCGTGGGAAGGGTATACTCGTCGAGGTATGGATAAATGGTCACAGGAAAAACAGGACATCTACAAGAAGAGAATTGAAGAAGAGCTTAATGTCATTGAAAAGAAAGATTTTTGTGACTACTTTTTAATTCTTGTAGACTACATTGGATGGTGTCGCCAAAATAGTGTTATTGTTGGTCCAGGACGAGGTAGTGCTTGTGGTTCATTAATATGTTATTTACTTGGTATTACACAACTTGATTCCATCAAATACGATTTGGATTTTGGTCGTTTTTTAACTATTGAGAGAAAAGACCTTCCTGATGTCGATGTTGACGTAAGTGATAGGGCAAAAGTTATCGAATATCTTACGAATAAATATGGTGAAGATAGGGTAGTTCAGGTTATGAACGTAGTGTATACATCTCCGATTACAAGCATTAGAGATGTAGGCAAAATACTTGGTTTTCCTTATAAAGAAATGGAACGTATAAGTAAGGGATTCATACAAGATACTTGGGAGGAGTGCTTAAATAACAATAAAGAAATTGCTAACAATCCTAAGTATAAAGAACTTTTAGAAATCGCTGGACATATTACTAACCGTCCAAGAGGTTATGGTATTCATGCAGGAGGTTGTATTGTTTGTCGTAACTCATATGACCATTATATTGGTATAAGACGAGGACAGAATGGCGAACATGTAATTTCAGTTGATAAGGTTATGGATGAAAAAATTTCTCTTGTTAAATTCGATATATTGTCTGTTGCTTCGCTTATTGCAATTAATGAAGCAATGCAAGAAGACAATATTGATTTGTGGGAAATTGATATCAACAACCCTAAATTTGAATATAACGAGGGTATTTTTGATTTAATTTGCAGTGGTCGCACCGATTCAGTTTTTCAGATAGAAAGTCAAGGAATGAAAGATTTGATTGCAAGATTGCAACCAAGATCGTTAAATGAGTTAACAGCCCTGATCGCCTTGTATCGTCCAGATGCTATGCCAGCAATAGATGCTTATGTGGATTGTAAGAATCACCCCGAACACATACATTATCCTCATCCGAATATGGCTACTATTTTTGACTCAACTTTTGGTCAGAACCTATATCAGGAACAGAGTATGAGACTGACAAAAGTTTTTGGCGGTAGAAGTGATGCAGGAGCAGATCGAATGCGTAAATGCCTTGCAAAAAAGCAGCCCGAAAAGGTTAAAGAAGAAGTTACATTACTTCATCAAGAAATACTAAATAACGGATATACCGAAGATATTGCAGAGTATATATGCAAGGAGCTCTCAACCAAGGGAGGATATGGTTTTAACAGGAGCCATGCGGCAGCCTATGCTGTGATTTGTATGCAAACTGCATATTTAAAGGCATATCATAAAACTGCTTTCTTTAAGGCAATGTTAAACTTAAACAAAGACAAAGCAGGTAAGGTTAATAAAATCATCATTGATGCTAAACAATGCGGAGTGGAAGTTTTGCCTCCCAATATCAATAAGTCTGATATAAATTTCTCGGTATCAGAGGGTAAAATCTTATATGGCTTATCAGCTATTACGGGTATAGGCGAGACATTGGCAGAAATCTTGATTTCAGAACGCAATGCTAATGGTAAATTTCTTAATTTTAAAGATTTTACTGCAAGAATATGCCCTACTAAAACACAAGTAATTAGTTTAGTTAAATCTGGTGCAATTCCTACAAAAAATAAAAGAAATTTCTTAATTAATTATTTTAAAAATAACTATGAAATCAAAGAATATACTCCTGTACAGTCATACGGTACAAAAGCAAAACTGTTAGATGAATGGGGTATTAATGCCGATGATTTTATAGTTGGAAAAAAGATTGATAAAGAAAAGGTATTAGCACTTTATAATGCTAAACGTAAAGAGAAATATGATATAGAGCAAATGGAAAAATACAAAGCTTATATCAATGAGTGTGAAGAGAAGTATTTACAGGACGAAGAATTTTGGGAATTTCAAACACTTGAAACTTTTATTAGTGACGCAAATCCTTTTGAAAAAGCTCTAGAAATTCTAGATGATTTTGAGGATGTGCCAGTTGGTAATAAATGCACGATTGTTGGTATTATCTCCAAGATACAAAAAAAGAAAACAAAAAAAGGAGACCAATTCTGTTTCATTAATATCTATACTGGTACAGGTGGTTTGATAGAAGCTACGTGCTGGCCTGATGCACTAAAGAAATTTCAGGACTTAATAGTCAAAGGCACTCAGGTTGCAGTTCTGTGCAAAAAAGAAGATGACGATAAAGTTATTGTTGATAAGATAAAACCTTATGCACAGTGGTTGCAAGACATAAAAAGATAACAGAACAAAGTGATTAGTACAAATTTGCGTTAATAATGGCAAATACATGGTTGAATAATTCAGTCCCCCCAAAGCAGTTATTATTGTTGGAACTTTTTGCCGAAACAAATTATAACGGAAAGTTTAAGCAAGACAGAATGATTAAGGAGCAATAAAATGATAGATTTACTACACGGTGATTGTATGGTGAAAATGCAATCTATGTTAAATGACAGTGTTGATTTTACATTAACGGATATACCATACAATGTGGTTAACAGGAAAGATAATGGTCTTAGAACATTAGATAAGGGCAATGCAGATGTTTTAACTTTTGACTTAGAGAGTTTTCTCGATGAAGTTTATCGAGTCACTAAAAACAGTATTTGTATTTTCTGTGGAAAAGAACAATTTAGTGACATTTATAAATATTTTGCCAATAAACAAGGAACTACACGTCCTATCGTATGGCAAAAAAGCAATCCCAGTCCAATGAATGGACAATATATTTATTTAAGTGGTGTTGAGTTTGCTGTTTGGTTTAAAAAGCGGGGAGCAAAAGTATTTAATGCACATTGTAAAAATACAGTTTTTAGATACCCTAACGGCAGTAGCAAACTACATCCAACGGAGAAGAATCACAACTTGCTACAAGAGCTCATTCTTGACAATACCAACGAAGGAGACATCGTGTTCGATCCTTGTGCTGGTAGTGGCAGTCATTTATTAGTTGCATATAAAAACAATAGAAATGCAATTGGTATTGAATTGAGTGAAGAATATTTTAACATTGCTAAACGGAGGTTGCAGATATGAAAAAGATGCTAGATTTATTTTGTGGCACAAAATCTATGGCAAAGGCCTTTGAAAGAGCAGGATGGGAAACTTATACAGTTGATTGGGAAGAAAAATTTAAACCAACATTAAAGGCAGATATTGGTACTTTAACGGCAAAAGATATTATTAATCTTTGTGGTGGTGTACCTGACGTTTTATGGGCAAGTTTTGACTGTACGACATTTAGTATTGCCGCTATAAGCCATCATCGTAAAAAGAATCTAGAAACAGGTAATCTTGACCCAGTAAGCGATTATGCTAAGTTCTGTGATAAGGTAGACCAAAATGTTTTGAAACTTATTAAAGATTTAAACCCTATATACTATTGGATAGAAAATCCTGTCGGTGGTTTAAGAAAAATGACTTGGATGAAAGACATTCCATATAGATATACAACTACCTACTGCCAATGGGGTGAAAAACGCATGAAGCCTACAGATTTGTTTACGAATTATCCGAACGCGTATTTCCCTAGGTGCAAAAATGGTGATAGTTGTCACGAAAGAGCACCAAGAGGTAGTAAAACTGGAACACAGGGGATTAAAGGCTCTAAGGATCGATCTAGAATTCCTGATGCTTTATGCGATTATATCGTTTCTTTGTGTGAACGAGGGTTACAAGACAAAGTGATTGAAAGGGGGGCATCCAAGTCATGACAGAACAAATTTCTATGATAGAATTATTTTCCGGAATCGGAGCTCAAGAACGTTCTCTTCGTCAGTTAAAATTGCCTTATGAAATAACCCATACTTGCGACTGTGACCCCAACGCAGTTCTTAGCTATGCCGCAATGAGGTGGGATTTAGAAAAAGAAATGGAGACATTCGAGTTCCCTTCACAAGACAAAATGATTGAAGAACTTCAGGCGAAGAATCTAGGATATAATTTCCAAAACGGAAAACATAGCATCATAAAGAGAACACCAATTAACAAGTTGAAGCAATACTATATAGCAGATTATCTTAGTAGAAACCTTGGAGATATATCGAAGGTAGACAGTTTACCTTATGTCGATATCATTTGTCACAGTTCGCCTTGTCAAAGTTTCAGTTGCGCTGGAAAGGGAGAAGGTGGAGACGAGGGTAGTGGTACCACAAGTTCACTAATGTGGGAATCTCTTAGGCTAATTGGCACATCTATGCCCCGGTTCATAGTCTGGGAGAACGTGGCTGCTGTGTTGAGTGGGAAACATAGACATAACTTCATTAAATATCTTGAAAGACTTAGTGAGATGGGATATGAAAGTGCATTTGAACTACTAAATAGTAAAAATTATGGAGTACCACAGAACCGTTTGAGAATTTTCTGCGTAAGTAGAAAAATTGAAAATGAAGAAAGTCGTAGCACAACTATCAGGGAATGCAACAGTTCTAATAAGCAAGTTCTTAGCACTATGAAAGAAATTAGAGGAAAACATCCAAACATAAAGATTTGGGAAGACTTTACTTTCCCCGAACCCATTCCTCTCACAACTCGTCTCAAAGATATTCTCGAAATCAATGTTGATGATAAATATTATTTACCCGATGAACGTATTGAGAAACTTTTAAATTTATCTAAAAACACTAATACAGAACCTTTTGTGGTTGCCTCTCGTGGTCGAAATCCAGAGAATCCATCTGATAGAACAACTGGAGCACCGACTGAGCAAAGACTTGAACCTAATTTTAGCGGTACAACAAACTGTCTCACAAGCGTCGCTAAAGACAATTACATTTGTGAACCAGTTATCATTGAAGATTTTTATAAGAGTAGAGAAGCAAGAATATATTCAGAAACTGCACCGACGCTAAGAAGTGAACGTATAGGTCTTGAAGTAGCAGAAGAATTTCCTTGTAGCACTCGTGGTAAACAGGTAGCGTCAGCTATACGAGCTTCAATTTACAAGCAAGGAGTCCGTAATATAGAAGAGAATATTATTAATGGGTTGGGCTACGAGGGCGTTGTTGAAAAAGAGCAACCTATAACTAGATGGAGAATTAGAAAGCTTACGCCTGTTGAATGTTGGAGGCTTATGGGATTTACTGATGAGGATTATAATAGGGCTGCACAATATGTTTCAGCGAGTGCAAGGTATAAACAGGCAGGTAATAGTATCGTAGTCAACACTTTAGTTAGTCTTTTTTCAAGCCTACTAGTTGATAATGGGTATAAATCAGAAATTTGGACTAAATATATAACAGATTTTACTGATAAATCTCATTAATTTTTGTATATTTTGCCCATAGACAAAACAAAGTGATTGATGTATAATATGTGTACCATCTTAAGAAAGGACAAAACTTATGGACGAAAATAAAAAGCCCCAAGAAAAAATTGCCGAAGAATCCGAGCAGACAAAAGTAATTAAAGAAGCTGCCGAGAACATGGCGAAAAAAATTCGCAACGATGCTATGACCTACGGAGCAAGGATGATGTGTAGTGTTATATTACAGATTATCGACAAGCATCTTAACCAGCCAGCTAAAATAAGCTTACGTGACTATAAGAGATGTATAACTGAAATTGTCACAGTCGTATCTGTTCCACTGAAGAAAGCAGAGGAAGAAAAAGCTACACAATCTACAGAACAAAGTGATTCTGAAACAACAGGAGATATAAGAAATGAATAAACGAGCAGTATTTAAGGAGCTCCTTGATAAATTTGAGACAGAAGATATGCGTTTGTATTGTGAAGATATGATTGAGCAAATTCCAGATTACATTTTTACAATGCCTAGTTCAACAAGTATTAGATTTCATAATGCCACACAATGTAAACCGCATGGTCAAGTTTATCACATTGTTATGTTTGGTAAAATTATGAACTATCTTTTGGAACTCAAATGCAATCAGGAAAAGTTCCCATCTCCCGTACAAAGAGATGCTATGAGATGTGTCCCCATATTTCACGATGCATTGAAATGTAATTGGGAAAAGTCTGAATATTCTGTACATGAACATCCAATGTTGGCTGGTAAATGGGTAAGAGAAGCCCACGTCGAGCACGATATTGACGAAAAGATTAAGGAACGAATTGCTCGTATGTGCGAACGACATAGTGGAGAATGGACGACCAGTAAGCACAGCAATATAGTTCTTCCCGAACCAGAAAATGAAATGGAAATTCTAGTACACGAATGTGATATTTTAAGTAGTCGTTCAGACATTGATATGCTTCCATCAGAATATCTTGAGACAGTTCTTGGTACAGAGCCAGAAATTCTTCCAGACATAAATGAGTGGAAATTTAATTTTGGTAAGTTTAAGGATAAAACAATTCCCGAAGTTGCAAAAGAAGAAATAGGGTATTTGTATTGGATGCAAAATAATTATTTTAAGCAGCCAGCAAATGCGTTGATTAAAAAATATTTAAACGAAAGGACGAATAGTTAATTATGGCATTGGTAGTTGTCGGCTGGACTTCTCCTTATGATGATGTTTATCCAACGGTTAATTTTACACTAGAACGTAAAAAGGCATTGGTGGAACGTATTCGTAAAAGAGAATATAATTTTACCCACTTTGACCATGAGATGATGCCTTATTGTATCCCCGTTTACTCTGATAAGGTAGTGTGCAAGTTATCAAAATCTCAGTGGGACTCTACGATGAGCGAGGCATATAAAGAAAATCCTATTGGAGCAAGACTGATGCCAATGGACGTGATTGATAGAGCACCTAAAAATTCAATTTTATATGAAAAAGAAAAGTTTGAGAATGAAGGGAGTGGCACAAATGAATGAAGATTATTATGACAACTTAGACAAGGATATGGATGATATCCGAAAAATAAGCGTTTGTGAAGAATGTGATGAAGACATCTATGATGATAATACCGAGATTTACATCAGCGAAGATGGTTATTATTTCTGTTGTCTTGAATGTGCATTAAGATTTTATGGTATACAGAAAGCTGAAGATAGTATGGTGTCAAATAAGGATTGATTATGAAATATGCGATATATTATACGCTAAAGAATTTACTCGATATTATTTTTTCAAGGAGAAAGAGTTAAATGGATTTTACGGTTGAAATTTTGAAACACCCTACCGAAGATGATTGGCAATTATGTAAAACTTGTACGTTAGTTACGGTAGGAAAAGAAAGCTCAAAACCGCCTACAGAAGAATGGAAAAAGAAAATACTTAAAGCAAGACATTCTCCTATAAGAACGCTTGAATTTTGTTTTAGATTAAATGGCATACCAAGCTGGTGCGCGACGCATCTTGTACGGCACGTCCATGCTACCCCATTCGTTAAAACACAACGATCTGACAGAAATAATGGTCATGATAGAGGAGCAGATAGACAGGATACTCCAGTTAATATGTGCTGGTTTGTCAATGCTGAAGAACTTATGGTTATCGCTAATAAGCGATTATGTAGACAAGCAGCATATGAAACTCGTCAAGTGGTTCAAGCTATTTGCGAAGCAGTGATTAAAGTCAACCCAGAGTTTACTGAATTTTTAGTACCAATGTGCTATTGGAAGAATGGTAAATGTGACGAGTTTAATTGCTGTGGATTTAATCAAACCTATCAAGGTGGTGAAACTAATGCAGAATAAACATGTGTTGATGTGTATAATGGCAGAGTCGGCAGCAGGTAAAGACACTTTGATTCACGAGCTTTGTAAGCGAAATGGTTGGAGTCAACTAATATCATATACTACTCGTGAACAGAGAAAAAATGAAGGTATAACACATATTTTTGTAGGGGTGGATACTTATAAGGCAATGAGAGAAAACGGTGAAATTGCTGCCTATACTTACATTAATAATCAGCATTATTGGTCAACAACTGAGCAGCTTTACGACTCAGATTTTTATACGGTAGACCCACTAGGCGTAGCATCATTGAAAGCATTGGACTTGCCAAATCTACGTATTGTTTCTGTGTACGTCAATGTTCCAGAAGATATGCGCAAAGAACGTGCTATGGCACGAGGTGATAATCTTATGACATATAGAAGCCGTTGTCTATCGGAAAAACAGCAATTTAGGGATATGAAAAAGAATATGGATGTAGATTATGTTATTCCAAACGTTGATTTTGCGACCGCATATTCGGTATTAAAATGGATTTGTGACGTTGAGGGGGTTTGGAAGAATCATATAGATGGAGCAAAGGAGTGATGATATATTAAAATTGCATTAGATATAGATGATATTCTGTGTGATTTAGTTTCAACAGGTATTAAGTTATATAATACTAAAATGGGAAAGAATATCACACTTGATGATATTACGTCTTTTCATCTACACGAATGTCTTGACCCCCAAGATGCAGATATGATTCTAAATATCTTTGAGGGACAAACAATTTATAATTACCTTAACCCTATTCCAGATGCTCAGTGGGGACTTGAAACATTAATGAAACAAGGACATCGAGTGTTTTTGGCAACAGCTACACCATATCGTAGTTTTGCTAATAAAGTAGATTGGGTTTGTAGGCATTTTCCTTGTATAACCTCAGATGATATTATACGTATTCAGGATAAAAGTTTACTTAATACGGATATTATGGTGGATGATAAATTAGATAACTTAACTAAGAATTTGTGTAATAGGGTTGTGTTAGATTACCCATGGAATCGCGATAAAACTAAAGATTATGTATATGATCTCCACAGAGCTTATAACTGGGTGGATATTATAGATATTATTAACAATATAGAACGAAAGGAACAAGAATTATATGAGCAAGAAAGTAATATTTTATTCGAGTAAGTGCCCTCGTTGTCTGGTTCTTGAAAAGAAGCTTCAAGCTAAAGGCGTTAAATATGAAGAATGTAACGACGTACAGCTTATGCTTTCGAAGGGTCTTGAAACGGCTCCGGCACTTGAAGTGGACGGAACAATGATGAATTTTAAAGAAGCAGCGGAGTGGATTAAGGAGCAGTAATAATATGGCAAAATATAGTAGCTACGAAAAATATATTAATTTTATTAATAAGTATAAAAAGGCAAGTAACGCATCTAGTGGTAGTGAAGTCGATTCAAATGCAAATGTTGATAATAAAAATATTGCAACAATGCAAGGAGAGTTGACTAAAAGAGAAATTATTGGTACAAATAGACTTTTGATGATTAATAAAATCACTGAAATGTTTGGTGAAGATATGGCGTATGAATATATTCGTCAGCTAGAGTCTCACGAGATTTACAAGCACGATGAAACTTCGGTGATGCCGTATACATATGGGGCACAAGAAGTCGTAAATGTAAAATATTGTGGACGCACTTATACGGTATCGTTTGAAAGATTATATGAAATTTGCAATGAAACAGAAGAACTTATTGATGAGGTTAAAGATGTGTGGGCAAAATATCCAAACGATATGTACATTGAAGACAAGGATGGGTTTACACGAGTCGAAAGATTAATTAGAAAGCAAAGGCATAGAGATTTAGTGAGAGTTAAGGCTGCGTTTAGCAATGATATTATTGTCACAGATAACCACCCAATGATTGTTTGTGACAATATAAACAATACTATACCAGCATCTGAATCCTTAAACAAAAATCAATATCGATGTTCTTCAAAAATGACATTTGGTGATATCAAGTTTGTTGACACTGGCAAACTGTTGGATTATGGTCAAATGACATACAACACATTAGAACATGGTTTTGTTGCACATACTGGTAACAATGCATTATGGTATGCATACCCTAAAACTATCCAAATGGATCGTGAGATTGGATATTTTGTTGGATTTTTCATAGGAGATGGTGGATTTAATATTTCTAATGGTTCTATAGATATATCACAAAAAGATTCTAGTGTTTTGTATAAAATTGCCGACATTCTACTTACTCATTTTAATTCTCCATCGAATATTAATTTTTCTATCAACGATGAACGATATAAACTTATTGTGTCAAATCCAGTAGTATATATATTCTTGCGTAATTATTTAGGTATTAAACCAAAAGCACAATTTAAAACATTACCTGAGAATATTTTTGAATTCAATAGAGACTTTGCAGTTGGAATTATTGAGGGATTGATTGATAGTGACGGAACAATTGGTAGTAATGGAGAATATTCTATTAGATTATCATCAAGAACTGCGATTATGCAAATTGCTACAATTGTCAATGCTCTTGGCATAACAACTGGGTGTACAACACAACAAACAAGGTTTGGATGTAATGAAAAAATTAAACAAAAATATCAGTTATTTGGTGTAAACTTTAGAGATAATATAGATATGGTTTTTGGAGAAAGTTATAAAGCATCAAAAGCAAGACCTATTACAAAGGGAAAGAAGGGATCTTTTGATGAATGGCAAACAATTACAGACGTAACAGTCATTGACAATGGGCCGTTCTTAGATACAAACGAATACATATACGATATTACAACGGAGTCACATTCTTTTGTTTGCAATGGTTTGTGGGTTCATAATTGTGTGAGCATAACAATGTATCCTTTTTTATTTGAAGGGCTTAAATCAATTGGTGGCATGTCTGAACCACCACAGAACTTTGATTCGTTTTGTGGTTCTTTCATTAATCTTGTTTTCGCTATCGCAGCACAGTTTGCAGGAGCCGTATCAACTCCAGAGTTTCTAACTTATTTGGACTATTTTATTCGAAAAGAATATGGAGATAATTATTACCTACATACAAACGAGAGCGCATCTCTTAGCAGGAGAAAAAGAACTATTGATGATGTTATTACAGATAAATTTAGTCAGGTTGTATATTCTTTAAATCAGCCTGCAGCAGCACGTAACTTTCAAAGTGTATTCTGGAATTTAGCCTATTTCGATAAAAATTATTTTGACGGCATTTTTCATGATTTTATTTTTCCAGATGACACGGAACCACAGTGGGAGAGCGTTAGCTGGTTACAGAAACGATTTATGAAGTGGTTTAATGCAGAGAGACTTAAGAAGCCCCTTACGTTTCCAGTAGAAACTATGAATCTCTTAGATGACGGGTTGGATTACGTAGACCACGAATGGGCAGATTTTGCTGCGGAAATGTATGCAGAAGGACACTCCTTCTTTACCTATAGAAGTAGTAGCGTTGATTCCCTTGCTTCGTGCTGTCGTTTGCGTAATGAGCTTCAGGATAATACATTCTCATTCACTTTAGGAGCGGGTGGTGTGTCAACTGGTTCCAAGGGAGTCATTACAATCAATATCAATCGACTCGTGCAAAATGCAAAACGGAGCAATAGAGATATATCAGAAGCAGTAGCAGAACAAGTTAAGAAAGTTCATTGCTATCTTAAAGCTTTTAATGAAATTATGAAAGACAACTTTAAAGCAAAACTACTTCCTGTGTATGATGCTGGATATATTTCATTAGAAAAGCAATTTTTAACAGTAGGTATGTAATTATGCCTAATACTATTTTTCCAGTTATCGCTGGGGTCACAGTGGTGGCTAACGAGGAAACCTAAGCCGAAAGGTATGGCAATCTCGTGGGAGGTTTACTTATGATAAAGGATATTTATAAAATTACAAATTTAATTAATAACAAAATATATATTGGACAAAGCGTAAATGCAAAACATAGATGGGAGCAACATGTTTCCGCATCTAAGCATAATCCAAGGACAATTGTTGATAGGGCAATAAAAAAATATGGAGAAGAAAATTTTTGGGTTGAGGTAATTGAAAAAACGGAGCAGTACGACGAACGAGAACGATATTGGATTATTTATTATAATTCAACAAATCACGATATTGGGTACAATGTGTGCGTCGGGGGTGGAAGTGTGGGGGTTGGAGTGCAAAACCCAAGAGCAAAAATCGACGACCAAGACACACTAAATAAAATTATTGATGATATTCGTAATTCCAAAACAAACTTTAATAATATTGCGAAAATATATAATATAACACCAACATCTGTGAGCGAAATTAATAACGGAATTTATTATAGACAAGAAGATTTGGAATATCCACTTAGAGAGACAAAATATACTACTGAATTTTACAAGAGATTAATATATAGTATTCAACACGAATTGGATAAGTCACTAAGGGATATTGCTAAAGAGTACGAATTAGACTTGAGTTATGTTATAGAAATCAATTCAGGATCAGAAAGATGGCGTTCTTATCTACAATATCCATTAAGAGAATCTTTTTGTCATAGGGTTGGATACAAAGAATTTGATAATATTGTAGATGCACTATGTAATACAAAATTATCTCAAAAGGAAATTGCTCAAAAATTCAACGTCTCATTCAGCGTTGTTTCCGCCATCAATACTGGAAAAACATACAAAAAGAATAACATTAATTATCCAATTAGAGAAAATCAACAATCAACCAAAACAAAAAGAACTCTATCTCCAAATGAAGTTAACACCATTATCGACAATTTGTTACACACAAATAAGTCTTGTATACAAATTGCGCAAGAAGTTATTTGTCATCCTAGCACAGTCCAAGGAATTAATAGTGGAAAAATTATTAAATATAGAGACAACAAATATACATATCCTTTGAGAAAAATATAAACCCCTGTATCGACTATCCACGTATAGTGGAGTAGGGTTGCTATTGATACGCAATTCGAAATGATAGTATTATTATCAATGGATAATAATAAGAAATAGTCAGTGCTGCTAGAAATAGCAGACAAACACGGTAAACGGATTTGTCGAAGGTGCAGAATTTCTTGGTATACCAATTACTCCAAACGAACAGTATTTTGACTATTGTGAGCAAATTTTAAAACCCATTTATGACCTAAATAGAGCTGAAAGGACTGATGAATTAATGTTTAATACAGAATTTGTCCCCGCAGAAAACTTAGGAGTTAAAAACGCCAAGTGGGATAAAGAAGACGGGTACTTCGTACCAAGAGATTGCTACAATAGCTATTTTTATGTTGTCGAGGATGACAGAACGAATCTAATTGATAAGTTCATTCTTCATGGCAATAAATTAACAAAATACTTGGACGGAGGCTCCGCACTCCATGGAAATCTTAACGAACATCTTTCTAAGGAACAGTACAAAGTGATTATGAAAGATGCTATTAAAACTGGTTGTTCTTATTTTACATTTAATATTCCGAACACTATTTGCAATGATTGTGGACATATTAGCAAGCATCATCTCGACCATTGCGAAAAATGTGGTAGTACAAATATAGACTATTTAACTAGAGTAATTGGATATTTAAAGCGAGTATCTGCTTTTTCAGAAGCTCGACAAAAAGAGGCGGCGAAAAGGTATTATGAATGAACAACGACTAAAATACCTCGGATACAGTATCGTTTTTCAAGAAGTACCAGACGAAGTAACACTTGCCATAAATATTAGTGGCTGCCCTCACCGATGTGAGGGTTGCCACAGTCAATATTTGTGGGAATATGAAGGCAATTATATATCTGATGATTTAATAGGACTAATTAAAAAATACAAAGGACTAATTACTTGCGTATGCTTTATGGGTGGAGATCAAAATTGGGTAGAACTAGCACAATTAGCTCATATAGTTGACCATTATGGGTTGAAAGTTGCATTATACAGTGGTTTACCATCTAGATTATCATTATATGGCATTGCAGTATATTTTGATTATGTCAAAGTTGGAGTATATAATAGCAGTCTTGGTGGCTTGGCTTCAAAAACAACAAACCAAAGAATGTATCGACAAATCAATAAACCATCTAATATATGGGAAGATATCACGTATAAATTTTGGAAAGAAGATAAAGTAAATGGCTAAATATAAAATTGTATTAAATGACGATTTGGAACTAGTAGCTGAAGTAAATCGTCAACTTCAAGAGACACGTGGCTATTGCCCTTGTGCTCTTGTATGGAACAATGATACGAAATGTTGTTGCAAAAAATTCAGAGAATCCCTAGATAAGGGAGAAGAAAAAGAATGTGACTGTGGCAAATACAAAATAATTAAAATTGAAGACTAAACAGAACAAAGTGATTGAAAAGGAGACTAAAACTATGGAAGAACTTAAGAGAGAAAAAACACTTGAAGAACTCAAAAAGGAATTTGAAACTACACAGAATCAATATAACACGCTGAAGGAAATTATTAAAAAGAAAGAGGCGGAAGAAGTAAAGAAAAAAGAAGCTGCACTCGCATCAGAGAAAGCAGCCCGTAGAAAAGAGATTGAAGATAAGATGCACGAACTTGAAAAGCTCGAAAAGGCATATGTAAATGACTATGGTTGCTATAGTTATTCTAGTGAATCAGACCCATTTTCATATCTGTGGCATCTGTTCTTTTAATTGAGGTGACTGTATGGATATTAAAATAAAATACTTTACAGAAGACATCGATAAGCTTCGATATGTTGATGGCAAGTCGGATTGGATTGACCTTCGTGCGGCAGAAACGGTTGAAATGAAAAAGGGAGAGTTTAAACTGATTCCACTTGGAGTAGCTATGGCTCTCCCAAAAGGGTATGAGGCACATATAGTTCCAAGAAGCTCAACTTTTAAGAATTTTGGTATTATCCAAACAAATCACATGGGAGTTGTTGATGAATCATATTGTGGACCCAATGACCAATGGTTTTTCCCAGCATTAGCTATGAGAGACACTAGAATCAGTAAAAACGATAGAATTTGCCAGTTCCGTATCATGGAGCATCAACCAAGCATAGAATTTATTACTAATACGCTAGAAGACAACATAGATCGTGGCGGACACGGTTCAACAGGAGTATAAAATGAGAAATATAACCAAGGTGATTTGTATATGTACAGTATTAGCAATTATATTCATTATTACACTTATATGTGTTTGTAGTTGTGAAGCTGATACGCCGGAATACCCAATTGTTGAAGCATCTGCGGGTATTGGCAGAGAACAAGAACCTGTTTATACAATCACTTCTGTTGAGCGTGAAATGCTTGCACGACTAGTTTATAGAGAAGCAAACACAGAAAGCATTGAATGTCAAGAAGCTATTGTATCTGTAGTAATTAACAGGTGGCAAGATGGTCGATGGGGAGATACATTAGAAGAAGTGGTGCATGCTAAAGATCAGTTTACACCCGCTAGCTTACTGTATTGTACCACACCAAATGAAACTAATTACGAAGCAGTAGATGAAGTTATTCAAAATGGATGCACGATACCTGAGTATGTATTATTTTTCCGAGCAGATTATCATTTTAAATGGAAGGGCTATAAGGCGTATCAAAAAATAGATTCTACATGCTTCGGCTATATAGAAAAAGATAAAAAATAAAAAAATAAAATAGCGGTGGTAGTAAAATATCATCGCTATTTTTATACACAATAATATAAAACGACCAAGGAGAGACAAATGGCAAAAACTATAATTAAAAAATATTCTAATAACACTACGGTGGTTATTACATACAACAACGAACCTTCTTTAGAGGCTATCAAGCAGTATGCCCAAAAATTAAAGCAGACAATTGACAGCAAAAGTATTCAGAGTTAACATATATTTATAAAATCAATAGAGAGGGTGATATTCGTTGGAAATGCGAAATGAATACAATCCAATTATTATAAAATATGTTGCAGAATATTTGAGAAAATCTAGAGGAGAAACTACAGAAGACTTAATAAAACACAAAACGATTTTAGAAGAACTGTGCAAATCTAGAGGATGGGTTTATGTTGTATACGAAGAAGTAGAAACTGGAGAATCATTATTTGCAAGACCAGTTATGCAACAATTATTAAGAGACGTTGAAGATAATATTTACGATGCAGTTGTATGTGTTGATTTAGATAGATTGGGTAGAGGAGATTTAGTAGATTGGGGACAAATAAAAAGAGTATTTCAAAAAACTAACACTTATATGGTGACTCCAAGTTCTTTATATAATCTAAATGACGACAATGAAGAATTTGCCGTTGATTTACAAACCTTATTTGCGCGTAGAGAATATAAGAAAATTACCCATCGATTATCTATGGGTAAGAAGGTTGGCGCGAAACTTGGCGCGTGGACAAACGGCACACCTCCAATGCCATATGAATATCAAGAGTGGATAGACCCAGCAACAAATAAAAGATATTACAACGAAAAAGGACTTGTTGTTAATTTACAGAAATTATCAATATATAGATTTATGGTTGACTCATTTATAAAAGACAAAAAGAGTACAAATGAAATTGCTTGGGAATTAAATAGGCGTAATATACCTTCTCCACGTGGTGGTCGTTGGTGTAATATGACAGTTCGTAGATTGCTTGTAGATGAAACACATCTTGGGAAAATTATATCTAACAAAACTAAAGGCGATGGGCATAAAAACAAATCTCCTAATAAACAACCATTTCAAAAAATACCAAAGGAACAATGGACTGTCGTTGAAAATAGACATGAAGCAATAAAAACACAAGATGAACATGAAAAAATATTAATAGGAATTCAAAAAAATTTAAAATCACCATATAGACGGAGTGATCATTACTACCCACTAAAAGGACTGATTAAATGTGGATTGTGTGGATATGGTTTACCATTAGAATATAAAAGAGGCAAAGATTTAATTGTAAAAAAATGCTGGCATAAAGATTATCTTGGTAATAAGTGTCCAAACTCTAGCGGAAAAGCTCAATATATAATTGATGCAATAGATGAACAATTAAAAGAGTATGAAGAACAAATAAGAAAAGAAATAGAAAGCTGTGAGGACCAATCAACTGATTTGATTCAGCTTCAAATAAAAACTATTATGGATAAATTAAATAAAAAAGATATAGCTTTAAAAAGGGCAAGAATAGCCTATGATGAAGGTGTTGATACATTAGACGAATATAGATCCGCAAAAGAACGAATACTCAAAGAAGTGGATGAATTAGAGAATCAATTGAGTATAGAAAATTTAAAATTACAAAAAGCACAATCTATAACAAACCACGAAAAACTTCATTATATAGAAGAATTTAGAAGAAGTAGATGGGAAGATGAGCTTGACGATAAAGAACTTAACGACTTGTATAAGACCATAATTTCAAGTATTATATGGACAAAACAAGGTGACAATATTGATATTAAAGTAAATTTTCTATAGGCTCGTAACAGCCGAAGATTCTGTGTTTCGAGTGGAGCAAGTTTTAAACTTGCCATTGGTGCCACGTGTAGAACTTTCTCCATCTGAAGACACTTGTTACGAGCATAAAAAATAAGGGACTATCAAAAGATAGTCCCTTAAATATTTGGAAGTATAAAATGTGGTGATTGAGATATGGTATTTATATTATTGCCGTTATCGACCAATTTATTCCACATAATCCCCCTATTGGCATTTTTATTTTTTTTGCTATCAAATACCCCAATATTGACGGCATTTTAGCTTTATGATAATATGCAGGGGAGAGGTGATTATAGTGAAAGATGAACGAAAAGCGATTACAATTCGTGTATCTCCTGAGCTAAAATTTCAAATTGACAAAGCTGCAAACAAAGATAATCGTACTATAAATTCATGGATTATAAATTTAATTAAACAGCATCTTGAAAGTCAAAAAAAATAGGGCGCAACTTTTATATTGCACCCTATAATATTAAACAGTTTCTTTAGATTTTGTATTAATCTTTTTGCTTGTTTTGCAAATCTGATCGATCAGTTCACTAACTTTCGCAAGAGATTCTTCTGTTAAGTTAAAATTAGAAACTTTTGCGCTTGCTTTAACCATTTCAAGTACCCATTCTTTACGTTCAGCCCCAGTCTCAAACATTGTTTCTGCTGTAGCCATATACTCCATAGTCATTTCAATAATCTTATTCCAATTCTTTTCTTTTACAAATGCTACAATTGTACTACATAGTTTAGTAACAAGTGGTAGACATACAGCCAAAGCCCCACATATAGCTACTACAAGTTCAATCCACATCGAATATTTTTCCATAATTAAAATCCTCCTAAAATTATATTGTCGTAGACGACGCATCTTGATATATAGAATTATCAATCGACATCGCTTCTTCAGCTTCCATATCGAGTTTTCCATTTATCGTGTCAAGCTCATTCTCAATTTCCATTTTTGCACGATTTTCGTCTAGCACACCAATCTCTTTTAAAATCGTATACTTTTCCTTTAAAAAAGCCATACGTAATTTGTAATTATTCTCTGATTTAGCTTTTGAATAATAAAATCCACAAGCTGTGCCAAAGGCACCTCCAGTGGATGTTAACAATGCTACAATGGATGTCCAGTCAGTATACGTATTCATAATCAACGATATGGAACAAGATACGATTGTATATACTATAGCTACAGCGAATAGAATACCAATAAATAATATAATCTTTTTTGAAGTTTCCATTTTCTTGTTTTTCATAGAACCACCTCAATTATTTTGCCATGTAATTTAATCATTGTGTATCTTGATAAAATCCTGTTGTTTATAATATTTTTCAATTGCGTCATACATTTTTGTTCCGATATGATTTAGCCCTAATTTGTTATGATATTTATCGTATACTTCATCTATTCTAAGCATTTCTTCTGGGAATATCTGCAACCCCCTACAACACTTATTATAATAAGTTGATAGTTCTGATTTTAGTCTTTCCGCTTCATTTTCCAGTACATTCTTTTCAACTTTTTCAAGACGCTCTTGTATTTTTGCATCGTTAATTAAAGACTCGTCGAGTTTATTGTTTAATTTTTCAATATTATCAATCATTTTTTGATATTGAGATTTATGAGCAATAGAATTTACAAGTATCTGCCTCAAAGGTTTAATAATTGTGATTAATAATGCTATACAAGCTGAGATACAACCGACAACTGTAGCAATGTTTTTAAATATTTCCATATCACATTCTCCTTAAATATAATTAATATTCATTTTAGTCATTCTCCTTTTATTTCTGATAAAACATAGTTCAATTTATTTTCTAATTCATACATTGTCTGTTTTAGTGCTTCGTTTTCTTGTTTTAGCTTCTGAATCATATGTGTATTAAGTGCAATAAATTCATTATATATAAGACCATACTCTTCACTGTATCCACGATAATCGTCTGAATCTTCTTTTACTGGGTAGCGTAGTATGCCACCAAATTTAGTGTTATCAAGACCACTTTCTGTTAATGCGTTTTCAACAGACTGTGCTCCAAAACCAATATGATACCTTCCAGATGCCCCATCATTATATTTAAATGCAACGGGATGTAATTTATCAAAAAATGATTCATATTGATTCAAATCGATAAAACTATTCTTCAGTCGCTCGTCTGAAGTTACAGCTACGCCACTATTGTTAGGTGCTCTTACAGTTTGACCTCTTAGATTTAAAACTGTAGAGTATGAAGATGATCCAGCCCAGCCAATACCCGCTGTTAATCCGTCAATATCTCGATTGATAATATCATGATTTGCATTGTCCTTCCATTGGCAATACATGGCGAAAACTAAATCATTATATGTAGACGTTGACCCAAATTTTCCATCTGTTGCAACATTGCCCGTGACGTTTGCTGTGCAATTAAATGTAAGTACCCCAGAAGCGGTTTCTAATATAGAAGAGGTAACATTTGTTGCATTGTCATATGCAAATACAATACCTGGCTTGTATGGAGATATCGCGCCAGTTTTGCCTTCTGTAGTTCCTACTAAATATATTCTACCATTATTGCTTATACACGCACCCTGTTTACCATCATATGCGTCTGTTTTCCCATTAGTAAATAATTCTTTATACGATACTATATTCTCATTTACATAAAAATCACTATCTCTTAACTGCCAATATCCTTGTGTAGTAAACGCAGAATTATCTACAGAATATCTTCTACGACAAGTAACGTTTCCACTACCGTTCACATATAATTGCACCCTAATATCTGCAGTTTCATTAGTACCATCTTGATTGATATCATCAGAAACACTCCTACGAGTTACAGTAACGTATTCTTGTGTAGAATTGTCTATATTAACTCCTTCTTTAAAATGTGTCTGCCAGTTACATTCAAATAGACCAGAAGCAGTCGAATCAACTACTGTGCTTAGACCGCCAATAGCAACGCCATTACCATATTTGGCAATGTTAATCGTGCGTTCAGACACGCCTAAAACTATGGATTTGTTGTTTGTATTATATGAATCTTGAATAATTGCCTTGACAGTGTAGCTTGAAGATGTTGCAAAATCTCCATTGTACACACCAGTATAAGTGTTTGATGTATTATCTGTGTCCAAAACTGTTATTGTAGAAGCATAATCATCTTTGCTACTACATAATTTAACTGTACGAGTATTTGCTCCATCAACAGAAGCATAACTAGTTTTAATAACAATTTTTGCATAAGTACCATTATTATCTAAAACACCACTAGCATTACATCTTTGTGCAGAAATAGAATTAATCTGTGGTGCTGCATATTCATATACATTTACGGATACAGTTTTGTAATCCGAAATTCTACCCCTAGCGTCTTTGGCTGCAACCTTATACTGAACTGCTCCAGACGTTTGAATAGTGCTACTTGTACGAGTGTTACTTGTACTGTTATATGTGCCTGATGAGCCTGAGATATTTGCGCCCTTAAAGACATATGAGCTAATTGAAGATCCACTACCCGCAGATGCAGAAGCTACTAATTTAATTTTTGATTTACCCTGCACGTACTTATTATTCAAACCACTAACTAATGTAGTACTCACCGATGACACCGTAGGTTTAATACTAGATGGCACGTTAACAGTTATTTCTTTGTAAATACGAGCAATATAATCAGAATCATTGTTCGCAGAATCCAAATAGGTATAAAGAAAAACTTTCATTTTGGTGCTTGTAGTTTTAGGCAACCAGCTATGTGGAATTGTATATGCAAATGATGTTGTACCTTTTGCAATCCACCCACTAGTGTATTTTGAGCTACCATCTATTTCAAATCTAATTTTATGCTTAAATGTAGAACTAGATGGTGTTATTGTTGATGTTAATGAAGAGCCTGTATTTACACTTGATGGAATAGATAATGCCGAAGAACGTGGTATAGTGCCTAAAGTAACTGATTTAGAAGCAGTTAAATCAGACACGTATGTTCCACCATAAGTACCATTAAATTCCATATTGGCTTTAATTGTAATACTTTTTGTACCATCACTATTATGAGGTACCGTGACAGTGTATTCTGTGACCTTGGTTGTTTGTAATACTGAAGTGTTATTAATATTAAAGCTGTATGCCCAATTCTTCTTATTTCCATTAATAGTAATATAAGAGTCAGACAGTGCAGAACCCCTTAGACCGTAACTTTTAACATAAACCTTTGCCGTCACGCTAGACGTATTTGCACTAATATTATCAGTTGACGACCATGCCACATAAAGGCTTAATCCATTGACTGATCGTGACGAAAAATTTCCTGATGCCATAATATTACCTCCTCATTAGTTCAATACAGTAAAGCTAAAACTACCGTTATCTTCAATTGTCATATACATATTTCCTAGATTAATAGTACCTTGAACATTTAAATTATTTTCTACAGTTACCTTTGGAGCAATTAACTGGTTGTTCGCAAGGGTAAGCAACTTGTCTGAATCCTGATAAAAAGCAAGTTCCGTATTTGTAAACAAACTAGTAAACGGACTAATTTCTCCGGAATCAGTTTTTGCACCTATTTGCAATCCTTGAGAATTAATGCGAACGTATTGTGATAAATTGTTCAATGTTTCATGTATATCGTCTAATTCCATATCATACTTTAATGTTGGAGTCCAATCATCCGCATTATAAGTCGTATTACTAGTTTGTGCCTGTAATAATGTTCCTTGTAAATATGTCCCATGGTCTTCATCAGAATTAGTAATCCACAAGTCACCAACATTATATTGCGAAGGTCTACTTGTATATATCTTGTTGTTCGAATCTGCATCTGCTGAAATCCAGTTTTCTTCTGCTGCGTCCCAAATAAACATCATATATGTGCCATTGTCATTCTTTTTAATCCATATTTGTCCATCTTGTACATTCTGAGGAGCCGTATCAGAAATAATAGGATCGGACGTGTCTGTTAATGTCAATGTATCCATTATTAAGAAACCATTTTCTTGACTTTCAACATCACACTTAAAGGTGGCAGTTGATGTAAAATCATTTGCTGATATAATTTTAACTTTTTCAGATTGTCCCATTGGAATATCGCTACCATTGGTATTTATTTGGCTCCAATAGTAAGATAGTTGTTGTAAATTATCAGATGGTTCCCAAGTAGTTCCATTATATTTTTTCAATGTAACAGTTTCATTGTTACCATCAATTGAATACCAATAGTCATTTGTATTGGGATTTTGTGGCTCAATAATAGAGACTGGGCCGAGCAATGGGTCTACTTCTCCGTATTGGTTGTATATTAATATATATATAATCCAATAATATTTTTTAGTAAAAATATTAATATTACTTGATATGCATATAACGATGTTATATGTATCACTTTTATCTTCAACCATAATAGTTGCTGTATACGTGTTACCGTTGTAAATCATGTCGCACTTATAGTTTTTAAATTTATTTACGTCATCACGAGTAACTATATATGAAGATGAAGTGCCCTCTTGTATCAACGACCATTCTGCATCATTTTGTTCATACCATCTATATGTTGCTTCTCCTGTTTGTATCTGTGTGCTTCCAACGTATGCAACAGTTTGTAGAGTAATAGATTCTATTGTGTTGGATAAAACATATCCATTAGGAGCATACAACTGAAAAGTTACACTTGCATTTTCTGATGTTGAGGTTGCGCCAGATACAATTAAAGAAAAAGATACTTTTTCAGTTGCAGTTAACCCGTCTGCTGTGGTAGCAGTACAAATATATGTAATGATTCCACTTGAAGAAGTAGATAAATTGTTGGTACTTACTGTTAGAATCCCATTAGAAACAGTTTCTCCTGAAATTAAATTAACAGGAGTTGCCCCACCATCTTGACGCTTCCATGTAATAGATTCAATAGAAGTTGTAACATCTGCTGAATTTAAAAATACTGTTGGTGTCAAAATTAAATTTGTCGTCTCCCACGAAGGAGAATAAGTTGCTGGATTTTCGCTATTATTTTTAACCTGCACCACAGGTAAATTGTATGCAATACTGATTGATAAATTCTGAGAATCTGTCATATCAATAAAGGTTTGCTGATTTGACATAAGTCCAACTATCATATTATGTTCCTCCGTAATTATGTAGTTTCAATATCAACCTTGCAACAAATTGTCGCATTGTTTTCAATATCCGAATGGGTAATTGTTATTGTTTTTGTACCAATATGCTTAGAATTCCATATACTATCACTAGATGTATCAGCTGACGTGCGAATCCATTTAAATTTGCTACTACTGATAGTGCCTGTCTTATCCTCACCTTGATTATAAACCTTGCAACTTAATATAGTTGTTTGGTTCTTGTCGGTAAAAATTGTTGGTCCATCAGATGTAATTTCAATTGTCCAACCAACGGCTTGTTGAAAATCACTTTTTGTTGCATATGTACTATTGCCGTCTGCCCCTAAAATCTCAACCGAGCCATCTGGGTTTACTTTAAATGTTCCACCATCTCCGCCAATTTCCAGTGAGCCACCTTTAATTTGAGAACCTTCAATATAACCTCCCACAACTGCGTCAGATAGTAATCCCCATCTATATACTTCTTGTCCATCTTGAGTAATTTTGAATTTACCAAAAACGCCCGTACTAGTATTCCAGTTATCATTCGTAAATACAAGCTTATTGTTACTCAGAAGAAACTGTTCTGGTTCATATGTATTCTCAGTACCCTCAACTAATTTACGACCCAAAATTCCCCGAGAATCCCACGAGATACTTTGATTAGACGTGCTACCAACCTGTAAGGCTGCATCTTTTAATCCATCCTTAATAGCTTTATCTAATGCTGTACTTTTTTCAACCGCTTTTTGCCAACTTGACGAACTCGCTGCAACAGTTTTACCAGCTGTTACTGCTTGCTGCAACAAATCTGCTGTTTTATCAACTTCATCTTTTGTAGTAACTAGATCACCAAATGTGCAAGAAAAATCTGACAAATTATCAAAATTAATAGAGACCTCTAATAAACGAGCTCTCTTAATATAATTCTCTCTTAATTCAACTTTTACAAAATTTCCTAGTTGGAATTGTTCTCTTAGCGGTAAAAATTCAGGTATAGCCATAATATTTGCCATATCTATACTGAATGACAATTTAGGTTGGCAAATCTTTTTAAGTTCCTTTGTTGCCTCTTGCAACAATGTTTTTTTAATTGAAATTTCTTCTTCTTCTGATTCATACCCTGTTAAAATAATATTGTCATTAGTATATTCATCTTCTCTAATGAAAGGAGATAGTCTTATTAGCTCTCCTTCTGTAAAGAAATTTTCCATTGCTGATTGCTTTTTTAAACTATTCATTCTAGATAAATTAACGCCTTGTGAACGACTATAAGCAATGTATGGAATACCATTGTCACCAATATATACAGCATATTCATTTTTTAAATCTCTTCCAATAGTGAAACGAACAATACCAAATTCTTGTTCGTACCCAACAAGCGTAATAGTTCCCTCCTGATACTCTTCAGGGAAATACTCAGCAATAACGCTCATTAAATTTTCAGAATTGACTTTATCCTTTGTAAAATAGCGGGATTTGACAGCAACACCATTTAATAAATATGATGCTCGTAATTCTTTTTCAAGTAGAACTTCCTGTACTACTTGTAATTTTTCATAGTTCTCTATATACCGAGCATAATTTTCATAATCGCTCTGATTCTCATTATTCTCTGTTGGGTCATACTCTATCCATGCCCTGTTCTTATAGATATAAAGCTTTAATGGACTGCTATCAGTATCAAGCCATTTTGTACCAGCAGCTATTTCTCCAGTTGGTTGTGTATCACTAGCAACACACTGGTTTCCTTCTTTTGAAAAATAACCTTCTGTTTGTACAATAAATATTTTAGTATAAACAGACTGCTTCTCTTGAAGAAGTTTAATACCATAATCTTGTACATTTTCTTTTTTTGTTTCGTCTTTGACGAGACATAAGTAAGCACCCAAAATACCAATTGATTTAACGGTATAATTATTTAATCCTAAATAATTAGCTGTTAATACTTCTGTTACCCATTGTCTTAAAGAATATTCTACTGAAGAAATAACACCTGTTGCCGCATTGGTTATAGTTCTACGAATTTTATAAACTGACTCCTCACTATTATAATAAACACGAATAGTTGCACTATCAGAATCAGCATTTTCTAAAGTTAATAGTACGTTATCTGTTTTATTACATTTTGTATCTTCTTTAACATGGTATAAATCTAATTTCTTTTCTAAGGATGTTTTTGCAGCATTAATCGCCGTTTCTTTTTCGTTATCGGAAGCCCCATCCTCGTACACAGGTCTGTACAAACAATATAATAATTGAAATTTATCTCCGATGCGTAGCACATCTTGCGATATGGGAATAGCATTCATTAAATCACTATATTCATTATAAGCAGCCACCCACGCGGACATATAATTCGTATATTTCTCTGTGTTACTTTCCACTTGACTGATATATTTGTTATATGCAATATATAAATCATTACCTAGCCACATAGGGTCATTGTAAAAAGATAAATTCATTATGTTACTTTCGCCTAGATTTACATCACGAATTGCCAGTCCGTCTCCACCAGTTACTTTTAATTTTGTCCTTATTTCGTCAGTAGAATACTTAATATCAATTTGTGACGCCAAGTTTTCTCTAGAAATAAATACGTCAGTATCCCAGCGAGTTTGAATTTCATTATTATCAGTAATTCCATCTTCTTCGGTTGCGTAAAAATTAGCAACCCCATTAATTGAATCCCACTGTATCATATATTGAAAAGTTTCTGCAGCAGTATTACATAAAAAATCATATACTGAAATTCGATCTTCGCTAAAAGTACGCTCTTGAAACCATAAGTCTGAATCCACTGTTCCAATTTTCCATTCAGGGATATAATTAAAAACAATGTGTAATAAACTTAAAGCCGGATTAGATGGGTTATAAAATCTGATATTAGGAAATGCTTTGATATATAATTGTTCATCATATTCAGCAAATGCGTTTGCGTCTGTAATTTTCACTTCGGTATAAACATAGGAATCATTGTCTGTATATTCCTTAATAAAATATCGTTCATATGGGTCAAATGTAGTCGGAGCATTTACATATGGTCTATCTATAGAATAATCCACACCATTTTTTTGCATATGATAAATGTATTCCAAAGAGTCATCTTCACCAGTATTAACTCTAAATGTATCAAGAAATTTTGTACTTGTAGAATACTCTAATGAAAAGCAAGAAACTGTTTTACTATCATAATCGTTTAAATTTTCTTGAACATCTTGAATCATAAAATGCCCTATACCGAAAATATAAATGACACGCAAAGAATCAATTAATGAATAATATAAGTTCTCTACACTCTTGCCTTGTATTGGATCATTATACGTTTTCGCAACAGAAAATTGAATCTCAGAATAGGTATTAAATTTAAAAGCACCTGAAAAATCATAAATCTGTAGCTCTCCTATAATCTCTTTATTTGGTTGACATAGAAATACCGAAGGCGGAGTATAATTCTCAAATAAATTTGATGGTAAATTCATAGCTACTCCTCCTTGGAATTATAACTGTCCGACCTTACGTGGTTCAGACCATTCGATTTTAATTACACAATTTCCAGACACTGTAATATTATTTTCTCCATTAATAAAATAAGGAAACTTCCAATTAAAATCATTACCAAAAACTCGCAAGGGCGTATTTGAACTTGCAATAACTCGATTGGTACCATCCAAAGTTATCACTTCATTTTTATAGCAACCCGTAATAATAGATTTTGTAATAGTAATCTTTTCATCTTTGGTGTAAATATTAGATATTTCTACACCATTGCCAACCTTGCCTATTAGTTGCCAGCTGTAACTTTGGTCGTTGTACACCCCTTTGTATATGCTCATATCACTAGAACTCAAATAATATAAGCCTGTTGTATCAGCATTAGGAGTTTGATTCTCAATACTACCAGAAAAAGTACCAGCCAAAGTATATTTTTGCCCATCAATATTCACGCAAAGAACAGTTTTATCCAAACCACTTTTTGGGTCTTTATACGTATATCTATAGACCGTATTAGGCATCATATCAAAAGTAAATTGCATAGGGTCTTCTGTTGTATCCAAATAAATACTATTGCCAATCATAAGTGTAATTTTTGGATATAGTTTCTTCTCTTCTTCGTCGCTACGACACTTAATTAAAATACTCTCTGAAGAACCTACTTCTTTTTCTATTACCTTTATTGAAGAGTAAGCATATGGAGATATATTTTCAAACTCACACACATATCCAATTACTCGATTATTAGTTATTTTTTGTTGCTGCAAAGTAACGATGTTGCCATACAAGATATACGATATAACTTCGGTGTCATCTTTGTATATTTCAAGTTTTTGCATTTCACTACTACTAGACAGCCAAGATAACATACGTCTATTTTCCCAGTCATTAAAATCACTAAAATCATTTTTGACGAACGTCAATGTCGCTGTTAAAGGTTGGTTGTATTTATAGCCATGTATTCTTTTATATGAGCCATCCCAACTAGTGGATGACACTACTTCTTTGTTCAAAAAGCTATCAGTTTCACCATTATCATCAGAAAATGCAATACCGACAATGGCGTCAAAATCTATATTAGTCTTATTTCTAAATCTAATTTTGTACGGACTGATCACGTCGCAATCACCGTTCCTTTCTAACTACTACTATATTTATATAACAAAAGGAGGGACATCTCCCTCCGATTGTTATATAGTATTTTATTGTCCAACTCTTTTAATTCCATAATTAAGTTTTCTTGCAAATATGTCAAGCTGTTCTTGTACAAGTTTCTTAAGTTCAGGAATAGTTTCTTTTGTTGCATTTTCCACTTTCAATAATGTATCGAAGGTTAGTTCAATATTATTATTAGTAGAAATGTCAGGAATAGATACTTTAACTAAGTTGTTACCAAGCTCATTTGTTGGGGTTTGAACAAGATCAAATATACGCTTTGTAATATCTGCTGGTACAACACTTGTGCCTTTGCGCATAAAGGAAAGATTTCCTGAAGCACCAGGGATAAGAACAAGTTCATCACCATATTGTGGTTCGTCTGTAATAGCCCATTGGTCTTGCTTAGTCCCCAATGTACCTTTTGCATACTCTTCAACATATCCTGATTTAGCATAAACTACAGGATGTTTAAAAGCACTAAAAGCTAACATTTTGGACCCAGCTTTATAATACAATACTTCGTTAGCCGAAGCCATAAGCTTTGCAGTATATGGAATTTTTGTACTACGTTTTAAATAATGGCCACTATAGTCTTTACCACTAGCGTCAGAGCCACATTCATAATAATAATCGCCATTCACTTTTAAATATTTATAATACTTTGTTTTTTTCTTTGCTTCTTCTTTTTTATTAGTGTCTGATTTTTGTGTAGATTTAGATTGACTTGTTGTAGTTTTTCCACTACTACCACTATTGCCTCTACCAGATGTATTGTTAATAACATTAGCTGCGCTTTGTGCATTATTGGCAGCATTATTCATGCTATTAATAGCTGTCACAGCATCGTTTGCTTTATCAATAATCTTTTGAATGAGATTTTGAACATTACTAGACCACAGGCTCCAGGGATCATCTGAGGGCGCAGTGACATTTGAGGGAACAACATCGGCAAAATCATCAGATTTGTTTATAACGTCGTTCAATGCATCTATAACCACTTGATTAAATTCTTCCGCATTATTTACTCCCTCTTGGAAAGCGATTATTAAATCATTTGTTAACTGTTCTTTTTTGCCAGAGGCGTCATCAGCTACACTTTGTAGGGCATACATTATTTCTGGAGCAAATGTATTTTGTGCATACTCTTTAACTGTCTGCCAAGGCAATTGTAAATCAGAAGTTAAAGGAGAAGTAGCTTCATTAACAGTCACTCTAATAGATTCCACAACGCCTTCGACACTTGTTTGGAACAGACCTGCAGCTAATGAACCATTACCAAATAGATTATTGATGTGGTCAGTAATTATGCCACTGTAGATTCCAGTTTGGTCAGTGAAGTCGGCTAAATCAAGAATGCCACTTTCTTTATATGCTGTAGCTTGCAGCGCGGCATTTTGCCATGGGAGCATTAGGTAATCTGACAAAGTTACACCGTATTCTGACGAAACATTATTCAAGCCTGTCAGCACTGAATCTGCATTGACAAGCACTTGTGCCATACTATCAGCTACTATTTTTTCTACATCTTTTAAAGCTTCACGGAGTTGTTTAACATAGTCTTCTTTTGATTTGGTATAGCTGTCAAGTTCGTCATCATATGCAGAATTTTGAGAATCAACTGCATGGTCATAATATGTATCATTTAATGACTCTTTAGCTTCGCGTAGTTGGGCTTCTAATTTCGACCGTTCGGCTATTGTTGCCGCATCTGTCGAACCCGACATTGCTGCTATTTTGCGCTCTAATTTACTAATATCTGAGGACTGCTTTTGAATATCTTTTCTAAAATTATATAACCATGATGTTACTATATAAAATGAATAAAAAACTTTTCTAATTCTTCTTTTGTACTTAAAAAATATGGAATTCGTAGCAATACAATATTATTATCTCGACAATAATCAGTTTTTATTTTATCATGAAGTTGCAATATTTTTAATTGCGATAATGCCCATTCATCTCCACGCCCCGCAAAATCAATTGGTTCAAAGTGCTGTACACCATCATACTCAATACAAATATTTAATATTGGTAAATAAAAATCAAACGGTAATAATTTTTTGTCTTTACAGCCTTCAAATTGGTGTTGATATTCATATTCAATTTTATGATCATTAAGCCATACACGTATTTGCTTCTCTCCATGTGATTCTTTACAGCAAGGGCAACCCCTACCAGATAATATATTATGCGGTCTAGCCATCCACACACATCCATCTATCTTGCATCTATGCAATATTGGAGTTTTAGAATTTATATATTCTCCTATAACTTCTATATCTACATTTATGTTTGAAACATCTTTTACATATTGTTCATGTAATTTGCTAAATTTTTTAGATAACCTTCGTTTAACACACTCTGGACACTCCTGCCCATGAAGAATATTCGCAGGAGAAGCTTTCCATTCATTTCCGTCAATATTACATTTATGTAAAATAGGTGTTAGAGAATTAATATACGCTTCAATAACAATAATATTATGATTGACGTTTGCGAGTTCATATTCATAGTCATTAGTTGTCTTTTTTGCATTACCAGCACACATTGCGCACCCGTTACCACTTAATGTTGATACTGGAGCGGCATCCCATTCGTACCCATCAACCTTACACTTATGACGTATTGGAGTTCGTGCGCTAATATATTCTCCCATGACCTCAATATCAGGATTAATATTATGTAATTCTATTACATATTGCTCTGTTGTTTTTTTAATATTGTTAGCACATAAAGGGCACCCATGCCCACTTAAGGCATTATTAGGAGCAACATTCCATATATACCCATCTTTTAAACATTTGTGTGATATTGGTGTGTTAGAATTAATATATTTACCTATTACTTCGATGTTTGGATCAATTCGTGACAATTCTTCTTTATATTGCGCGTCAGTTTTTCTTAAATGATTACCAATTTGTGTTCTCCCACACATTTCGCAACCACATCCATGCAAAACACTATATGGGCGTACATTCCACAATATATTATGTATTAAACAACGATGTAATATTGGCGTGCTTGCATCAACATACTGGCCAACAACCTCTACGTTTGAGTTTTTTATAGCAACTTCATTAACATACTCTTCATGTGTTCTTTTTTTACTCATAATATTCACCTCCTTAATAATTTTGTATTGTATGTTTTTTATTCATTATAGGCTCGTTAAACCTTATAGATTTTACTTTAATCAGTAAATTTTCTCCAACTTTCGTTGAAGTGCAGACCATATTATTTATCATAGTTATTTTGTATTGTAATAATAACCTTAGACACCCTCCACTTCGGGACACTTGCCCCTAATCCCATTTCAGGGAATGGTCGTTGAACCTTATTTGTAATATTATATAAAAAATGTCGTAATATGTCAATATATAAGATATTCAAATATTATTACAAATCTTGGCTGCTGATTATCCAATTCTTACAATTTTTAAACATTCACGCTCGTTGTTACCAACCACATTGTAGTTTATAAGACTCTAAGGAAGTCCCAGCAATTCAAAGGGATACACTATAAACTTTCGTATTATAGCGGACTATGGCTTTTGTAAGGCCTTAATCTTTTTCTGCTGATAACTCATCTTTTTTCAGGTTAATAAGTTCCTGCATACTTTCTATTTCTTTTTGTATTCCTTCTTCTATCATATCAATACGAGCTTCATTAATGTCAACAATGGCATCTTTTGCATCTTTGTATGCGTTGATACTTTCCCATTGTCCATCTTTCAGTTCCATTAATCTATCATAATAGTCCTGTTCGCTCATTGTACCTTTTTGGTATTCTTCGTTTAGTTTCTCTATTTCTTTTGCATATTCAGCTGCCTGTTCTTTAGCTATCGCCATCTTTTGAGTCATTAGTCCAAGAGACATAATGCCTTCTTCTGTCCAAGAACCATCCTCAAGAGCAACATCTTCATCAGATATAAGACCATAAACATTCTCAAGCTCGTCACAAACATCCCGTATCCTCTTCAAGAACTCATCAAACTTCTCAAAACTCATTTCTTGTATGGTCTTGTTCCATTGAGCCATTGCTGTTTCGGACGCCAATACTTCTTTTTCTAATGCACGAATATCTGCTTGAGCCTGAACCCATTCATCGTCCTCTGCAGTATAACCATTAGCTTCCATTTCAGCAAGTTGACTACGAAGTGATTCGAGACTTGCCATATTAGACGCTTGTCTTTGCTCTTCGTTAGCAATAAGTTCTTCGTACATTTCTGCAGGGACAGTTATGCCCAGTGCTTCGAGATAGTTCATATATTCTTCTATATATGACTGTCTATCACTGAATACGTCATTAACATTACTAAATGCATTTTTTATATCATTGAACTTTTCAACAGATAAAGCATTTATTTCTTGTGCAACCTCAGCAATCTGATACTGGAATTCATTTGCCGCAGAAGTGCAATCATTAATTGCGTTGACCATTTCAAGCCATTGAGAATCGCCAACTTGAATGTCGCCGCTAGCAATTGCTTCAGCTAATTGTCTTTCCAGCTCGGCTTTTTTGTTCAGAGTTACTTGAACTTGTTGTTCCAGCTGGTTGGTTTGATAATCTAAAATTTCTTTTGGAATACTTATACCATATAAGTCTGCGTACTTCTTGTAATATTCTGCATTATCATAATTACCTTGATAAACGTTGGCTAAATTATCATATGCTTCTGATGTATTATTGAATCTATCTAAATGTGCTTGTTTTTTGTCTTGCTTATACTGTTCTTTTTTTATTTCGCTTTGGCGAATATCTGCCTCTTTTTCATAGATAGTTTCCAACATATCATAGATATCTTCTTCTGTCAGTGCTTCGCCATTTTCATCAATTCCCTTTTGTAATAATGCCTTCAGTCTGGTAATTTCATTTTGATTACTTTGAATTTTCGCATCTTCTTCAGCACTTAACTGGTTATAAGTTTCAGGAGAAATAGTAGCATATTCATTACGAAGCTTTAAAAGCTCAATTTCATCTTCAAGAGCTTCTATGCGTTTGTCATGTAAGCTTTGCTCTTTACTATATGCTTCATCTATTTTGTTAAAGACATCAATATAAAGTTGAGCTATCTTTTTTTGAAGCTCTACGACGGATATTGTTGTCTCTTGAATAGAATGCTCGACCTCCCAGATGGCATCGGCATATTCATACCACTCGTCGGAATTTTTAGCTACAGTTGACATCTGAGCAAGAAGTTCTTCTCTTTCTTTTTGATAAAGTGCCAACTTTTGCTGTTCGAGCTTAATCTGTTCTTCGTATAGATTTCTGCTAACTTGCTTATCTTCTGCTTCTAAGCGAGATATTTCGTTTTCAATATAGGTTTTTTGATTTTCAAGTAAGGAGATTTTGTTTTCGTATTCCTTTTTAAGTTTTTCAAGGGCAGAATCTGATTTCGTATTACTCTTATCAGTGTATTTATCTCCAGGAGTTTCATCGAAATCATAGTAGTCTTTAAAATTACCAGAAGTATTAACCTGTGATATAAGATTTTTCTGCGCCTGTAAATCACTAATTTTTTGTCTTAAGTCATCAGCCGTAACGGCAGCATCTACTGTAGACGTGGATAATGTAATAACAGAATCATATGCGCTATTGAATGCATCAAATAACGATGTGTTTAATGCTGAATTATCAAAATCTAAATTTCTAAGAGCGTTAAGCTTTTGAACAAGAACGCCAACAGCAGCACCTAACCCTGCCGACACAGCGGAACTCTGAAGCATTGCATTGTCATATGTTTTTTGCGCTTCTACTGTAATAAGGTCAGCTTCGGCATTTTCAAGTGTAGCTTCTGTACCTTCAATTTGTGCAAGTTGCAACTGAGCTTGGCTTAATGCCAAATCAATATTTTCTTCAATTAATTGAAGTTTTGTTCCTATCAATACCTGTTCGGCGTCAGAATTAAGAGTGATTGTATCTCCAGTAACAGTTAAAATTTTCTCCCAATTATCTGTTGATTCAATTAATTCAAGCGCTGTTTTAACAGATATTCTGCCGCTATTGTTCATTTGTTGCTGTGCGCTATGTAGCAAATCCATTGCGGATGCAGTGCTTTCAAGAGCAGAACCTAATTCTGAAAATGTATCAATAAGCCCAGAAATATCATCTTTAACATCAGCAAACATATCTGTGTTTAAAGTTGACAATGTATTTTCTGTTAATTTGGTAATACGAATCAAGCCAGATAATTCCAAAGAATTAACCGCATCTTCAATACTTATTTTATTATTCTTAATATTTTCTGCTAAAGTTATAAATTCTTGTCTAAGTGTTTCGTCAGTATCCTTTAAAATTTTAGCAAACTGAGTACTTTGTGCTTTCCATTGTTTACTTGCCTCGTCCCACTCAAACAAATCATCCCATTTAATTTCTTCTGTGGTGCCATCATCTAGCTCAACTTTAATTGGCAAATAATACATATCTTGAAGATTGTGTATTTTTTCTGCCGCATTTACTGCTTGATCTATTGCATCTTCTCCTTCGAACGTCGCTCCAATTTGAAGATTCAAATCGTCCTGACGAACTCCAGAGATAACATCTTCTGCATATCTTTGTAGTTCATCTGGGCCCAACACCCTACTACCATCGGGTAAGATAGGTGTAAAGTTTACTGCAATAGTACCATTTTCATTTGAATACGTACTACTAAATACTGTAGCCGTACCTTCGCCAGCATTTTCCCATCCTACCTTAGATAGTTCTGAAGCATCCACTAATGGTCTATTAAGTAAATCTACAGTTCCACCATGAGCGTATTGTTTTAATTCTTTTTCAATTTCTAATCTGTCAATAGTAATTCGTCTTAAAACATCAATAGCATTTTGATATTGTTCAGTTATTCCATCAATGCTGTCACTATCAAAACTAGAGCTAAATTTTGTAAATGATGCAACAGCATCATCTACTGTTAATCCAGTTTGTTTTAGATTATTTTGTAATTCTTCATTACTGCAAATTATATCTCTTATTTTTTCTTCGTATGCCGTATTTCCTGGATCTTCTTTTAATTTTTCAACTAATTTATCAATTTCATCAGAAATTTCAGAGAATTGCTCTTTGTTGAAAATTCTTGTGATTGCATTTTGTTTTGCATCACTGGAACCTAATAAAATTTCCCACTTATCACGTCTATTATTTATATAATCTAATTGTGCATTTGATGCCTTTTGCCATTGTTCAAGATTATCACCTTCAAAATATTCTACACCCTCAGCATATTCTAAATATCTATCAAAAGTGTCATCAATATTTTGTGCATAAACATCACGTTCTTTTTCTAAGTTGTCAATGTCTTTTTGAATTTTATCTGCTTCTGAATCAAGCTCCAGAAAAAGAAATTTTCTTTTTTCAGTCGATGCATTTTTTAATTCATCTTTCTTTTTATTAATCTTTTCAGTTGTGCTTGCCCATGCAGACATTGAAGGTTCAAGTGTTGAACCTACATTGCCAAAAGATGTACGCCCACGAGCTCTATCCATTGTTTCTACAAACTTTTGGGCTACTTCTTTATTCTTTCTTTTTTCTCTTTGCTCTAATAAATATTTTTCTCTTTCAAGTTCGTCATTGGTTTTCTTTAGTTTCTTTAATTCCTCTTCTTCTGTAAATGACAATGTACCTTTAGAAAGAAGCTCGTCCATTCGCTCCTTCATTGTTTTAAGCTCATTATTTACAGAATCAAGTTCAGACTGAATATCTGAAAGCTCAGACTTAAGTCCAGAAAGTTCTTCCTCAAGTTCCTTAGTTGTTGTAACAACGGCATCAATTATCTTAACAATAGCAAAAATAGCTACACCAATTGCCAACAACGGCCATATTGCTGCCAATAATGCTGTTAATGTGCCAATCAATCCCGTCGCTGCGCCTTGAGTTGCTAATAAAGACATGGCAACTGCTCCCTGAGAAGCAGTTAAAGTGCCATTTGCTATTGCTTGTTGAATAGTTGCCAATGTTAAAGTTTGAGTTGCTTTTCCGAGCCCCAATGCAGATACAATAGCTTGTGCTTCCGATGCAGCCACGCCGTTAGTAGTTAATATCTTAGTAGCTCGTGCCGCAGTTAATGCTGTTTCTTTAGCCACCAACCCTGTGGCAAGTGCCATTTGTGTTGCTTCAGAAGCCGTTAATTTACCAGTTGCTACGGCTTGTTGAAGCATAGCAAGAGTGACTTTTTGAGATGAGGACGACAAACCTAATTTTGTAATAATATTCTGTTGTTCAACCTCGTTTAAAGCAGTAGTCGCCAATAATGCTTTTGCCTCCTCGGCAGTTAATGAAACTTGCGACAATACTAATCCACTCATTGTTGCTTGACGAATAGCTTCCGAAGTTGTCAAAGAGCCATTTGCTACTGCTTGTTCTAATGTCGCTGAAGTTAACCGTTGAGTACCTTGTACTAAAGTGTTAATAGTTTTTGGGAAATTTGCTATTTTAGCATTTGCGTCAGTTGCAAATTTAGTCAAATCTTGTAAAAAGACTATTGGTCCCGTCTTATTTTTGATCATAGAAACGGCACCTAGAGCAATTAAAGCTGTAGTTAATAAGCCAATTTTATCAATTGTTTGAATTATAATAGTACCAAAGCTTACAAAACCCTTAATCCAGCTATCATCTAAGGTATTGTTCCACATCGTTTGGACAGCGTTTGTAAACTGGTCAATTTTACCTTGTATAGAATCTAAATATTTTTGATTCTCTTTCCAAGCACTGCCTTCAGCATCTAACGCATCATTATATGCTTCTTCTAATAATTCATAATTTTGTAAAATTGCTGCTACTGCACTGCCGCGAGTCTTACCAGCAATTAATTCAAGAAGACTTGCACGAGACAAGTCGTCGAGATTTTCATAGGCTTTACCGAGCTCATATAAAATAGTATATGTGTCTTTAAAAGCACCATTGTCTTGTAAGATATTAACTCCTGTTAATCCTTGGATTTTTGCTTGTAATTTAGCGGTATTAGTAATCATACCGTCCGTTTCTTCTCCTGCCTTTTCGAGGTCACTTGATACACCTCTAATACGCATAGAAACGACTTTTAATGCATTACCGACAGATTCCGGATCTTGAAGTATGGTGTTACCTGCTACGGTTAATGCTGAAGCTTGTTCGAGCGAGTTACCTGCTGCTACTAATGCTGCTGAAGATCTTGTTAATGAATCTGCTAAATCTGCTGTTGATATTGCGTAATTATTACCTATTGTATTAAAAACATCAACTACATGTAACGTTTCATCAGCACTATAATTAAATGCCTGCATAGCCGAAATAAGAGTATCAGTTGCTTTTGATATATCATCAAACTCAGATACATTCATTAACAACTGAGCGTTTTCAGCCATAGTAGCAGCTTCTTGCATAGAATATCCTCAATTGTGTTACTCTTTCTATAAATAGAAAGGGATGGGTCATCTCTGCCCACCTCTGCACTTTCATTATTAGATTATATGTGCAGTTCAGACTATATCTTCAACTTATATAAGTTGATTAGCGTATGCATAATATTACTATATATGCACGTATAATATATCATGAACATTTTTCTTTGATATAATCATAGACTTCCTTGAAGTCCCCAATATATTTTGTCAATGTATAATTTAAATCAATTTTATATATCATAGAAGGAACTTGTGTTACATAAGGATATATAATAGAAATTAATTTTTTTAAATTTTCAGTATTCAATCTACAAAAATAATATTTTCTTTTTTCTATTTTTATATCAACATGTATACCCCATATTTCTTGAAAATACTGTTGTATAATTAAATTCTCTTCATATGAAAATCCATGAGTACACAATTTCCCATATCTGTTTCCTTTATGTATAGACAAACACCCATCATCCATCCACCAAATAGCTAAACCAAGAGGGTTTAAAAGATTTAAATATTCTCTTGTTATTTTTTTATCACCATTTTTATCCGTCACAATTTTCCTAATACGACGATAAAATTGATCTAAAATATGATGATGATTTTGTAATGAAAAGGCAATAGTTGTCCATCCTTGTTGATAATTTTGTATTGTAATTTCACTAACATTATCATTAAAAAAAGAATACTTCCACTTTAAGTATTCTTCTTGTTTTATCGATTGACAAAATCGTATTGAATTTTGATTTTTTCTTAAAGTAGCATCTCCTAAGAGACCCCCATAAATTATTTGCTGTTCATCTTGTGACAAAGCTATGTTATTCACAAACATATCTCATTCCACCTTTCATAATTATACTTTTTAGTCGTTACGGGCGTTCCCGATCAGGAACCTTACCCACGGTATTGCCAGTCGCCTGGGTTTCACCGTTTTAAGCTAATTGTTTGCCCATATGTTACCATATAGGAGACCTAATTCATTTAAGCCTTGCAAAGTCAGCCGTCGAACTAACAACATCCTTAACCGTGCTACCAACTTTAGCAGCCGTTTTGGATGCCGTCTGCAAAAATCGATCATAGCTCTCTTCTGTTTCATCAGTTACCTTCTTCAATTCCGTTAAAGCACTGTCAATTTCTCTAACATAAGTAATACCCTGGCGAATTTCTTGCATTCCTCGACTTATTAGTCCCATGCCAGTAACGTAAGAAGAAATCTCTTTCATTTTACGAGCACTTGCTTCAAAGAATGTTTCAGTACGTTTTGTAGTACCTTGCATAGCCCTAAGAGATCCGTCAGCATCTCTAACTGCCGCAGTATATTTAGTAAATTCATGAGCTCCTGTTTTAACCGTATATTCTAGTCGGCCAGTTGTCGCGTCAAAATCGCCAATTACGGCCTTACCATGCGTAAACTCTTGTACCGCAGCTATTAATTGATCTCGAAGATCTCCAGTGCCAAGCTTGCCTATCTCTATACTGTTTTCGCCACTTAATTGCTCATAATTTTGAATCAATTCTTTAACTTGGGCACTAAGTCTTGCAACATCTTGTGTTTGTGCCTTTAACAAAGCCTCGTCATTTGGATTAATAGTGCTACCTTGTTGGGCTACTTTATCTCTAGTGACCTTGAGTGCATTTAATGCATCGTTTAATTGTCTAACGACATTGATTTGTGATATATCAATAGAATCATCATCGATTTTCCACAAGGACTCCATCGTGCTAACACCTGCGTTCCATACAGAACTTGCACGATTAAAACGAGCATTTTCACGAGATTGCTTTATTTGCTGTTTAAGTGCGCTTTTATCGCCTTGTTTGGATTGCTGTGATGCTATGGCGCGTTGCTTTTCTGCCTTAGCAATTTGATATATTTGCTGCAATTCTTCTTCAGAAATATCTACTTTTTCTTTTTTTGCTGCAATTTCTTCTTTCAGTCTATCAATATTAAGTTGTGCGTCCTGAGCAACGTAAGAATCATCATAACTAGTATCTAATATAGCTTGCCATTTACCAAGCTCGGCATAAAGCTTTTTAATTTCTTCAAGTGCTTGTTTAGTTTGTTTAAGTGTATCATTCGTTTTTTGCTTTTCGTCTTGAATTTTCTTTTCGTTTTCAAGCACTCTCTTTTGTTCCTCATAAGCCTTATTATAAATGTCAATTTCATCTTCCGCTTCAAAATTAGAGGCTTTAGGAATGTTTTGGATATCGGCAACAGTTTTATCATAATCACTTTTTGCCTTGTCATATTGTGCCCCTGGTGTAGCGGCGTCCATGATAGCCTTTTGCTTACCTAGGGTTTCATATAATTTTTTCAGCTCTTTAAGGGCAGTAACTTCTTCTTGTGTCGCAATAGCATCCTTGCTAGCGGCATTTTTCATAGCAATTGAACTTTTTTCCTTTTCATATGATAATTGCCGTTCATCTTCAAGAAGCTGTTGATTGACGTTATGGTCAACTTGTTTTGCCGCTATTTCTGATTTTTTAGCACTAATCTGTGCTCTTAATTCTGTTGCTACAGCACTACCTTTATCAGACGCTTGTTTTTTAGCCTGAAGTACTCCGAGTTCACTATATAATTTTTTAAGTTCTTTAAGGGCAGTAGCTTCCTGTTGTTCTTCTTCTTTTACGCTTTGTGCAGCTTGTTTAACTTCTTCAGCCCGAGCCTTAATATTAGACTTAATATTCGCAACAGTTAATTTGTCTTCACCTTTACCCTGAACTGCTGCAGCCTGGACAGCATACCTAGTTAAAGCCTCATCATCCATATCGTCTTCAATGATATTTCTAATAGACTGATATATGCCAAGCTTTTCATAAAGGGGATCTAAGTCTTCCTTTACCGCACCTTGCTGCTCCAAATTAAAGATTTCTGATTTAAGTCTATATTCTTCTTTTAATAATTCAAGGGCTTTCTTCTCTGTAGACAGGCTCTCAGAGTATTCTTCTCCACCTTGAATTTGCGCCATATGCAAGTCATGTTTTTGATCAAGCGATTTTTTCCAAACAGGAGATTCTTTACCACTTACTTCAAGTTCGTCATTGAATTTTACAATTTTAGGTGTAATTCTATCACGAACACTTTTCAATGCATTATAATATTTGGTATTATTTTTGAACTTCTCCATCTGTTCTTCAAGCCAATAATAATAGTCAAACATTTTTTGCGCAGAGCCAGATGCTCCTTCAGCTTGTCCATGATTAATAGTGCTATTGTGCTTCTGAGTATTTTTAGAGTCACCTACTACGGTAGATTTTCCCTTCTCAACAACCTTTGTTCCCTGAACAATCTTATCATTAATGCTCTTAACAAGACCAGAAATTTCACTAACAGCATCTTGGGTAGCTAACCCCTCAGTAGTTAAATCAGAAGTAATATTTATTTTACTAATAGCGTCTGTTAATCTTGCAACTGTATCTTCTCCTAAAGATGCTTCTGAGTTATTATTTTCATCTAAGGTAGTATTCTTTCTAATATCTTCTAAAGTTGACTTAATCTCACCACTAAGAGTACTTTCTCTTGCCCATGGAGCTTGAGATGAACTTTCATCTACTTTTTCAGTAGCCTGTGCTTGTGGAGCACCAGCGTTATCGCCTTTTGTAGATGCATCATGAGAAGTTAAAATACTACCAAACACTTTGTTTAGCACATTCTCCAACGACGTTTCATCAATAGCAATCTTATTGGCTTCTTCTGTAGATACCTCGGACGAACCTTGAACATTAAAAGTAACAGAGCTTAAAATTGTCTTCAGTGACTCTTCGCTGATAACTGTGGTACCTTGCTCTGAAGCTTCATTGTCTCCAACAATCTGTACCTTATAAGTAATGCCATCAAGAATACTCTTCAGGGCTGTTTCGTCAATAGAGACCTGCTTATCTTTAATAGGTTCTACGCCTTGAGTGTCAACGGGTACAATTGGTGACTGAGTTGCAACAGTTTTTGCAACTTCACCGTCAACCATATCTGCGAATCGAGACCATGCTTCTGCCATTTGTGGATCATTTAATGTATTAACGATATCTTCAACCTGATTCCGCACAGTTTGAGCAAATGCGTTAAGCATGGCTTCAAATGATTCAAAATCATGTTTGACGTTCATATCAACAATACCAAATTGATCATTTTTGCCGTCATACAAAATATTACCCAAGTTTTGAACATCAGTTTCAACCCCTATATTATATAGCTCGTGCATTGCTGAAATCAGAGATTGAATTGAACTCTCTGTTGCGTTCAATATTTCTGGATTGATTCTTTCGACTGCTTCACCGATTGTCGATATTGGAGCCCCACTAACTCGGCTTTGCAACTCAATCAAATACTTCTCGGCATTAATTACCTCTTGAATTTTTCCTAAATTAACATCAGGTATATCTGTTCCACGTAGCCGACTTTGCAATTCAACTGCATCATCACTCTGCTGCTTATCAACAGCCCATTTTTTATTACTTTTGTCCCAGTGAGGTTTCTTTAAAATTAGAGCAGATTTGTCTCCAATTAAACCACCGTGATTGTTTGCACCAATACCAATAGATTGAAGTGAATCTACGCTACCTATTGTTGCTTCAATTGCGTGTTTTACATCATCAGACATTTCAATGGCATTAGTAGCTATTAATTCAAAATAGTCTTCAATCTTTTTATCCGTATTTGAAGATAAAAATTTATTTGCATCGTTTAAAATAGTTTGAATGTTCTCGCTGTTCGTTTTATTACTGTCATTTGAAGACTCAATACTATCTCTTGCTTTTTGCGCAGCTTCTGGAATTTCTATGCCAAGATAATGTGCGAGTTGTTCCAAATTAGTAGTACCCAAGGCACTCAATGTTTGGTCAAAAGCATTAATTTCATTAATGATATCATCAGATGCAATTAAATCACGAGTAGCCTGGATTCTATTGGTTAAACCATCCAATTCTTCACGATCAGCATCCGTAAAAGTTTGTCCTTCCGTTTTATTCTTAAGAACAAGCTCATTATACCTTTTAACAACCTCGCACAATTCCTCGTAAGACTGAATTGTTTTATTAACATTATTGTCATTCGAGGGCTGCTCTGTACCTAATATATTAGGCTCTGTCACAGAATTGACAAAATTATTAGGTTTAAAACTTATTTTGGGAGCTAAAAAATCAAACACTTCATCTATTGTTTTAGCACCTTCAGACAACGCATCTAAATAATCATAAACATTATCAATGTCGCTCTCTGACACAACAGACGTAATGGCATTATTAATATCATTTATACGGGCATTTTCCGCCTTGGTTCTAGTCTCTCTGGAAGATAGTTCAGAATATTCTGATAAATATGATTTTAAAGTATCCTCCTGAATCAAAGCAACCTTTCGCCCATCATCTACATCCTTTATAACTTCCGGCAAACCACGCTTAATTTCTTCTTTAAGATATCCACCTAGCGGTTGAATCGCTTGGTCAAATGCCGCCATTGCTTTTGCCTTCATTTGCTCTAACATAGGGATAACCGAATCAATAATTTTTACCTTATTTTCTTCTTTAATATCATCCCTATTAGCGTAAGCTACATTACGCTCTTGGTGCAATCTACTTATAGTCTCGTCATACCATCTTTCAGCAGAGCCTTTCTGTTGAGATAAAACAACCCGTTCTTGGTCAGGGGTTAATTTTTCAACATCATAATACTCAGGGATTGCCTCAGTATAATGGGTGATTCTTTCTTGTAGTACAGCAATCGTGTCAACTAGTTCATTTCCACCCTCATTAACTTCTTTAATAACAAGTGAATCAAAGCCCGCCTGTCGTGCCATCTCGTTGAAGAATTTTTGTGGAGCATCGCCTGGCTGTCCACCCTGTTCATACTTATCAAATCCGGGAAACAAATATGACAATAACTGATTTTTATCTAAGTCTTTAAACTCCAAACCATCAACAGATACTATAAGTTCATTAAGTGGTTTCAGCGCCGCCTTTAAGACATTACCACCATCTCCATAATTCTTGGCAATGTCTTTAAACGCATTTGGAACCCAATATGTACCACCTAAATATTCTCTTGAAGACAATCTATTACCAGCAGTCTCTTCAGGTGGCTGAACACCTCTAAGCGCGTTAGGAGTCATTCTACTCTTCTTTGGTTCGTTTTCTACCTTAACTTCAACAGGAACTTTGATTTTATCTTTACCACCAAGAATATCATACATATCCAATGTTTCTATTACACGTGGAATTACATTTACATCGACAGCACCACCCTCAGTTAAACCTATTGGCTGTTTACCTGCGGCAACATTAAATATATTTTGCAATGATGTCTGTAATTGTGGTTCAATAGATTTTACCTGTTTATAAGTGAATTTGCCTATGGAAGCTAACTCTTTAGGTACATTTTTAAATTTCTCCTGATAGGATTCATATAATTTAATATATTCTACTAAGTTAGCATATCTTATTTCCCATTCATCCTTGTCGGAATAATTCTTTTGGAGTTTTTCTATCTGAGTATAAAGTGCTTCTTCTTGCTTTCTTGGTTTAGGAGAAAATCCTTCCTGAATCTTTTTTGCCTTAGTTTGGCTAATATTACCCTTTTTGTCTTTTAATCTACTGAGAGCTTGATCTATTTCGCCAAGATTCTTAATCCATCCATGAGTTTTTTTCTGACCGTTCAGTGCTGATAAATCAATACCCTCTAGAGCCTTTTTAACTGCTTCTTGTAACCCTTCGCCATAAAACCGCCCAGCCATTTTGCCCATTTCTGTCCACATATCGGCATTGGGCATCTGAATTAAACTGTCAATATTAATCTGTTCCGTACCAAGTAGTCTTAATGCTTCGTTGAAACTTTGACCAATAACAGACATTGTTTCCTTGCTCATTTTTTGAACTACAGCTCGTACCTTGCTTTCGAATTCAGGAGTATCAAAATCTATTTTAGTCTGCGATAAAAGCTCTTGTAATTCAGCAGCATCCTTCTTCGCCTGAGTCTTATCCAAGATTGCTTTTACAGACATATAAAATTCTTGTCTTTTACTTGCCATAAGTTTCACCTCACTTTCTTGTAAGTTTTAAAATTTGCTTACTCAATGAAAATCTTAAATTTTTATTAAAAGTATCATTATAACTATTTATATAGTTGTTCATTATATTAAAAGGAACCACTGTTCCTTGATATTTTTCCTCTTCATAATTACCCCCACCAATTTCGCTGCTGCCATCAGTTCGAGGGTGAATACCAGCAAGATAATTGTCTATAATCCAGTTTGGGTCAGTAGGGCTATATTGTTTTGAACCAGAATAAGTATTTTCTAGCAATGACCCGTTATATTCTATTCCCGCCTCACAATCATAACCATCTGCCGTTTCTTTTACTGGATTAGAATATGGCACTAAACATTTCATCAAATTGTATGTGCGATTATAACTTAACGTGTAATTTGCTGGTGGGTAATCATTATAATAATCAACCAAACAAGAAATTGATTTAATATATATATCATCTCTTGCTTTATCAATGGCTTCTTGTGCAGCAACTCGAAGTGCTTTCTTATAATCTTTAAACAATTCATCAATAGCATTATCTAATGCTTTTTCATCTATGATTTGTGCCATACTGAATCAACTCCTCGAAAAATTATTTATTGTATGAGTCTAAGAAACTATGTAGTTTTACCATATCTTCTTCTTTAAAGTTGTCTCCTAGTATTTTTGCTATATCGACATTACCCATAGATTCTTTTAGCGTGGTAGCAAAAACATCTATATGAGCTAAAATGCCATTTAAAAACTTACCAACAATAACATTAAAATTATTATCTTCAAGTACCTGAGATACAAGCATATCAAGCACTACTTTGCATTCGTCATAGTCTTTTTGAAATAACATCACAATTGGCTCTAACAACCCTGTTTCACAAAGAGTATCATAATCACTAATTGGATTATCCTGAGTGATATCCAACGAAGTATGTGCCACTAGCATGGCAATAACAAAACTGATATATTGACTTATAGGGTCAACTCGCTTTACTCCGTTTTCTTCAACAATACTCTTGCCTACCACCACTTCAATAATTTTACATTTTTCCGTAAATGGAATATACTCTTTAATTTCTAGCTTTTTTCTGATATAATCTTCTACCGCATGTTCATTTATTTTTGTATTTTGAATATTATTTTCTTGAAAATCTTCAACAAATTGTTTAGCTGTAATCTTCATAAAAAATCTCCTTTTCTCCATTTCAAATTCATTCATTGCCCCATAAAACTTTGTCAGCTTTTACCTCAATCGTCGGCAACTTATAGCCACTTCGAGCAATCAAAATGCTCTCTGCTTCATCGTCTGTAACATTCATATCGTATTCTTGCTTCACAGCCTGTACCGCTTCGAGCTTAAGTGCTGTCCGTTTAATCTTATTAGACTGCTGCAAGCCTATGCGTTTTCTCCACACAGAAGGCACAGGGTTTTCAAATTCAATATCATGCTGTGCCGCATATAACATTACCGCCCCAGCGATATTACTTAGCTTTTGAACGGTATCAACATTAGTTTTTAAAATGCTTTTTTCCATAATAATTTTGTCTATACCAAACCGATCTAGAAAAGCACATATCTCGCACATCATTTTTGGAATACGCACATCAGCATTAGATTCCTTGTGCAAATCAATCAATGTATGCACAATATACTCACCGTCCATAAATATAGCAATACCAGTCTTATTTGTACTTGCATCAATTCCACATATAACCATAATTATTTTCTCCTATAACAACAAAGAGAGGACGGTACATTACCATCCTCTCCTCTTTATTCAAATTCAATAAAACCTTCTAAGTAGAATATTTCTTCTGGCGATAAAGAAAAATCTGATGCATCAGCCAGTGATTCTTCGGAAAGTCGCACAACTTCATAATTCCAATCCACGTCAGAGTTTTCGAATTCGGCAATTTCTTTAACGCACAAATTTGCTCTATCAACGCCATCTTGGTCATTGCCAAACTGGATTGAACCATCTGATTGAATGACACCTTTATATTTTTCGATTATTTTCATTTCTTCCTCTTTGATATATGCTGCGAGTTCATCTATTGCAAGTACCATTTTAAAAATAGCACGAGATTTTTTATTTTCCTTAATAGGAAGTTTCATCTTTGCCATATAATGTATTGGGGCTTGAGCTTTAATAATATTTATGTATTTCATTTTTTATTTTCTCCTTTTTTATAACCTATGTGTTATTTGGTATAACCAATTTGTGTCCTAAGATACCAATATCCATTTTGGATACCGTTAACAGGATACGCGCTTGCATTATTGGATATCATAAATCTCCCAGTTGTAGTTCCACGTGATTCAACAGAAGACGAGGTTACTGTGCCAGTATAATATTTTATGGTAAACCTATCCATATTCGAAGAATAGGTTACACTTATAACTTTCCAAATCCGATTTTCTCCATCAAAATATGTCACATACGGATAAGTCGAGTAACTATGGCTGGTAGCATACGTTATTAAACCGCCAGAGTTTGTATATCGTTGTCCGGAGCCTTCAAATTCCGCAGAATCATTTACGTTATAACCGCTCCACGCCTGCAAGTCGTTGGGGATACCAACGGATGTTGTATACCTTTGCGAAGACGAATTGTCGCTCCAAGTAACATCATATTTTATACTCGTGACAACAGTATATTCTGTCCAAACATATGGCTTTCTCCAAACTACACTTCCAGACGCATTGGTGATTTTATTAACTTCGCCCTCGGGAATACTTATTTTTGCTACATTAGAAAAATCATAACTCATAACGTACTCACTCCTACAGATTTAGTTTGAGTAGTTCCGTTTGACATAGTAAATGTCCATGTTTCTGTTGAGCCAATAGGTTGATCTATTGCTGTTGCATAATATCCAGCAGGGATGCTAACTGTAAAACCTGACGTTTTCAAATCACTTTGAGTTTTAGTAGCAATAGTTCCAGTATAACAAACGCCATCTTTGTAAAAAGTTTTACCAGAAAGCACATCGGATGTGGTAGCCGTAGCCTTTGCACCAAATGTCATATGATCAAAATCTGTCCCAGTAATATCATAAGCTGCAATCCAATCAATGTAATGTGTTATTCCTCTACTACAAAAACACATTGTTATATCTTTTAAATAATAATTCTCAGGTATATTTGCAATTACATAAAAAGTCTGCCATTCTGTTGTGGGGGTATAAGAAAAATATAAAAACTTGGCACCTGTTGAACCTGTTGGATAATATGTAATTGCCATATTTGGAAAATATGACGTGATAGTTTCGCTTGCTTTTGCTCTTACGGCGATTAAATACGTTCTGGGTTCTGATGTGCTTGCATCGACAGTAGAGTTAAACCAAAATAAATTATAAACACTTGTCTCTGTTGTTTTAACAGGATTTAAAACCATTACACTACCATTTTCGCTACCCTCAATGTTCTCTATAGAGTGAGAAAAATAACTGTCTGCTCTAGAACTCCAAGTTATAGTGCTTTCGTCCGAAAAATCAGATGGCTGAACAAGTACGTTACTTCTAAGCTCTCCATTAATTTCAAATGAATCTGTATATTTTGTAATACCAGATACCAAGTTTAGAACATCCTGTTTTTTTGTCTCAATCGCCTCAATTTTATCTGGCACTTCATTTAAATTTGCCGCCTCGGTTTGCCCCTTAGCTGTTAATTTTGTATTAATTGCATCTAATTTGGCTCGCAAACTTTCAGCAATACTTGTAAGTTTACTTGCAACAGACATTACGACGCACCTCCAATTACGTTATTAATAGCATCCATAGCAGCATCAATATCACCAATAAGATTATCTACATATTGCTTCGTGACCGCTTCAAGATTTTCTGTAGGATCTGCATTCAAAATCAAAGAGCCAGTCATTATACCTCCTGCAAGATCAAGTTTGCCCGAGATATCTAAAGCTGAACCATTAGTTACATTGAATGTGCTTGTATTACTATCAGTATAAGTAATAGTATAAGTATCTACTGAACCAGGAGAACCATCACCAGATGTGCGCTCAATGCTCTCAACACCTACGCCTTTAATATTTACAGTTGTCGGATTCGTATATCCACCATTGTTTGACCATGACAAATCACCGTTCTCTGCTACCGCTGGAATAAATACTGCACCAGTTTCACCCTTTGCGCCTTGTAGTTGCCCATGATTTATCCAAGCTGATTTAACTCCATCGTATATATAAATATCATATGGGGCAGCCGTACCAACACCATATGCAATACCGGGCATAGGAGATGTAACGCCAGCCTCTAAAAGCTCTAACGTATCATATGTGCCTTGAATTTCAAAGCCCTCGCCAGTGTCACCTTTGAGTTCTAGTTTTTGCGCATCAGTTAAATCCTCAAACGTAAAAGGATCGCCCTTGTCTCCGTCTTTAATAGTAAATTTATGGAGGCCGCTTTCGTCGGTAATTGTAACTGTTGCTATACTATCCACTTTAGAAGTGTTTACTGTTGGCGATATGCCGTCATTAACTGTAAATGGATGCTCACCATCGGCATCTGTAATAACAACTGTAGCGACTCCATCAATCTTTTCCGTACTAACCGTAGGGGATATTCCATCATTTACTTGGAATAGGTGTTCCCCTAAACTGTCAGTAATAGTTATAGTTGCAACACCATTTTCTTTTGATATTGATACTGTGGGCGACATACCAGTATCTCCCCTTGGGCCCTTATCGGCTACATATGATAAATCAGAAAATTTATGTAACCCATCACCGATTTTTAATTGTATTTTTCCATCTGTTTGTAACTCGGCTATCAGCTCTCCTTTGGGAACAACGTATTGGGACGCATTCCACTCGGATGTTGAGGCCGTTAATAATTGTATACTATATTTTTGTGCCATATAATCACTCCATTTCTGTGGAAGCCTTTTCTAGTTGCCGTATCTTATTTTCAAGTTTGTCTATTTTAGTGTATAATTTCTGAATCATATGAACGTTGAGAGCAATAAATTCATCATATCTTAAACCATATCTATATCCTACAATTTCAGAACTTTTGTCATTTTTGTTTTTATATATTGGAGATTTAACAAAACCAGCAAAATCAAGTGAACTAAGTTTATTATTAACAAGTGATTCTTCCACGTCTTGACTTATAAACCCAATATGATAGCGATTACTGTGATTATCAATAAACTTATATTGTGTTGGCTTTAAAGACATAAAAAACGATTCATATTTATCAACATCATATTCTATATCTTGTTTTTCATCTCTATCAGATGTAATAATCTTATCTGTCACAGCATACACAGCATGCCAACGATGCTCAGAATCGCCAAGATCCATATAATTATCTTTTGCAGGCATGAAATCTCCCCTAATAGTTATTTGTGCTGGTGAAGTATGTAGTTGTATAAATGTATTTGCTGTTTCAAGATACAAAGAACCATCTCCTGCCTTACAACGCAGTGCTCCATCAGAAGTCAGGTCCACTGCATATGCAGCCGTCTGTGCGCTAGTTAAAGTTAGCTTTCCGCACGTGTTAGCGTCCCCATCTAATAGCTTTACGCTTCCACCTTGCAGTGTCGAGGCTGTTACGGTACCAGTCATAAGCTGAGCACCATTAATATATGTTACACCCTCGTATTTGTAGCTCCAATTGTTAATTATACTATTTGCACTATCAGCAGCATCTAAAGCATTCGAGGCATCAGCTTGTGCGTTTGCTGCTTTATCATATGCATTATCAGCTAAATTATAAGCACCAGTAACTGTCGAAGGAACTCCCGTGATACTATTCCAACTAATACTACTGCCACTACCCATCGTAATATTGCCATTTACAGTGACATTGCCATTAGAGTCTACCTTGAATGTAATATTGTTAGAGCTATCCGTAACTATTATTCCTTTTAATTCAAGATAATCTGCCTTCACTTTATCGTCTGATGTTAAAACAGATTTTCCATTAAATTTCAAAACTTTTGCATCTAATGTACCAGCAACATTTACATTTCCAAAAGAGTCAACAGTAAAATTATATCCGCCATTGGAGTTTAAACCAATATTTATATTTTTTCTTAAATATACATTCCCATCAGCATCAATTGCAAAATTCTTGCTAATAATAGAACCGTCACTTAAATCAAATGACGTTCCACTCGTAGAGAAGTTTCCAGAACTATAACTATAATTGCTACTATCAATAACACCTGTAACAATTCTTGAGCCATCAATTTCAGTACTTCCACCAGACTTTAAACTATTAATAGTAACATAGCCGTTTAAATTCACTTTATCAGCAGAAATTGTTGCTTGAGATTGTCCATTAATAGCTTCAACTACTACGCTACCTCTAACGCCATTACTATCTACTATCATTCCAACGTTAGCCTGGTTGTCGAGCACAGTGCTTACAAGCCCAGCAGTGCTACTACTGTCATAGTCATAAACTTCATAGCCATAACAGCTACCCTTGTTACCTAAAATCAATTTACCGAACTGTTGACTATTAATAAGAAAGTACTCTCCATTGGTATCTTCAACTTGCCCACTGAAAGTAAAAGCTCCATTTAAATACGTAGGCTTGTTAGCATATCTCTTAGTTCCTTCGGGAACAGTATATCCATACATATCAACAACACGATTTAATTTATTCTTATCTAACGAAGCTAAAAGCTGCACTTGTGCTTTACCCTCAAGAGCTAAATTTCTCAATCCGGCAATAGTACCCTGTTCGTCATCCCCGAAATAAGCAAGTGTATTAATATTAGCATATTCTTCAGTAATGTGAGCATCTGTACCAGCAGTAGATAATTTGCCTATGGTATAAACTTCATACTGGTCTCCAACAACTTTGCAATAATGAGTTTCGTCATTATCAAAGAAATAATAAATACCATCAGCATCTTCATTTCTTGTATCAAAAACAAATTTCTTCAGTGCCACTGACCATTCTGGTCGCACAGCATATTTACCCCAAGTACCATATGGTTGTGGAACATTACTTGTTAACGGTTGCTCTAATTTATGATAAAGACCAGAAACCATTAAATCTAAAACTGCCTGAGTTGAATCAACTTGTGTCTTTAAAGTGCCAGAATTACCTGTACGATTATAAACCTCACCAACAATTCCTTCTTTGGAAATATTAAGTTCACCACTTGAACCATCAGAACCACTTACTAAAAGACCAATGTTATTAACAGTTTGCTTATACTGAGAAAAATCTCCTTGCATATTACGTAATTCTATGGAATAAGAGTTTGCCGTTTGACGCACTAAACTAATAGAACGAGAAAGTAAATTATCATTTACAGTAGCAATAGCAAACCATCTTCCACCATGCCATGCGTATAACGTGCCCTGTTTGTAAATCTTGCTTTTACCATCCTCAGTTTCTTGAGAACTTGTAACATCCTGAGTGCAATACCATAACCTCGCTATATTCTTCGTACCATCATAAGCAAAGTACTCCTTACTTAATGAGACTATACCATCTTGTTCCCATGCTGTGCCCGTCCATTTATAGCTATAAGTCTGACCATTTTCAACTACAAAATCATAAGTCTGCATACCAGTCGCTTCAAGTGAATTAAACGGAGGTGTGGGCAAACGCACTACATCGTTACTCGACCCTCTCTCAGAAAGCGTACCCGCATCAAGGTCATTATCAATAGTATCAGTACCAACTCGCTCATCGGGAATTAGGTTCTCAGAGTGGTTTATCACAGGAACATACATAGTTCCTTTCGGAATAGACGTAACAGCATCATCGTAAGACATACCATAAGAAGGAGAATACTGTCCTACATTGTAAGCTTCTATATCTAGCACAATAGACTGAATATAGCCGCCGTTTTCATCGGCACCTTGCTGAATTGCCGCCATATAACTACCTGCAAGACCATATATTTCATACAAGGTTGTACCATCTCCAGCTGTTTTAATACAGCAATAAGTTGTGGCATCTTCGTCGGCTATATAATACGCACCGTTCTCATCTTTATCTTTAGCATCAAACTCATACTTACCGAGAGCAGGATTCCACGAAGGTTTATTTTTATATCTCAATCCATCTGGAGAAAACGCAGGGGTTTCTGATACTGACAATAAAGTATGATAATAATAAGAAGTCATATAATTAATACTGGCACCGTTTGCATCAGCCTTTTCACTAATATTAGCTAATGATTCCTTTAACTCACCATCTTTATATTGAACCAATAAATCTATTGCCGCCTCATTTTCATCAATACGTTGATCAATAAAAGAAGTTGCCTGATTGCCTACAATATAAACTTCATATCCATCAGAAGTAATTTTGTAGTATTTAGTCTTATCTAGAATAGTATTACCATCAACATCTTTCTTAGTAGCATAGCAATAAATACCATTAGTATCATCTATTGTTTCATCACTAAACGCAAATTCCTGCTTATCTTCGTCCCAAAAAGGAGGTGCATTATATTTATGTTGCTCCACGACTAGTTCGGGATTGCCCATGAAAGACTGATATCTCATAGAGAACTGTCCCGAAGCAACAGATGTAATTTTTGCACTATTGTCATCAGCTTGTTGCTTTATGCTAGTCATAGTGCCATTGATATTGTTAACTTCTGCTTCAATAGAGTCCTCTCTTTGTTCTACATTACTTATATTACCTTCAGCGGTCGCTACCCTGGTGCTAATTTTATCAACCTCCTGGGAGATAGTTGACACATCTCCACGCAAATTAGCTACATCAGAATATATACCATCAGCTGTTTGCTTGATAGACGAAATCATACGACTCTTGTAATTACCATCTGTTGTAGCTATAGCAACCCATTGCCCATCTTCGCTCCAACGGTAGAGCGTTCCTGGAATGAGCGTTCTTGTATTACCACTTTCGTCAGTATACTCAACCTCTTGCCAACAGAACCACAAATCCCCAACATTCGTTCCTTGTGAATAAGTAGTTGCTGTAGAAACTGACTCACCCTTGACCCACATCATATTGGTCGCATCCCATTGGTACGCATACCCTCGTTCAAAAGAAAAATCAGTAGTTGTTACTGTAGGATTATCTGGATCATCAGGATTTTCAATAGTTTGCTTCATCGTTTCTGTGTGAGTAAAAGTAGCTATATACGTATCTCCGTTTTTCAAAAGAGATTTTACCTCGTCATGAGAAAGCCCATAAGAAAGTGAATATTCACCAACAGAGTATTTGTCAGAGTGAACAACAAGGTGTTGTATTGCCGCTTCAGTTTCTTTTATTTGCTGACTAATAGATGTAATATCAGTACCATATTCATTAACTGATTCTTGTAAGGAACCAAGTAACATATTGTTCTTTTCCGCAACATCAACAAATCCTTGTACACCAGTATTGCCATCACCATCATTGAAGCTAGAGATAATAGTCATTTTATCCTTGAGGTCATTAATATCTGCCAATGATGCATTCACTCTATCTTTTGCCTCATTTGCAGCAGCTAAAGCTTCATTTTTTGCATTATTGGCTTCGGTCACTGCCTGGTTCGCTTTCTCAGTAGCTTGGTTAGCAGCTTTTTGTGCCTCCTGAGCTGTAGCACCAACAGATTCAATGTTTTTAGTATTTTCTTTTATAAGATTTTTTAATTCATCATTATTATTTATAGCAATATTTATTCTATCAGTTGCATTATCAACTCTCGATTCAACTTCACCTAGTCTTACAACAATATTACCAAAGCTACCTTCGGCATCCATTAGTGTGCCATAAATTTTATTAATCTTATCGTTCTGTGGTGTTACAGCAATTGTGAGATATTCATAGCTAGCATAACTACCAGTTGATATGACTTTATAACCACAGTTATTTTTAGATTTCGTTGCTACACCCAACTCATTGGGTACGATATAATCTCCTGTCGTAGCCGTTCCATCTGTACGCACACGCAAAGCACCAGTAATACCCACTAGAGCATAAAGAGGATCGTCGCTTTTATCTGAAATGTCCTGACCACCAACAAAACCACTATGTATTACTGATACACCATACACGTCATCTTGATTAGTACAAATAGCAACGTTCTCTGTGCCACCAATAAGTTTCACAAAATAACCAGATCGATCTTCCCATTTTGGATTCTCATCGTCCCATTTACGGAATTCACCAAAACCATTTTCAGAAGAATAAACTCTTTTCAATGATTTAATTTCATCTAATTCTTCTTTTAAATTTGAAATGGCCGAAATTGGGTGTTGATTCGGCAATTCTCTACCATCTAGCAAAGAGTGATTTGTAGTTCCTTTTAAATCCTCGACGTTATTTCGAGGCATATACGGAAAAGCCTCATCCATTTCTATATCAATGATATTAGCATCTTCAACAGAAAAACTTGATGGAGTTGGTGCTTGCACCTCGACATCTTGTGACGCTTCGTCGATTTCAGTAGTAGTAGACTTTATTTCAGTTTCTACTTTTACAGGTTCTTCTTTTATTTGTATAATTTTATCTTCTCCCATAATATTACACCTCACTCAAGAACAGTCTCGTCCTTTACTGGATATACATTAATAGGCATTATACGACTCGCAAAAGCAAATCCTTCAATAGTCAATCCTCTAAATTGCACAAACGCTTTACTCTTTTCCGAAAAGGCTAACGTTTCTACTTGATTTAGAGTTACATTAATTCCTAGCTGATCCTGTTTACAATCTGTTAGTTGTTTTGTAATGGGCAAAGTACAATCTTCGGTACCATTGTTATCTGGCTGCCAAAAAGTAATATGAACAGTTTTAAGTTGCTCTAAGTCATATGGTGTTTTAAATTTAAATTGTTGACAAGCTCCTCGAATCACTATAACCACTCCTTTCTAAAAATATTAAATGCAGAATCCAAAAGCCACACCCATTGGGAAGTCGGCACCGAAGCTAGAAATTACTCCATTATTATATACACAGTGAAAATTATTAACACTTCCTATATCAGCAGAGCGTGTCCAATAGTTTACATAAGATTCTCCTGTGGAATTATATTTTATACGTTTATTCTTACTAGTATATGCTGCATAAGTACTACCTTGCCGTCAACATACTGCTTAAGTTCCGCAATTTCTTTATCCAAATTTTGATATGGCAAATTGGGGAAGGTATTAACGCCATCCCCAATTTTTGTCTTAAAAGTCCCGTCTGCACATTCTTCAATTACAATCTCTCCGTCATATGGAACTATACCAGATGATTCCCATTGTTCGGCTGTACCACGTCTATGTTGTACAATTAACTTATTATTTGCCATCTTCGAAACCATCTCCTTTTATTCAATATTTTTGCTTTATAATAAAATAACTTCCAAAGGAATATCGACAGTCGGAACTTCTCCTAATGCCTTAATAGTAAGTTGATGAGTTCCCTGCCCTGCAATACGTAACATTGCACTTGCCGCTTGTCTACATTGCTCGTCGGTTGCTGTCTGAGCAACACCAGCAATACCATTTCTAGTTGGCGTGACACCATCTATAGTCAGAATTTGTTTATGTGCATCTCCATCTTCTATCCATACAGTGGCAACCAAATTAGCTATAATCGATATAGCTAAATTTGCCTTGTCGTTCAACGCATTATTAATCACTTTGTTCTGTACTGGATTCGTAGAAGTGCCCGAAAGTTCATCATCTACTGATACATTAGTAGCCCCAGTCGCAATACCATCTAATTTAACCTTATCCGCAGAGCTCATTAGACCATTTTCGGTAGTAGTTACAACTGAAATATCTGTGTTATCCTGAGCGTCAGTTATCATATAGATTTGATTAGGGTCTTTTTCTGCTGCGTTAAATTGTGCTTGGGTCAATAAATTTATATTTAAAGAATTCACACGTGTAGTAGTAGGCATACATCGCACCTCTCTCCCTTATATCACTGTTCGCCGAATAAACCGTAAAATAGCGTATAATCTCCTGCTTTAAGCCCAACCTTCGTAGACGAAAACCCAGTATAATATGTCAATATATAAACATCTCCATTACTATCTGCATAAATACGAGTATACGTTCCTGCTGTGCTACTATTTAACTTATAATTTGTACTAGTATTGGTCTGTACAGCCGCAGCAAGACCAGATTTATACACGGTCATAAAATAACCACCTAAAAAAGCAGGAGAATTTGCGCATGATGCTTGACATATAGACATAGTATCATTAGCAGTAGTCTCTTTTCGAAGCAATGTCATAAATAAATTATCGTTATTAATATTCTGTGCGATAAAAGTATTTCCAGTAATAACTTTCGTAGATGTTGTCTCCATTACATCTGTTGTAACAGTAAAGATCACAGACCGCGGAGTGCTAACTACCGAAGGCACAACATCAACTTGTGCGTTTGCATAAGTGCTAACATCATAGCTGCCATTTGCCGTAATATTTACGGTGCCACTTGGAATAATACCTGACGGGGGCACATTAATCTCTATGTCCCCTGTAAGATATTTACCTGCAGTAGATATTATTTGGTTAGAAGCGTAAATACCTCCCTCCACTGATTGAATACTGCCTGTGATTTTAACACCATTAACATATGCTGTTTTAGAGGATAATATATCATTCTCTGTGGCATTTGCGTCACTAGTATCAATTCCAGAAGTAGTGGGAACTATATTGATTTGATTAATTGGTACATTACCAACATATAAACCTGTCATAATTACCACCTCACAATATTTACCACACTACCGTTGTCGTCATGCGTATGGGAGATATCTGCCTTATTCGCTAACTTACTATCAATCTCATCAAGTTTTCCACTTAATGATCGAGGAGTAGTCTTATAACTCACTTCTGTCGTTGTGCCAATCCAATAAATTATATCACCAAAAGTATGATAATCTGGGTCATATCGTAAACCCACTAAATTTTCTCCATTATTGTATTGTGCTTCTGTAATTTCTATATACATAGAATCAAATATCGGTTCGTTCAACGCACAAACTTCAATTACAATGGAGCTTTCATCAATGTGCGCATAGTAATACATAAGCATTTTCTTCCTTTATTATTTAAAAATAAAATTTTACTCAGCGGGAGTAACGTTACCACCACCACCAATAGCGCCACCACCTAATTCATCTAGGCCAGGAACGGGTATACCAGCTTTTTCTAATGCGTCAGCAATTGTTAAAATATAATGGTCAACATATTTTTTTGGTACCGCATGGAGGTCTTGTGTAGGTATGTCGGATAAGGTCAATATCCCTGTCATTGTACCTCCATCGAGAGGAAGTGCCGCTGCTGCCAAATCATAAGCTTTTTTAACGGCAGATGATGTTGCTGCTGTAGCTGTAGAAATTGAGTTAACAGCAGATGACAGTTTAGTTACTCCATAATAGGTTGTTGTTGCAATAGCCCCATCAAGCATTCTATACACAGTACCATCATAAACAAAACCAACAACCGACTTAGGTGCAATCTGATTTGCCATAAGTCGGTTGGTCGCCGAAGTTTGTACGGCAATCGCACCAGTACCATCAATATTTAATGTGGTAGCAGTAGACGTTGATGCTGTATTAAATTGTACATACACTGTTGCACCAACTTCTAATTTAAAGTTTCCCTGTTGCGTTGTAACAACCTTTTCATTCGTAGGCGCAGCAGTCATACAAGTACCAAAAAACACGCCTCCACCACTATCATCGCCTGTATTTTCGATCAAATATAATTCATCTTCGTTAACTAAGTTGTTGGAAGCCATATGGTCGTAAACTGCTTGGCTTTCAACTTTATTGATTACTAAATTGAAAATTTGTTTTTCTGTAGCCATTTTTGCTCATCTCCTTTGTTAAGTCATATCTGCGGCAGTCCATGTTTTAATGGTAACTTTTTGTCCATACTTATCTACATACCTTTTAACCCCTTGACTCGTTATAAGACGTGGATCACCTTCAGTGACAAAATCTGTTTTACGGATTAAGTCTAAGCTAATTGGGTTCCGTTCACCATCATATTGAACAAATTTAACCCGATGATTGTAACTATCTGACCAAATTGTCTTACTACCTATTTTTGTTATTTTTCCACCCTCGGCTATCACAATTATGCTCCTATCTCCGACAACAACTTGTCCCCAGTTTTCATCTGTATCAGAGGGTGTAATTTTTTTCCATTCATCCACAACAAAGTCCTCAAAACCTATCAGAGTGCATGGATAACTAAGGTCTAAATTGCCACCAAACCAAGAGGAAATACCATACCAATATGTATAACCTGGATAAGTCGATGTCAAATCTGCGTCTTCTATAGGGTCTGTACAGTTTGCTATTACAGACCGCATTCTACCATCACCCCACCAACCAATCCTATTTTTGATATAGTCAGGGGCAGTTTTATCATTCTGGGAATAATCAGCCTGAACGTTTACCTGTGCTCCACTTTCAACGCCGTCCAGTTTAGTTTTATCAGAAGATGACATCAAACCATTTTTATCAGAAGTTGCAACACCTATAGCAGTTTCATAATTGCTTTTCGTAACAATATCAGTTGGGTCAAGCTCTATAAAATTACCATCCTCTGTATAACGAAGCTTGTCCGCATACTTTGAGGCGATCTTCGCACGTGTCAATGCACCATACGTGTCCGTATAGTCAATGTAAAAATTTGTAGTGTCGGTACAAAAATAACAGTACCCACTTGTTAAAGTGGTAGGGAGATTTGTCTCCGCTCCACGACATATTTTAAAAAGAGCCATAGTTAATTCATCCTTTCTAAAGATAAATTTAATTCATAATATTTAATAGTCATAATAGAGGGAAATATAAAATTACCCTCTATTATGCACCTCTTAGTTATTTTACATCGAGCTTCGGCTTTGGCTGAGGAGGAATTTCTGCGTCAGCAGGCTTTCTAAAACTGACATCCTTATCGGTCATTTCTATCAAAGTATCATCAACAATTTCCTTGCCGTTCTCGTCAGTAATAATTGGCTTAAGCTTTTCTTCATCCTTGTTTATCAATTTTGTTTTTAACACATTTTTCTTATCAATAGAAACGTTTTGAATTAATTTAGTTTTAATAGCCATAATAAGTTCTCCTTGTAATTTATAAATATAAAATAGTTGTTTTAGCCTTCTTCGACCGGAATGCCTTCAAAATTAGCATATACAGTATTCGCACATATAGGGTATAATCTATATCGTTCCCCACTGATGGTCGAAAATCTAATGCTTGTTGTCGCTGAAGTGATAGTTAAAGTGCTACCTGAACGAGTATAACTAAATTGTGAATCTGCATCACTACTAAAAGTAATACCAGTTGATCTGCCTATGGTGGTATACTCCCACTTATGTCCCTCTGTAACGCTGATACTTCCATCACCAGTATCCCCCTGCCCATAACCATCCATACAAGTAAGGGAAACGATCAAACTATAACTTGTTAACGAGGGACGTGACAATGTAGTTTCTGGCAATACAATAAAGCCTGCCAGAGGAACATCTTTTATTCCCGCAATATTGAACGTAATAGTTCTAGTACTAGAAACTGTTCCAGCAAAATATGTGCCTGTTTGATCGTAACGATAACTAGATGAGCTACCCTCATAAGTTCCAGCTACATTAAAAATAGTTACACCAGATTTAATATTTTCTGAAACAAGATTTGAATCACCACTTACATATATATCTCCTGTAGTATATTTTCCCGACGCCACTGCTGTTTGTTGTGTCGTACTCGGAGTAACTATTTTAGCTGCCTGAGTAGGTAACTGATATGTATTTTGCTTTGAAACATTCGTAACATATCCTGCAGATGTAGACACAGTAGCTGTTACTAATCCAGATGCACTTACATTAAATATAGAATCATTTACTGTTCCTGTAGATATTGATTTTGAAACCTGAGTTGCATAGTACCCAGCAGGGACAGTAACTGTATTTGTTTTAGCGGTTAAGCTTGAAGCAGTCTGTGTTGGAATATTACCCGTTATCTTTGCCCCATCCACATATGCCGTTTTACCAGACAATATATCGCCCGATGTTGCTGTTGCGTCAGAAGTGTCAGTACCACTAGAAGTAACCGCCGCAACCGTTACCTTAGAAAGTACCTTACCTGTATCAGGAACTATTTCTTGAGCTGAAGTGGAAGGTGTTACACTTTTTTCTTGCGTTGTTATGGAAACTACTCCAGCTCCAGAATGTTTTCCACTAGGAATAGTATAACTTTTAGTTGTAGTGTCTAAAACTTTAGAGACAGTACCGTTGTCTGACATAGTACCAGAAACTACTCCCGTGCTATCCACTATTTTCTTTCCCTGTACTACATCCTCTGCTGATGCAGTCACTTCTGATATATTTTGATATTCATCAGGTATTGCAGCAACCGTTACCTTAGATAATGCGTCATAGTTGGTATCTGGCAAAACTGATTGTTCAGTTTTAGTAGGGACAACGCTCTTTTCTTGCAGAGTCGAGGGAGTAGTAGACTTATAAGCAACTGTAACCTTTCCAATAGGTGTACTACCAATATAAAAACCTGTTTTTGCCATAATTTCACCTCTCTGAAGTGTTAATTAATCTTTTCATAAAAAAAAGGGAGATAGAATAGTTTCCATCTCCCTTATGGTCTAAAAACTACTCAATTATCAAAATTCAACCCAATTGATCTCAAGGTTAACGCTCTTGTTATCAACAGCACCAACAGTAAGAGACTGGCTATTGATTGCCTCAATTACGTTAACCTGAGCACCTGCTGAGATACCATCAAGCTTAGTCTTATCAGCAGTGGACATAAGACCATGCTCACTCGCGGTTGCGTCATTATAGGTTGTATCCTTTGCAGAGATAACAATCTTATCATTTTCTGCATCGGGAGTAATGGTTACATTATCACCACCTGCAAATTCAAGTGTATCAATTGCCTGATCAGCTTCAACAGAAGCCGCACCAATCTTGATAATACCGAATGCATTCTGGTTTACATACTCATCATGAGTGTGTCCAACGTCAGACTTATTATCAAGGGCAGTCTTAACTGCTTTGTTCTGAATTGCATTTACACTAGAATTGCTAAGTTCGGTATCAACAATAACCTTGGTAGCGCCATCAGCGATACCATCAAGCTTAGTCTTGTCAGCACCAGACATCAGACCAGATGTGGAAGTTGTTGCATCTTCATAAATTGTATCTGTTGCATCAAGCACACCATTAATCATAGTAAGGTTCTTGCCAACCTTAATACCACCAAGCTGTGTTGTACTAGCTTCAGGAAGCACGTATGCGTTCGCACCAGACTCAATACCATTAAGCTTCTCGACCATAGCGGTAGACATGAAACCATCTGCTTCTGTAGTGGCATTGTCGTGACGGTGATTACCAGCAGCAGCTGTAGAACCAGTTGTACCGATAGCAAGAGACTTAGAGATTTCAACATAAGCTGTGCCACCCCATCTATATGTGAGGTTATCATCAAGCGTTACATAAATCTTACCTGTTTCACCAGTTTCAGGAAGTGCATCATGATTTGCAACTTCAATAACATCATCAACATAGCTAGGAAGCTGTGTAGCAGGAACCTGACCGTTTTCATCAAGAGTAGCAACACCGTTAGCTACGCCCTTCTGAGAATTAGGAATGTAATCGTGAGTATGGTCAGAATCTGACTTACCATCGAGAGCAGCTTTTACAGCCTTATTTTGAATAGCGTTTTCACTTGTGGAACTAAGCTCGGCATCAACAAGAACTCTAGTAGCATTAGCTGCAATACCATCGAGTTTTTCCTTGTCACCTGCGCTCATAAGACCTTCCTTGGTAGTGGTAACAATACCATATTCTGTGTTCTTAGAAGAAATAGTACCATCCTCGGCAATAGTGATATTTTCACCCTGCTTTACACCACCAAGTACATCAGTCGTAGCAACAGGAAGCTCATACTTATTGGCGTTAAGAGCAATGCCGTCAAGCTTTGCCTTATCCGTAGCAGACATCAGCCCAGGAGCAGTTGATGTAGCAGCTTCATATGTAGTATCTTTTGCCTCAATAGTAATTTTCTTACTAGCTGCATCAGGTGTAACTGTAACATTTGAGCTGCCAACAATAGTAATGCCATCAGATGTATTATCTGCTTCGATTGTTGTTGCACCAACAGTTACCTTGGCAAAAGCATTCTGATTTTCATACTGTGTATGCTCGTGTTCTTTTTCTGCCTTTTTATCAAGCTCAGTTTTAACTACTTTATTCTGTACAGGATTTATAGAATCTGCTTTAATAGCATCATCTACAATTGTCTTATTAGCACCGGATTCAATGCCTGTAAGTTTTGTATGCTCTGCGCCAGACATTAAACCAGCCTTGTTATCTGTAGCTGTGCCAATAACAGTAAGATAATTATCCTTAGTAATAATATCGACAGGATTAACATCAACTGACTGACCGTCCTTCATATAACGAAGCTTGTCAGCATAACCTGCAGCAATTTTAGAACGATGAAGCTCACCGTCTGTGCCAATATAATCTATATAATAATTACTAGTATCTTTGCAAAAATAAATACAACCGTCTGTATAAGTAGAGGGAATGTCCGCTTCCACCCCTCGTAAAACCTTAAACATAGCCATAGAATTATCCTCCAAAATTAATTATTTTTTTATAATAAGATCGGTAGGGAGGACAATCTCCCTACCATAATCTAATCAGTTATAAATTAACCTTCTCCGAAAGTGCCCCAGTTAAGACTAATATCAACACTACGATTTTCACCAGTAACAACCGTAATAGTATTAGAAGCGGAAGTAATACTTTCAATTTTATTCTTTTCTGCGGCATTCCACTGTGTTCTTTCGTCAGCAGTGATGTGAACTGTCGTATCACCAGTATGTGCTTCAAGATCCGCTTGAGCAGCATGACCTGCACCAGCAATAGCTTCAGTTACTTCTGTCTTAGTAGCATAGGTTGTACCATCAGCCGTTGACTTAGTAGCAATAGCATCATCTACATATGCCTTTACAGTCTTTTCACCAACTTCACCAATTTTAGTAGCAACAGCTTCATCAGCCGCTGTCTTGGTGTAAGCATCAGTAATACCATAACCAGCAAGATCAGTTGCCTTATCAGCCTTACCATCTACAACAGCCTCAAGTGCCTTAAGACCAGCATCGGTTGCCTTTAAATTGAGGGCATCCTGAAGACCTGTAACATCATCAATAATATGAGTGTGTTTTTTAAGGGCGTACTTGTCCTCGTCGCCTTCACCCTTAAGAGCTGCGGCAATCTGCTCTGCAACCGTAGTAGTTCCAACCTTGGTTTCAAGAGCGTCAATATCCTGCTCGGCAGTAGTTACTCTGCCAGCAAGTGCAGTAAGATCAGAAGCAAGGGCATACTTATCAGTTTCACCAGACTTGAGTGCGGCATCAATTGCATTAGCAATCTGAGTAGCTACGGCTTCACTGCCAACAAGTTCCTTAAGGGAAGCAATGTCAGTCTTATTTGTATTAATCTGGCTGTTCATTGTAGCCGCATCAGTTGTATGAGTGCTAATCCAATCAGCAATTTCCTTCAATGTATCAAAGCTTGCATCAGCACCAGCAACAATTTGAGCAATCTGATAAGCTACAGAACCTTCAGTGGTGGAATCAGCATTAAGTGTTTCGATGGCAACCTTGTTCTCAGCAACCTGTTTTACAAGACCTTTTGTACTATCACCAACAGTTTCCTTAAGAGCTGCTACAGCAGTCTGAAGACCTTCAACTGTAGTTGTAGAAGGAACTACCCACGCAAGACCATCGGCTGTTTTTACAAGCTGTGCGCCTTCAGCAGCATCAGCATAACCCTTAATACTAAGAGTATTATCTTCATTCTTAATTATTGTGGTATCGTCACCAAGTGTTACTGTACCAACACGAGCGAGATCACCAGCTTCATTCTGGATGCAATATACAGTAGCAGCATTAGCTGTACCGTCAACAACATCAAGAACAGTAAGTACCTGACCTACATATGCAACAGGGTCAGTTTTTGCATAATTTTGAGCAGCTGTAAGGCTAGCCCAAACAGAAGAATTGTCAAGAGGGTTAGGATTACCACGTCTGAAATTCAGAGGGAAACCAAGACCGTCCGCACTAGTGTATGCATTTAAATTAAATTTTGCCATAATCTATTTCCTCCCTATATTCATTACGCTAAAGTAATCTTATGAACTTCGCCAGCATCAATTGCGGCAGGCTCATATACCCATACGTCATAATCAACGGCTGTAGCACCGCCAACACCTTCAACCTGAACGGCTGAGACAGTCTTTACATAAGAGTCTGTTACAGGAGTATTCATAGCAGATGTAAGAATAACTTCTTTTACACCTGCGCGAGTAGAGTTAGAAGGAATTGCAACAACAATTCTCTTTGCATTAGCATTACCATTCAGAATAAAAGTCTTGCTTGTAGTATAAGCACCACCATTAGTAAGTCCACGAATAATCGTAGAAGTCAGAGGGGCGTCAGCGGTAGATGTATTAACTACACCATAGAAAAAGCTACGATAGCCTGTTACTGCACCAGATGTTTTAGAAATAGTAGCACCCTTAATCTGCTTTACAGGGTTCGAATCGCTACCAAGATTGTCCTTAGCGATAGCACCATCACCGTAAGTAGCAGATGCTGTAATCTTATAATTAGTATCATCAGCGACTACAAAAGAATCAAATGAGCCAGAAGCTGTATCTTTGGTCGTTGTTCCGTCTGTAACGCTCCAAGAAGAAGCTGTTACTCCTGTTGCGGGGCCATAGGTATAGCTACCAGCACTGAGAGAAGCGGAGTATGTAGGAGCTACAGTTGTACCAACTTCATATGCCTTTGCCTGAGAGAATGTAAGAGTGATTGCAGGATTTGTAGGATCAGCAGGCTGAAGTCTCTTAGAGAAAATTTCAGTCAGAGCATCTGCAACAGACTTGCCAGCAGTAGCAAATTTAGCTGTACCAGTTTGAGTCTTACTAAGATTACCAACCTGAGTATAGTTACCTGCCATTGTAATGTCATCTTTAAGAATAACGGTAGATGCGTCTACGTTTCCGTCACAAGCAATCCAACCGTCTTCTGCGTCATAGTGATATGCGGACTTAATGCCAGATGTGTTAGTAGCAATCAGTACGTCACCAGCCTTACCAGCAATACCCTGAGTAAGTTCAGCGATATCTGTACTATCAGAAGTTACCTGATATACTTCAGGCTTTGCTGCTTCTACTGAAGTTGAAATTGCATCAAGCTGTGCCTTGGTTGCAAAAGTTTCACCATTAGTAAGAGTTAGTTTACGAGTTGTAGGATCATACGAAGCTGCCGTAACTGCATTTCCCTCACCAGCTACTTCGACAGAAGTCATCCCTGTGTCGGGATTGATCTGAATAAATTGAGAACCATTATAAACACAAAGTACATTTTCGGCAGTTGCATAATAAAAATCGCCAGCATGAGCACTTTCAGGAAGTGCCTCGATATTGGCGACTGTAAGAACGCCTTCATTAACAGGCACAAGAGCCTCGCCCTGACCAACATAAAGTCTATGTGTGTCACTAGTCAGATAAAAATAACCGTCAGTGGCGGTTTTAGGAAGCTGGGCTTCAAGACCTCTTAAAAATCTAAGTTGAGCCATATTTTATTCCTCCATTTTAATTGAGAATTTATTATTTTATTTTTACCACTGGTAAGTTGGCAAAGTTGCAATCTTACCATTTATAATTATCTTCGCTTTATTTTCATCAGTTATAACTAAGTCATTAGCACCATAACCAAAGTAACCAACCTGTTCGCTAGCCAAAGTATTATTCTTTAGAACAACTGTCATGTTTTTAAGACTAGTAGTGTCTTTATTGTATGGCTGAATGGTCAGCAGTCCCTGGTCTTCAGCTGTGTAGGCAGGATTATCTGCAAGAATTACATTATCCCTCACATTGATTGTGCATTTTGGTTCGCCCTTGGGCCCAAGTCTAACTGTACCCGCACTTATTTCGAAAACATTGTCGTCAATGTTAATGGTAGCATTATCAACCACTCCGTAAACATTTACGCAATTGTGTACACAACAATCGTCAGCAAAATAATTATGAGAGATAGATGAACCGTTTTTGAACTTTGCATAAGGTTCTATTAAGTTATACATTCTCTTGCCATCGGCACTAGGATTGCTGCCAAAGAAACAATGCTCAACCACGAGTTTGACTGGGATATCATTAAAAATGCGCAGCCAAAAATTCTTAGTTGCACCAGTCACATTCATATTATAAACGCGACAATTTCTTATAATAACTTCATCTGCATTCTTTACTTCAACATAACCATTGCCAGTGAAATCAAGGCCATCAAGAACAACACTAGACTGATCGCCATTAATTGTTAATTTTTCAGTTATTTTTGTAGCCATATTATCCAACCTCCTGGTTATGATTTTGTGCGATACCCTTATTAACACCATTTACTGTTGCTGATTTAGTCATACTAACAGGGGCATTCACAGTGCCTTCATTAAGTGTTATCTCCGCATCTGCACTAGCGTTAGAAATTAAACTAGCAGCATTTACACTATTTGTATCTACAGAAACCTCTTCAGATAATGTACCCCAACTAAATGTGTCAGTCATGCCATCTAATATTTCATTGAGCTTCTGACCATTATGCGTAATCTTGTCCGAAGCTAACTCAGTAATAGACAACACACCATTTTCATCAACAGCAAACTGAGAAGCGTCAGGGGTTCCTACGGTTGCTTCAACATCCTGTTTAATTTCTGCTTTAACTGCTTCAATTTCTTCCTTAGTAATATAGGTGCTAGGAATGGTCTGAAGTGTCTTAAAATCTTCAGCGGAAATTGCACCAGGTGTAGTCTCTGTTGCTAACGCCATAGAGATTACATTAGCATCACTAATCTGAATACCGTCTCCGGCAGTATAAGCTTGTGTTGATACTAGTTCCTTTAATGGTACATATTCATGAGATTGTTCAGCGTCATTAAACAAGAAATCAAAATATTTTTCACCAACGACCGCTCCCGTATAAGGATTGTCAGTTTCGGTTACAGTGTTGATTGTTGCACTCTGAAGAAATTTATCTTTAGGAATGTTAATTGTGCCGCAATATGATGCTACATCGCCTACAGTTTTCTTCAGTTTATAAGTAGCAGAATAGCCATCTGTTGCAACTTCTTGCTTTTCAATTTCATAAGAAGGTGTAGGCTGTGCTACAGCATACAAACCATCAGATTCAACAGTGATCAGATTGCCTTCTTTTTTGGAAATACCTACAGCAATTTTCTTTGTACCATCTGTTTCGTCTGTAATGACAATACTAGGATTTATAGGGGACAAACCTACTGTAGAGCCAGCTACGAGAGCATCAAGTTTTGCTTTATCGGCAGCAGATAATAGACCTGCGGCAGAAGTTGTAGCTTCCGCACCAACGCCGATTAACACATCGCCTTTATACAAGCGCTGAGTATCAAGACAGAAGTATAATGCATACTCGTTCTTTTTTACCAATTGGTCATATTTTGCTTGAGTAGCTATCAAAAAACGAACATTCTGAGCCATGTCATTCACGTCTCCTTTCAAAAAAAATTTTTATATAAAACGGATATTATGCCGTCTTATTCTAAATTTTCCCAAACATAATCCGAGTCCTCTTCCTCTCCTAAAGTTCCCCATTCATCAAACGGGTTGAGATCAACTGGTTCGGGATTCGGAAGATCTTTATCATTAGTCCATGTTAGAATCTTATCATCAGAAATATGAGGTATAAATGTTGCCCCAGACGCACCAGCAATATGACCTAAATCAATTACACGTCCATCAAGCAATGTGATAGTAATATTGTCGTTTTCATCAACATCGAAACTCTTAATACCACAATTACACATTTCTATTTTATCTCCAATAGGCTTTCCATTTGCTGAAAGCTGAATAGTATTATCTTCTTCGTTACGAATAATATTATCTGCCTTAGATGCTTCAAGTTTATCTGTGGCATTTTGCATTCTTTCAATAAGTTCCTCATAAAGCTCAAGAGAGAAATTCGGCATTATATCTGGATCAATACCACTGTTAATAACAGGCACTTTTACTTGATTGGTTGTTATGCCCCCACCGAAAATAGAGAGCTGAAACCCAGGACTGCGGATAACCTCCTTGGGAACGTAGCATTGGTTATCTTCATCTAACACAGCTTGCTTATTATAGCCCTTCCAGTTAAAATTAATTGTTTTAATATCTACATCCGCCCAGTCTGACGTTACAAAAGTTGCTTGAATTTTTAAATAATCATAAGAATTTGAAGCCACAACGGGGAGATTATATAAAGAGAGTCTTTGATTACGAACTAAAACTTTAATTACAGGCATTTTTTTCACCTTCTTTCTGTGAAAAATGATTTTATTTTTAGAGCAAGTGCTGATCCCACAATTCCTTTGCTCGAGCAGTTTCGGGACAACGTTTCCATACAAAAATTAGTGCATCTGGTCGTTTCTCCGAGCTGTATATAATATCTAAAAAAAATTCGGTTCCTAGATATTGCAAATAGCGTTGGCATTGGATGGGATTGCTAAAATATAATGCCGTACTTGGTTCGTATTTTTTATGTGTTATTTCACTAGTAATCATTTCTTGTATTTTCTCCTTTTCGACATAATAAAAGCAAGTATGTCTGTACACCGCATACTTGCAAAAAAATAAGGATATAGATTTTACTCAATTTCAGGAGTAGCTTCTATATCCTCATCAGATACGCACACTTCGGTGCTAAAACTACTCGTGTCATCCTGATAAACAGGATACTCTTTTTTATTTTTAAATTTTGATTTTTGCTTTATTGGCTCTATTTCAGCAAGAACTTTATCGTAATAAGCTTTAATTCCTGGCTGGAGCTTCATAGAATCAATACCATAAGGTTTCAATGCCTCAATAGTCTCTTCGGCTGTCAATCTATGCCCTGCATGACGCTGTAAAATAGTTGATATATTACTACAACTATCACTGCAAAACCCTCTTGCTTTTGCAGAAAAACGATTGAGATGACATGATGGACAAAAATCAAATTCTGTAGAACAAATCTTACATTGCTGTTTCAAATTTATTCACCGCCCTTGATATAAAATACCTCAAAATAACAAAACGAGAAGAAGGCGGTGAGGTAAATCCGCCTTCTTGTCAACAAGATTAATTACTCCTTGCTCGTCTCACGTTTTGTATTATCACATGCTGTTCAATTAGCATGTAATAATGGTATAAAGACCTTCTTCACCACAATATTCTCTCATGAAGTTAATAGTAAAATCATGAGTAGCATCAGGTGTACCAAGATTGAGGTCTCCATCCAATGACAACTTTGCATATGGTGCAATTACATAAAAATAGCAAAGAGCATGGGAACATACATCTCTACCAATACCTTCTACAACACAACGACCAGGGATAGCGTCTGCATCAGTAAAGTTAGTAAACTTCTGTGCATTTTCCTGAGTATATGTATAAGGAACAAATACATTAACTACCTTTTCAGCTGCGGGTGTAGTTGTAAATGTAAGCTTGCCGTCAGCATAAGTTACTGTCTTACCTGCACCAACTTCAAGCTTTTCGCCAAGAGAACCATCGTCGTTACAAATATAAACTACTTCAGGTTCGCCACCAGTCTTAGGTGTCTTAGAAAGAGTAAGTTCTGTTGCGGCCTTTTCCATCTTAAGAACGTCATGGAAGTCAATGTCTACCGCACCAGTAGTAATCTTTGTACCAGCCTGAGCTGCTGCAAGAGGCATGTCAAACAGTGCGTTGGAGCCGCTAGCTTCTGCTGCCTTAGATCTAAGGTATCTTTCAATAACAACACCTTCACCATCAGTAGCCTCAACTGCCTCACTAGAATTAGAAATTGTAAAGTCAGTAACGTCCTTGATTGTCCAAAGGATATCACCCTTCTTTACTTCGATACCATGGTTTTCAGATGCAGGCTTGTCTGCTGCTGCATACTGAGAAATTCTACGAATTTTATCACACTTATCTTACTAATGAAATTCGTTAATTTTCATCAGTCTTGTCGGTATAAAACCAAACAAGATTTCTCATACTTTCGTATGAGGCGAGACTATATCATTCACCATGCCGTATATTACGGTTTAGGGTCTCACACTTCGGACACTTGTCCTACGAGCATTTCAGCTCTAGTCGTTGAAGGCAAGGCTATTCGCCCATTCCCTGCTGATTGTCCAATTCACAAACTTTTCAAACCATTACCGTTTAAGCTTATTTCATCTTTCCGTTTTGGTATTGTGACTCTAAGGGGTTTCCAGCATATCCGTGAGAATACACTACATAGTTTCCAAATGTAGCGAACTGGTGAGCGTTATTTAGATAACGTCCCAATTGTGAATGCCATATTTTTTTTCCTCCTAAAAATATAAATAAATAAAATATAATGAAAGGCACTTTATTTAAAAAGTACCTGCATTAAACTGTTGTCCCGATTGTTTTTCGCCAATATCACGAAGCCAATCGAACGAAGATTTCGGTATCTTCTTCATATCCACCATACCTGAATAACTACCTTGTAACAAAGCATCTGTTTGTACAATAATTTGACATCTATTAATTTCATTCATAAACTCAAAAATCTGCATGTCCAATATATATTGTTTAGTATATTTTTGCCTTGCTTTTAACGAAGATACCAAAGGGAATAAAAATGATTTGTATGGTTTGTTTTTGTTCTTTTCAATTTCTTCTCTGTCCATTTCAATTGCCATTTGATGTGCAAAACGAGTTGATGCCACATCATGCAATCTCGTAAAACCATGCACCTTACGAAGATACTCAGTAATTTGCATATAAATTAATTTATCAATTACAATATTATTCTCCACATCTACTAAAACAATATCGCCATTTTGCGTATTTTCATGCGGTTTGAATTTTGATAAATCCAAATCCCCAAGAACAAGATGCGTTTTATCTACAGTTAACGCTTGGCTCAACATCATGAACATTTGGAAATCTTCTATTTTCTCCCAATCAAGTCCCATAGAATCTAACTGACTTTTCATATTGGAACTTGTTGAACATATAGTTTGCACCGTGGAAAAGTATTCTCTTTCACTGGCATTTATTATGTCACGAAGTGACGGTTGCAAAACACTAATTTTATCATTAATCACATAAGGTTCGCCCATCCAGACTTTTAAATCATCAACTTCGAACATTTTCTCTTATAATCTCTCTACTATGACTATTCAAAGAAAACCTTTCGTAGCGATTGTCGAACAACCCATCTTGTGCGACCTCTGGTGTAGTTAATTGAAATCTCAATGTTCTTGTACAATAGTCAGTGTCCGTTGTGCCCTCGCGATTACTAACCAACTTTAACTCATGGCCAAAAATATGACTACGATTAAATAAATCACGGATTAAAAAACTTATCATGTCGTGCCTTGCAACACCATAGTTTGTTTTTACCAAATCTTTGTGAACAAAAACCGCAAATTGAATATATTGCTGTTTGATAATATCATTACGTGTTTCTTCCTGTAGGTCATCTACAGAAAAACAAATAAAATTCATCGAAACATCTTGAGTGCCGGGAATTCGAATAAATGGGTAGATGTTTGTGTACATATATTCTTCGGGCTGATTGGAATCAAGCTCACGATTATCAAGCGCTTCTATAATATCAGGGTCGTTACACAAAACAGTTTCAATAATACGCTTAATTACAGAAATATCATCTTCAATTTTTTGAATATCTCTAATCATCCAACCACCTCCATTTTTAATTCACCAGTACTGCCATTCGTGCCTACCACTTGGATAATAAGCACTTTTCCTACCAAATCATATTTTTGTACCACTTTAAGTTTTAATTTATTACCATCATACGCAATAATATAATCTTCCATATCTTCTGTAATTGTGCCATTCTCGTCACTAACGCTCCATGATTTAACGGTTTCATCCTCGGTAGCAAATGCTGCCGTAAAGACTTTAAAGTTACCACCAATTTTAATTGTCGGCTTTGTACCACTATAGGTTATTGTGGCGGATATTGGTGATGGCTTCCAGTCAAGAGGATTCGACGGTTCTACGGGAGTATCGTAGTAATTTGCTAGCATAAGTTCATAATTATCATGTACAGGATCGAAATTTTCTTGCGTAAAACGGAATTTTGTTATGCCTACTGGAATAGTGTCTTCTCTATGTTATTACTCAGTTAGTTCGTTACATTAACCAAGATATTATTTATGATAGAAATAATTTTTCTGCAACTTTCGCCACAGTATAGACTATATCATTCGTCATAATCACTTTGTATTACAAAGTAACCTTAGACGTCCTCCACTTCGGGCACTTGCCCTACGGATATTACAACCACATAGTCGTTGAAGTTTTTCCTATTCGGAACTTACCTGCTGATTACCCAATTTCTATAATTTTTAACGTTCACACCTAGTTTTATTTCATCCTTATGTTGTAGTTTATAGAACTCTAAGGGCTTTCCAGCAATTCGAAGGAATACACTGTAAAGTTTCCTAATACAGCGGACTGTCCTGATGCTTTTTTACACCAAGCAATCTTAGACACTTGCCATGCTATCGGAGGATAGCGACCCTCATCCGAGATAAGCATACGTTGATTATAACCAATTGTTTGAGTGTCTTTATTAGTTGGGAGCCAGACTGACATTATGTTATCTACGAATGTCAAGCGATCCGCATCCCACGACCCACTATTGTAACTATTAGCGACTCTTTGACAACCCAAAGTTTGGTATATATTACCATTGGCTACCCATTTAAGTACCCAATTACATTTTAAAATCTGAGTTTTTCTCAGCTCATTATCATTGTCAATATACACAATAAGCCACCACTCAGGCTCATTATCTACATTGGGCACACAAACATAAGAACCCGGCTTAATTTCGGGATGCTGTGCCAATTCCCCTGGACGAAAAGTAAGATAGCAGTCTTGCTCGTCCTTGGTAACATTAAATTTATTATGCTCTTCAAAATGAGCCCATAGTACATCTTCAAAATCATCAGGAGCTTCATATGTCGGTGGCAACCCCTGATTAATTACCTTAACTTGCACTGGACGAGTTGATACACTATTCATCCAAAGTGCATCTACTACGATGTCAGATTGACGACGCATAATCTCGCCCATATAAGTGCCTTTTCTCTCCATACGTTTACGAAAATCTTCATACATTTGAATCACCGCCCTTCAAGTTATCAACCATATTGGCAGCATCTAAAACATTTTTCCGAAACTGTTCTGGATTAATACGTGCATTTTCTAACCATGCTACAATAGACAGTATTTCAGGTGCATTATTGAATAGCTTCATAGAACCTAATATTTGATTAATAAGCGTCTGGATACGCTGATCCAAGAGGGGATATCCTTCCTCTCGATAATAAAGTAGCCCGATTATCGAACCATAAAAATAGCGTTTCTGCTTTTCGACAATATCATCAGAAATATTTCCATAAAATGTTTTCATAGAAATACCTCCTAATCGTCAAAATAGCCATTGTCTACATAGCTGTTATCACGAAGCAATTTTCGAATTTCAATTCGAATGCTTTCGTCGAGCGACATAAGACCATTCAAGAATTCGCGCTGTGAGTATCCTTCTTTTTTTGAATACCTTTGGAGAGTCAGAGTCGTAGAGGCTATTTGAGGCTGGAGCCAAGCCCTTTTCATCCCTAACCCAATCACCATTTTCGTAACATCAGAAAGATCATTTCGAAACCCAGTCGAATCAATCAACAGGGGGTCAAAATCATCTCTATCTGAAACCTCAGAACGTATCTTGGGTGTGTTAGCTATTGCTATTTGCAGATGACTGTATAGCTCATTAGACAAATCCTCCTCTGGCCATGTAGCAAGAGAAGGATCATCGTACAATCTAAGAGCTAAATCAAAAATTTCCTTATAGGAAGTCATTTAGCATACCTCCTATCAAATCATCATTTTGAGCTCCGTACCTAAAACCTCATCTATGGCGTTGATTTTACGAAGGTCATATAATGTGCCATCTTGAATCATGGAATATGCCATATTCTGTACCGAAGTCTTCAAATTTTCTGGAAGCTGTTTAAGCTTTGCCACGAACTGTCTCTGAGGAAGATCAAAAATATCTTTCAGATTGATATCGTCAAGCTTTTTATAAATTAGCTCTAAATCAGTTTTCCACTCTTCACGAAGTGCTTCGTCCTCGATAATAATGTATGGGTTATAAAGATACTTATGCCTAAGTGCCTTGAGAGACATTAAGTCCTGATATTCTACCTCTCGAACATCACCCTCGTTTGACCAGCTATATACAAGCTTGGTCTTTGGACCAATAATAAGCAGCTCTCCAAAAGTAACACTACGACAAGCAATAAGCTCATCAGGATCGTGCTTTATTTTAGTTGCTTTTTTGGTTTCCTGTACAGGTTTTTCTTCAATGGGTTCTTCAGGCGTCTCCTGCACTTCAACATCTATATCTTCTATATCTACATTTTTTGTAGCTTTCTTTGTGTTTGCCATAAATTTGTCTCCTTTTATTCCTTATTATTTCAATCACTTTGTTTTATATGTTAAGCAACATTCCAGTAGCCAAATACGGTATTAAATACAACAGAGATACCCATCTTGAACATATACTCATATTCGTAACTCATATCTCTATTAGTATCCTTATCGGAAACCTGACTAATCTGAGCATCACCTTCATTAACAATCTTAATGAACTTGTTAACTGCATTAACAGGAACAATATAAAGCTGATTGTTATCAACAAGATAATCTACAGTTGCACTGTTGATAGCAGCACCACGCTTAAGTCCCTGACCGATTTCAGCAACTCTAAAGCCTTCCCAAAGACCAAGAAGACCACCGTTCTGATAATATTCTTCCTTTGCACTATTAGGCATCCAATCAACGTTTGCCATTGCAGAAAGAGAAGAAAGAGCAGAACGAGTACCAAAGATAACTACAGCAGAACCTGTTGCCATTTCAACATCCTGACAAAGCTTAACAAGGCTTGCTTTATTAGCTGCGTCAAGAGCACCTGTCTTTACCCAGTTTGCACCAAGGTTAGCGGAAGCACCCTTAAGAGCAGCATAAACTGCATCATAGATGTAGCGGTTTACTGCATCAACAATCTTGAGAATGAAGGATGCCCAGTCTTCTGCGCCAGTAAGTACTCTTTCAAAATCTGTGTAAATTTTTCATTTATGTTTAACATCAAAATATCATTTTTCTAATTTTTTCCATGTTAATGGTTCTCCAGTAATAGGATGTTTGCCAGCGTGTTTTAATTTTCCATTAATACAAGATGAAATGCTAGTATAATTTATTCCATACTTTTCATATGCTTCTTTTGCCCCCCAAAAAGCTTCATTTAATTCTGGAGAATAAATAGCAGTAGCTCTCGGATTATTTTTGCCAGAAGTGCATTGACTATATCTCAACAACGATTCTTCTGTTAAATTCTCACGAGAATGAGCACGACTTAATTTTTTATGAAGAAATGTCTTCCAATCAAAATTTGTATAGTAATCTATTTGCTCTTGGCTCATTGAAGAATATTCATCAAAATACATATAGTTATAATATTTACGACACCAATTTATCATTGTAATATCGACAATTCCATTATTTTCGGCAGCAGAGCGCACAGAGTCGTAGATTTTTCTTGATAACAAATGTATAACTTTTTTATTAGTAGTTGAAGTGCATTCTCCTCCAATTGTTAAATTGTACCCGTTTTTGTGAGATAATGTATGATATTTTTCAATATAATAACATTCTTTCTCACAAATATCTAACGGATCACATAGTTCTACGATACTAAATTCAAAAGCATCTTCTCCGTAAAGATTCCATGCCGATTGTAAATAAGGATTAGCATGGTTATTATTTCGTAAATCACTTCTATGCTCATTCCATCTTCTTCGAATATCCCTCGATAAACCGATATATTTTTTATTATTTGCTAAATTCTCTATGCAATAAATCCCACATAAATATTTTTCCATTAGTTTACCTTATATAAATATTATTTTAGAAAAATGATATTCAGGACGCTACTCCCATGTTGGCTAAAGCCCTTTAGCTTTCGCTAAAGATCAGACTATATCTTCGTCCTTACGGACGCGCACCACTTCGGATGTCAATCACTTACATCCTACGAGCTTACACTCTAGTCGTTGGACCTTTTCCAGTATACATATTATACATAATAATTTTATATTATCAATTGACATAATTTACAAATATATACACTAAAACTTGGCTGCTGATTGTCCATTATTTCAGCGTTTAGGATTTGACCTTGCGCTATCTTAATACTTTTTTCTGCTTTCGCAACATTCACACGTAGTGTTTAAACTTATGTTGTAGTGTATTAAGCTTTAGGATTTTCCAGCAATTCAATGCGTTATTATTCAAACAGTTTTCACTGTTAGGGACCTAAATTTTAAGCCCGAACCATTCGGTTGTTACAGCAAAATGACGCCCTGCGCCAAGTCTCTGTCTAATCCCTTTATGTTTAACTTATATTATTCTTTTAAAAAGAATAATTTTATAGGGTCGCTACACCCTGTTGAGGTTTGTACCTCCTCATACTTTCACATGAGAGCAGATCATATCATCACCCACATATGTGGGGCGCACCATTTCGATAGGACTTCCTACCTACTCTTCTTAACGAAGATGATCGTTGAACTTTACCTTTCGGTCTTAGCGGCTGATTACCCATTGTTACAGCACTTAGATTTTATTCATATGCCATACATTAAATTTTTTCTACTTTCGTCACCGTCACACCTATACCCGAACGATATTATGTTGTGGTTTTAATGTCTTTAGGGTTTTCCAGCAATTAAATGCGTCAATTTTACACGCAGATTACTCTACGCGAACACTATTAGTTAACAATGTTATGATGATTTCCTGAAATCTTAGAAACGCTAAGGATAGAATCATCTTCAACATAGAAATCATTGGTGTCACCAAGTGCAAGATTCTTAATCTCAGCATATTCCATGAAGAAGGGGTTGTTATCCCAGCCAGTTCTAATCATTTCTTCAACAGTTTCTTCAATAATTGTAAACACAAGATTCTGGTTATTGCGGATGGCACGTCTTACATGGGGAGTACGAGCGTCCTTATCAATACCAAGAGCCTCACGGAACTTCTCTACGATTTTAGCGTTAGCTTCCTCAGCAGAGTATTCCTTAACCTGCTTACGAGCAGAGTCTACAAGAAGCTTTTCAAAATTAGCATATGTAGCTTCATCGTTATCAAACGCATTTCTTGCGGTTGTATCAAATCTCATAAATTTAGTCATAATATTTTTCCTCCTTCCTATATTCCATTACGCCGCTGTGTAGCCAGTAGCTTCTGCCCAAGTTACAGACTGACCAACAGCAGGTTCTGTGCCACCAAATGCATCAACAGAAACAGTAAATACGTCATGCTTCTTCATAGGATACACTCTTGCACGAGAATCCTTTGCATTGAAATAGCACCAACGCTCCTGATAAATCTTAAGGAAGTCATTAGGAAGCGATTCGGGATTCTGAATGAAATATGCATCACAATCTTCCTGAAGCTCAAATCTTACCATTGTAAGGTTTGAGTTGTGAACAACATCAATTACTTTTGCATTGAGCGTACCAGCAAAATCAGCTACAGTATAGTATTCGCCCTCAATGTAGTCGCCAACAGAGACGAGTTCACCATTATCTCTATCCTTATCCATCTTGCCACTAAGAATGTGGCCATCGCCATAAACGGCAGAAACTCTAGAAACTTCTGCCACCCAGTGTTTGTTATTAATATCCTGAGCCATAGTTTTTTCCTCCAATTATTTTAAAAATTTTTACATAAAAAAAAGAATTCATTTTATTTGAATTCTAATTAGGCTTTATTAATTGTTAAAAAGAGAACCATAAGGCTTCTTGTTGGCCTCATCAACACTCTTTGTACTAAAGTGCATAGCACCTATCTTTTTGTCATCTTTCTTCGCAGAGAACTCTCCCGTCTTAATAACGAAATCTGCAAAGATAGATTTTACTTTAGACTCTACTTCTTCAACGCTGAACTTAGCGGCATCAGCCATAAGCGTCTTAAATGCCTCATCTTCAGCAAGAACAGAGTATTCATCTCTTGCGAAAATAGCATCCTTTTGTGCCTTTACTTGTGCTGCGTCATAGTTGTCCTTAAACGTCTTAAGCTCATTATACTCAGTTTCAAGGACGGCATAGTCTTCTCTCATTTTTTCAATAGCAAGCTTTTCCGATTCCGTAAGAATCATTTTAAATACTTCCTGTCTATCACCACTGAGAGAAACGTTGTCTCCGTCAACAGCATATGACTGCTTATAAAGTTTATTACCATCCCAATTTTCGAAAATAAAGTAGTTATCAAATACATTTGTGACCCAATACCACTCATTATCTTCCTGTTCATAGACCTCAAGTAAGGTATATAATGCACCACGGATATCTTCGTGTGAAATCTCAAAAGAAACTGTCATATTACCATCTTCACCAACAGAGCAAGTCTTCTTATGCGTAAATTCAGACGTAGATGCCACGCCAGTATCACCTGCAGGAACAGAAGCATCTCCTGTTTCCTTATTAGTACCTAAATCATCGCCAGCACCCGTACCATCTTCGAAAGCCTCTTTGAATTTTACCTCAAGTTCTTCGTCAGACAATCCTTCAATTTCAAAAGTAATATCTTCAGCAGTTACATTATACTGTTGTAGAAGTTCTTCAAATTTTCCCATCTTATCACATCCTTTCTCTTTAGAATTATTATTGAAATTAGATAAAGTTGTATTAAGTTTATCTAATACCTCAATCATTTTATCTTGAAAATCATTAGAAAACATACTGTTTTGCTTTGCGCTGAAATTGTCAAGTTTTAAATTAGATCCTTCCATTCCTGGTTGTACCACTGTGCCGTCTGGTGTTTTACCAAGGCATGTTACCCCCATAAATACAAAATCTTCAATGTTTAAATAATTTTCTTTTGCATTATATGACATAGCGTTTATTGCCAACTCCACACTTACAGAAACTTTGCCATCATATGACTTAATAATATCAAGCGCTTGATTTCCATAGTCATCATAAATATATCCATTAACAACAACATAGTTTTTCTGTTGGTTCTCATCATATTCAAGATGTGCATTGCAGCTCTCTGGAATAACTCCTATTGGTCTTTCCAAATATTCTAGACGAGATTCATTGCCATTTTCTTCTATTGACATTCTATGATCCCAAAAATCCCAAGAACCGTCGTCTAATTGATGCACATATCCAAGAATAGGTCTATTCGCAAATGAAGCAAGAGCATTATTCATAACATCATCTTCAATAAAACTATGATTTTTATTTAATTCTGTATGACAAGCTTGTAGCGTACAAGGAGTTAATCCCATAGTGGTTGTATCGCTAGTGCTAATTTCTCCAAACGACTGAACGATGATTGGGCCACCAGCTTCCTGTGCAGAAAATGTATTCATATTCGATTGCTTACAAAACATAAGCAAATCCTCAATAGTTAAATATTTTCTCATCAGCATTTCCTCCTTTCTTATTAAAATTCGGCAATATGCCGATATATGCAAACCATAAATTGGTATACATCAATTTTATAAATATTCAAAAATATACTTCCAAATATACCCTCCAGCGGTTTTATATTTACCTCTCGCACAGGCAGAAATACCAGAACCATCTATATTTAAAACTCTTGATGCTTCTGATATAGAATCCCATACTTTAATAAAATTACCATTTTTATCATATTGATAAATCATCCTACTATGTGGATTATTTCCGCCTTTTCTCATCTCTCCAAATTCTTTACATTTAATATCTGTCCAATTAGCCTTATTTGACTCACTGTTTTTTCTTTTAGATTCTTCTGTATGGTGTCTTCCAAACATAGGATTTTTATCACCAAACATATGGACATCATAAAAATAATTTTTTTCTCTAGCATATTTACCTTTCATTGCTTCACTTTGTTTTTTTATTTGTTCTTTAGGGCGATGCGTCCCATATTGAGAATTATTCTTCCCAGACATGTTTTTACTATGTACCTCAGAAAATTTTTTTCTAACCTCTTCGTATTCTTCTGGCGACACTTCGTATCTATTTTGATTTTCGTCTTTCACAACTGACATCATACGCCAAGCATAAACCAATTTCGCATTATCTGGGTTCTCCAAAGCTAATAATCTATGTGCTTCAAAGTGCTCACGAGCAAATAAATCAATCAAATTATCTTTGTCATCAGCCCCACCCATACACCTAGGTGTAATATGGTGTCTCTCATGATATTCATCACCACAGGCAAATCTTCCACGAGACTCAAGTATTCCATTAATAAATTCTTCATAAGTTTGCATAATTATTTCCTCCTAAATACTTTTCAAAATAAAAAAAACAGAAGTCAATGTTTTCTCAACTTCCATTCGGTTAATAAATTATTTAATTGTTTTGTGCCGTTAAATACCCAATACTTTTTATGTGTATTTGGATGGATTCCAGCAACAATTGAAACTTGTCCATTAGACAGTAAAAACTCTTTTAATGGATATGAATAACAATAAAAATATTTATCCATAATACTTCTTCTCCGTCAATTATTTTGTATTGTTAAATACTAAGTTTATTATCATACACAATTTGTTTTCTATCTACTTTATCAAAATTAAAGTTTTTTGGCACTTCATTCAAAAAAGTATACACACTACCAATCTGAGACACAAGCCGAAAACCCGATGCTATAAGCTGATCGGCAGTTTTTTTATCAGTTGTTTTAATAAATTTCTTATCCTGTGACATTACAAGCACCTCACTTATTTCTTATCTCTTGTAGCAACACCATCTGCACTAATTTCAGTATCATCCTTCGTTGGAGCGCCCTGAGAACCATCATTAGATGGGTCAACCCCAGATTGAGTATTAGAACTAACTAACGGATGAATCCAGTCTGTTGTGCCAAGCCCAAGAATATCTTCCACATACGCCATGCCTCGCTCTTTAACGGGTGTTAAATTAAGCAAAGAACTATATTCAAGCTTTACTGGCAAACCATAACCCGCTGCCTCTTTAAGTGTAGATAATCTATCCTCAACAAAATACGGAGACACGTCACTATATTCCACTACAAAGTTCTCAACATTATAATTTAATTTTAAATATAAATTAATCCACGCATTAAGTTGTGTAACTGGTTTCATAGCATCAAGGCACTCAACCATCATAGCCTTCTTAAAACTTTCACTATTAGTAATCCTGTTAGAATTAAGTACAATACTACCATTAGTTTCTATTAAATTTTGATATGCCTTATTTAATGTATTAGTGTCTTCTGCCGCAGAATTATTTTGAAACTCTAACACGTCTAAGTCCATTGGAGATAAACCCAAGGCAATACCTTCAGGCACGATTGTTAATAATTTTTGATAAAATTCTTTTGCTAAATCTAAATCTATTGCAAAATCATCGGGCTCCTTAGACCCAGAGATAGTTGGTATTTTTGCCCAAATCATCTTGTATGCACTCAATTCATCTACAACGCTTTGCACAGCCTGCAAGTCTTCAAGATTAATAATTTCTTCCAAGATGCCACTCAGTGGAACTACTGGAAAATCTAAGTTATCAATGTTAATCTTAAAGCATATAGTTTTTTCAATAGGCAATTCTTTCCATCGTACATTATCACTTTGGTATTGGTTGTATAACTTCTGAAATTCTTTGTCAAAATACTCTAAGTCATCAGGGTATGTTCTAAAATATGACATATCATAAGCAATACCAAGACAACCAGCATAATATGACGCACTATAAATACGACAATAATCAGGATTTAATAAATGTATATAAAAGCTACCTTCTTTTTCAGGATCACCATAAATATAGCCATAAACAACATCATGTTTCCATGCACGTAACATCATTTTTAAAATCTGAGTTTCCATATGCATATTATTGACAATGCGAGTAATGCGTTCATAATCTGATTTAATCTTGTCTGCGTCATTTTCATCAACTAAATTAACAACAGGGTACGCAGTCCATGCCCGACAAGTAATTTGCTCCGCCTTATAATTAATCATTCTTCGATAAATATGAGAAACCGTATAAAGATAATCACTAAGCTTACGTAAATTTTTCTGGTTAGTCTCGGTAGACGGTGCTTGCAAATATGATCTAAGACTTTCTTTGTTATATGTACTTAAGTTAATAGTTCTATTTTGTTCAAGATTAATTAATTGCAATATGTCCTTCAATTTAGCAAAATTTGCCTTTCCTTTATCCTGATTTGAAAGATATTCATTTTGCTCCTTTTGTGACAAATATTCAATCTTTTCTTTTGTTGTTTTTTCAGCCATTATCGCTTCACCGTCCTTCCTTATCCAAATAATTTATTAACTGGCTTTGCTCTTGTTAGAGTAAACATTTCAGCAAGATTAGTAGAACTATTGCGTTTTTTTGTAACCAAATGCTCACGACGTAATTGCTGTAATACCCACGCGCCCATTGCGGCGACGTAGGCACGGTCGTCGTTAAGTTTTCCTACTCGATCTGGTGCAAGATCAAATCTATCAGCACCACTTGCTTGTTTAAACCTATAGATATTAACAAGTTCGGTCTTCATAGCGTCTATCTGTTTTAAGGCAATTTCTTCGTCTTTGTCCAATCGACGCTGTTCCCTCACAACCTCAATACCTTTTTTTAACAACTCTTTTATTTCTTTTTCTGTTGGTTCTATATACCGTGGTATCTTTTCTCCAGTTTTTGTATTCAAGTCATACATTAAACTTACATACCCACGATTATCATATTCGTTTGGCCATTCTATCAAATTCATACTAATCATTTCAATTAGTGCCTTAAACATTTCTGTTTTATATTTAACTGGAGAGATAAGATGTAATTTATTTTTTATTGCATTAGGATATAATCTTACTTCTTCTGGACTATACTCTTGGTCAATCAACCCTCTATGCATATGACCATTATCATCTTCCCAATCTTCCCATAGAAAGTCGACGATATTAGTTCCAGCACCACCACTACCTTGATCGACGCATATACTTGCTATATTCTCATAGTCAGCATTACCTTCTCCATTGTATGCTAAAAGTAGCCTTTTTAGCTCCTTAATCTGATTTGGTGTTGTCATAGGGGTTTTATTTTTTTTCTCTATATTAATTAAATTCACTACATTCTGCACTCTCATTTTCCAACCCACTACTGGATCTTGATAATATTCTGGAACGAAAATAACAGAATTGTCTCGTAACCTCGCTGGGTCGTACATAAGCCCCCATAAACTTCCATTTCCATCATTTGCGAGTTTAGGTAATCGTGAAACAGAATTTCGAATAATATCAGCCCTTTTAATAATCTGGCCATCTCCACCTTCTGACGTAAAAATATTTCTATATTCACGCATGGCTGCTTCTTTGTCTTCACGCATAGCTTGATCAACCTTTTCTTGTGTCAACAATGGCACTGGCCATAATTTATTATGTACCGTAGCATTAATAATAACATCACACGAAATATCTGCACAAAAATACCTTTTATCTCCTGCAAACATTCGTAATGAAAATTCTTTATACTTTTTAAAAAAATATTGGTCAGTTCGTCCAGCAGAAGAACAATATAATAGCTGGTTCGGAAAAGCGGAAGGTTCAGCTAAAACATCTTCTACATTGTAATCCTTACCCATTTTAAATTCTGAGTTCTGAGTCGTAAAAGGCTCAGATGTATGAAATAATTCATCAGGAGAATTCATGGCCTCATCATACACATTTAAATTAGATCGTTTACTCCGGTTGTTATCGAACGCACCATTCAATGTAAAACACTGACTTCCGCCATAAGTTCTTACTGTATAAGATGCGGGATTATGAATCCAACCATTTGAATTAGCTTGCGATTTTACAACATTACTTTGAAAAACATCATTTAAATTAGTAAATGAAGATATATTTTTCATAGCGAATTGTTCCATTTTAGTGAACAATTCAATTGACTGAGAGCCTACTGCCGCCAAAATATAAGCTTTAAATCCTGGAATCAATAACATTTTTGCCATAATGAATAAGGCGGCAAGCAAACTCTTACCCCCATTTCGAGACATTGCCCATACAACAAATGGTTTATTCCATGAGCTATCAATAAGATATCGTTGATAATCCATTAACTGAACATTAAAAACTTCTTCTATGAACCGAGACGGATTCCGCCTACCCCATTGTAAAAATTCTGCCAAATCCAATTTTTCTCGATATTTCTTAGTAGTCATGTCATATAAATTGGGCTTAACAAAAATTCCATATTCCATGAATGTATCTTTAAGTTCATCACATAAATCTTTAAAACCCTCAAAACAATCTTCAATACAGCTGTTCGGCATCTCCCATTCGGTCAAAACAGTGTCACTCATCTTCAATCACCTGCCCGAACTCATCAATTAGTCCCTTTTCTTTTAAAAAGTCTTTCAAATCCCTATTTTCTACAAGTAAGACACGTGCTCTCTCCAGAGCCTTATCTTTTTGTTTTTGTAAATCATCGACAAGCTCACGCCGAATATTGTTTACCTCATTCATGACATTTTCATCAAATCCAATTTGGTCAATTTGTGCTTTAGCACTAATTTCCGCGACCTGCTGCATTCCTTTACAGTAATCAATGTCATACATATTAATTTTCGCCGCCCTAAAACCAATCAAATCTAAATCTTTCATTTTACCAGTTAAGGTATTTTGACCTTTAGACTTATTATTATTGTAATTCAAACTAATTCCATTATCTTTAGCAAGAGCATTCGCACCACTGAGTAACTTTGATATTGTATCTGCATGTTGTTTGATAGTACCATTATTGGCATTCAATTTCGATGTATCCGCAGACAACTCATTAATGGCGTCATTTAATTTTTGTATTTGATTAAATGATTGTACAATCTGAATAACCGCATTCATTTTCATACCATCATTTTTAGTTTCTTCATCTATAAAACTAATTAACTTGGCATACAATACAGGTAAGTCTTGTTCCACAGGATAATTTGCAAAAGGATCATATCCAACAAGTCGAATAATATCCTTTTTATTAGTTTTATATTCATCTAAAACCTCAGGTGTTAAATTTCTCTCAAAATCTTCATCGATATTTTTAACTTCACCCTTTTTAAACAAATCTCCATCACGCCAACGCATTCCATTATATTGAGGCAATTTGACATTTTTAATATAAGCTGCCCATACATTTGTTTTTGGTCTATCTAAATCTGGAGCATTAACCTCTTTGTATGACGCTTCCCAAAGTATATCTAGATAAGGCAAATCCATTCTTTCAAGTGCCGCACACAACGATTGCTTGGTTACATCTCCAAACTGCTTCGATGTCTTATTGTAATTACGAGCAATTTTTTCTATGCAGTCCTTACAAAATGGGATGACGCCCACGGTATTGAACGGATCCGTAGATGCATAGAATTTCGACCTTACTTTTTTATTCCCACAATAATAACATAAAAATTCTTCTTTATTAATTGGGTCATCCGATCTCTTTTTTGGACCCATTGCACGACCTGCCACAGGTATCACTCCTTTCTTCGAAAATGACCACTATGGCATTAATCGACTATTTCAGCCGAAGATTCATTCTTGGCTTCATCTTTTTTCTTAAGTTCTTCTGTAATTTCAGCAAAAGCCTTTTGAAACTCAGGCGTGTCAGCAAAAACTATCACTGGCTTTGTTTTATCAGTCTTGAGAGGCTTTATGTCTATTACCTGCAAGCCCTTCTTTAAAAGTGCTCGACACGCACGATAATCAAAAACTAATTTACTTTTTATATTCTGATTTTCTATATTCATATTAATTTAATCTCCTTAACTACTTTTATTTTTAATCTAATTTGATATTATAAGTACATTCTCTACCCTCAGAACTACTAAAAATCATCAATGTTTGACCTGGGGCAGAGTACAATCTGTTATTATTGGAATATTCATCAGTACCACATAACGAACGTGTAAGTATGGACTCAATACCTAAAGATTCAAACTCCTCAATATGATGCTTGTCTGCGCTAATAGTATAATCAATTGTTCTACCATACTTTTTCGAAAATAATGTATTAACTGTAACTCCAAAATTTTTAAATTTCTCTAAATCGCCATGTGCTGCTACAATATCATATCCAAGAACGTTTAAATAAATAAATTCATAATATTCACTTTCAATGATTGATATTTTTGGATTATCACGAAGTCTTTGTTTTAACCACCAAGGTATTAATTTTTCCATATTATCTGAATGAATACTATCATTTTTATTTTGCACAGTTCTTAAATGATTTCCGTATGTAGCGTATATATTCACTGTCTGAACATATTGGGATAATGTGTTGATTGCTTCTGCTATTATTTCGGATACATTAATGATCTGATCACAAACATCCTCCTCAGATGCTACTCTTGCACTAGCATGGATAGCTCCATGAGCTGCGTCGCCTAAAAGCAACACATGTAATGTTCGCACATCATGAAGCTGTAAGTACCTTATGGTCTTATTGATAAGCTCTTGTACACGCCGACGACAAATATCAGTATTATATTTATTCCAAATATTTTCCGTTATCATGCCATAATGGAAATCTGCCATGCAAAGTACCGCATCCTTATATGACTCTCCAATATAAAAATCATTAAAAGCTAGTGGCTGCTGTTCGCACAAAAAATTTACAGATTCTATTATTTTATTAGTTAAATGTTCAAATCTCGCTTCTGAGGTCCAGAACTTGCGACATTCACGTCTCTGATCTTCGAATTGTTTTTTTGCTATATAGAGTTCTTTGGTTGCATCAGATATCTTATCCTTGTGTTCCTCAGCAAATTGCTTTTTACTAAATACATCATCGTATGCCTGTTGCATAACTCTGTATTTTTTACGAAAAGCCGACTCACCCCTCCACTCAGTATCATCTATACCAAGCTCTATATTAAGCCTTGGAGCAAGTTGTTCCCAAGTTTCAGTAACTAAGCCTGCATCCTTTGCTTGTCCAACTTTCCAAATATATTGACTTTCATTTTCTTCAGGTAATTTCTTTAGTATCTCTTCCATATCTTCTATCCTTTCTTATATAACAAAAAAAGAGACATTACGTCTCTTTTGATGTTTTTTTTCTATTTTCATATGCTTCTTGAATACTGTCTCGTAAGGGCATACTAAATTTAGTGAATGGCTTACATGTGGGCGAACAAATTACATCTTCCCCTGTTGCGGGATTTTTTCTTTGTCTTTCAGGAACCACCTTAAATCCAACTTTAATTCCTTCGACGAGCTGAAGAACCACTTCTTCATCATCTGCAACCTCACTAAAATGCTCTTTGACAATTTCATCAAGTCCACGAAGCAATACCCTAATGTCTCGTTGATAAAACTGACATTTATCAGACAGCTCATGGATAATCTTTTCTCTTGTAATAATCATATTATTTTTCTCCTTATCTTTATTTTTTTATTGTATAAAAAAACAGCAGAAGGGTTCGAACCTCCATTCCAAGCACTCGCACTTGATGCTACCAATTACTTATGCTGTTATATGCCTAGCGTCCGAAGAACCTTCTCTGCAGCGAATAGATTTCTTGCTAGAATAGTAGTCAAGTAATGAGCTGAACCACACAACCGCAAACATAATCAACTAGGCTAATTGATGTTCCGAATAGGATTTGAACCTATGACATCCTGATTAAAAGTCAGGTGCTCTACCGAACTGAGCTATCAGAGCAAAAGTGCGGATTTGAAGGTTCCGCACCAACCTTTACGAAAGTCCAATCGGGTTGAGCATCGTTGAGAGGCTTGATTGATTCTAGCTACTATTCTACAATTTCTCCCGTTTCAACATTAACAACCTCTGGGGATTCCTGTTCCTCGTCATATACCGCTGTAAACTTGATAGGACAGCCATCAAAATCACGCAACAGTACATCAAGACGAAAATCTCCAATATCTTCTACTGAAATAGTCAAAATGCCATTTTCTATGTTTAAAACACCACTTGCCGAAACTGAATATTTCTTATTTACTCCCTGTTTAGCCATATCCTTTTACTCCTTTGTATATCAATCACTTTATGTTATATGGACAGCTCATATCCACGCTGCGCTACTACAACTTTACCTGTATTGTCATTATTAAAAATTTTTTCCTGCAACTCTTTAGCAAAGTCAAGCTTGCCTGACATTTCCCCATGTACCAATATGATTTTTTCACATTGTACAGAACTATAATAGTCTAAAAGCGTATCTCTCTGAGCATGACTAGAAAAACTCATAAGATTAGTCACTTGACATTTATTTGCACATTTTTTGCCCGAAATGGTAATAGTTTTCTGTTTACCTTCTTTGATAATAGCCCCTATGCTTCCTTCTGCCGAAAAGCCACAGAAAACGATTCTATCTTTAACTTTAGGTAACATGCTACATGCCCAACCAGTAGACCTTCCTTTGACAATCATTCCAGAACTAGCTAGCACCACAACAGGAATGTTAGCATCTCTCCACTCTTTGCTTTCAACAGAATCCTCAACAAGATGAATATTCTTCCATTGCAAAACTGTTTCCCATTTTTTTGCATCTTCACCATCTAACATACGAGAATAAGCTTTACAACAACGTATTGCCATAGGCGAATCAATTAAAACAGGAATATCAAAAGCTTCATCGTTACCAAAAATATCGTACAAATATGTAAGTATATTTTGCGCCCTATCGTTAGCAAAAACTGGAATGAGAATTCTCGCACGGTCTTCGCAACACGTCTGTCTAATTACACTTTCGAGTTTTTCCAAATCTTTTTCTCTCATCTTTGCGTCTGCAATTTTAGGTTGACGAGCATAAGTAGTTTCCCCAATTAAAATATCCGCTCGTTTAATAGGTTCAAAAGTATTTGCATAATACTTTTTAATATGAACATTACCAAGATCAGATGTATATACAATTTTTTTAGTTAAATTACCACAAGTAATCCAAAGCTCTATCTGCGCACTATTCAGAATATGTCCCGAAGGAACAAATCTAAATTTTACATATTCATCTAACTGAACTATATCTCCAATTGGATATTCAGTATAATGCTGAAGACACATATTAACATCCGAATCTGTGTAAATTGGAGCATAATCTCTTTTAAATTTAAGAGATAGCTCTTCTGCATCAGCTCTCATAATATTGGCACTATCTCTAAGAAGGATTTCCGCAATTTCATATGAACCTTGTGGCATAATCATTGGTGCTGTACATCCTTTTGCATATAAACGAGGGGACAACGCGATGTGATCACTGTGATTATGAAGGCAGAACAAATAATCTATATTTTTGGGTTTAAATTCAAAATGCTTATTATTTACTTTGTATGTCTCAAGAGTGCTACCACAACTCTGAAATAAGCCACATTCTAACAGAATCTGCCTATCTGGAGTTTGTATCCAGATAGACGACCCCGTAACATCATTTGCTGCTTCGCCAACGAAAAAAATTTTAATCTTATCTTTATTTTTTGCCATAACTTGGCTCCTTTTTTATGAATTAAAACAAAACATCAAATGAACTAATAATTTCATCAATAACACCCATTTCAAGGGCTTCATTTTCATCAAAGAACCAATCGCTAACTGCTTTTTTCTTAAATATCTTTGGATCAACTTTAGTACGAGCTAGGAAATTGTCAGTGATTTTTTTTCCAAGCTTATCAAAATACTTTTTCATCGATTCCACTTGATCAACCTGCCCACCGTAATTACAACTTCCGTTATGAACCATAAAATTAGTCCCTGGTAAAGCAAAACGCCTATGTCCCGAGGCCATTAAATCTGCTGCTGCACTATAGGCAGAACAAAGATTAATAGTCCAGATGGGGGTCTTGCTAATTTCAATAGCCTTGATAGTCGTCCATAAACTTTGCACATCCCCACCTGGTGAATCTACGAAAACCTTAATTGGTTTTCTATCTTCAACCGGAATATCCTTGTCTTCTTTATTGCAACGTATAATCATTTTAACAAGCCCCAGAAGATTATCATCAATTGCATCATCGACCCAGAAAATTCTATCCTGCTCATCTCTATAATAGTCTCTAAGCTCTGGATCAGGAAGCTGAAGATTTGCTGTTGACTCTGGAACTTCCGCTAAAATATTCATAAGTTCATCCATAATTCGTTTTCTCCTTTTGTATGTTTCGTATTTAAAAATGTTAAGAGAATAATCATTTTCTATTTTCTCTCATTAGGAAAATCTCGACCTATTTTTTTATCAGGTGTATTTCCCCCTAAGTTTTTCCTAATCACTTTGTACTGTATGAAATTAAAATGGTCACTTCACAACCTATTCTTTCTCTCTAAGCTTTTTCATGGAAGCTCTTTGATATTCCAACTGCTTTTTTCGTTGACATTCTTCACACCGACAGGTTCTTGTGTTCATATTATCTATAAACACAGGCTTTTCGCAGTCTACACATAAAACAACTTTATTATCATCGGGAACCTCTCCTACAATTTTAGAACAATCTTCACAAAACCTCTTAGGATTCGTTTTAGATTTTTTCATAAGTCGTCCACAACATTCACAATAACCATATCCTTTGCCATTATTCTTCCAGCTTAAATAAACATACGCAAGTTCTTGACAATCAATATCGCCAAGATTGAGTACCACATCATCACTATTATCAATAAAATTGACAATCAAGCATTTAGTATTATTCTTCTTTGGGCATTCTAAAAATCCATGTTGTAAAATATAATGTAAAATATATTCTCTATCGTCAGCGGGGACTGATATTCTTGCCATTTTACACAAATCCACAATAGAATACTTTACAAGACCATTTGTAAAACCACACGAGACGCTTTGCTGCTTTGCCATGCATAACAACACAAACAAAATTTTTTCTGCTCTCAAATTATCTAAAGAAGATATGACGTCCAATTCAGACCGAGTGATCTTAATACTCTCAATATTATAAAATGGATATTTGTGTGCTTGTTCTATAGCATCGGAAATCAATTTAGAATAATAACTTTCCTCAAAATTTTCATGATATTTTTTCATCCACGCTACAGTATTTATATAATTTTCATCATCAGCTATATGTTCAACATATAACAGGTATCTAGTAACATATCTAAGTTTAGCAAGAGTAAATTTTTCTTCTTGATTTTTTCCATCATAGATTGTCTTTGCATATTTTGCTTCATTCAGAATCAACATCTAAATCACCACCTACTTGTTGTGTATATAAAGAGAATTTATGACCACAAAACTCTATATTCCCATTTTTATCCTTGATTGGATATTGAAGTTTATATCCATTATTTTTTAAAACATTATTAAAAATCTGTTCTCCAGCAATATTCCACGCAAATGACTTATTCTTATTTGATGTGTAACATATGTCGATAAGAATGTTAGTTAATGCTTCTGTATTTGGGCATTTCTCATAGCAAGCAATAGTAAAATCTTCAATCAGTCGAGACATAAATGCATCTCTCTCTTCCTTAGAAGACTCATTTTTCTTAATACCCTTTAAAAATAATTGCATATTTTTATTATATTCATCATACAACTGTTGAACTGATACGTATTCTTCGTGAGCATACGTCATATTACTTTTTAATATTGAATAATCAAACTCAATATCAGGAAATACATCTACAGTCTGAAATTCATCTTCGATTCTCCAACAAATACGGTTCATTGTTCCAGGTGCTCTGCTCACAGGCATATATTTTTCGTAGTTATATACAAATAATTCCTCTTCCTCGGTTTTGTCATTTGAAGTGTATAATTCATCTAAACTTTTACCAAACCTAATTTTACAATTTGATCTAACAGTTTTAATATATTCATCTAACTCTTTTTTTAACTGAGAATAGCGATAGATAAAAAACCACGGTTTAATTTCTGCTGCTATGTTAGTATTTATTTGCTTATCTCTAATAGTATCTTCATCATCATCGTCCTTAATTTTAAACATTTTCGAATTCAACCATTCTTTAGGCACTGGTCTTGCGACCACACCTTTAATTCTATCTCCTTTATACCCTCGGTTATCCCGATATTTATTAGGGGAGTAGACTATATCTTCATCCACTTTGACAGTGGAGTACGGCACTTCCATATTTGGAATTTCACCCAATATGTACGAACTTCATAATCTTGTGCTCAAGACCGTATGTTCTAGTCGTTTGACCTTCCAAATCATCGCTGATCTGGCTTGGCACTGGATTGTCATGTATGTGTGTGTTTAAATATATTCCCAATGGAATCCTCCTGCTGTTTTACTACTACCTTTTAAGCAGTTGCATAAACTTGTTCTGGAGATTCCAGTCTTTTCAGAAGCTTCTTTACAGCTTAAGTATTCTTTTTGAGTTTCGGTACAAATAATTGCTTTAGCTCGTGGGGCTTGCTCATATCTTTTACCATACATACAGTTCCTCTCGCCCGTTTGTGCTTCTGATAGCTTCTGAAGATGCTCTGTAGAAAATATTTTATTTTTATTTACTTTTGAAATTCTTTTATTGCGAGTGCCGTAATTACAATTGTACACAACATCACACCACTCAAGATTACTGGCATGATTGTTTTGTTTGTTTTCATCAATATGATTGACCTGATTTAGATTGTTTGGGTTTGACACAAAAGCTATTGCTACCAGTCTATGAACAAATAATGTTTTTCTGTTTTCACTGTTGGTTAATGTTACTTTGTAATACCCACGAGTATCAACACTCTTTTTTAAAATTTTACCACTTTTAACAACTCGAACTTCACCATCATCAGAAACTTCATATTTAGGATAACCTTCTATAACTTTCCACATACTAATCACCTCCTTGTTTTAATATTTAATACACACATATTTAGATGTTCCCAGTTAGCATAGTCTTTCATCATCATTTCCTATGATTCCTAGCGTAGACTACACACCTTACATTTGTAAGTTCACCGTATTTTTATTTTTCGTTCATTACTGAACGCCGCTACCATTTAGTTCAAAATAGCGTTCTGCTGATAATTCATCATCGTACTAATTCTATAAGTGAGCCGCTTATATTCCTCACTATTTTTATCAAATTGTTCTCGTAAAGAAATCATGTTTGTTGCCTTGTTCGTAACACTACCAATAGCATCACCAAAACCATTAATGTCAGATTTTATATAATCTTCCTCAGTCGGTACTTTCTTGGACATACTATCCTGTACGCACATCAGAGTAGTTTTGTACTCAAAGGCATCCAGTAAAACTCTATTGTCTGTACAAAAATTCGAATCCGAATCATAATCTTCTCCATTACATCTCATTGCCGTAGTATCCCAACTATTAAGTATGATACATGTTTTGATATACTTGTACCATTTTTCCATCTCAGAGCTAGTTACAACACTAAGTTTACACACATTCTCAATTGTTGTCATTGGAGCCCGAAATATACAAATTTCTTTTGTTCCTCTGTCCTTCCAATACTGATGATAACACTCTCCCTTTCTTAACAAACCAGTAACCTCTAGACCAAACATATGCTGTAATAATGAATATGGGTCATTGCCCGCAATACTATAATCACCCTCTACGTCCAATACACCTATCTTTGCCGAATTAATTCGTTTTTGAATCATCCTACTAACTTTAGATCTCACATAAGGATCTTGAACGAGTTCTGGATTTGCCATAATTGCCTTACACATAGGATCCATATACAATACATTCTTTTCGTCAAGTCCAGTACCACACATATATAAAATAAGTTTTGTCCAATCTAACCCTAGACATTCCTTAATTCCTGTAACAGTAGGTTTGATTAACTCATCAATCTGCGCATCTGTAAATGAAAAATCCTGAAGATATTGATAGTTTGTAGTGTGAACATTACGTAGTTCATGAGGTGTACTTTTTGCAATACAAAACTCATATTCATTTTTCATACAGTTATTATAATAATCTTCATAGCCAGCATACGAGTCCCATAATTTTAACATAGAAACAGTGAGAATAACGTCCGCATCCCTTACGTCTCTCTTGTCTCCCCATGCGTCTTTAATAATGTATGTATGCGCCATTTCTTCAGCAAATTTCTTAAAATCTACCGTAAATACCATCCCCTTCAAGAATGCACAACGAGTATTAAACCCAGATAACGGCTCATCGCCTTCATTTAGGGCTCTTGCCCACTCAGCACTCATTTCAGGAGAAATAAATCCCATACCATCACAAGTATTAATTTCTATTTCCGTCTTAATATCATCCGTCACGCTTGGCCATTCTGGATTATCACCACCAGTGTTCTTCACAAGTCTTACGACATCCTTGAACTTCGTATGCACATCATTAATTACAATAATGCGTGGCCAAGGAACGGCAATACTAGCAGAACATTGTAACGCAAAATAAGCATTGATTTTTGCTGCAATAAATTTATAATTTAAATCAATATCATTGTATTTTTTAGGTGCTTCGTCCCCTTTGGGTCCCTCATAACGTCCATTATTAATTTTTGTCATTAAGATATCATGAACTTCTTTATTGACAAAAATAATAGTGCTCTTTTTAATAGAACCTGCGGTTCCAAGAAACCTTTTATATTCTACAGTCCTAATGGTATGCCCATAATCAATAGTTATTTTGAATCCATGTTTACATACATATCTATAGTCCTTTGGAGAATCCATAACAAGCATTAAATAATCTTGTTGAAATTGTTTTTCATATAACTGATCGTACAAAGTACTAATTCGTTTCTTATTCTCAATGCTATTCTCTTGTTTTTTGATTTGTTTAATTTCTCGTTTAATTTTTGTTGCTTCAAAATCATTATTTTGACGGCATTGTTCTTTTTCTAACCATCTCAATACTTGAGACGAGCCAAGACTAACTACCAATTGTGGCTGTTTTCTAATTTCACTTAGTTTAAAAGTTAAATGCCAATTATATTTCGATAAATATTTAGTATTAATTTTTAGCACAAAAGTTTGATTTTTTTGTGATTTTGCCATGTGTTCACCACCTCAATCACTTTGTTTTGTAATCAATCCGCAAAATACTGGTTTATCCAGTATAATTCCATCATGAACAAGGGTATGATAATAAAAAATCCCGACATCTCAACAAGTCTCCTTCCTAATCACTTTGTATTGTAAATATTATACAGCAAAAACAGACAATTGTCAATATATCAGGATATTAATTTACAAATCATTTACAATTATTTACTCATATTTTTCATTCCTTCGTAACACTTCGAACAGTAATTGCTCTTTCTGGTGCCTCAAAAACCCCACCAATAATCTCTCCATTATCATAAACATATTCCCTAACAAGCTTCCAACCTTGCCTAAGAAATCTATTATAATGTTTTGGAATAGTAGTATCAACACACCATGTTTTATCAATCTGACTAAAACTAACTAACGTTGCCTGTTTATAGTTCTCAACTTTGTTACCTACCACTATCTTTTCTGTCATTTTATTCACCTTGCATATCAAAATCCTTTGCCGCTGGAACCCACCAAGAGCCATTAGGCATAATAGCATGATATCTATCATGAGATATACTATTCATTTTCGCAAATTCCTCAAGAGTCAATTCCCAAACCTCAAAATGTTCAAACTTATCTATCTTGCCATGATAAATATTTTTTGGATAAATACCTATTCGCTCAAACACAGGCATTAGGTGTTCACCAGATATTTTAATTTTCTCCGACATTCACATTTCTCCCTTGACAACTCTTTCATTAACGCTCATAACAAATTTTTCTATTCGCTTCATATCTGGAATTTCCGGCAACATAGTGCTATTTTTCTTCATCTCTAGCTGAGATTCCAACTCATCCACAATATTAAAGAATTCTTCGGTCGGCTTATCATTTTCGTCTAAATAATCACCGTTTCTAATAGACATTAAAAAATTATGATCCTTTTCTCTATAAGTAACAATCTCTCCATTATCAAGAATGTCAAAACACATCAGATACAACCGTACTAAATGCATCATATGCTTTGCCAGCTTACCGTGAGAAGTAGCATGAGCATTGCGCTTGCCAAGCTTGGAATAATCTTTAACAATATTGTTCATATCAGACCACATACCTTTCCAATCTCTCAAAGGATAGTGCTTTAAATTAATGTCCATAAAAACTTCAGTGTCATAATCTTCCTGTGCAGACTCATCAATATACAGCTTAATTGCGTCTTCTTCGTGTTCAAAATAACGTTCTTTATACGAATAAGCTGCGTTTTTAATACTGTTCAAAATATGAGCTTCCTGCTGAAACTGGCCCAAGTCTCGTGCTGCCTTATTATCCAAACGACGCAACTGACTTGAGGCATATCCTCCAAATGAGTGTACACATTTCTTTGAAAGAAACATATTCTTATTATCTAAAAGCTCCTGACCAATAGGAGATATGTATAAATAATGCTCTGGTTTACAACCCAATAACTCAATAGTATTAGGATTAACATTCGTTAGAAGACTAACAATCTTATTGAATCCATAAATAGTAGTATCAGTTTCTTCATTTACAAACTGTTCAAATTTCTTATTGGTTAATATTTCTTCCTTGGTATTTAAAGCACAGCCCCGGATATCTATATCTGAAGTTTCTATATTAGTTCCATAGGCATAACTACCACCAAGTGTAAGAAACATAATATTATCACCAAGATGCTCGTTATTCCTTAAAAAATCATATGTAGAAGTACCGAGCATCTGTTTAATTGCTTCAATTGTCATTTTCCTTTCCTCGCTCTTTCTCTTCTTCCAAACTCTCAATAAAATATCTAACTCTTTGGAATGCTGACGCTTGAGCTATTACGATCATATCAGCAGATGTTGGATTTTCTCCTCCCGTTAGCTTCGAATAATATAAATCCTCCATCTGAGAAACATAATCATATATTTGCTCAACTTCTTTGATCATAATTATCACCCTTTCATTTTCCTTTCTATTCGTCATTAATATCATATTTTTCAAACAAATGGCGTTGAGGGGCAAAATCGCAACCGAAATATTTATATTCCGCTTTCAATCGAGCAATAATAGCATCTTCTTTATTTTCAAAACTTCCAAGACGTATATTATGATAATTAACTACAATTTGAGCAGACCACTTGTTACGATCCTTTTCCCAAAAAACACCGATAAATCCAGATGTGTTGTTAACGCCTATTGATGCATTTCTAGCATTTTCGGTAGGTGTTGCAAATCTCAAATTTTCTTTTCGATTGTCTAATGGGTTTCTGTTAATATGATCACAATTCTTCCCCATAACTACATTACTCATTTGAATACTTTTTTCTTTACTAGGCGAACATAAATCAGCACGCAGACATCTATACCGATTCCCCTTAACAGCAGTTAACCAACAATAGTCTTTTATTTTATCATAATCTTCTAAATCGAAATAAAATTCATCATTAGCATTTAAAGTCCAGCCAATTCCATATTCACCAGACAAATCATATTTATTATACTTTTTTAACCGTTGTATTGCTTGTTCTCTTGATAAGCATCCACAAGAAGTAGTATGTTTAGACACCAAATTGTTTCTTCGAACAATTATCTTGTTATGGTCCTTACATGAACATTCGCACAACCATTGAGTATCTTGGTGCCCAGAAGGGCTAACGTAGTCATTTGCTCGTTCTAGAACGATAAGTCTTCCAAAAACTACACCTATTAAATTTTTCCGAACATTAATCATTTAATCTCTCCTGATAACCATATATTCAGACCAAGAACCAAAATCAACATATATTGCATTATTTTCTTCAGGAACGATCCACGTTCGTGTATAATAGCTTTTAAAATTATGCTCGTCCAAAAACTTCTGAATTTCACGAAACGCATCTTCCTCAGTATTTACCGTAGCAAGCAGCCTCTCTTCTCCCGAACGAGCTAAAAAATATAGCTTCATTCCACATTCCTCCTATCGTTACTTTATTTCAGTAAGCCAAAATTGACGTTTACATTGTTCGCAATTTTGACTTATTGGTAGATTATCGGTCATTAAACACTCCCTCGAACCATCAGGATCCTTTACAAAGGCTATAGGACATATATCAATTACTCCATCTATCATTCTTGTCATAGGAAATAATTTCAACAACTCAATTTGTCTTGTTTTCGGCGGATGCTCTATAGCCCATTTTTCTACTTTCGCAACTGTTTCTTCAGGAAATACCAGAATAAAATTACTACAATCACAATCAAGTTTACCATTATTGCAACTGGAAAGTGGACAATCCACACAATCACTAGTATCACACAATCTTGTTTTTTGTTTCAGAAATTCTACAGCATCCATTCTATTCTTCCTTTCATTTTCGCTTACTTCAGTATTCTCTCCATACTGTCCGAAAGTCTCTTATATGTATCTCCCGCCATAAGCATTGAAACAACATTATCTGACAGCGCTTTTCTTGTCGTTTCATCAAACTGAGTTTTTATGCCTGTGTTAACAGCAACTTTAATCCTTTCAACGTTGTCATCGATTGTTCTCTGACAATAGTTTCTAACCATATCTGTAACTTTTTCAGGGTTGAGCTTTTCGTCAATGACTTTAGCTGTACATTCAGCAAGATACGCATTCCTACTCAGCCTTCTTTCAGGTTCACGCCATCCACCACCTATAGTAATCTCCTTTTGCATATATGCTTTTATCTCATCATCGACAACTTTTTTAAGAGATTCGTCAACATATGCTTCCGCAATGTCTTTAATTTCGTCCTTTACCATTGACTTAACACAATTATCAATCATATCATATACTGCTTTTTCAACTGTATTGGCAACAGTGTGCTTGATAAATGTTGTAATATCGGGCATATCAAGTATGATTTTGCATTTATCTTCTTCCACATCTCCTTCACAACAGTATGGACAAGCCTCATATCCTCCTTCGTAATCACACTCAGGTGTGCCGTCATCATAGTCATATCCATTAAAATATTTGCAGTCTTTACAGTCTTTCATTGTTAATTTCCTTTCTTATAATTCACACTTTCATCTTCATTAACAGGGACATAATCTTGGCATCGCTTATAATTGCAATGAATATGAGGTATGATTTTCTTTTTAGACAGTTTACAAGAGTACTCATAGATCGGATGATCAAACACATCGCCGTGCCATGGCGTGATGTCTTCAATAATTAAATTTCTGCAATCGATCATTGTAATTGCTTCTCAAAATTATATTTTTATAATGCATCAATAATCTGTCTTGTGTAGCCACAGCATTCTATGTTAAACTCAATGCCTGGTGTACCATCATCACGCTTACAAGATAGCGCAGAACTAATATATCCTTTTATATCCGAAAAAAGAATCCATTTTTCTTTGCCAGTATTTGTTTTTACTTTTATTCTAAACTCTAATACTTTGTCAATTATTTCTTCATCAATTAATTTATTCAAACATTGCCTCATATTTTTTCACTAGCACCTCAATTTCATCATCACTCATTAGCTCAACCATATCTGGTAAATACACCCCGCACCAAGGTTCCTTGTAACCAGAAACCCAAATTAGATATCCATCATCCATAACCTCGTATGTCGCTACACTACCATAACGAATTAGATTGGATTCCTCGTCTTTCACTTTTACAAATGTTCCAAAATCATACGGCAAATCAACATGAATCATGTTTCGTCCTCACTTTCATCTTCAATTTCGGTCAGCCAGTAGGTTTGCACACATTTTTTACATGCCAATGAATTCGTATTGGTCAAGTGGCATTTGTGTGTTGCATCAACCTTGGCGGGACATATGATTATATTGCCTTCCGGAGTCAAAATCGCGTTCGGGAACATCTTTAAAAACTCGCTCTGACGCGTCTTTCTCAAGTGCTTTTTAACAACTTCTTCGGCATTCTGTTTCTCATAAGTCATATATGGATATGTCTGATGATAATTTTCAAGATATCCACATTTCGTGCATTTATGTGGATATGTAGGTGGAAAAAGATCCAGACATGCCCCTGTTGGGCGCATTTTCCCTTTATGACACTGAGGGCATTCCATATCAACGTTATATACTTTTACTTCTGTCTTAACTTCCATATTATTCCCTTTCGTTGATGATTTGATTACAAGTTGCTTGTGCTATACGACTAATAGAGCTTTCCATTCCATTAAATATTCCATCACAAACAATCTGTGCCATTGCCTTATGGATAATTTCATCAAAATTTTCTCTAATAACCTCAATCATTTCGTCCCGTAAGTCATTTAACTTGTTTGTCTTAGTTGCTCTAAGCATAATCTCTTTCAAAAACTGCGTGGGTTTTTTTTCGTAACTCCAACAGTCTTTCTCCATTATTAACTCTTTCAATACATCAGTGTTAATTAAATACGTTCGAAAACCTTCTAAAACAACTTCCTGAAGCTTTTCTTCTGGTAGCGTAGCAAGCGATTTATCCATCAACTCTTTGAACTGTGTCTCATCAACATTAATACTAATTTGCATATCAATTCAATTCTCCTTTAAAAATAATTAATCCCTTTGTGCTGTAGGTATTATAACACAAAAGGATTAATTTGTCAATATGGAAGATGAATAATTTACAGTTTATTCAAATTTTGATTCGTTATGCTTCGCTTCTACTGCCTCAAAGTATTCTTTAAAAGAAAACCATTTGTCTTTCATTAGATGCCCAATTTTTAAAATCTTGCCACCCCAGCCCTCTATCTCAACTCGTACATATCGCCCCTTAAAGTCTTCCCAAGACTCAACCTCAAGCGTCTTCATAAGCTCAATAATGGCACCATAGCCATCCTTGGAGCCGTATTTTCCAACGCTAGCACACCAATGATCAAGACAATATCCACCGAAACCACAAGCCCAACCAGCTCCTTCAATAGTCAAGCTAGCAGAGAGACAGTCGTGCTCTTCACCAAGCCTCGTAGATGTAATTTTTCCATTAAGAATTTCAATGTTCATAATTGTTACTCCTTTACTTACTTACCTCATTTTTACCTATCTCTATCTCTTGTAAAATCCATGTTCTTTCCTCGTCCCCGTAGCTAGTATGCCACCATTTTTCCAGATCAATGATATGTTGAATTTGCTCGGACGAAAACAAATATAAATGATCTAATACCACCTGCCGTCTCTTAAACCTATCTGGGTGTGCGCTTCCGCCGAATCTACACTGACAATTTGAAATTTTATATTCACAAATTGGACAAATAGAATCAGTCATTACTATTCTCCTCTTTTTCACATAAAATTCCTCCATATGCAATTTCTTTCATGTCATATCTGTCCCTCAAATATTCTCTTAACTCTTCTAGGCAATTACTACATACGGACAAATTGTTTAAAGTCATTGTTCGCGTCGAGTCTACGTCCCAAAAATCCATTGGGAGCCTAATTACATCAAGCTTCTTGCTCTTATTAGCAAGTTCAACTACTCTACCACACATATCACATTTTTGATAATATTTTTCAATTACTTCACTCATTCTTAATTCTCCTGTTCCGCGATTCTATGACCGTTTCTTTTCCATCAGCTTCCTCATATTGGATTATCTTCGCTAACCTGATAAAAATCAGCGTATGTACGTGTTACATTTACATCTCCTGTACCACCAAGTTCTTTTGCAATTAAAGCCGTTAACATTGCATCAAAATTGCCATTACAAATCGTATTCTTTATTTCTTCAAACGGAAGAATATCTGGCTCTGAATCATCCACCTTAAAATCAATAATTACCGTTGCTACATATCTACCCTTATACATTTTCAATCCCCTCCATTTTTGCGCCGCACTTTGGACAATAATACCACCCTGCACCTATCGCTGTTAATATCCCGTCAACGTGTATAATCTGTCCACAAAGAGAGCAATACCAATCTACACCGAGTGGTATTTGTGTTTCGTCATCTCTAATCCAATGCGCGTGTATAACAGGCGCGACATCTTCTACTTTTGCTTGCAACAGTACTCGCTTAACACTGCCTTTGTATGGTAAATCATTCGACAAATGATTAAGCAACTTATCACGGTCTATATAGTTAGACATTTGTATCAGCCTCCTTTGATTCCAAAAGAAGAATAACATCTTTTAACGCTTTAACAAGTGCTTCTCTATCAATTACTTCCAAACAACTATCATCTGGTATCGCCACTACGTCATTATTAGGAAATGCCATTTTAAGTTGTTCGTATTGGTCTCGCACGGCGTTAAGACTAAGAGAAGTATTAAATTTCCAAACTACAACCTCTTCGGGAGATGGGCCATAAACTTTGATTCCTGTGATTTTATCTATTTCAATCATTTTGACCTCCAAATTTTTATTGCTCGATAAGTGGCAAATTTCCATCTGCTTTCATCATCTCATAAATAAACAATCTACCCTTCTGAGTCCAATATGTTCGAATATCCGTATGTGATTCTTCTTTCCAATCTTGATAAGTATACGTTCTAGTACTTGTATAACCACTCGAAGCATATTTTTGGTAAAGCAGCCAAATAGAGCCCTGCTTATACTGAACGCCCTTTTCATGCAAGTACTGATTCATGTGTTTTGCACTCCATCCATAATCTTTTGCAATTACAGAAATGGCTACAAGATCTTTACAATTAAGCACAATGTCATAATACGTTACTTTAGGCTGCATTTCTGAAATTTGCTGAGCCTGAACAGAAACCGTTTGCTGGAGCTGTCGCTTTTCCTCATTTAGCTGTCTAATTTTAGAAAGATTTAACCGAAGAATATTTTTGGTTTCTTCACTCGATCCTTCAAAATATGTTTCGATGAACAATTCGTCGCTATTTATATAGCCTCCAGTTTTACGAATGGTCGGAAGGACGTCATGGGTAATCCAGTGCTTAAAACGTTTTGCGGACTCAAGCTTGCTGCCAAAAACGAGTGCATACACACCAGATTCATTAATTATTGTCAAATCTTGCGTTCCTCCAAGGGTGTCGCATTTTGCTACACCCCTATCTTCATTATCAACATGCTTCGCAAGAGCATCACGACCATTTTTGTAACCTAAAACTACTGCTACATCTTTGGCCATAAACCATGGTTCATTGTCAATCATCACCGCTCTAATCTTGCCGAATTCTTCATTCTCAAACACCTTTAATTCATTCATCTTTTGTTGCTCCTTATATAAATATAAAATCTTTTATCAATTGTTATGAATTGTTTATTCTTTCTACTATCTCATTTCTAGCCTTGTCAATTAACTTTTCACATTCTTTTCGTGCATCATATTCATATCCAAAGGAATACCATTCGTCCGAACCAGCTTGCTGAAGAGTGTACATTGCACTAATGTCACTTAAAGCAAATGTTGTTTCATATGACACTCCAAGGGCATTTAACACACCACTGTAAAAACTAATTAATCTGTTCGCTTCTTCGTTATTATTTTTTAGCTTCTGTAACTGAGAAATAATATTATCAATCCATTCGTTGTAATTCATTTTACTCTCCTTTCAAAACAGGACAAGCCATTATGCCACGCTCCTTAAGATACTGAATGCACTGGTCAACAGATAAATGTTTCATAATCCACTCAAGAGTAACATCAGTCCATTCTGTATACTTCAGTTTATAAGACAGTGTATTGAACTTTTTATACGAAATAGGTTCCCAAGAACTACTAGGGTAGATTCTTATAATTGGTTTACGACAAAGCAGCGGATTAGCTATCCAAAGACCATTAATAAAATGCTTGGACAGATATTCACATGCTCCTTCGAATGATAAATTTTCAAAAGATATCTTTTCATTCAAATCTTCATCTGAAACGCAATACCCAGTATTACCAACTTTTCGCCATTCAGTACCATCAATAGACACACAATGATTTATGTGATAAATTTTTAACATTTTTCCTCTCCCTTTTTCAATCCTTTCATATATGTTATTGCATTATTTTCAAGAAATACACAATTATTATACGGCTGATTTAATTCTTTTCTTATCTCTATATTCAACTCAACAAATTCGTCTACATGATGCTCAAAGTAATCAATAGCATCATTTTCACATTGAAATTCTTTTAGATATTGATAGTAGAAAAATCTTTGGTTTGTACAAAACCATGAATTCGTATCAACACAATAAGCAATTATCCATGCTGAAAATTTTTTTGAAAAACTGTATCCATCAGGTGGTACGATGCAGCTACCTTCATCCTCAAATATATTAAAATCTTTGTCTAATATACGTTTATTGCCATAGTCATCAACAGCAACAAGTTTATCGTTTTCTTTATCACCTAATGTTACTTTGATACCAACATCAGTAAGTGCTTTGACAATATCATTAATGTCTGGCTCAACAATCTTTTCTTTTTTCATTTTTCGTCTTCTCCTTCATCCATAAGCGCACCACAGTACGAACAGTATTTTGCTTTTGTTAGTCCCCATCGGGTGTGTTTGCAATTTGAACAAGAACATTGTCTAGTTCCATCGATATCTACCGTTCTTATCCAATGCGCGTGTATTATAGGTGCTACGTCTGTTACCGTAGTGGCTTCGATAGCATTCCTTACAATAACAGGGTAAAAGCCTTTGTCTAACAAAGTATGTACAAGTGCATCACGATTTATATATTTAATCATTTTCGTTCTCCTTTATTCAATTTCCAATTCATTTTTCATTTTCATGATTTTCAAAATAAAACGTTATTTTATGTGGAGTGGGGGTTACTGTACCAAACCTTACGGCAGTTCTATATGTTGCACTGTCTCTTAACAATATTTCAGGTTGTCGTTCAAGCATTGATCTGAAGGTTTCAAGTGTAAAAGTGCTTTTATAATGGTTACAGGGTCTGCACGAGGGCATATAGTTATCAAAGGTATCAAGATCAATGCCTTGGGTTTTATATATATCATAAAATTGCATTGGAATAAGATGATCAACTTGCATTGCTTTTAAGGTGATTTCGCAACCACAATATGCACAATGTCCATTATATTTTTCGTATACTTTTTTCCGCTCTTCTTGCGGAATAATCCGGCGCTTTGGTGATGTATAGTTCATATAGTCTCCTTAATATCAATCTTTTCAAAACATTTTTTTTATAGATACATCATAGAGTTCACTTACTTGATATTTAGCCTGAACATAATCCCAAAATTCCAAATAGCAGTCGGAGCATAGTTCTATTCGTGACAGTCCCTCAGAATAGCCACGTCCTTCGCAATCATAAATTTTTGAAGGTATGTTAACTTGGTATAATGGATTGTTTGTGGTCTTGTTACCCTCAACTGGAAATTCCTTTTTACAGCAGTCGCAAGTGTAAATGGTTACATTCTTTTTTACCATGATTTGTTTTCCTTTCTTTGATTTATATTTTATGAGGTACAAAAATCTATTAATAACATATCTATTTGCTCCCCATAGGGTATAATTATTACACGTCCGGGATATTTTCGCCTACCACCACATTGCAGGCATTACCGTTGCCCAAATCCAAGGAATATCACACACTGATTTTTCTTCGTCTTCTGTCAGTTTTTTATTCTTGAATGCTTCGGAGAGGGCAAGCTCACATCCGTGCAACATTTTATCTATAAGCTCTTTTTGAGTATATTCTTTGTTTTCAAAATTGAATTTATGGACATTTAAATCTATGCAATTAACTTCTAAAAACATTTTCAACCTCTCATAAAGCCAGCAATAAAAATAAATATCTAGACACCAGGTTTCATAATCTGGGAATCCATATTCTTCAATTTCCTTATTCCATCTTGTCCACCTAGGATCTTTGGAATCTAGTTTCATAAAATTATCATTTATTCCGAGGTCATTTAAATATTTTCTTGCCATCGTTTTACCCTCCTTCTTACAAACGGTATGTTTCAATAACTTTTGAGCACCTAGGTACATCCCAATATTTACACTTACAAGATGCTTTGTCCTCACAAATTGAACATACTTGGTCACGAATATCATCCAGCACGTCAATCTCATTATATTCATCATCTGGCTCCAGAGTCTGGATATAACGATGCGTCAAATCATCACAAGTAAGATGCATTTTGGAAGTATACAAATCTTCGCAATAGCATTTACAAACAGTATAAACATATTCTTCACCCTTCAATATGGGGCGTCTACATAAAGTGCATTCGTGCTCTTTTCGTGCGGTATAAATATGTTGGTTATAAAAATCAATACTCATTTTATGCTCCTCTATTCAATAGTATTTTTTTATGCAAATTTAAAACGCAATTGGTAGAACATATAAATTTACCTGAAAACTCATTGGTGCGTTTTTAAAATCATTTTTTTACACTTCAGATGTACGTTTCTGACGAGCATTTTTGAGTCTTTCGGATGCCGCTGCTTTCTGCGCATCAGTCAAGTTGCACGTTCTAGGTGGACTGATTTTAAACCACGATTTGGGTAGCTCAATCAAAAGCACACCGTAGTTGCTATCTGGGTGTTCAAGAATATGTATCTCGTTAGGATATTTGCCGGCAAGTCGCAGCAGCTTGTTGATCCATACCGTTTCGTTAGTCGATATCTCTGCTATTTTGTTGTCATTGGTTTGATTGTATGCGGTTTCTCGTATTTCTGTCATTGTGTCGTTCTCCTTTTGAGTTTGAAATTTTATCTTTTGGTAACGGGTGGGATGGGTGATTCAGCAAGAGGCTGAAAGAAAGAACCAAAGAAATATCATATAATATAATATATAATATATAATATATAAACAGATAATATATAATATGTGATTAACACGCTTCACTTCCAGAGTTCCAGAAAGAGCAACACGAAGAATCTTCTTTTCCCTAAAGTTCCTTGTGTCGTTTCTCTCTATACCTGAATACAGGAAAACGGCTGCATCATAAAAGAAAAGACACCGACACCATTCAGGAACTACCGCCCATCGGCAAAAGGATTGCATCTAATTGATACCTTTTCTGCCTGCACTGGAGAGAAACCGGGAAGGTATTTGATACCGTACTTTTCCGGGTTCTGCCCGGCATGGACGATAAGAGAACATTATTATGATACCAAAAAACTTTAGGGAAAAATAAAACTTCGGCACTCTATAAGCCTAAAACTATTTTTAACAAAAATAATTGTCCTATTATTTGCGACATTTATAGAAAACCACTATCTTTGAGTATTGAAAATAAAGAGATAAACAAACCTTTAAAGCTGGTTTGGCTGCCAGTATAAAGAACAGCAAACAAAATTATGAATATCTTAAGATTTCTTTTAAGTAGCTTTTTATGGGCTATGGGTGGAATTTTTGTATTAGCAATCTATGCGTATAGTGAACTAGTCTATTTGATTTTTATTTGCATTGCAATAGTAGGATTAACCATCTACTACAGAAAATCCATAATAAAAATGTACGCAGAAATCTTTAATGAGTTAGGAATCAATAAGTATGTTATACAAATTAAAAATCTAAAGAAATACAAAGAACCTATTTACAAACTAATCAATACAATAGGTCTATGATGATTGTTTTTTCTCTATCTTTGCTAAAGACATCAGCAAGATAGCTATATAAAATTAGAAAATAAATAGTTATGGAAACTAATCAAACATATCAAAATGAACTTGGTTCAGCTATGCTCCCATTTGTTATGAGAGAATTGGTTGATACAGTCATGAAAAGAAAAACGCTACCTTTAGAAGATGCGTTATACTATATATATTCTTCCAATTTGTACAAGGCATTATTGGACGAGAATACAAAACTATGGTATTCAAGTACATTATCACTTTATGAAGCATTAGAAAAAGAGAAAACAGAACAGAAGAAAGTACAAAAGGACAATCCAAAGATATTGCTTTTTCAAATGTTTTGTGCTGAAAATTACAGGGAAACTAAAAATATAAGTGCTAAAGAAACTCTTTTGCTGTTTTCCAATCATGGCGTTTTTGAATTTCTATATGAAAATTTTGAAATGCTGCACACACAAGATACAGAGTATATATTAGATACTATAATAACTTATATCAATAAAAAGGCATGAAACTATATCACGGCTCAACAGTTACCGTCAAATCCCCTAATATACAGAAAGGGCGTAAAGCTACTGACTTTGGAAAAGGATTCTATACGACAACTAATTTTGAACAGGCTAAGAAGTGGGCAATACTCAAAAGAAATCGGGAACATGGTAAAAAAGCGGTCGTTTCAGTTTATGAAGTCCCCGATAATATTCTTGATAGAGAGTTTTCAGTCCTTCGATTTGATGGGGCTACAAAAGAGTGGCTGGAGTTTGTAGTTAATAACCGCAGAGGAAAAGGAAAAAACAGCTATGATTTAATAATGGGACCCGTTGCCAATGACCAGTTATATGCAACAATCCGGCTTTATGAACAAGGTGTTGTTACGGCTGATGCAGCGATTGAAATGCTAAAGACCCATAAGCTTTTTAACCAACTTTCATTTCATACAGTGAAAGTTATTCCATTATTAAAATTCACAGAATCTATTGAAGTATAAATCATAAAACTATAATGAACCATGAATAAAGAAATGAGCTTGGATGTTGCGCTCGACATTATCGGGACACTCCGCATGATGAAGATAGATGAAATATCAGAAGAGAAGGATGAAAACAGAAAAAAAATACTGCAAAAAGAACTTTCTGTTCTCAACACAGAAGAAAAAATAGCAAATGGATTGTTGCAGTTTGAAGTTTCTGAAAATGTGCGCTTATCAGTCATGGATAAGATACAAAACTATTACGCACCTAAATTGAAAGCATATTATGCAACGCTATGAAGTAGAAGCCATCTTTGAACAAAAAAAAGATGGCTTATTTGAGGACATCAATATATCATCACAAAAGCCTATTGCTATAATCTTAGGTGGACAACCAGCTTGCGGAAAAAGCACTCTTATAAATGTTGCAAAGAAAGACCATCCTAACTTAGATTTTCTCACTGTTAATGGTGACCTTTACAGACAGTTTCACCCCAATAAGGAACTAATAAAAGACCCTATTAAATACCCCATTGAAACCCAGATTTTTTCTAGCGTTTTTACAGAAAAACTAATAGAAGAAGCCATTAAACGGAAATGCAATATTATTATAGAAGGAACTATGAGAAATCCAGATGTACCTTTAAAGACAGCACAAAAATTTAAAGATGCAGGATTTAGAGTTGAAGCATATATTATTGCAGCCCCCAAGGAGTTTACCCAACTAGGACTTTACAACAGGTATCAAGAAGAAGTACTAAGTAAAGGACAAGGACGATTAGCCGATATTGATTCACATAACAAAGCCGTAAATGGACTAATGAAATCTGCAAATCAATTATACAGTGATAAGGCTGTAGATAAGATTTCTATCCACACCTACTTAGCGAAAGAAAGAATTAAAGATTTCAATCTAGTAAATGGTGAATGGAGTTGCAAAAGTATGCCATCTATTTTTATAGATGAAAGTCGTTCAAAACAGATGAAGAATAAAGAAATACTTAACACTAACATTCAAAGAGGAAAAGAGCTTATTGAATCCGTAACGAATCCTGAAGTAAAAAAAGGAATGAAAGAAGCTCTGTTACAACTTCAATCTTCACTAGAAAAAGTTCAAAGACAAGAAAAAGGATTAAAAAAAGGTTTCTTCTGATTCTTCCAAAAAGAGAGGACTGGCTTTTCCAATCCTCTTTTTCTATTTATTTGCGTCTTAACTCATTATCTATTTGCTGTGAAATTTGTCCTTTAACGGTTCTGATTACCTCATTAATATAATCAAGAATTGGCTTAGGGTCTATAGTTTTATCTTTGTATTCCATTTGAAAATGTAAGTGTTCTCCTGTGCTGCGCCCGGTACTTCCACTAATGCCTATTGGTTGCCCAGCTTCAACAGCTTGTTTCGCATTTACAAGCACACTGTATAAATGCCCATAGATAGAAGTAAAATCACCATGACGCACTTCTACATAATTGCCCAACCCTTTATTTTTTCCTGTTTTTACAACCATTCCCGGCATTATCGAATAAACATAGTCGTTGTTGCCTTTAAGGTCTATCCCTCTATGATTTGCTATTTTTCCAGTAAATGGGTCTTTTCTTTTACCATAATGGGAAGTTATCACCATTGAATCAATGGGCAAAGATAAATACCTTCTTTGCTTCCAGTATGCAAGTCGTTCTGTAGTCAAAGCATCATTGACGACAACAGCCTTTTCTTTTTCTTCTATCAATTTATTTTCTGTCGTTGCTAATACAGGTTCCGCTTTAGGAATATCCTTTTTCTGTAATACCGTATTAAACTGACAGTAGCCATTCACTGAAAAAAACAATGAATAAGTAAAAAACATGATAAATTTATTCTTCATATTGATATTTTTATTACTTTTGGGCAAAAATATACATTACATGGATAAAAAGCAAGCTATTTTTAATGAAAATGATATTCCATATAAAGAATTAGAACTAATAGGAATATCAAAAAAACAGATATGGTCTTTGGATAAGGCAAATATCACAGCTCTATTATCTGGAAAGAGAACCAGTTTACTAGACCTTTCTTTTCACGATAATAATGGAGAAGAAATAAGTATGAAAGGAAAAATAAGTTTGTACTGGAAAGATAGCAACAATGCTGGCGTTAAAGTTCATCCAGTCAGACCAGAAATAATGAATGATATAAACCTTAAACCAAAGGAGTTAGAACGACTTCAAGATAACGAGATAATAACAAAAACTATTAACAATGAAAAATATCTCGTACAATTAGACCCTGAAACAAACGAATTGCTTAAAACAAAAATCAAAAGTATTTCAATACCTTCAAACATAAAAGGTGTTGAGCTGGATAAGCAACAAAAGGAAACTCTAAAATCAGGTAAGGAATTAATTTTGAATGTTGACAAAGAAAAAATTGCCATAAGATTAGATTTAAATAATCCAAGAGGAATAAAATTCCTAGACTTCGAGCAGAAACAGAAAATAGCTTATGACCGGCATAACCCACAAATTATAGGAACTATTCATACTGATAAAAACAGAAATGAATATATAGAATACATGAAAGGACAAAAAACAACACTTGGAAATGAATCGCAATCTAAAGTAGAACATAAATTCAAATTATAAAATGGAAGAAAAGAAAAAATTTGAAGCTTTGCAATATAGTTATGAAAATGCCGGACAATTCCGAGCAATAGCAGCAATTCTTGGATATTCAGAAGAATATCGGAATGGTGATATTACCTTTTCCAAAGGTAATGAAACATATACTTATCCACTGAATACACTTAAACTTGGCAATTTAGGAGATAATAGAGAATCTTTATTAGAGCAATCTAAAGAAAGAATAATCAGTTTCTTTGATAAAGAACAAGCTAGCAATAATTTCCAAGAATATAGCCAATATTTACGAGAAAACCACAATGTTGCAATTATAAAATGGGATGATATAAAACAAGGTACTAACAAGAATGAAGGATATAAAGACGGATTTACAGTCATTGACCTTGAAAATAAAATTGCATATAAAGGAGAAGACCTTTATCGATATGCTTATGAACAAAACCAAACCCTAGATGGTAAAGGTTCATATGTTGATATAGACTGGAACAAGTTTAATGAAGTAGGAGTTAAACCGGAAAATTTAAGCCCCGAAGATATTGCAAACATCAAAAATGGGAAAAAAACAGGTATGCTAAATTTTTCCATTGAAGATACTCCCGGTAATAGAACACTTCTAGACAATGAAAAAGTGTCTTATAAAACAGAAAATGGAAAACTCCATTTTGAGGGGAAAGCAACAACTCTTAAATATATAACAGCCGAGAATACACCTGAAAATAAATCTAAATTAAAAACCAACGAAATTGATTTCAAAGAAGAAGGTAAACGCATCAAAATTGATGGTATCAATGCTAGAAAACTAGCAATCGCAGCTATTACAGTAGTTTACCCAATCGCTGGGATTGCTATCTTGCTCATTCCTAAACGACAAGAAATAAAAAATGATTTATCCTTTACTAAGGATGAAATAAAAGCCCTAAAAGCTGATAATGTCGTAGTAAAGACTAATTCAAAAGGAGAAAGAACATTGCACCAACGTGACAAAGATACTAATGAGATAGTATCAATAAAAGCAAAAGACATTCATATTCCCCAAAAACTTGGAGGAATAGAGCTTACTCCTATGCAGCAAGAAAATCTCAAAAATGGAAAAGAAATTACCATTGTAAACGAGGAACTAAACAAAGCTGCAAAAGTAAAACTAGATTTGAATGCCAGAAATGGATTATCAATCAAAGATGCAAATACTATAGAAATTAAAGCGACTGAAAAGAAAGAACAAACAATAGGGAAAGAAAGATATATATCTGATAAAGAAAGATTAGAGTTTGTAGCCCAAAAAGGAGCTAAAGGGATTGATGAAATTTTTAAAGATAAACCCACCGAAATGGCTGCCTTTTTAGAGAAACATAAACTTTCTAAAGATTATGCTTCTTACAAGGAAGTAGAAAAAACATATTCCAGCTCTAGGGAAGCTACTAAACAAACTGTCGGAGAACAAATATCTACCCAAATGGATAAAATAGATAGTTCTATTAAAGCAACAGCGAAGCAAGAAGCATCTATTCTCGGATATGGTAGAACCTACGGAAAAAATAATGATACTCCAACAATGAAACTATAATATTATGCTAACATTTGACGATTATAAGGCTAAAATATCCATCATTCAAATACTTGAAGATTTAGGATATAAACAAGACATTAGCAAAGGAAAGGTTTCGCCTGTTTTTAAACTGACAGACGGAGCAGGTAACAAGTTGGATGAAATCATCATCAAGAATCCTCATAGTGTACAAGAACACTACTATGATAGGAATTATAAAGGTGGAGATTTAATTCAGTTCATCAAAAATCATATTAACGACTTCCCACAATTCCAACATCAAAATACATTTGTGCGAATCAATATGATTTTAGGACATTACGCAAATGAGCCTTATAGTCCTAAATATGAAGCATTCAAAGTTGTAAAAGCAGAAAACAAATCTTTTGACAGAGATAGATATAAAGAATTTCCTACTACACTCGCTGATTTAAGATTTCTCACAAATGAAAGAAATATAAATCATCAAGTCGTAGAAAAGTTTCTACCATTTATCACAAGGGTTAAAGACTTACAAGGAAACGGCAATTATTATAATATAGGTTTTCCCTATATTAATCCAAAAGATAAAGACAACAAAGTAACAAATTACGAATTAAGAAACTATGGATTCAAAGGAATGGCTGCCGGAGGTGATAAAAGTAACTCGCTTTGGATTGCTGATTTTTGCCCACACCCCCAAATGGCAAAACATATATACTTTGCAGAATCCGCTTTAGATGCTATGAGCTTCTATCAGCTCAATGCTAACAAAATCAAATTAGAAGAAAGTGTTTTTTGTAGTGTAGGAGGGTACATTTCAGTTAATCAAATAAAAAACACTTTATTGCGATACCCACAAGCTAAAGTACATACCTGTTTTGATAATGATTTAAACGGTAATTTGTATGACATTAAAGTGTCTGGAATCATTAGTAATACAGAAATGACAATAAAAGAAAATAAAGATGATGTGCTGTTTAAAACTAAGGGTAGAGAATTCACTATTAACAAAAATGACGTTTCACTAGAAAGTTTTAGGGAAAAAAGCAAAATAATAGCTCCTATGATTTCTCATAAAGCAGAAAAAGCAAAAGATTTCAATGAAATTCTAATGAAACAACATGAACAAAAAAAAAGTATTAAGTTATGAATGATGGAACAAACATAGCTTCTGATGATATTATATTAAAGCCTAAATTCCGATATTGGTTAATGAAGAATTTCCTTTTAATCACATTAGCGATTTTCGTATTCATTTTTAGTAAATATATAAGAGAACATGAATTATTAAAATTTATCAGTGGAACGATATTAGTATTGTTGATATTTATAATTTTCTACAGATATATTTCAATGTTACTTTGTACAAAATGGATTATAACTAGAGAGCAAATAAAAATATATCAAGGAGTGCTTTCAAAAAGGATTAACTACATAGAATTATATCGGGTATATGATTATGAAGAAAAGCAAAGTTTTATCCAGTCTTTAATAAACAACACCAATATCTACATTTATTCTGGCGATAAATCAACACCAGAACTACTGATGAATGGTCTTAAAGCTAATAGTGATATAATTCAAACCATCAGAAATAGAGTAGAAGAACAAAAAAAGAAAAAAGGAATATATGAATTTACAAACAGATAATGATATGAAAAGAGTGCTTTTATTTTTTTCCCTAATGTTACTGTTAGGCAACATAAAAGGACTAGCACAATCTATTGTCATTGACCCGGTAATGATTGGAACATTGGTTTATTCCCATCAGGAGCAACAAGGTGTATTGAAAGACATACAAAGTGAGGAAACAAAAATCCGCAACTTTCAAATTTTAATCCAACAAAAAATGAATCAAATTCAATCCTTACAGGAGAAGACATACAACTATCTTTCTACAGTTAATGCAGTTGTGAAAAATGGAAAAGATATTATTTATGCTTCAACCTTAGCTAGAGACATAGCTAAATACCAATCCGAAGCAGCTAAATATGCAGTTGGAGACCCTAAATTATTAACCATAATTGCAAAAACAGAGTATGAGCTTATCAGTCGAAGTGTAGATTTAATGATATACATAAACAATATAGCATTGCAAGGCGGTGAAAAAAATCTTATGGATAATAAGCAAAGGATAGATTTATGTATTCATGTGGTCAATGAACTTAGACGAATGCGAGGACTTGCATACGCTGTATGCCGACAAATGAAATCCGCTAAAAGGGCTGGAGTACTAAAAACACTTGTACCCGGACAATTTAAATATGTAAATAGTGGGAAACAAAAAGTAGATAATATTTTAAACGGTATTAAATGGATTAGTAAAGGAGGATATTAAATGGATAATGATACAATCAAAGATTTAGGCTTATGCCCTATTTGCCAGAAAGGACACATAATGAAAGGCAGTTTAGGATATTCCTGTAATTACTTCAAAAACATGAATGACAAATGTACATTTAATATTTATCATTCATATTGGGGAAAAGAGATTACAGAAGAAATAGCCAGGCAATTAATAACAACAGGGAAAACAGATATATTTCATGACTTCCATAATAAAAAAGGAGTTCCTTTTTCTGCATATCTGACTATCGAAAATGGAATCGTTATTCCTTCTTTCGTAAATGAAGTATTAGAAACTCCGTGTCCTGTGTGTGGTAGAGAAATTGAAATTTTACTAAATGGATATGCTTGTAAAGGGTATTCACAAAAGGACAAGGACAACAACAGAGTTTGTAACCTCTATATACCCAAAACTATTGCACAAAGAGAAATACCATTGGAAGCAGCAGAAATACTTGCCAGAGGAAAAAAAACACCGTTTATGACTGGATTTAAATCAAGAGAAGGAAATGATTTTTCTTCACGGCTGGTTCTAACAGAGAACTTAGATATTTCTTTTGACAATACATTGTGTAAGTGTCCTAAGTGTGGAGGAAACTTATATATAAACAAAAAAGCCTATAATTGTTCCAACTATAGAAATGAAGCCATAAAATGTGATTTTGTCATTTGGCGTGAAATGTCAGGACGTTCTATAACTCCCGAAGAAGCAATAGAACTTTGCGAGAAAAAAGAAACACCTGTGTTAACTGGATTTCATGATAAAAACGGGCAACCGATGGAAAGAAAGCTTGTACTGAACGATGATTTTAAAATAAAACTAATATGAAAATAGAATTTATAATTTATAGCCATTTTTTTAAAGAGAGAGGAATGAAGGTAAAGGGTGATTGGAATTTTCCGCATCTTCCAAGGATAGGCGAAGAAATTTCACCTCACATTATAATGTTTCAGAATGAATTTACCTATCAAAATTTATTAGAATATCTAACAGATGAAGCTAAAAGTGATTTTAATAAATTCAATGATGGTGAGGATGATTTAGAAGGAAATTTTAAAGCATGGGTATATGATGTTATCTGTGAGGTCAATATAGTTGAATCAATACATTATAGACCAGATACAGAAGACTATACCCAAATTATTCCTGAAATTTGTTTAAGTGATTTAAGTAATTAAATATTATTGATATGCAAATGAATAAGACTGATTTAATCAAAATGGTTGCTGAAAAGGCAAATAAACCAACAAAAGAAGTAGCAGAAATAATTGATAGTTTTTTCAAAGAATTATCTCAAAATCTAAGAGAAAAAGATGTTTCTATAAAAGATTTTGGTACTTTCAAAAAGATTATTCAGCCAGCTCGGATAGCTAGAAATCCGGCAACTGGAGAACCTGTAGAAGTTCCAGAAAAGGAAGTTGTTAAATTTAAGCCGTCCAAAAATATACTAAACATGAAATGGCTATGATAGAAATAAACATCCATATTCCTATAGATGGTGTGAACAATATTTCTATACCAATCCAATTACCTGTAGTTCCAAGGGTTGGAGAAAAGATTTATCTATCTGACAAACAAATAAATAATTTGATAAGTCTATTAGAAGAAGAATATTACCACAATCCACAAACAGAAGAATGGAAAGAATCAATAAGACGGTTCACCAATATTGAGGAAGTAGCATATAATGCTGCAAATGGAACGATACACATTGAATTATCAACTATTTAAAAGAAACAATATGAAAAAGTATTTATCATTAGTAATGATTGGTTTAAGCCTTATGTTGTCTGGATGCAATAAAGACGATAACAACGACCCTAATACTCCACCTACAGGAGATACAGGAAAAGTACGTTATGAAGCTACCGTAAGCGACCCAGAAAATTTCAAACTTCTAATACATTATACAGTAGGAGTAGATATTTCTTCCGAAGCTCCCGAAGAAGCTGCCAAAGAAATTATTGTAGAAAGTCCATTCACATTTGAGCAAGAAGCCAAACAAGGAACATATTTATGGCTATCTGCCTACCCTATACCTAAAGATGAAGAAAACCTTGAAAATTTACAGCTACCTAAGACAGTCGAAGTAAAAATTTTTATTGATGATAAGCTGCATAAGTCTAACAGTGGTGAAAATTATGCAATGGTTCAACATATATTCGGACAAGAAAATTACCAGTAGAATTGATACCTTTTCTGCCTGCACTGGAGAGAAACCGGGAAGGTATTTGATACCGTACTTTTCCGGGTTCTGCCCGGCATGGACGATAAGAGAACATTATTATGATACCAAAAAATAAAAACCAATACCACTCTCACTGCATAAAAGAGTGGTATTTTCATTTGAATTAATAAAATGAAAGACCAAAAAAGATTATTACACAAGTGCCTATTAGAAGACATTCCAGCTTTTGTAATATGCGGAACAGATATTTGTTCCGTCCAAGCAATGGAAGCATATTACCAGATAGCAGTAGAAAAAGGTTGCAATAGCAATTTTTTAGAAGACTTGAAATTAGCTATAGAAGATTTCAAGGCTTTTCAATGTGAGGAACCTGAAAAAGTTAAAATACCCGATTAAATCATGGAAGAAAGCAAAGAATTACAAAAACTATATGGATTCATGCAAGCATTCATTTATATAACTGTTTGCATAGAGATTCTACTATTTGTTCATTTTCCCTTTAGTGAACAAATTATGCCCTTATTATCAAAAATGGCAAAAATTCCTATCTATTCTAATATTCTTTATAGTAAACTATTTACATTCTTTATTATAATGGTTACTTGCATTGGAACACGTTCAAAAAAGGATTTAGAATTAGACCCGACTAAACAAATCATTTTTCCTTTAATCTTCGGATTCATAATGTTCTTTGGAAGTATATGCTTTCTTTTCTTTAAAGAAAAAGGAGAAACTAGTTTAGAATGGTATAATATAGCTTACATTATACTATCAATAATTGGAGCGACATTAATAAATTCAGCTCTAGATAACATTTCCAAACGTATTAAATCAAACTTTATGAAAGATAGATTTAATATAGAGAATGAAAGCTTTGAACAATCTAAAGACAAGGTAGAAACAGAATTCTCTGTCAATATTCCGATGAAGTTTTTCTACAATAGAAAGTGGCATAATGGGTGGCTGAATATATGCAACTGTTTTCGTGGAACTTTCGTAATAGGAACGCCTGGAAGTGGTAAATCTTTTTCTGTTATAAATTCTTTTATAAGACAACATTCAGCTAAAGGATTTGCAGAAGTTGTTTACGACTTCAAATTTCCTGAACTTGCCAAAATTGCATATTATAATTATCAAAAGAACAAACAATTAGGAAAAATACCAAGTAATTTCAAGTTCAATGTCATTAATTTTTCTGATATTGAATATAGTAGAAGAATAAACCCATTGAAACGAGAATATATAGAAATCCTAGCAGATGCAACAGAAACGGCAGAAGCATTATATGAGAGTTTACAAAAAGGCGACAAAGGAAGTGGAGGTAATAGCGATTTTTTTAAAACATCAGCAGTAAACTTGTTAGCAGCTTCTATTTATTTTTGGTCTAGATACGAGAATGGCAAATATTCAGATTTACCGCATGTACTGGCTTTCCTTAATCAAGAATATGACGTACTTTTTAAAGTCCTCTTTTCCGAACCTGAATTAAAATCACTAGTTTCCCCATTTGAAGCTGCATATAAATCAGGAGCAGTGGACCAATTAGAAGGACAGATGGCAAGTCTAAAAGTACAGTTATCAAGACTAGCAACTAAAGAATCTTTTTGGGTATTTAGTGGCAATGATTTCAATTTAAAAGTATCAGATAAAAAAGACCCTAGTTATCTTATCATTGCAAATAACCCTAAAACACAAAGCATGAATAGTGCTTTAAATGCACTTATCATTAACCGATTAACTAGACTTGTCAATACAAAAGGTAACTACCCTACTTCAATCATAGTAGATGAATGTCCCACATTATATTTTTATCAACTTGCAACACTACTTTCTACTGCACGTAGCAATAAGGTTTCAATTTGTTTGGGATTACAGGAACTACCGCAATTAGAAGAACAATACGGCAAAGCTACCGCAAAAACTATAACTTCTATTATAGGTAACACTTTATCCGGGCAAGCTAAAGCTCCTGAAACTTTAGATTGGCTACAAAAACTATTTGGAAAAGTTAAGCAAGTAAAAGAAGGCGTTACTATCAGAAGAAACGAAACAACAATTAATATGAATGAACAAATGGATTTTGTTATCCCGGCATCCAAAATATCTTCATTACAAGCTGGTACATTAGTAGGGCAAGTTGCATTAGATTTTGGACAAGAAGATAATTTTCCAACAGCGATGTACCATTGCAAAACCAATTTAGATTTAAAAAAAATTAAGAAAGAAGAAGAAGCCTACAAAGAACTGCCAAAAGTATATAACTTTGGGACAGCAGATAATAGAGAGAAATTACTGCAAAAAAACTTTAAGAGAATATACGACGAAGTAGAAACAGTAATAGAACAATATGTATAACATTACATTACCAATTTTAGGCACAAGGTTAAAGCAAATCCGAGAGCATATAGGATATTCCCAAGCTCAATTAGCAGAACAGCTAAACTGTAAACAAAATGCGATTTCAAATCTTGAACTAGGAAAAGGGGGCAGCCTAAAACTTTTATTTCAAGTGCTGAATTTTTATTCTAACTATGTTTTTATAGATTTAATATTTAGTGAAAAGTTTTATCTGATTTCTAATACAGAAGAAGATGAAGCACAAAAAGCCAATTATAATTCTGTTATAATAGAAATTATAAGACAATCAGAAAAAAACTATGAGGATGCTATGTCAAACGCTAAAAAAGAGCTAGAAGCTAATCTTCAAAAAGCCATCAATTTATTACAGCCTTAATAAAATAAAAGAGAGTACAAAATACTCTCTTTTATTTTCAATATTACTTTAAAGAATTTGTGATACCGTACTTTTCGGAGTTCCGGCACTGATGGGCAAACATGGCATGATGAAATGATACCGAATTATCATTCCTGGCACACCCTGCAGAACAACCTTTTGATACCAAATACAAAAAGCTGCCGGAAGCCGGACGCAAAGAATTGATACCATAAAACCAAAAAAGAAAAGTGTTTTCTAAACTAGCCTAACCAAAATCTTTTGTTTCACAAAACGACCCTTTTTCTGTACTAAAGAAAACGGTTCTTTTTTTGCTTAATCAAAGAACTTATGTCGCTACGGTGTTTAGTTAACCAATCTTCCAAAATAAACGAAACTAAAGATGAAATAGGTATTTTGGCTTTAGCTTTGAGCAACCCAAACACCTCTTTTACATCTGTATCAACATATAGAACTTCCTTGCAATTATAATTTTTTCCTTTAATGTACTCTAATAAGTCCGTCAAATCCATTTCACTAGAGCCATTAAAATTAAAAACTTCCGAAGAAGTTGTTTCCATTTCTACATGAAGTGGTTCTTTCTCCTCTTCAACTTCATATTTAGCTTCTTGAATAGGAGCTTCATTTATACTACTCCCATGCAATTCTTCACCTCTTATCATTTTAGCTATTTCCAGAACACTAGAAATACCTTCATTTTGCTTTTTCCTTAATTTATCAGCCATGTGCAAATATATACAATAAATGAATAACTTTATAACAAATATCTATTAAAAGAATATTTTATTTTATTGCTCCTTCTTGAATGATATAATCATAAGCATTCTTCACCTTATCAATACACTCATTACTAATTGCTAATGTATTTATACGTTCCATAGCAACAGAAGCTGGTATTTCATCTGTAACAAAACCAACTTGCTTAAGAATATCAACTACCTGTTCTTTTGTTTCATATCTTACCGCAGTTCTCATATTGTTAGGTAAAAAGAATATTTTGGCTTTTACATTTAAATACTGTAACACTTGGATAAAAAAACCTGTACTATCCATTGTAAATTTATCGTATTTAAATGGGCATATTATTATATCCGCAGCTTTAAGAATAGTTCCCAGAGCATCATCATCAATCTTACCAGGCAAATCTATTAATAGATTTCCTTGCTCAACCTTAGTAAAATCACTAATAATTTTAGCAACATTAGATATATCGGTTTGTATAACCTCATATTTAGGTTCATTATCATAGGTCGCAATATCTTCTTTTCTTCTATCCGATAATGAACGCTGAAAATCTAAATCCAATACTAGAACTTCTTTTCCTTTTTCTACTAGATAGTTGGCAAATTGTATGCAATTAGTCGTTTTACCACAACCGCCTTTCTGATTCCCAAATAATATTATCATATCTTATTATATTTATTAATTTTGTTGCTGTCCTCTTTTCTTTTTCCTATTAGGAGATTTATCTTGCTGTACATTTATATGCTGGCTAAGAATATCACAAATAGCATCAATCAGATTAAATCCCCTTGCCAGTTCTGAATCTTGTTCAACATTTATTCTTTCCATCTTATCAAGAGTAACTAGAGTAATCCTATCTTTACTATAGCCATCTTTTATAATATTGATTCCTAAATCATCAGTACTTACGATTACTTTATTCTTTTTATCTATTAGATAAACTAAATTATCATCTTCAACAAAAAGAATTCCTTTTTCTCTTAATGTAGAATGTAAATCTGAACTATGAGCCAAATAACTATTTATCATATCAGAATAGACAGTATTTTTTTTATCCATATGCTCTTGAATCAAAATATCATCTTTTTTCACATGATAAATTCTACTTAACAACTCGGCTTCTTTAAGTGTAGCAACATTAAATTTATTTGCTTCATACACTCTGCTATTATATCTAAGTTCTTTCAACAGTTTTTTATCAAGAACCAATAAAGCCTTATCATCACCATTTATAAATATTATGCCATTCATTGAAAACCTATAACCGTAATCTAACATTAATTTCTTGAAACTATCCATTGTATATTTTGTTCCATCTTTCAAAAGAAGATTAATTATACTATTACAGTGTTCAACTTTTGCTTGTTTATTAGGCTCTACTAAAAGTTCCTTCAAATCCATAACTTCCCCACCTTTCAAAACTCTCTTATTTCTATAATCAATTAATGTATATCCATAAGGTTTAGTATGTCCTTTTCCTGTATGAAAGACTAAATTTATACCAAACTTATCTTTCATCAAAGTTTGAAGTTCTGTATAGGAAAGTCCTTGCTTATATTTAAATAAAAGAGCTGTTATCTGTTTTCTTCTTTCTTCATCAGGTGTATATTGTTTAGCTTTATCTTTTATCTGCTCTAATTGAATTGAAGCGTGCTTTTCACCACCCTTATACAAAATTAATAATCCATCCTTTTCTCTTAATTTCCATCCTGATTGTTCAAGTAACAACTTATATTGCTGCACTGTAGAAAAAGAAAACTCCATGTATTTTGAAATGTCATCTTTAGCCTTCAAAGCTAAATCAACATTCATTATTTGATTTATGACTTTCTGTGAGCGCACAGCTTCCATATTATCTTTTACCTTCTGTCCGTTCTTCTGTACTCGTGTAGAAACAATATGTACATGATTATTTTCTGTATCAGAATGAAAATATATCATATAAGGATTATTTCCATAACCCATTTTATTTATATATTGCAAAGCTACATTTTTCAAATCCTCTGCCGAATATTCACGCCCCTTACATGAAATCACTGCATGAAATTGTTTTGCCTTGACCGCTGGATTAGTCCTACAGACAGATTCCATATAAGCTATATAATCCGACTTCTTCAAATTATCTGGATTCATAGCAAAATTTTCTGCAACAAGAAGTTCACTCTTGCCTTCCTCATTCTTTCGCTCATTATAATCAATACCAGCGAAAGAAGTTGCCGCTTTTAAAACTACTACTACCATATTTATAACTTCACACCGCAAATATACAAACAAATATTCAATAAAAGAATATTTCAATATAATTTATTCATATAATAAATATACAAATATTATATATTCATATATTATTTATATATATAATATTTTTCCCTAAAGTTTTTTGGTATCATAATAATGTTCTCTTATCGTCCATGCCGGGCAGAACCCGGAAAAGTACGGTATCAAATACCTTCCCGGTTTCTCTCCAGTGCAGGCAGAAAAGGTATCAATTAGATGCAATCCTTTTGCCGATGGGCGGTAGTTCCTGAATGGTGTCGGTGTCTTTTCTTTTATGATGCAGCCGTTTTCCTGTATTCAGGTATAGAGAGAAACGACACAAAGAACTTTAGGGAAAAGAAATAGTAACGCTGTCTTTATCACTAAAATTATATATATCAATATTATATATACATATATTATTTGATTGACATCAACTTACGCCAAGTAACATTCAATTTATCTTGCATAATTACATAGTCTGCCATTTTCTTTTCTACCTCATTAAGAACCTCTTGATTAACTTCTTCCTTATGAATATTTACATACCTAGCCAACTGATTTATATTATTTCCTATACGTTTCATTTCCAAACAAATTTCATCCATCGAACGAATAAATTCTTTAGGGTCAATAAGACCAACTCCTTTCCTAAAGACTCTCTGTCTAAAATAATCTGACATACATTTGCTAGATTTAGAAGCTTTAGTTAGTTCTTCATATTCTAAATTCGTTAAGCGAACTTTCACTATTCTATCTCTTTTATTTGCTTTCATACTATGATACTAAATAATATATGCCCCCAAGTTGCGAGGGGGCTAAACTCCTGATTTATCAGGCAAGATTTGGTTTTTGTGGACACAAAAACACATCTTGCTATTAATTTCTACAAACGCAAATATATAAATTACTAAACACCCTCCCAAACAAAAGGGAAAAAAATACAATTAGATAAGTTTTTTTGGTACCATAATAATGTTCTCTTATCGTCCATGCCGGGCAGAACCCGGAAAAGTACGGTAT